>Ga0101944_10000870_pt1 | contig 78224 bp, 53 predicted proteins | sample DewCreD2012metaG_FD_75245 | JGI IMG/M metagenome (GOLD analysis project Ga0101944, IMG submission 75245) | Hot spring sediment bacterial and archeal communities from British Columbia, Canada, to study Microbial Dark Matter (Phase II) - Dewar... ... | reverse complement strand
GAAGGGACAGTGGTCGGCGTGAGCGGGCGGCTGGTGCGGGTGCGGATGAAGCCCGGGCCGCAGTGCGGGAGCTGTTGCGCGTGCTCCGCGCTGGGCGGCGGCCCGGCCGAGGTGGAGCTTGAGAGCGACAGGCCGCTCGAGGTCGGAGCGCGAGTCATCGTAGAGATCGCCCAGGGCGATGCCTGGCTCAGCGCGCTCCTGCTCTTTGTCCTCCCGTTGGCCGGGCTGGTCTCCGGGGTGATTGCCGGCCAGGCATGGTGGGGCGGCGGTGCTGCGCCGCTGGTGCTCGGCTTCGGCCTGCTCGGGGCGTTCTACGCCCTGGCCGCGGCGATTGACCGCGCCTTCATCCGCAAGCGGCTCAAGCCGCCCACGATCGCCCAAGTGCTGGGGCCGGATGACCCGCAATGCTGCACCGCTGAGCGATAGGACCTATGAGACCTATGGGCGTGGTGCTCTTCAGAAAGGACGACTTGCGTTGCCGGGAGCAACCCCACACCGACTGTCATTATGAGCGGAGTGAAACGGAGCGAAGAATCTGTCGGAGGGGCCGAGTGACTTGGCGTCGGCCACTTACGTCACGTTACGGCATCCCTTGAGAGGTTCTTCGCGCCGCCCGCCTGACGGCGCTCGCGCGCTCAGAATGACAATCGAATAGGGTGTGTCAGAAACGGACCACCCCTGACACCTGTGGGGCCTATGGGTGCCAAGGAGCCTATGGGTCCCATGAATGCAGTGAGCGGCGCCCTGTTGCCGAAAGGAGCCTCGATGCCTCGACCGAAGCGCGAGAAAGCGGCGGCAGTCCCCGCGCCCAAGCGGGTCATCCGCGTGGCCTTCATTGGCGCGGGGGCGCGGGCGGTGAGCTCGCACTACACATCGGTCCGCGACATTCCCGACGCGGAGATATGCGCTATCGCGGAGCTGGACGGCGAGAAGGCCCGCAAGGCCGCTGAGCAGTTCGGCGTGAGGGCCGTCTACGCCAACTACCGCGAGATGGTCGAGAAGGAGCGGCCTGACGTCACCTACGCCATCATGCCGCCTCACCACCTCTACGACGTGGCCGCTGGGGTGCTGGGCCTCGGCTGCCACCTCATCGTCGAGAAGCCCCCAGCCGTCACCACTGAGCAGACCCGCCAACTGGCCATCCTGGCCCGCAAGAAGGGCCTGCTCACCGCTGTCACCTTTCAGCGCCGTTACTGTCCCGTCATCCGCACCGCCAAGAAGCTCTGCGAGGAACGCGGCCCAGTCCACTCCGCCGTCGCGACCTTCTACAAGAACTCCCTCGGCGCCGGCCCCTACTACGGCGGAGCCATTGACATCCTGACTAGCGACGGCATCCACGCGGTGGACACGCTCCGCTACCTTTGCGGGGGCGAGGTCGTGAGCGTGGCGAGCGACGTGCGCCGCCTCCTCGCCGAGCACGTCACCGCCCATTACGCCCTCGTCCGCTTCAGCTCCGGGGCGACCGGCGTCCTGCTGACCAACTGGATGACCGGCCGCCGCTTCTTCACTGTGGAGATACACGCGCCCGGCATCTCGGCCTTCGCGGACCCCGAGGAGGGCGGACGGGTCTTCGCCGACAACAAGGCCGAGCCGCTGCGGCGCCTCGACCCCTTCGAGCTCGCCGGCAGCAAGAGCGACTACCGCGCCTTCGGCCCCTACGACATGAACCTGCACTTTCTCGACTGCATCCGCCGAGGCGTGCAGCCTGAGACCAGCTTCGACGACGCCCTGAAGACGATGGAGCTGGTGGACAGCATCTACCAGTCTCAGATATGAGCGCTGAGGACGGGGCAGAAGCCGGCACGTTGTCCCATCAGCGGCGGGAGGCTGCCCCCGAGGCCACGCGTGCGCCCCTGCTCGAGCAGGTCACGCTGCTGATCAGCGTGATGAAGTGGACGCTGTATGCGACGGTCGTGGGGGCGCTGGTGGGGCTGAGCACCGGGGTGTTCCTGGATGCGCTGGGGTGGGCCACCGCCCTCGGCGCGCCGTACCGCTACTACTACCTCGTCTTGCCCCTGGCGCTCGCAGCGAGCGCGCTGCTGGTGAAGTGGCTGGCCCCTCAGGCCGAAGGGCACGGCACCGAGAAGGTGATCGAGGCGGTGCACGAGCGGATGGGCCGCATCCCGCTGATGGTGGTGCCGGTGAAGCTGGTGGCCACGGTGCTCACGCTGGCGAGCGGGGGCTCGGCGGGCAAGGAGGGGCCGTGCGCGCAGATCGGCGCGGGCCTTGCCTCGGGGGTCGGCAGCCTCTTCCGCCTAAATGCGGTGGACCATCGCAAGCTGGTCATCTGCGGCATCAGCGCGGGGTTCTCCTCGGTGTTCGGCACGCCCATCGCCGGCGCGCTCTTCGGGGTCGAGGTTCTCTTCCTCGGCCAGATGCTCTACGAGGTGCTGTACCCGTCGTTTGTCGCAGGGATCGTGGCCTACCACGTGGCGAGCTCCCTCGGGGTCGCGTACTTCGGCCACGCTATTGAGTGCGTGCCGCCGTTCAGCGGGCCGATGTTTATGGAGATGATCCTCCTGGGCCTCTGGTGCGGCCTCGCAGCGTTCCTGTTCATCGAGGTCATGAGCCTCGCGCACCGCGTGTTCCAGGGCCTTCGGTGGCCGGCGGTGGCCAAGGCAGTGGCGGGGAGCGTGGTGCTGGTGCTGGTGGGGCTGCTGGTGTCGAGCCGCTATCTCGGGCTGGGGCTTGAGACGGTGGAGAGCGGGCTGGCGGGCGCGAAGCTGCCGGCGGACGCCTTTCTGTGGAAGACCGTGGCGACGTCGGTGACGCTTGGCTGCGGGGGGAGCGGCGGGGTGGTGACGCCGATCTTCTTCGTCGGGGTCGCCGCGGGCAACCTCCTGGGGCAGATGCTCCCCGGCGACTATGTGGCGTCGTTCTCGGCCATTGGCATGGCGGCCCTCCTGGCGGGCGCGGCCAACACGCCGATCTCGGCCTCGGTGATGGCAATCGAGCTCTTCGGTCCGAAGATCGGGCCGTTCGCCGCCATCGCCTGCGTCGTCAGCTTCCTTATCTCCGGTCACCGCAGCGTGTACCCCAGCCAGGTGTTGGCCGTGCAGAAGAGCGCCTCGCTCGCCGTGGCCACTGGGCAGGCGATCAGCCAGGTCAGCGATGTGGGCGTGGTCCCGAGGCCGAGGACCTTCCTCAGTGCGCTCGCTCGGCTGTTTTCCCGCAAACCCAAGCAGCCCAAGCGGTAGGGGCCGACCTGCGCTCCGGGGGATGGCCCTTCACTCCGGCGTCGCGGGGCCTTTCCAGACGCCGCCGCCGAAGGTGGTGACGTACATCACGGAGCGGTCTTCGGGGTCGAAGGCGACGTTCTGGCAAGCGCGGAAGGGGATGGCGTCGAAGCGCCGCCAAGTCTTCCCCGCGTCCTGGCTGAGCCACAGGCCGTGGCTGCCGGAGCCGGCGTAGACCCAGTCGGGCTTGTCGGGGTGGAGGTTCACGAAGAAGCAGTGGACGTAGCCCGGCGGGGCGCTCTTGGCGAAGTCCGCGTCGCCAATCACCCGCGCCCAAGTCTTTCCGCCGTCGGTCGTCTTGTAGACGCCGCCCTGGGGGCCGCCGGGCACGGTGCCCGCCGTGAGGTAGATGGTGTTGGGGTCGTCGGGGTGGAGGGCGAAGCCGCCGGGCCACTTGAGGCCGAGGCCCCTCGTGATGTCGGCCCAACTCTCGCCGCCGTCGGTGGACTTCCAGAGACCGCCGGGCACGGGGAACTCGCGTGCGCCGACACGATGTGCGGTGATCGAGCAGAAGACGTCGCCCGTTCTCGGGTGCACCTTGACCATGTAGGCGTGGAGGTTGCCCGGGTTGCCGAGGCCCTCGGACTTCCTCACCCAGGTCTGGCCGCCGTCGGTGGACTTGTAGACTCCGCCTTCGTAGAAGGTCGCGTAGAAGGTCAGCGGCGCCTTGGTGGTCTTCGGGTCGAGGCACAGGTAGGTGCAGGGGAGCTTAGGCTGGCCGGAGCCGAGGACGCGCCAGCTTTGCGCGTGGTCGTCGGAGACGCACACGCCGCCCGCGTGGCCGGGCTTGTTGGCGTCGGTGTGGGTCCAGTGCGGGATGTCGTGGCGGTTGCTCGTCGCGGCGTAAAGCTTGCCCTTGACGGCGGGGTCGAAGACGACCTTGTAGAAGGTGTTGGACCACGGGCAGCCCTTAGCCGCCCAACTCCAGGTCTTGTCGGCGTCGAGCGAGCGGGCGAAGCCGATGTCGGTGTAGGCGATGTAGCGGCGGTGCCGCTCGAAGGGGTCGAAGAGGTATTCCCAGCAACTCGTCACCTCCAGGCCGTTCGAGGCGAAGCGGGGCCGGCCATCGTCGGGCTGCTTACCTGCGGGCGTGTTCATCGCCTGCTGCCACGAATCGCCGCCGTCCCGTGTGATATAGATGTCGCCCTGCGTGGTGACCATTGCGGTCTTGGGGTCGGCGGGCCTGATCCCGAAGCCCAGGGGCGTGATGTAGTAGCCCCAGTGAATCTCGGTCTGGACCCACGACCGCTCGACATTCGCCTTCGGGCCGGTCATGCGGAAGCAGTTCTCCCACGTCTTGCCGCCGTCGCGCGTGCGCCAGACGCCTTGCTCGCCCCTTCGCCCCTCTTGCACTGCGTAGGCAACGAGGGGCGAGGCAACGAAGATGTCGTTGCAGTCGCGGAACTGGTCGGCCAGCATCCACGTGTTGTAATCCTGGTCGGCCCTGAGGATGCCGAGCTTGAAGACGAGGCCGAAGAGGCGAGCGCCGCTGCCGGCAAGGGCCTGGAAGCCCCCCTCGACGGGTCTGCGGCCTTTGACGTCTTCCCCGTCGAACTCCAGGAGTTCGATGCTCTGTTGTCGCCACGTCACGCCGTCGTCCATGCTCACGAAGAGCTTCAGGTCCATCGAGGCACAGGCTGCGCTGTCAAGGCCTACGACGGCATAGCACTTACCCTTGAGGCATTGCGACCAGGCCTTGTTGCGCTCGTGGTAGCGCCAGAGGCCGGTGTCCGTGCCGACGAAGAGGATGGGATTGCCCGGGACGACGGCGAGACGCGTGATGGCAGCATTGCCCCAGGGCTTTTCGCCAGAGACGACGGGGGACCACGTCTTCCCCTTGTCCTTGCTCAGCTTCAGTTCGGGGCCGCTTGCCCAGTAGATGCCTTGCTCGAGGCTGAAGGCCGGGCGACAGCCCAGCGACGAGTGGAGCTGGCTCCAGTGGATCATCTCCCAGTGCTTGCCGCCGTCGAGCGAGCGGTAGCTGCCGCCCATGTCGCACGAGAGCAGCATCAGGCCGGGGTCGTGGGGCGAGGCGGCGGGTGTGAACATCCCGCCGCCCCCGCCGATGCCGAGGACCTGCCACGGCTGCTCGGCGGCCCCGCCCCCAACGGATAAGACCGATAGGACGAATAGGACCGATAGGACGGGCAGCGGACGCGGGCGCATGGGCGGCTCAGTTCTCATTGCTTGCCCTTGGGTCGCGGCCCCTCACGGATGGGCCAGTCCTTGGAGTCGGTGCGGGCGGACTTCAGGATGTCGGCCATCGTGGCTACGACGTCGGGGTACTTGTCGGCCACATTGGTCTGCTCGCCGAGGTCGGTGGCGAGGTCGTAGAGCTCGATGGGCTTCTGGGTGCCGAGGCGCACGCCCTTCCAGCGGCCCATGCGGACGGCCTGCTTGAAGCCGCCCTCGTGGAACTCCCAGTAGAGGTAGTCGTGGCCCTTCTGCTCGTTGCCGAGGATGGCGGGGAGGACGGAGATGCCGTCAATGCCCTTCGGCGGCTCGACGCCCGCGAGCTCGCAGGCGGTGGGCAGGAAGTCCCAGAAGGCCCAGGGGAAGCCGCTGACCGTGCCTGGCTTGATCTCGCCGGGCCAGCGGGCGAGCATGGGCACGCGGATGCCGCCCTCGTAGAGATCGCGCTTGATGCCGCGCAGCGGGCCGTTGGAGTCGAAGAAATCGGGGATGTGGCCCGCCTCGCGGTGGGGGCCGTTGTCGCTGGAGAAGAATACGATCGTGTCGTCGTCAATGCCCAACTGCTTCAGGCGGTCGAGGAGGCGGCCTATGTCGCGGTCCATGCGTGTGACCATCGCGGCCATGTTCTTCTGCGGCTGAGGCCAGTCCTCGTTCGTGTATGGCTCGTCGCTGGGCACTTCCATCCCCAGCTTGCCCGCCTCGTTGTTGGCGTGGGGGATGGTGAAGGCGAGGTAGAGGAAGAAGGGGGCGGCCTTGTGCTTCTCGACGAAGGCGAGGGCCTCCTGGGCGAAGAGGTCGTGGCTGTACTCGCGGCGCTCAGAGGCCACGCCGCCGCCCGCCCCATCCTCCTTCGGCACGACGTTCTTGAGCGGCACCTTCTCCTCGTTCCGCCACAGATAGGTCGGGTAATAGTTGTGGGCGTGGTGTTGGTTGAGGTAGCCGAACCAGTAGTCGAAGCCCTGGCGCGTGGGGATGCCGGTCGTGGCGGGCTCGCCAAGCCCCCACTTGCCGATGATGCCGGTCGCGTAGCCGGCGCGCTTGAGCAATTGGGCGACCGTGGTGTCCTCGGGCCGCAGGGGCACGCGGGCGTTGCCCCGGACGAGCGCGTGGCCCATGTGCAGGCCGGTCATCAGCGCGCAGCGGGAGGGGGCGCAGACGGTGGAGCCGGCGTAGGCGTCGGTGAAGCGCACCCCCTCGGCGGCCATCCTGTCGAGGCAGGGCGTCTTGATCCGCTTCTGGCCGTAGCAGCCCAGGTCGCCATAGCCCAGGTCGTCGGCGAGGATGAAGATGATGTTGGGCTTGCGTGCAGCCTGGCTACTGGCGGCACGGCTCTGCACAGCGGCCGCGGCGGCGCCAAGCACACCGAGGAAATCCCGGCGGTTCATCATCCGTCTCCTCTCATCTGCCGTAGACCTGAACCTCGTTCAGCCCGCCGCCGATGCCCCAGAACTTGGTGATGGCGACGCGAACGAACTTGACGCCCTTGACAGCGTCGAAGGCGACCTCCCGCCAGCCGTCGCCGAAGGGCACGGTTAGGCCAGGCTCAAGCATCCCTGCGAACGAGGAAGTATAGCGGCTGAACCACTTTGGCGCAAAGAATGCGTGCTGGAAGGGGCGGTCGAAGACCTTGCCGAACGCCCCGTCCTTGCTGGCCAGCGGCTTGCGGTCGGTGTCGAACAATTCCACGCGAAACGTGTGGGCCGCGAAGTCGTTCAGCCCCGCGTTGCTCGTGTTCAGCAGCCGCACGAGGTCCACCGCCCCCGGCTCCTTCAGCTCCAGCTCGATGTGGCCGAGCTTGTCTTCGGGCAGGAGCCAATAGGTGGGCTTCACGTAGAGGGGGAAGTAGTCGCGGTTGTCGAGGAGCGATTCCTTGCCCGAGCCGTAGCCTGCGAAGCGGCTGGAGGTCCAGACGATGCCCAGCGTGTAGTCGAGATGCCCATCGAGCGGGTATTCGGCCACCTGGTTGTCAATCACCTTCTCCGGCGGGAAGCGCTCGTCGCGGGTTGCCGAGGCCGTCACCTTGGCGTCGAGGGCGAGGTTCTTCCTGCCCTTGCTGGTCAGCGCATCACGCTCGGCGGCAAGCTGGTCGAGCACCGGCTTCAGCCCCGCGAGGAGCTGCTTCGCATTCGCGTCGGAGTTGGTGGCAAGGGCTTGTGTGCCGCCCTTGTTCCTGGGGTCGGGGAACAGGGCGAGAACTTCCTTCTCGGTCATCTTGAGCTGTGGCGGCTGCGCTCCCCTGGCCATTGGCATCACGATGGTAAGGAAGGTTTGCTCGCGCTCCCGGTGCGGGGTGCCGACCGGCTGAAGCTCGATAGCGCCAAGCCACAGCTCGCCGAGAATGAGTTGATGGGCGCTGCCCGCAGCTCGGAAGGTGGCACGGCAGGCGACCGCGCCCTCGGGCGCATCAAAGTAGGAGACGGTCTCCGTCCAGTCGTGGGTCTTGATGTCGCTCTTGGGCGCACCGAGCTTCAGGGGGTCGGGATGGCCGTAGGGGGTCGCGGGCTTGGCGATGACCTTGCCCTCCTTGTCGAGGAGTTCAAGCCCGATCTCCCAGGCGGTGGCCTCGTAGGCGCGATAGTTGGCCTCCTTGCACTTGAGCGAGGCGCGATAGCGGACGCCGCCGGTGAGGCCCTGGACGGTTCTGCTGGTGACGTTCTTCTCGGTCGGTGGCTTCTGGAGGTAGAGCACCTGGTCGAGAGCATCGTCCTGCACAACGCCAAGGCCCTGCCAGGCGGAGGCGGGGAGCTTGAGCGGCTTGGCATCGGTTGGCTCGTAGCCGCCGGCGATGGCGCGGAGCATCTGGCCGTGGTGATCCATCTGGTATGACACGCAGGGCTGGGCAGGGACGCCGTGCTGCTCGAAGACGAGTTTGCTAGGGGTCAGGAACTTGATGTAGAGGTCGGCATTGGGACGTTCGGCGCGAACGGCGCTGTCGCCTAGAGGCACGAAGCGGCCGAAGTTCTTCGGATTCTCCGCGTGGTTCCACAGGTGCCAGGTCCAGGCGTGCCAGCGGGGCCGCTCGTCCTTGTGGCGGACGATATCGGAGAAGACGAAGTAGTCGGGGGCGCCGTCGGAGGGGCGGACGTAGAGGACGCTCCGCTCGCGCCGCTCGTAGTGGGTGTGGCTCTCGCGCTGGCCGGGACGCGGGTAGTAGGCGACGTTGCTGAAGCCGCTCTCGGCACGGAAGTAGGCGAACCGCTCGTCGTTGTAGGACTCCTTGATGATCATGCTGGGGGCGAAAGGCTCGCCCTCGGTCTCGATGCCCGTCTCGGAAATCTGGTACTGGTGCCAGGGGAAGTGCCAGGACATTCCCGACGTGGTGCAGAGGATTTCGTTCCGCGCGCTCAGGAACAGGTCGCCGTTGAAGTAGAGATAGGTCTGGCCGAGGCCGTAGCCCGAGCGGATGCCGGCCATGCGGTCGGTGAACTGGGCGAGGCTGGTGGGCGGCTTGGGGTCGGCGAGGAGCCGCTCGTCCCACCAAGCGATGCCGAGCACCTGGCCGAGCGCGCCTTGGTGGGCATCGGCGACGCTAAGGCGGTCGGGAGCGACCATTTCTTTGCGGATGAAGTAGTGGGCGGGGGAATGGGGGAACTTGGCGGCGTAGTCGAGCCACCAGGCGCCGCACCTTCCGCCGTGGGGCAATTCGATCGGCTTGCCCGAGATGATGCCAGGCAGTCCCTTGGCGGCGGGGTCAATCGGGTCGGTGAACATGTTGACGGCGGGGACTGTGGCCTCGTGGATGATGGGGTAGTAGGTGGCCTGGTCGAAGCCGGGATGGGGGCGGAGGTCAATGCCGCGCACGTTCCAGAGCGCGGCGGCGGCGGTGTAGAGGTTCTGCATGGAGACGCTCCAGTAGCCGCTGAGGCCGCTATCGAGGTTCTGCCCCATCCAGCCGATGTCGTGGGTGATCGCCCAGTGAAAGGTCTGAAGGAGGCTGTTGAACCAGATGCGATTGTCAGGCACGGCGTCGCCGACGAAAAGGCTGCCGATGACTGCCGCAGCGAGGGCGTTATTGCCCTGGTTGCGCGAGCGGAGGTGGAAGAGGCCGATGCCTGGCGTGTGGAGGACGATGCGGAAGTAAGGCTCGACGCACTTGTCGGCGATCACCTCGCGGGCGTGCTGGCGCTGGGCGGGCGTGAGCGTGTCCCACACGCAATCGGCCACGAGCACGAGGCCGCGGCTCATGATGCCGAAGTGGATTTGCGGCATGTGCGAGCCGCTCCAGGGGAACCAGCCCCAGCGGTTGGCCTTCGCGCACAGCTCGAAGACCTCCCAGGCGAAGCCCGCATACTTGCGTTCCCCCGTGATGAGATAGACGAATGCGGCGGCGGGCGCGCCCTCCTTGGCGTAGGTGTCGAGCGCCATGCCCGCCTCCTTGCCGCCATCGGGCAGGAACTCCTTGGGCACAAACTCGGTCTGGATATCGGGCAGCTTGGGAACGAGTTCGTCGAAGCGGTGCTTTGCTTTGTCCTCGGGCCACTTCGCCATCGCCGCGTCGGCCCGCTTGAGAATCTGCTCGTAGATCGCCTTGCACGGCGGCCTCTTCACCTTCTCGCGCAGAGCCGCGACCTCCTCGGCCTTGAAGAACACACCGATGCCCGGCGTGCCTGCGAACGCGGCAGCCGAGACCATTGCTGCAAAGAGCCACATGCACCATCTCATCGGCACCTCCTCAGCCCCAATGGGGCGTGCCACAAAAGCCCAGGGTGAAGCCCTGCGGCGCGTGCACCGCCCGTGTGGTTTCAGCTCCGAAGGAGCGAACTACGAAAGCCCAGGGTGAAGCCCTGATCTTTGCCCACGTCTCGCAGCCCGCGAAGCGGGTGACCCAGCCGTAGCCCAGGGCGACCGAAGGGAGCCCTGGGAAAGCAGGCCCCCCAAACGCATGAGCCCCTGAAAGGGGCGATTGATGGCCTTCTGAATCGCCCCCATTTGGGGGCTCCACGCGGGGGGCGCGGTCTACCCAGGGCTCCCTTCGGTCGCCCTGGGCTACAGCTCAAGCGCCCCCATTCGGGGGCTAGACCGCGGCTTCCAGGACATGTGGGCAAGAACCAGGGCTTCGCCCCGGGCTTTCATAGTACGCTCCTTCGGAGCTGCGACAGGCCGGGCCAGGAGCTATCGGAGCTCACGCTTCAACACCTTGCCGCCGGGGTTGCGGGGGAGGGCGTCGCGGAACTCGACGACGCTGGGGACCTTGTAGCTTGCGAGGCGCTCGGCGCAGTGGCGCTTGATGTCGAGCTCGGTGAGCTTGACACCCGGCTTGGGCACGACGACAGCCTTGACAAGCTCGCCGAGGTAGGCGCTGGCCCCCGTGGCCTCGATGCCGACCACCGCGACCTCCATCACCCCCTCGTGGGTGAGGATGGTGTTCTCGACCTCGAGGGCGTAGACGTTTTCGCCGCCGACGATGATCATCTCCTTCTTGCGGCCTTTGAGGTAGACGTAGCCGTCCTCGTCGCTCATCGCGAGGTCGCCGGTGTTGAAGTACTCCTCGCCCTCGTGGGTGAAGCAGGCCTGTTCGAGGAGGCCGGGGCGCTTCCAGTAGCCGCGGACGACGTTGGAGCGGTGGAAGCAGAGCTGGCCGACCGTGCCTGCCGGCACGGGCCGCAGGTCCTCGCCCACGATGAGCTGGTGGATTTCCGGCAGCGGCTTGCCGATGGAGTCGGGATGCGTCGTTGCGTCACAGTTCGGCAGCACGTGTGTGGCGGCAATGGTCTCGGTGAGGCCAAAGAAGTTGTGGAGGGCGACTTTCGGGAACCGCTCGCGCAGCCTGTAGATCGTTTGAGGCGGCATCATCGAGCCGGCATAGGCGATGAGGCGCAGCGACGAGAGGTCGTGCTTCTCCAGGTCGCGGTAGTTCACCAGCCAGTAAAAGAGGGTGGGCACGCCGAAGAAGGTCGTGCAGCGGTGCCTCTCGATGAGCGCGACGAGCTCGGGCACGTGGGGCCTTGGGGCGACGACGATGGTGGAGCCGAGGTAGGCCGAGGCCGGGAGCATGGAGTAGAGGGCGGTCGCATGGAACATGGGGACGACGAGGAGGTGGACGTCCTCGTGGCGCCAGCCGTGTGCGAGGAGGGACATTCGGACATTGAAGAGCAGGTCTGCCTGGCGCATCATGGCGCCCTTGGGTTGGCCCGTGGTGCCAGAGGTGTGCATGATGATGGCCAGGTCGTCGGGGGAGATGTCGGGCGGCGTGTATGGCTGCGGCTCGGTGGCGAGGAGTTCCTCGTAGGGGATCAGCCCGTCCTCGATGAAGCCCACGCTGACCACCTTGCGGATGTTTGGGCAGTCGGGCAGGGCGGCCTGGGCGGTCTTCCACAGGCTCTTGTGGGCGATGAGCACCTGGCCGTCGGTCGTCCCGATGACGTGGCGCATCTCCTCGGCCCGCAGGCGGGTGTTGACGGGGACGACCACTGCGCCGAGCTTGACGAGCGCCCAATAGACGAGGAAGTAGTCGAGGCAGTTGGGCAGGAGGACGGCCACGTTGTCGTGCTGGCGGACGCCGAGGCGGCCGGCCAAGGCGGTCCGCAGCCGCTCGATCTTCGCGTCGGCATCGGCGAACGATAGCGCCACGTCGCCCTCGACGATGGCCGTCTTGCGGGGGAAGCGTGGGAGGTTGTTCTCCCACATGTCGCGCGTGCTGCGAATCTCACGATAGCCCATCGGCGTCTCCTTTAGAAACTGCTGCCGGCCCCACGGAGGCCCTGAGACAGCTTCTTACAGCCCCCACGGGGCGCGCAGGGGGCGTGTCAGCAAGCGGTTGGCCTCCGCGTCGCTGGGGAAGCGCTCGGCCGCGGGGTCCCAGGCCAGCTTGCGGCCGAGGTCAATGGCGATGAGGCCGAGTTGGCACAGCGAGTTGGTGCGATGGCCCACCTCGGCCGGCTCCATTGTCTCGGCGTGGTGTTTGATCGCCCAGATGAAGTCCTCCTTGTCGCTGCGGGTAGGCAGGCGGATTTCGTTCGGGCCGATGGCCTCGGTGAGGAGCGCCTTGGGCTCGGCATCGAGGCCCCGCCCGCCATACTCGGCCATGACCCAGCCGTCCGTGCCCTCGAAGCGGACATAGGGCCGGCTCGTCTCGTAGAACATCTCCACGCCGTCGGCGAACCTGTAGCGCACCTTGAAGTCGAGAAGCACGTTCCACAGGCCGTCGGCGGGATAGACGCCGCTGCCCTCGACCTCGACCGGGCCGGTGCGGTCGGTGCCGTGGCCCCACTGGGCGATGTCGCACAGGTGGGTGCCCCAATTGGAGATCATCCCCTCGCAGTAGTCGCGGACGCGCATCCAGCCGGGCCGCTCGTAGCTCCGCGGCTTGTGCACGCGGTTCAGGGTGTAGGGCGCGGCGGGCGCCGGGCCGAGCCACATGTCGTAGTCCAGCTGCTTCGGCACAGGCATGGGCGGCTGAGGCGGGCAGGCAACGTCGCCCCTGGGCACGCCGGTGCGGATGACGCGGAGCTTGCCGATGCGCCCGTTGAGCACCAGCTCGCAGGCGCGGCGGAAGACGGCGATGGAGCGGAACTCGCTGTCGGTGCGGAAGACGCGCTGGTGGCGCGTCACCTCCTCGCACAGTAGGCGCCCCTCCGCAATGCTGAGAGTCGTGGGCTTCTCGCACGAGACGTGTTTGCCCGCCCGCACGGCGGCGATGGCCTGGGGCACGTGCCAGTGGTCGGGCGTGGAGATCATCACGGCGTCCACGTCCGCGCGATCCAGCACCTCGCGGAAGTCGCGATGGGCCGTGCACGGCTTGGACTCGCCTGCATAGTGCCTCTCCACGGTGTCAAGGGCGTTCTCGAGGCGCCATGCGTCCACATCGCACACGGCGACCACCCGAGTGTCGGGCGACGACAGGAATGGCCGCAGGTTGGCATAGAGCGCCTGGCGCCCCATGCCGATCATGGCGATGTTGATGCGATTGCTCGGAGCCGTCGCCCCGAGGGCCTTTGCCGGCACGAAGGCCGGAGCTGCCACGGCCGCGCCCAGCGCCCGCAGGAACTCGCGCCGCACCAACCCGCCGCTCATGGGCGTCTCTCCCTGGGCACCCTCCTCGTCCTGAGAGCCTACGCGCAATCGCCCCGCGCGTCAAGTCTCGCATTCCCCTGGGAACATGCTATACTGTCGCGGCAACCCGAGCCCGCGAAAGGAGCCAACCCGATGATCCTCGAGACGACGACTATTCCCGCGCTCGCTGAGCTGCTCAGGCCGCACATGGCCCTCCCCGCCTGGCCGGGGCTGGACGACCCGAAGGCGATGGCCAGCGCCAGGCGATGGGCGAAGAAGCTCGGCGTCTGGGAACAGCTCGGCCGCGAGCTGGACCCCGCGAAGCCCATCTCCGTCGTGAGGCGCTCACACTACCGCGACTACCGTCGCACAGGTAGCCGCACGCTCGGCGAGATCGCTCTCCGAGGCGGCGCGCACACGACCGAGCAGGCCGCCCTCGCCCTCTGGCTCGGTCACCCCGCCGCCAACCTCGACTACCTCCAGGACCTGCTCTGGGCCTGGTGCGAGACGACAAGCTGGGTGTGGCCCGCACACGAGCGGTGCACGATTGACCTCGGCTCCTCCCACATCGCCCGCCTCCTCGCCGAAATCCTCTGGATGCTCGATGGCGCGCTCGAGGACGAAGTGAAGACGCGCGTGGGCACCGAAATCGAGCGCCGCGCGCTCGATGCCCTCCACGATTGGAGGCACCCCGACGGCTGGTGGACGGTGACGATGAACTGGAATCACGTGTGCAACGCGAACCTGATCGCGACCGCGCTTTACCGCATCCGCGACGCCGGGCAGCTCGCGGCCTTCATCCACCCCCTCATCCAGCGGCTCGACTACGCGCTCCAAGGCTTCCCGCCCGACGGCGGCTGCCTGGAGGGGCCGAGCTACTGGAACTACGGCTTCGGCCACTTCCTCGACGCAGCCGTCACCCTCCACCACCGCACGGGCGGCAAGCTGAACCTGATGCAGGGCGAGCACATCGAGCGTATCTGCCGCTACCCGCTCGCCGCGCACATCTCCGGCCCGCTGCGCTCAACCTTTGCCGACAGCTCGAACGGCTACATCAGCGCCGAGAGCGCGCTCCAGATCAACCGCTTCCTGCACATCCCCGAGCTCTACGAGGTCGCCGCCCGCGATGACCAGGGCCGCCTGGCCGTCCGAGGCTGGCGCGGCCTCCTCCTCTACAACGGCGAAAGGGCCACGGGCAAGCCCGACCCACGCGACTATCTCCTCCCCGACCTCGGCATGGTGAAGCTAAGGGCAGGCGGCACCACGCTCCTCGCCCTCGCCGGCCGCAACGACGTGCCCCACAACCATAACGACATCGGCAGCTTCATCCTCCACAGGCACGGCGCCTGCCTCCTCACCGACCCCGGCGCGCCCCGCTACACCGCCAAGACCTTTGGCCCCAGGCGCTATGAGATTCTCTTCTGCCGCTCCCGCGGCCACTCCGTGCCCCTCATCAATGGCAAGGAGCAGCCGGCCGGCGGGCAGTACCGCGGCACACTGGCCGTCGAGGGGCTCAACGCCGCAGGCCCGAAGACCGCGACGATCGACCTGACCCACGCCTACGCCGAGCCGTCGCTCGCGCGACTTGTCCGCCGCTTCACCCTGGCCGAGGATGGCTGCGTGGAACTGTGCGACAGCTACGCCTTCCGCCGCAAGCCGCGAGGCGTAGAGGAGGCATTCATCACCTTTGAACCCGTTAAGATAGCGAGCAATGGGCAAGCCGCCGTGGTCGGGAAGGGCAAGCGGAGCCTGACGATAGCAGCGCGGGGCACACCCGGCCGCTTCGCCGCCACGCCCCTCGTCGAAGAATCCAAGGAGGGCCGCGCGGACGCCGTTGTCACCCGCATCACCTTCGCCCCCGCGCGGCTCGAGCGGCAGATGACCCTCACATTCACCATCCACTAGAGTCGTCTCCCGGAACGAACTGAGCAACTTCTGGCGACCTCTTGGAGAATCGGGGCTGCCTCCCCCCGTTCGTCCGAGGACGAGGGACGAGGACGAAGGACGAGGACGATACGGTCAACGCTGGTAGATGGGCAGGAAGCGGTAGGGGACGCCGAGGATGAGGATGGACATGGCGGTGCCGTAGGCGGGGTCGCTCTCGCCGCCGTCGCCGAGCCAGCTTCCGTCGTCGCGTTGCTTCTTGAGCAATGCGTCGTGGATTTTGGGGTACCACTCCTGGTACTGGTCTTCGCCGGCCTGGTACATGGCCTGGACTGCGTAGTAGTGGCCGTAGTGGTAAAACTTGGTTTTGTCGAATTCTTCTTTGGGGAGCGTGCGGAGGTATTGGATGCCGCGTTTGGCTTCCTTGGAGTCGCGTTCGCCGCACATCATTAGTGAGAGGAGGCCGGCGGCGGAGGAGGAGAGGGAGGGGTCGCGTGAGCCTGGCTGGTATGCGAAGCCGCCTTCGGGCTTGCGTTCGCACTTCTTGACGTAGTCGGTGGCCTTTTTGATGACGGAGGTTGGGACGAGGATGCCGGCTTCCTGTGCGGAGGCGAGGGCGACGATTTGCATGACGGTGACTGAGATGTCGGCGTCGAGGGGCTGGGGCTGGTAGCGCCAGCCGCCGTCGGGGTTCTGGGCGCGGAGGATGACGGCGACGGCGCGCTTGAGGATGTCGCGGACCTCCTCGCGGTTGGTCATGCCCCAGGCTTCGGAGAGTGCGAGGGTGGCGAGGGCGTGCTCGTACATGCCCTGGTTGGTGCCGCCGAGGTAGCCGCCGCCCTCTTTGCCGCGTTTGAGGAGCCAGGCTAGGGCTCGGTCCATGGTCTTGGCGTACTGGCCGCGTTCGGGGAAGTAGCCTTTGAGCATGAAGGCCATCATGGAGAGGCCGGTGATGGCGGAGGGGTAGCGTGCGCCCCAGGAGCCGTCGGGGTTCTGGACTTTGGCGAGGAAGCGGAGGCCCTTGTCAATGGCGGTCTCGGCCTGGGGGGAGAGCTCGGCGACCTGGACGCGCGAGCCGGCGAGGGCGGAGGCCGAGAGGGCGAGGAGGGCGACGAAAGCCGTAACTGCGCGGGAAAAGGGGGTCATGGGGAATGTGCCCCTATTAGTGATCTGCGCTTTGCGATTTGCGATTGCCGAGTTCCATTCTGGAATCTGGAATGTGGAATGCGAAATCGGGGATTCCGCGGGTCAGCGTTTGGTCGCGGGACGCCGGCCAGAGGCGTCCTTGGAGAGGGCCTCGTAGTAGCCTTCGAGGAGTTCGCGGTATTCGATGGGGAGTTCGCGGGCGTAGACTTGGAAGAGGTCGTCGCGCTTGCGGTCGCCGAGGGGGTTCCACTTGGCGTCGGTGCGGGCGACGTCTTTGCCTGCTGGGTCGGTCTTGTCGCCGAGGGCGCGCTCCTTGTCCTGGGTTTGGAGCGTGGGGCCGACGTGGGGCATGGGCTGCTCGGTGGGCTGGGCCATTTCGGGTTGGCCTTGCTCCGGCTGGCCTTGTTCGGGCTGGCCTTGCTCTGGGGGGCCCTGCTCGTCGGCGTGGCCTTGCTCGAAGGCGCGCATGGCCTCCTGAAGGGCGTTCTCCGCAGCGGCCTGGTGTTCCTGAGCCGCGGGCTGCTCCGCCTGGGCTAGCGCCTCGGCGGCGCGGTTCATCTCGCGGGCGGCCTCGGCGAGGGGCTGAGCGGCCTCGGGCGCGTGCTGCTGAGCGTTCTCCTGGGCCTGCTGGGTGGCGTTCTCGACGTTCTCCTGTTGGGGAGCGACCTCGGGGAGGGCCTGGGGTTGGGCCTGATCGGTCGCGCGGCTCACCTCTTGCTGGCGCTCGAGGAGGTTCTGAATCTGGCGCTGCATCTCGGCCCTGGCCTGGGCGCGCTCTTGGGCCTCGCGGCGGGCCTGGTCCATCGCGCGTTGCGCCTGCTGAAGGGCGTTCTCGGCGCGCTCCTGGGCGGGGGTGGCGTTCTGAGGCTGGTTCTGCTCCAGTGCGCGGGCGGCTTCATTCATGGCCTCTTGCGCCTCGTTCATGGCCTGCTGGACATTGGGCTGAGGGGTGTCTTGGGCCATGTGCTGGGCCTGCTGCTGGAGATTCTGCTGGGGGTTGGCCAACTCGCGGACGTTTTGGTTTTGGGCCTGACGCTCCTGGGTTTCGGCGCGGAGGGCCTGCTGGTCGCGGAGCATTTGCTGGATTTGGTCGGCGGCGCGCTGCTCAGGCGTCTGAGGCGTTTCGGCCGCCGCGATCTGCTTGTCGAGCTCGTTGATCGCCTGGGTCAGGGCGTCCTCGGCCTTGCGTTGCTGGTCGGCCGCGGGCTCCTTTTGGGCGTTTTCGATCTCCTTCTCGGCGCGTTCCATGTGGTTTTGCGCCTCGGCCATTTTCTCCTGGACGGCGTCCTTCTTCGGTTCGGGCTTCGTGGCCTCGGCGTATTCGCGCTTGGCGTCGTCGAGCTTGTTCTCGATCTTCCGCTGCTCGACCTGAAGGTCCTTCCTGTCAGCTTTGAACTGCTCTTCGGTCTTTCGTTCGCCCTTTTCGCGGAGGTCCTTTTCCTCCTTGCGGATTTCCTCGAGCTTTTCGCGCAGCTCCTTCTTGGCCTGAAGCTCGCTCGTCTCGTTGCCCTGGAGCTGTTTCTCGGCGTTGCGGAGGGCCTCGAGGGCCTTCTCCTGCTCCTCGACGGCGGCGACGGGCTTCTTCTCTTCGATCTCGCGCGCCGCCTCGTCGAGCCGCTTCTCGACGGGCGTGTCCTTCTTCAGCTCCTCCTGAGCGCGCTCCATCTTCTTGCGGCTCATGGGGTCGGCCTCTTCCTTGACCGCCTCCTGGAGCTGCTTCTGGAACATCTCGGCGCGCTGGGCAAGGCGCTCTTGTTTCTCCGCGAGGGGCTTCTTTTGCTCCTCTGCCTTCTCGGGCTCGGTGAGGACCTTTTGGCCCCACTCCTTGGTTTCGCGCTGGACCTCTTCCTCCCGCTTGATCAGCTCCTGAAGCTCGCGCCGGAGGTCCTGAATGGCCTGGGACGACGCGGCCTGGATGAGCACCCGCTCAAGCTCCTTGATTACGATGTTGATCTCCACCCCCGCCGCGGTGAGCAGCGGCCGCATCGCCTCAAGGCGCTTGCGCGCGTCCTCCAGGTGCTTTGCCGCCTCGGGCACGTGTTGGGTGCTGAGCTTCTTGAGGATTTCCGCAATGCGCAACAGCTCCTCCGCCCGCCCCTCCTTCAGCAGCTCATTCGACCGCAGGTCCAACACAATCGCCCGGAACGCATCAACCGTCCCCTCCATCCGGCGGTTCACCATGTGCTGGCGTTCCGCCTCCTGCATGATCGTGTCCGAGAGCGCCAGAAACTTCGGCTCCTCGGCTGGCCGCCGCTCGGCCTCCTGGGCCACGGCCCACGCCCCGCCCGCCCCCACGCACACGGCGACCAGCGCACCCAACCACGAGCGCATCATGGCATCACCCCAGAACCCGAGGGTAACGAGGCTCGAACGTCCCCGCTACTATAGCGCCCCGCCCACCGCAATTCAACCCAATTTCGCGCTGACACTACCACGGCTTCGGTCTTCGACGCATCATGAGCCCCAATGCGGGGCTATCGCAGCCCAGGGCGAAGGCCTGGGCAACGGGTGCCCCCGCGCGCCAGCCCTGAAGGGGCGTCCGACCATCGGAGCACCCTGTAGGTCGCCCTTACAGGGCTGAAACACACCCGCCCGGATACCCAGGGCGTCGCTTCGCTCTGCCCTGGGCTGCTATGGGTCGCCCCTTCGGGGCTCAACACCGGGAGCCACGGACGCTGGGGGCGCGTCAGCGGGCAAGGCGATTGACAGCGCGCGCCGGCCTCTGCTATGATTCTGGCGTAGCTCTTTTCAGGCAGGACAAACTTTTCGTTGCCAGGCGGCGCTCACCAGGCGTCATCCTGGGCGGGGTGAAACGGGGCGAAGAATCCGTCGGAGGGGGCCAAGTCGCTTAGCAGCGGCCACGTACGTCACGGCGCGATTGGGGCGCGATGGGGGCGTGTGGTGGGGGCGGACGCCGCGGGCGGGAAGGAGGTCGGATGTCGGTTGGGCGATTGGTGATGATTGCGGTGGCGTGCGTGGGGGCGGGGTGTGGGCCGAAGCTGCCGCAGGGGGTGGAGCACTCAGGCGATGTGTGGGTGAACGGGGTTGGGATGGGGTTCGTGTTCGTGCCGGCGGGGGAGTTTGTGATGGGGAGCAGCGCGCGGGAGCTGAGGGCGTTGGTGGGGCGATTTGGAGAGGGTAAGATTCGCCCCGAGCGGGTCGCGCCGGAGAAGCCCGATCATCTGGTGCGGATCACGCGGCCGCTGCTGGTGGGCAGCCACGAGGTCACGGTGGGGCAGTTCCGCCGCTTCGTGGAGGCGACTGGCTACAGGACCGATGCGGAGAGGGGCGGAGGGGCGTTCGCGTATAACGGGGTGGACTGGGAGAAGACGGTGAGCGCGAACTGGCGGAAGCCCGGCTTTGAGCAGGGGGATGGGCACCCGGTCGTGTGCGTGAGCTGGAATGACGCCCAGGCGTTCATCGCCTGGCTCAATAGGGCCGACGCGTCGAGGCCGAAGGGCTGGGCCTATCGGCTGCCGACGGAGGCCGAGTGGGAGTGGGCGGCCCGCGGGCCGGAACGATTCGAGTGGGCGTGGGGCAACGATTGGGACGGCACGCGGGCGAACTTCGCCGACAAGCGGTCCGGGCTGCCCTGGGGCGATAAGGCGGCCGACGACGGCCACGCGCGCACGGCGCCCGTGGGGGCCTATAGCCCGAAGGGCGACACGCCCCTCGGCATCGCCGACATGACGGGCAACGTGTGGGAGTGGTGTCAGGACTGGTTTGATCCCGCGTATTACGAGAAGAGCCCGAGCAAGGACCCTGTGAATCTGAAGGCGGGGAATCGCCGGGTCGAGCGGGGCGGGAGTTGGGCCTTCACGCCCGACTACTGCCGCACCGCCTTCCGCTTTGCGATGGAGCCGAACGAGAGCTATGATACCCTCGGCTTCCGCGTGGTGCTGGCCCCTGGCCGCTGACGGCGAAGCTCGATGCTCAATGCTCAATCCTCAATCTCCAAGCCCAAGTGGGGAGGGTAGGAGTGCTAGCGATGGGCCGCTGGTGGCTGCTGTGCGCTGTGGCCAGTGTGGGCACGGTGGGCGCGATCGAGCTCGGTGCTGAGGGCGCCTCGGGCCTTCGGCTCGTCCCGTTCCCGAAGGAGGTGCAGTTGGGGGACGGGGCGGTGTCTCTGGGCGGCGAGCAGGTGGTGGAGGTCGCGGGTGGCTCATGGGAGGTGGCTGCGGCGCTTGTTGCGGCGGAGCTGCGGCGCGCAGGGCTACCGGCGCCAAGGGTGCAACCGCTAGAGGGGGCTAGCGCGAGCTTGCGACTCGTCCCGCCAACCGTCAGCGTGCGGGTGCGGGCGCCGGCTCTGCGAGAGGGCGCGGGGGACGAGGACTACGTCCTCACGGTCGCAAGCAACCAGGCGGTTGTGGCGGCCAAAGCGCCTGCGGGGCTCCTGCACGGGGTGCAGACCCTCTGCCAGCTCATCCGCGCGAACCGCAACGGCGACTTGATCCCGTGCTTGACTATCAGGGACTGGCCGTCCCTGCGGTGGCGATGCTTCCAGGATGACCTGACCCGCGGCCCAAGCTCGACACTTGAAGAACTGAAGCGCGAGATCGCTCTCGGCGCGTTCCTGAAGATGAACCTGTTCACCTACTACATGGAGCATCAATATGCCTTTGCCAAGCACCCTGTCATCGGGCCGAGAGACGGCTCGCTCCTGCCCCAGGAGCTGAAGGCGCTGGTCGCCTACGCAAAGCCGCTCGGGGTGGACATCCTGGGCAACCAGCAGTCGTTTGGCCACTTCGGCCACATCCTCAAGCACAAGGAATACGCCCACCTGCGCGAGACGGGCGACGTGCTTTGCCCCACAAAGGAGGAGAGCTATAAGCTCCTCGATGACCTCTATTCCGAGGTTGTCCCTTTGTTGCCGTTTCCGTTCTTCAACGTTTGCTGCGACGAGACGTGGGGGCTGGGCAAGGGGCCGTCAAAGGAGCTGGCCGACAAGATCGGCGTCGGCAAGGTCTATGCCGGCCACATGCGCCGCGTCCACGACCTCCTCAAGGACAAGTACAAGAAGCGGATGATGATGTGGGGCGACATCATTCTCCAGCACCCGAAGGACCTGGCGGACATTCCGACCGACACGATCATGCTCACCTGGGGCTACCACCCGGGGGCCAACTTCGAGGGGCAGATCATCCCCTTTGCAAAGTCGGGCTACGAGTTCTTCGTCTGCCCGGGCGTGAACAACTGGAGCCGCATCCTGCCCGACTTCGGGGCGACGGTGGTGAACGTGCAGAACTTCGTCCGCGATGGCGCCAAGCACGGCGCTCTCGGCATGCTCAACACCGCCTGGGACGACGACGGCGAGAACGTCAATGCCCCAAGCTGGCACGGCCACGCCTGGGGCGCCGAGTGCGCCTGGAACGCCTCGAAGACGGCCTACACCGACTTCAGCCGCCGCATCGGCGCCGTCCTCTTCGGCGAGAAGGGCGACCGCTTCGGCCAGGCCATTGACCTCCTCGCAAAGACCCACCGCCTGCCGGGCATGGGCGGCATGCACAACAGCCGCTTCTGGCAGGACGACCTCGGGCCGCTGAAGACCAGCGTCGCGGTCGAGAAGGCCAATGCCCAACGCCTGCTGGAGACCGTGAAGCCGGCCATCGAGCACCTGGAGGCGTGCAAGAAGGAGGCGACCGCCAACGCCGAACTTCTGGATGGCTTCCTGTTCGGCGCCCGGCGCATGGAGCTGATCGGCCAACGCATGCTCGACCGCATCGAGGTCGCAGCCCTCTATGCCGCGGCATACGAGGGTGCGCTGAGGGAGGCCCCGCCACTGCTCAAGAAGGCCCAGGCGATCATCGAGAGGAACCGCGACGCGCACGAGGCGCTGGGAAAGCAGTTTGCCGAGCTATGGATGCGGGAGAATCGCCCGTACGCCCTCGATTGGACAGTGGGCCGCTACAAGGCCGCCGTCACCCGCTATGACACCCTGGCCAAGCGGTTGGCAGCCATCCGCAAGGACGCCGAGGCCGGCAAGCCCCTCCCGTCGCCAAGAGAGGTCGCCCTGGAACTGCTCGAGCTGGGCGTGAGGAAGAGCCGTCCTGACAAGATCGTGCAACAGCCGTTGACGCCCGAAGCCAAGTGGCTTGAGCCCGCTGCCACGCACCGTATCGGTCTGATTGTGAACGCCGGCGCAGCCGACCGATTCGACCTGCCAATTGAGCTGGACATCCGCCTGCCCGAGAAGCTCAACGGCCGCCGCATTCGCGCGTTTCGCACCGACGCCGAGAAGCCGGTCGAGCTGCTCGCTCAGCTAGACGCCACAGAGAAGGCTGGCCACGGGTGCCTGACGTTGATGCTCGACAGGGTCGCCAAGGCCCAGACGGCTCCAGTTCACGTCTACCTAGGTCTTCCAATGGACGAGCCGGGGCCGCCGCCGCCCCAGGCCGTCCTGACCAGCGACGCGCCGAAGGGGATGAAGTGGCTGGAGAACGACAAGGTGAAGCTCCTTCTCGGTCCCGAGGGCGCCCATATCTACCGGTGGGAGATCAAGGGGATGGGCGGCCGCGACGTGACGATGCCAGGGGAGACGGGCTGGGCCGGCTTCGCCGACGTGGGCGGCGAGCACAGGAGCGCGGTGAACAAGCTCCAATGCGTCGCCGACGGCCCCGCCCTCGTCCGCTACGTCTGCACCGACGAGCACGGACTCACGAAGACCATCAGCCTCTTTGCGGGGGCGTCTTGGGTCGAGGTGACGCTCAACTCACCGGTCGGGTACTTCTGGGCCTTCGACGACCCGAAGAACTTCGCGGCCGACGGCCCGACGCCTGGGAACTATCTCTTTTCGAACGGCGCGACAGGCCCCGTGGGCAAAGAGGCCGACGGCGTGAAGGCCCAGGTGAAGGCCCCAGGCACCCAATGGGGGGCGAAGTTCATCCCTGACAAATGGCTGTTGGGGCTGGTGACCCCCGAGGCGGCCGTGACCCACGTCATCGCCCCAGGCGCGGGAGCGGGAGGAGTGGGCATCGAGCACGGCGGCCTCGCCAGCCACTTCATCATCTATGCGGGCACGCTCGACCGCAAACCCGACGACCTGATGAAGCGACTTCATTCCACCCTTGACTTCCGCAACCCGCCCGAGGTCACGCTTCACGCGATGCAGACAAGATAGGCCGAGTTCAGGGCCGAACCGCCTCAATGAGGCGCCACGGCGAGCGAGTGCGGAGCACGCGGGAGAGCCTGAGGCCGGCGGCCTCGAAGAGCGCCCGAAACTCCTCCTCGGTGCGCTCGCGCCCCGTGAGCATCACCAGCATCTCGATGTCCAGCAGCTTCGCCGGAGAGGGCGCGCTCCCAGGCTCCACCACCCGCTCGATGGCCAGGATTCGCCCCGTGGGCGCCACCGCCCGCCGGCAGTTTCGCAGGATTGCGACGCACTCCTCGTCGCTCCAGTCATGCAGGATGTCCTTGAGGAGATAGAGGTCGGCCCCGGCGGGCAGCGACTCAAAGAAGCTGCCGGCGACGAGTTCCACGCGGTCGCTCACCCCCTGTGCGGCAAAGTGGCCCCTCGCCCCCGCCCCCTCGATTGCGTAAGGGAGGTCGAACAGGAGGCCCCGCAGGTTGGGGCAGGCCCTCAGGATGGCGGCGAGGAGGACGCCGTTGCCGCCGCCAACGTCCACAAGGCTGGCCGCCGTTGAGAAGTCGAACGCCTCGATCAACGCCGGCGCGAAGTGAGCGGTGAGCGCCGTCATCGCGTCGTCGGCGGCCTGGGCAGCCTCGGGGTGCCGCCCAAGCCACTCGAAGGCGGGCGCCCCGTGGGCGACGTCGAAAGCCGGCCGCCCGGTCCTCACACTATGAAGAATCTCCTCCCACGGGCGAAGGTGCCAGGCCTCGCCGACGAAGACCACGTAGTCCCTCAGCGAGCCTGGGACGTCGCTTCGCAGCCACTGCGCCACTGGGGTGAGCGCGAAGCGCCCGTCGGCATCCTCCGCGAAGACGCCCAGGCTGGCGAGCGCGCGCAGGACGCGGTAGAGGGCGCGCTCGCAGGTCGCGGTCGCCTGGGCCAGTTCGCCTGCGCCCCGGGGGCCGTCCTTGAGAAGGTCAGCGATCCCCAGCTTGCCCGCCACGTAGATGAGTTGGGCCACAACGTGGCCCGCCGTCATCTCAAGGAGCGCCTCCGAGGGCAGGACAGGACCCCGCCCCTGCGGGTTCTGCGAGGTACCCATGGGGTATCCTCCTCCGCCGGTATCGTCAAGGAACATTGCGGAGTTGTTCAACTCCGCAATATTGCTCGGCCCCAGTGAGCCGCCACGATGTCGAACAACTTGGCATGGAGTCGCGTCTTCGGCGTTGCTGAGAGTTTGCAGACCAGGCGGCGCCGCTGCCTCGCAAGCTCAAGGTAGCCCCTGCGCGCCAGTTTCGAGAGATGGCGACTCACCGCAGTCTCCGACATTCGTAGCTCGCTGCTCAGTGTTGGCGAGTCCACCGGTTCGCCGCGCGCCGCTCTGCGCAGAATCTGGATGCGGCGCAGGCTCGTGAAAGCCGTGGCGGCGTCGAAGACCAACCCATGGGACTTCGCGGAGGCGTCGTGAGCGGCTACTGAACCTTGATGGGAAGTCATGGGACGGCTTTGGCCCTTGGAGCCCGTCCTAAGCGCATCGTAGAGCCAGCCGGCGACCTGCCCGCTCAAGGTGGCCGTGCCGTAGGGAGAGCGCGCAGCGCAATAGCAGCGGGGACCAGAGCGGCGGCGCACCACAAGTCCGACGGAGTCCAGTCGAGCGAGGTGAGCACTGACGAGGTCCCGCCGAAGGTAGAGGTCTTTCGCAAGCTGGCTCGGGGTGGCCTCCTCGACACCTGCCAGGTATGAGAGGATACGAAGCCGCGTGCGGCAAGCGACAGCGCGAAGAACGCGGACGATGAGGTCATCCATTGGCTCTCCTCCGGGAGCAATATTGCGGAGTTGTTCAACTTCGCAATCTTACCCGTTCGGCTTGCCGTGTCAATTCGGAGCACGCTGTGGAGGCCGGCCCCCAATCCCGGTGAAAGCCCGGGCACTGTCTTCTGGTGACCGTCGTCGCCGTCGCACCTCCAGGCTTGCTTCGCTGGGGCTCGGTGGGGTCGACGACGACAACGATCACTGGACTTGGCGTGTCGCGTGGGAGCGTAGCGTGGGGCGATCGGGGGCGCTGTCTCCGCATCAATATTGCGGAGTTGAACAACTCCGCAATAGTGCTCACTGGACTTGCCGTGTCGCGTCAGAGCGTAGCGTGAGGTGATCGGGACCGCTGTCTCCGCGCCAAAGTTGCGAAGTTGAACAACTCCTCAACGTTACTCACTGGACTTGCCGTGTCGTGTGAGAGCGTGGCGTGGGGCGATCGCGACCGCTGTCTCCGCGCCAAGATTGCGAAGTTGAACAACTTCGCAATGTTGCTCAGTGGACTTGCCGTGTCGCGTGAGAGCGCGAGGTGAGGTGAGGTGAGGTGAGGTGATCGGGGGCGCTCTCTCCGCACCAACATTGCGGAGTTGAACAACTTCGCAATGTTGTGCTGCGAGATCGGTGGCGGCCTCATGCCCCATCGGGGGAGCCGGGCCGGGCTCATGGTCGGATCACTTTGCCAGGGCGTCGGCCGCTTTGGGGATGACCTCGATGGTGTGCTTGAGGCGCAGGGTCTGGCCGGGCTCGAGCTTTGTCTCTTGGGTGTAGAGCTCGAGGTTGACGCGGGCGTCCTTTGGACTGCGGTTGAGAAGGCATTGGGCGACGTCGGCCCGCTCGAAGGTGGAGCGGATGCCGATGTCGGCGGCGTCCACGATCATCCAGGAGCCGTCGGGCAGGTCGCCGCCGCTGAGCCACTCGTCCTTCTCCTCGGTCTCGCCGGCCAGAGGCTTCTTCTGCCACGAGCCGTCGGGGCGCTTCACGAGGACGGTGGCCTTCGCCACCTCCGGCACGGTGTAGCTGGGATGGGCGCGAAGGCAAGCGGGGCGCGGCTCCTTGCCGCCGTTGGTGAGAGCGGATTCGATGGTGACCAGGGGAGCTTTAGGGTCTAGGGCTATCGTGCGGGTGAGGACCAGGCCACTCGTGAACTTGGCTTCGAGAGTCACTGATGTCTTGTCGCGCTTGACGATGCGATAGGCTTCGCTCCAGCCGGGGGAGCGATAGGCGCCCTCGGAGTATTCCTCGTAGCCTGCGGCGTCGGGGCGCTCGAAGCCCTTCTCGGTAACCCGCTTGATGATCTCGCGGCCGGTGGGCTTGTGGACCATCTTCCAGATGCGGCCGCCGAGGGTCGGCAGGATGGCTATGTCGAGGGACTCGTTGCCGAGGCGGACGATGGGGAGCTTCTTTCCCGCGAAGCTGACGCTTGCGAGCCACTTGTCGAGGTTGCCGCTTGCGTGGTGCTCGCGGATCATCGTGAGGCCCTCTTTGCGGGCGACGGCCTCAAAGCGCTTGAGCAGCTCTCCCTCGTCCTCCGTCGCAGTGTCAACGAGGAGGTCTCCTTCCTCCTTGAAGCCCTGCTTGGAGTTTACGATCTGGACATACATGATGGGGAGGCGAGCGACCTGGACGCGGTGGAGGAGGACGGGGTCGGTGGCGACGGCTTTCTCCGCCTCGTCGAAGAGGCGGGCGGCCTCCGCAATCGCCTTGTCGTTGAGATATGGCGCGTTGGGGCCGGTCCATATGAAGATGTGCATGTTGGGGTCGTCGAGGACCGGCTTGTGGATGAGGTTGATGTAGCGGCGGATGAAGGGCGCGGCGGGGCCGTAGAAGCCGGCAAGGAACTCGTCAATGGCCTTGTCGGTGTCGTAGCTGGGGTTCCACATGGTCTTGGCGATGATCCAGGTGCGGAGCTCGGCGAGCTCGGAGCCTTTGGTGAAGTAGCAGGCCTCCTCGTACAGGCCCTTGACGCCGTTGGCGATGAAGAAGCGGATGTTGGGCGCAAGGGCGTAGAGGTTGGGCCACGGCATCACGCTGTGGCCGTAGTCAATGATGTAGTCCCAGATGTAGAGCCGGTCGCAGAGCTTGTTCCAGCCCTGAATGTCGCGCACGAACTTCTGGTTCTGTGGGTGGGTGGACTTGTCGAGCGGGTGTGCGAAGTCGCATTCGATGGTGCACAGACGGACGCAGACGTTTGGCTCGACGCGCAGGATCTTGGGCGGGGTGCGAGTGTACTGGTAGGCCAGCGTGTCCACGATCTTGTCGGGGTAGTCCTTCGCAATGTCGCGTGCGATCGCGTTGACGAAGGCGATCATGGTGGCGGCGTGGGTGCCCTCGGCGTCGTCGATGGCTTTGCACTTCGGGCACTCGCAGAAGTTGTACCAGTCGTTCTGGGAGACCGAGAAGATGGTGGCCTTGGGCGCGTACTTGATCCAGGTGCGGACGGTCTTCTTGGCGATCTCGAGGACGTCGGGGTTGGTGAGGCAGAGCTGGGTGTGGCCGGGCGTACGTTTGCCCTTGATCTCCGAGAAGTACTCGGGGTGGGTGGCGAAGTGCTTGGCGGGGTCGAGGATGGAGTTGAAGGTGTGGACGAAGGTCCCGTAGTCAATCTTCCCGCCGCGGCGCTCGTCGAGGCGCGTCTGGGTGCCGTTCATCTTGTTGCGGACGGCCCAGTCGGCGTCGCGCGAGCAGGGGTAGTCGGTTGAGCGGTACTCCAGTGGGGGAATGTGGCGGACGTCGAGCTCACCTATCTCGAACGTGCCGGTCTTAGGGATGACCGTGCATTCCGGGGTGAACCATCGGCAGCCGCAGTAGTCTTCTAGGAATGAGTAGACGGCGTAGAGGACGCCGCGCTGGTTGCCGGCGAGGATGAGTGCTGGGCCTTTGGTGCGGATGATGATGCCCTCGAGGCCGAGGCCCTTGAGGTCTGGCCGCAGGCGAAGCTTGCGGAACGTCTTCGGGCAGTTGCCCACGGCGATGGGGGTCTGGCCCTCGAGGGCGCCGTCGGCCAAGATGGGGAGGTCTTTGCCCGTTAGCTTCTCGATGTGGGCCGCGAGGTCGCGGGCCGCGAAATCCTCCTGCGGCGTCGGGCTCTCTGGCACCACGATGGCGTGGGTGGAGGGGTCGAGCGGCTTGCCGCCGATGCGGATGATGCAGGAGCCGAGGTCGCTCCTGCGTTTGGCGACGGCCTCGCGTGCCGGCTTCAATCGGGCTTTCATGGCGTCGAGCTCCTTTCTGCCGGGCAGATAGGTGGGGCACAGTTGCAGGAGGGCGTCCAGCTCGGCCTCGACCTGGGCGATGTCGGCCTCGGCCTGGCGGCAAGAGCCGAGGCGCGCGGCATCGTCGAGCTGGAGGCCCAGCGGGGCGAGGTATGCCTTTGTGGCCGCGGCGTCGAACTTCGATGCCTCCAATTCCGCGCGCAGAACGGCTCGGCTCTTAGCGGCCTCGGCCTGCTTGCCGATGGGCGGCGGGGAAGGAGGCCGCTCGGCGGTGAACGCGCAGGAGATGAATGGGAGCAACACGCCGCACAGCAGCCGCTTCATCACCTGTCCTCCTGGGGTGGTGGCGAACGCACTCCGCTATGGTAGCCAAAGGGCTGCCTCTTGGCAACCGGCGCTCCTGTGGTATAATCGAGGCACATTGGCGAGAGGGAGCGCGATGGGCGACGAACGGGCGGTGCGGGTGGCGGGCGGGGTGACGATTCCCCTGGGCGAGCTGAGGCTGCGGTTCACCCGCAGCAGCGGGCCGGGGGGCCAACACGTCAACAAGGCGGCGACTCAGGTGGAGCTTGCCTTCGACGTGCTCGGCTCGCCCAGCCTGTCGGACGACCAGAAGGGGCTGCTTCTGACGCGGCTCGGCTCCTACGTGAGCCGGCAGGGAGTGCTGCGGCTGGCCTGCCAGTCCACGCGCAGCCAGAAGCAGAACCGCGCGGAGGCCATTGAGCGGTTTGCGGCCCTGGTGGGAGCGGCGCTGCACGAGCCGAAGGCCCGCAGGCCGACGCGAGCGACGCGCGCGGCGCGGGAGCGGCGTCTGGCGGCCAAGCGGCGACGGGCGGCTGTCAAGCGCGAGCGGCGCGGCCCGGCCGATGAGCTCTGAGAGGTGGGCGTTCGCCGTTGTCGGCCCCCCGGCAGGCGCAGGGGATGCACAGGGTTCTTCCCCCGCGGCGCCGCGTGCGCGTCATCATCACCGGCTCGCCGCAGCGGTCACAGACCACCGATTCGCGGATGCTGGCAGGGGAGGGTAGCCGGATGGCGGTCTCCTCCACCCAGAATAACTCGTTGATAGGCGCGGTGAGCATCTGGTCGTGGGGGAGACGTGGGCCTGGCTTGCGGCTCACGCGCACCGCGCGGCCGGAGGGCCGAAGGGCGAGCGTGTAAACGTGTTTGCCGTGGTCGCGGAAGAAGAGGTTGCCCTTTCCAAACGTGCAGCCGGCGATCACCTGGACGGCGTCCACCGCGCACGAGTCGTTTTCTACGATGGCCACCAGCTCCTCGTCCTCCGCGCGTTGAGCGGCCAAGCGCTCCATAGCGGCCTTGGCGGCCCGATAGCCGATGAGGACCCCCCCACAGAAGTGGCCGTGGAACTTGATGACCTGCTCCAGGTCGCGCGGGAGACGCCGATGCACCATGCCGAGGTCCTTCCTGGGCTGCCCCTGTACCGTGATACGTTTGCCGGGGGGAGAGAGGCGGACACGCCTCACCCGTAATGATAGCATGGTTGAAGCGCCCGCGCAAGTCTGTTATCCTGCGGACGCGCGGGAGAGCTGAGGGGACCAATGCTGGCGATGAGCGCACCAGAAGTCCTGGTCATGGCGTGCTCGTGCATGCTGGCCGCCATCGTGCAGTGTGTGTCGGGCTTTGGGTTTGCCGTCATAATGGTGGCCCTTCTGCCGCTGCTGGGTGCGACGATTCAGGATGCGGCGGTGGGCATCACGGTGCTGGTGGTGCCGAACGTTGCGATCGCGCTCTGGCGCGTGCGACGCGAGGTGCGGCCAGGACGGGTGGCGTGGCTGCTGGCGGGGGTGCCGGCCGGCACCCCGGTCGGCCTCTATCTCCTGGCCTTTGGGCCGGAGTGGCTGCTGCGCAGCATCCTCGGGCTGGTGCTCATCCTGGCGGCCGGAGAGCCCTTTCTGCGCGGTGACGGGGGGCCGAGCCGCGAGAGCCGGGCTTGGGCATTTGTGGCGGGGGTGGCGAGCGGGGCGCTGGGGGCGGCCCTGAGCACGGGCGGGCCGCCCGTCGTGCTCTACTTCTATCGGTGCCGGCTGGGCAAGGAGGCGACGAAGGCGGCGCTGATGCTGGTCTTCGCGGCCACTGTGAGCTGGCGGCTGGTTGTCTACGTGGCACAGGCGCCGATCACGGGCAAGGCGCTGCTGACGCCGCAATTGGGCCTGATGGCGATGGCCTATTGGCCCGCGGTGGTGGCGGGCACGCTTCTGGGCGAGCAAGCGTTTGCCTCGCTGAGCCCGGCGGGCTTTCGGCGCGCCGTGGCTGCGATGCTGGCCGGCTGCGGGGTCTACCAGTTGGGCCGCGCGGCGGGCGCGTGGTAGGGTGGTGGTATGAGAAGGTTTCGGGCCATCCTGGTGGGCGCAGCGCTTGCCGCCGTCATCAATGTCTGGGAGCCGTTCGGCTACTACGTCTCGCGCGGCCTCTGGATGCGGTTCGGCTACATCTCGGTCGCTGTCCTCCTGCCCTTTCTGCTGCTGGTGTTTCCAATCAACGTGTCGCTTCGGGCGATTCGGCGGAGCCTGGCCTTCGAGCCGTGGGAGCTGGTGATCATCTTCTCGATGGGGATGGTGGCGGCGATCTTTCCGTCGCTGGGGATCGTGGGGTTCCTGCTGAGCTACATCTCGGCGCCCTTCTACTACGCTTCGCCGGAGAACTTCTGGGCCGAGTGGATGACCCGCACGATGCCGCGCTGGCTGGCCCCCAGCGACACTGGGCCGGCGGTCCAGTGGCTCTTCATGGGCATGCCGCGCGGGGAGCAGATTCCATGGGCCGCGTGGGTGGTGCCGCTCTTCTGGTGGGGCCTCCTCATCGCCGCGCTGCTCCTGTGCTCGTTCTGCACGATGGTCATCCTGCGAAAGCAGTGGGTGGACAACGAGCGGCTGGCGTTTCCCCTCGCGGAGCTGCCGATGCTTCTGATGGAGGAAGGGCGGGGCCACTCGCTGTGGCCCGCCGTCGCCCACCAGCCGCTCTTCTGGGTCGGCTTCGCAATCCCTTTCTTCGTGATCTGCTGGAACATGATTTCCTACTTCAAGCTGGACTTCCCGGTGATCCCGTTCCAGACGTGGGCGTGGGTGCAGATCGCCCCCAGGTTCCCAGCCATTCTGTTCAAGGCCAACTTCTTCGTGATGGGCTTCGCCTACTTCACCCCGCTCAACATCCTTTTCAGCGTGTGGTTCTTCTGGGTGTTTTTCATCCTCGAGGCGGGGTTCTTCAACACGATTGGTCTGGACATCGGGAAGCCGGACAACTGGGGTTGCCCCTACAGCGAGGCGTGCGGTTGGCAGAACTGGGGCGGCTTTGTGATTCTCGTGCTCCTGGGCTTCTGGATGGCTCGTGGCCACCTGGCGGGCGTGATGCGCCGCGCGTTGGGTATGAGAGGGGGTGCGGACGACAGCCGCGAGGTCATCTGCTACCGCACGGCGGTGCTCGGGCTCCTCATCGGCGGGGCGGTGGTCTTCGCGTGGTACCTGAGGGCAGGGATGTCGCCGCGCGTCGCCGCCTTCTTCGTGCCCGTAGGCTTCCTCGTCTATGTGGGCGTCACGCGCCTGGCCGCTCAGACGGGGCTGATCTACCTGTGGAGCCCCATCACGCCACAGGCCGCAACCTTCTACACCCTGGGCTACGACACGATGTCGTCGGCCGACCGCCTGATGGTGGGGATGGGCTACTGCGTGAACTGCAACAACGAGCGGCTGATCCCGTATACGGCGGCCCACAACCTGCGCATGGCGGCCGTGGAGCCGAAGGCGCGCGGGGGCTTCCTCCTGATGATGGCGCTTGCCGCAGGCATCTCGATGGCCGTCGGCGTGGCCTACACGCTCTACCTGGCCTACACGCGCGGGGCGCATAACTTCGACGCCTTCGAGTGGTCGCGCGGGCACGAGTGGATTTTCGGCCACGTGGCCAACAAGGAGCTCAACCCCGCGCCCCGCGACTGGAACCGGCTGGCCTTCATGGGCGTCGGGGCGGTGACGACTGGCCTGGTCGCCCTCGCCCAGTACCGCTGGGCCTGGTGGCCGGTTCATCCCGTAGGCATGGCCATCAGCGCCGGCGAGACGACCGGCTACCTCGCCTTCTCCGTCTTCCTCACCTGGGCCATCAAGACCCTCATCATCAAGTTCGGCGGCATCCAGGCATATCGGCGCGGGCGCTACTTCTTCGTCGGAATCATGGTCGGCTACGTCGCCGGGCTGGGCGCCTCGTTCATCGTAGACTGCCTCTGGTTCCCCGGCAACGGCCACAAGATCCACGTGTGGTGAGAAGGCAGCTCCCCAATCCTGAGGTCCATGAACGGGGTCTGGAATCGTCGTCGTCGGCTCCCCTTACGCCACGTAAGCGAGGGGATTCGACGACGACGACGAGCACGAGACTGCGGCGCGACGTTCGCTCGTACAGTAGGCGCCAGGCCTGTTGTGTGGCGATGACTTGCATGGGCCGCCCGCAGGTGGTATGGTGAAGCGCGACGGGAGGGGAGGAGGCCAATCATGAGCGACCCGAGCTGCATCTTCTGCAAGATCGTCGCGGGGCAGATTCCGTCGGAGCGGGTCTACGAGGATGCCCAGGCGGTGGCGTTCCTGGACATTCATCCCATCGCGCCCGGCCACACGCTGCTGGTGCCGAAGGCCCATTTTGCAAACCTGTTGGAGACGCCCCAGGAGGTGCTTGCGGCGCTTGTTGCCGCCGCTCCCAGGGTGGCGGGGGCCGTGATGAGGGCGACCGGGGCCGAGGGCTTCAACTTCTTCCAGTTCAACGGCGCCTGCTCGGGGCAGGAGATCATGCACCTGCACTTCCACATCATCCCGCGGCGGCCTGGCGACGGCGTGTCGTACCAATGGAGGCAGGGGGCGTATCGTGAGGGGGAGATGCGCGCCCTGGGGGCCAAGGTGAGGCAGGCGATGGAGTGAGCGCATGAGAGCAGGCGCCTCGCGGCTCCGCCGCAATCTCTTCGTGGCGCTCCTCGTGATGATCACGTTGCTGCCGCTGGTGGTCTTCGTCTACTCCCACCAGCAGGCGCGTGTGGAGGCCGCCCGGCGGCTCACAGAGCACCTCGAGCGGAGCATCGGCCGCGCCATCCAGATCAAGCGGGACCTCGAGCCCGTGATCGAGCGCTCGGGTCCGCGCTCGCCGTCCGTGCGGTTGGCCATGGAACGCCTGGTGGCGAGCGATGAGACGATTGCGTACCTTCAGTTGGCCGACCGCTCGGCTCAGGTGCTCAACTCCACCGGCGGCGCGCCCCAGCGCGCGGCGGCGCCCCTGGAGGCCCTCCCGCCTGCCTCTCCGGAGCTTGCGGCGCCCGAGGTCATCCGCGCCCTGCGGGCCGGCGGGGCCTCGTCGCCCCCAGAATACGTCATTGACCTCTGGCCTCCCAAGAGCGAGCCGGTCCGCCTCCTCGTCGGCGTCTCCACCCAAATCCTCGACGAGCAACTGCGCCAGTTCCAGGAGCCGATGCGCTGGTCAGCCGTCCAGATCGCCGTCATCTGCGTCGCCATCCTCGCCATCTTCTCCGCCTACATAGTGTTCCTGCACGAGCGGGACCGGAAGCTCAACGCGCAACTCCAAGAGGAGAGCCGCCTGGCCTACGTGGGGACCCTGGCCGCCGGCATCGCCCACGAGGTGCGCAACCCCCTCAGCTCCGTCAAGATCAACGTCCAGATGATGGAGAGCCACCTCAAGGAGATGCGCGACCCGGCCGACGCCGAGTACTTCCGCACCAAGATCGCCCGCATCCGCGGCGAGATCGAGCGGCTGGAGGACTCGGTGAACAACTTCCTGGCCTTCTCGCGCCCGGCGCCCCTTCAGCCCGCGCGCGTCCGCCTCAACGACCTGGTCGCCCAGGTCCTCGAGGTCCTCCAGCCCCAGTGCGACGCCCACGGCATCCAGCTCGTCCGCCGCTTCGCGCGCGACCTGCCGCCCGTGGACCTCGACCCACGCCAGTTCATCCAGGCAGTCCAGAACCTCGTCATCAACGCCATCCAGGCCCTCGAGCGCGGCGGGACGATCACCGTGACCACCGAGGCCACGGGGGCCGGCGTCGCCCTCAGCGTCGCCGACAACGGGCCTGGCATCCCCCTGGAGATTCAGGGGCGCATCTTCGAGGTCTTCTTCACCACCCGCGAAAAGGGCACAGGCCTGGGACTCAACATCGTCAGCCGCATCGTCGAGGAACATCGCGGCAAGCTCACCCTCGCCAGCGAGCCGGGCAAGGGCGCCACCTTCCGCATCGAGCTCCCAGCCGCAAAGGAGTGCCCCAATGCCTGAGCCACCAGGCGCGCAGCCCTCGGCCAAGACCACCTACGTCCTCGCGCGCGGCACCAGCGGCGCCGAGCGGCTCCATCTCCTCTCGCGCATGAAGTGGCCCACCACCCAGGCCTTCCTCCTCCGCGCCGGCCTGAGGCCCGGCATGCGCTGCCTCGACGTTGGCTGCGGCATCGGCGAGGTCACGCTCGGCATCGCAGAGATGGCGGGGCCCGAGGGCGAGGCCGTGGGGGTGGACTGCGCCGAGACATTCCTCTGGGAGGCCGACGCGGAGGCGCGCCGACGCGGCCTGCGCGCCACCTTCCGCCGCTCCGACGTCTACGCGTTGAGCGAGGAGCGCGCCTACGACTTTGTCTACGCCCGCTACCTGCTCACCCACCTCAAGGACCCCGTGAAAGGGCTGGCCGCGATGGTGCGGGCCGCGCGACCCGGCGGCATCGTGGCGGCGGAGGACATTGACTTCCCCGGCCACGTCTGCTACCCGCCGTGCGCCGCCTACAACAGGTACGTGGACCTCTTCCAGGCCGCCGTGCGCCACAAGGGCGGCGACCCCTGCATCGGGCGAAGGCTCCCCGTCCTCTTCCTCGACGCCGGCCTGGCCGACGTGCAGGTGGACATCGCCCAGCCCGTCTTCCTCTCGGGCGAGGGCAAGAGCATCGGCTCCATCACCCTCGAGCAGGTCCGCGAGCCGCTGATCGCCGCCGGCCTGGCCACGGGCGGGGAGATTGACGCCACCGTCGCCGAGCTTGCGGCCTTCGAGAGCGACCCCCGCACCCTCGCCAGCGTCGCCCGCACCTTTCAGGTCTGGGGCCGCAAGCCCCAATAGATGATGGTGGCGGCATGGCGCAGCAGCGCGGAGAACCCCCTCCGGAGAACCCCCTCCCGAACGTTCCAATACGTTCTGGAGGCTAACGCTCCGCGCCGAGGCCTTCAGCGGGCGGCACTAGCCACCCGACAGCGTGGGGACTCTCGAGAGGACGCGCGTCGCGCGAGCGGCTGGAAAAGCTTGTGGTGCCGCGTGGCTGCGGCGCGGGGAGCGGGGGTCGTACGAAGCGCTTCGCGTTAGCGGCTGGAAAAGGGTGTGGCGCAGCCGAGCACGGCCGCGCCACACATCGCCCGATTCGCCTGAGGAACGCTCTACTTGGCACCCTTGGCTCGCGGCTCGCGGGGGGTGCGCGGCACGCCCACGCTGAAGGCGTTCAGCTTCCCGCCCTCCTCGCGGTACATGACCGTGAGCTGCTTGGGGAGGGTGAACTCCAGGTTCTTGTCCCCCTCCGCCGGCTTGATGGTCAGGAGCACGGCCTCGCCGTCAAGCTTGGCCGACACAAAGGTGCCCTTGACGGCCTTCTGGCCCTCGCGGAGGGGGAAGTCGCGCCCGGTGCGGCGGACGGTCTGCGCGGCGGGCTTCGCGCCCTCCTTCTCAATGTACCTCACCTCTACCGCTGCCGGCATCTCATAGGTCTTCTTCCCCAGGTCGGCGCCGAGGTCGAGCTGCCACTTGATCGTCTCGCCGGCCAGCTCAGCGGATACGAAGGCACCCGTGGCCGTCGGCGGCCGCTGCCGCTCCTCGCCCGCGAAGGCGGCTGCCATGACCGCCAGGGACAGTATAGCGCTCGCCACAACCAGCGTCCTCACCGCTCTCTCCTTGTCGCCCCCGGACCACTTGAGGCCCGCCACCCCGTCCGGGGGCTGGCGCGGGGGGGCGAAGCTTCTCTGCTAGGCCCAACAATGCCTACGCAAACTATAAGACACCACAAGCGCCCCAAAAGCTGCAACGCGCCACCGCTAGCAAGTGCGCCCGTCTCGCGTGAGCGGGCCGGTCGGGGCTCAGGTCGTAATTCATCCACTCTTGGCTTGAAAAGGCGTAGGGGGCTGCGCTGCGGTCAATTCATGCCTCAATCACCTCGCCGCCACGACGAGGTCGCACGACTCCAAGCTCGGGCCGACCCCAAACTCGCGCCCTCTTCGCTCCCTGTGGCAGCCCCTGCCGTCCAAACGTGACAGGCACAATTCCCGGCACAATTCCCACAATTCCCAGACGGCGTCTTCCCGGAGCTCAAGAAACAAGCAGCTTAGCGCGTCGGCGTTGTGTTCAACTCCGTCTGAGGCATGGCAGTCGGTTCACAGGAGCCTGGAGACGCCGGGTATGGGGACGGGGTATATGCCGGCTGGGTCGGGCTTAACGGGGGGCTCCATGTCGAGGCGGCAGTCTTCGGCCCGGGGGCCGAGGGCGAAGTCGGACTTGAGGGCCTGTTCCCAGGCGACCTCGCTGCCGGTGTAGCAGGAGAGCTGGCCCATGATGGCCGCCAGGGTTGCGCGGAGCATGATGTCGCCCTCGTTGAGAGGCTGGCCCGAGCGGATGGCCTTGAAGAACGCCTGGTGTTCGAGGTCATAGGGGCTGAGGCGCGGGCCGTCGGGGTGGCGGTAGTGCCACTTGGCCTCGCCCTCGATGCGCCAGCGGAGGAGGTCGCAGCGGCCTTTCGTGCCAAGGACGGTGGTGGAAGTCTCGTTGTGGCAGCCGGGCGCGGTTCGGCAGAAGGCGCGGAGCCGGACGCCGCCGGGGTACTCGTAGACGACGGTGTGGTGGTCGAAGAGGGTGCCGCGGAAGTCGGCTGGGGCGGAGGCGCGGCCGCCAAGGCCGTGGCACTTCAGCGGTGGCTTGTCGCCCAGGAGCCAGTTGGCGCGGTCGAGGTTGTGGACGAGTCCCTGGAGGAGGTCGTCGCCGGAGAGCCAGGCGAAGCTGGCCCAGTGTGCGAACTGGTGCTGGATTTCGGAATGTGCGGGGTCGCGGCGATAGGGGGCGTAGGGACCTCGGAGCAGCTTCTCCTCGATGGCCACGATCTCACCTATTGCCCCGTCGCGGAGCCGTTTGACCGTTTCCTGGTAGCCGGGGTCGTGTCGGCTTTGGAAGCCGGAGGCAAGGCTGAGGTTCTTCTGGCGCGCCAGCTCGCAAGCGGCGATGAGGTCGCGGAGGCCTGGCGGGTCAATCGCGTGCGGCTTCTCGCACAGGACGTGGCGGCCTGCCTCGACTGCGGCTTTGGTGTAGAGGGGATGGAACTTTGAGGCCACGGCGATGAGCACGACGTCCACGCACTCGATCAGCCGCCGGTAGCCGTCGAGGCCGGTGAAGCAGTGGGCGTCGTCCACAGTCACCTGGTCGGGCTTCTGCTGCTTGAGGCCGGCGCGGCGGATGCGAATCTGCTAGGGAGAGATGTCGCAGAGGGCGGCGAGGCGAACGCCTCGGTCGGCGTTCATCGCGTTCAGTGCAGCGCCCGTGCCGCGCCCGCCGCAGCCGATCAGCCCTAGGCGAATGGTGTCGCTGGCCGCTGCCATCGTCATGCCCTTTCCTCACGCCAGTCTACGCTGGGGGAGCGGCCTGGTCAAATGGCGACTTGATTCCTCGGGGTTCGTTGTTTATCATTCAGTGGAGGGGGAGCGCCGGGCCGGCTGCGGAGACAAGAACCATGAGCCGTTGGGTGGCTTGCGTGCTAGCGGCAACCGTGACTCTTGCGATGGCCGGCCAGGTGCCGCCTAAAGCGGCGCCGAAGGGGGAGCCGAAGGCCGCGCCTAAGGCGGAGCATAAAGCGGCTGCGAAGACGCCGACAAAGGGCCAGCCCGCGGACCCCGGGGGCTTTGCCGGCGGCCCGATGCTGAAAGGCTTCCTTGACGGCCCAATGAAGGGCGTGGACGAGATCGTCTTCGCCGTCCGCGTGCCGGGCCGCGACCATTGGTACGTGACATTCGGCAACTACTCAGACCACTCGGAGTCGCCGGCAAGGACCCTCGGGTTCAAGTTCCAGGACGGCGTGTATTGGGGCTACGGTGAGGGGGGGCGCCTGTGCCGACTCAACCTCCGCACCGGTGAGCTGAAGGTGCTCCTCGACGACCCCAAGGGCGGCGTGCGCGACCCACAGGTGCACCATGACGGCAAGAGAATCCTCTTCTCCTATCGCAAGGGCGGCACGCACCCCTATCACCTCTATGAGATCAACGCCGACGGCAGCGGCCTGCGGCAACTCACCGATGGCCCCGACGACGACATCGAGCCCACCTATTGCCCCGACGGGAGCATTGTCTTCTGCTCGTCGCGCTGCCGCCGCTTTGTGAACTGTTGGTACACGCGAGTCGCTGTGCTCTACCGCTGCGATGCCGATGGCTCAAACGTGCGGATGCTCTCGAGCAACAACGATCACGACAACACTCCCTGGCCGCTGCCCGACGGCCGCATCCTCTACATGCGCTGGGAATATGTTGACCGCTCCCAGGTCCACTATCATCACCTCTGGGCGATGAACCCCGACGGCACAAACCAGACGGTCTTCTTCGGCAACTCCTTCGGCGGGACTGCCATGCTCGACGCCAAGCCCATTCCCGGCACCAACAAGGTCGTGGTGTCATACTCGCCCGGCCACGGTCGCCCCGAGCACCTCGGCCCAGTGGCCATCGTGGACCCAACGCTCGGTCCCGACGTGCAGAGCGCCGCGCGCATCGTCAGCAAGGGCGGCGACTGGAAGGACCCCTGGGCCTTCAGCGAGGGCTGCATCCTGGCCGCCTCGCCGCGCGGCATCTACGTCATGGACGACAAGGGGAACAGCGAACGGGTCTACTCTCTGCCACCGGACCAGCGACACCTTCAAGTCCACGAGCCGCGTCCCCTCGCCCCGCGCCCCCGCGAACGCATCATCCCGCCGCGCGTCAACCTCGCCAAGGCTACCGGCCGCCTAATGCTCACCGACATCTACCACGGGCGGCGGATGGCCGGCGTCGAACGTGGCTCGATCAAGAAGCTCCTCGTCCTCGCTCAGCTCCCCAAGCCGATCAACCACTCGGGCGGGATGGAGCCGCTCACCATCGGCGGCTCGTTCACCCTTGCGCAGATCCTCGGCACTGTGCCCGTGGAGCCTGATGGCTCGGCGTACTTCGACGTGCCGGCGCTCAAGAGCGTCTTCTTCGTCGCCCTCGACGCCCGCGACATCGCGGTCAAGCGCATGCACAGCTTCCTCACCGTTCAGCCCGGCGAGACCACCAGTTGCGTCGGCTGCCACGAGCTGCGCACCGACACGCCGCGGACCAGCCTCTCCACCTCCGTCATGGCCATGCAACGGCCGCCATCCCCCATCGAGCCTGTCAGCGGCGTCCCCGACGTCATTGACTACCCCCGCGACATCCAGCCCATCCTCGACAAGCACTGCGTCGCCTGCCACAACCCGGACAAACCCGAGGGCAAGGTGGACCTCTGCGGTGACAAGACGCCCATGTACACCATCAGCTACTGGACCATGCAGACCCGTGGCCTGGTGAACGACAACCGCAACCGCGCGGAGAGCAACCACGCCCCGTACGTCATCGGCTCGGCGGCCAGCCGCCTCCTGAAGCTCCTCGATGGCACCCATTACGAGGCCAAGCTCTCCGAGCGCGAGAAGGCCGTCGTGCGCCTCTGGATTGACACCAGCGCCTGCTACCCCGGCACCTATGCGTCGCTGGGCAACGGCTTCTACCCCGTGCATTTCTCGCCGCAGGACCAGGCGGCCTTTCAGCAGCGCTGCGGCGAATGCCACCTCAAGCAGGTCAAGGGCGGGAGGGCCATCCGCTTCGGCATCGAGCGCGGCGGACGCGGACCCATCTACAACATCTCACGGCCCGAGAAGTCCAAGCTGCTCATGGCTCCCCTGGCCAAGAAGGCCGGCGGCTACGAGATGGCCGGCAAGGTGGTCTTCCAGTCCAAGGACGACCCGCTCTATCAGGCGCTCCTCTCCCGCATCCGCGACGCCCACGACCGCCTCATGGCCGGCAAGCGGTTCGACATGCCCGGCTACCGACCCACCGAGCACTACATCCGCGAGATGCAGCGTTTCGGGATTCTGCCCAAGGACCTCAAGCCCACCGACCCTGTGGACCCCTATGCCACGGATAGGGCCTACTGGGAGTCCTTCGACTGGAAGCCCCAGCCGCTCCGCGCCGCATCCGCCGGCCATTGAGATGCTTCAAGGAGCGCATGCGCCCGGAATACGCCCTAAAGCCACGGATGCGTGAGCGTCCATCCTATACCCTTGCCAGCCCGTGCGAGCCGTGCGGCCGCTTCTTGTCACCGCGAGCGGAGCTAAGAGAAGTCAAGGGGGCTATTCGCCTTTGCGCGCGCGTAAGAGGAATGCCTCGACAGGCTCTCCGTGACAAGGAACACAGGCTGCGACCGTCGAGAGCGGCTCGTCACGTCCGCCTCAGCAGCGCCACGCGCAGGCCGGCCTTGGCCTTGGTCGTCAGTTCGCGCCAGGAACGGCACTTGAGGAGCTGACGCAGGATGTAGCGGGGGCGAACGTAGAAGTTCTTGTAGGCGGCTACGAGGAGTTCCTCGAGCCGCTCGCGGCCGAGCTCCTTCGTCCAGTAGAGCGGCTGGAAGCCGGGCTGGGGCTCGCGGGCGAACTCGAGCCAATAGTCGCGGTCGTAGACGCCTTGCTCAAATGCCTGGCGGTAGATCTCGGTGCCAGGGAAGGGGGTGAGGATGGTGATGTGGACGACGTCGGGATCGAGCTGGCGGGCGAGGCGGAAGGTCTGGCGGACGTCGGCCTCGGTCTGGCCGGGGATGCCAATCATGAAGTATGCGAGGGTGGAGATGCCGGCCCGCCTGGTGAGGCGGAATGCCCTGCGGCAGTCCTCGACGGTGATGCCCTTGTTGAGGACTTGCATGAAATGGTCGTCGCCGGCCTCGACGCCGTAGTGGATGCGCTCGCAGCCGGCGGCGCGGAGGGCCTTCAGCATCTCCTCGTCCACCGTGTCCACGCGAGCACGGATGTCCCAGCCGATGTCGAGGCCGCGCCGTTGAATCTCGCCACAGATGTCAAGCACGCGCTGGCGTCGAATGGTGAAGGTATCGTCGTAGAGGAAAAACTCCTGGATGCCCATCTCGACGCAGGACTGCATTTCGTCGGCGACGTATTTCGGGGAGTGTGCGCGGAACTTCTTGCCCAGGTGGGGCCTGTCGCAGAAGGTGCAGCGGTACGGGCAACCGCGGCTGGTGAACATCGTGGTGATTGGTTGACGCTTGGCCAGCACCGAGCTGTAGCGGCGGAAAGGCACCAGGTCGCGGGCAGGGAAGGGGAGGGAGTCGAGGTCGTCAATGAGCCCTGCGTGCTCGTTGACGACGATTTCCGATTTCCGATCTCCGATTTCCGATCTCAATCCGCAATCCGCAATCCGCAATCCGCAATCGGCATGATAGGCCAGCCCCGGCACCTCCGTCCAGCGCTTAGGATCGTCGAGTCGGTCGGCCAGGGCGACGATGGCGTGCTCGCCTTCGCCCGTGATGGCGAAGTCCACGCCGGGGAGCGCAACGCTCTCGCGGGGATAGAGGTGGACGTGTGGCCCGCCAAGGACGACCTTGGCCTCGGGGGCCGCCTGCCTCACCACCTGGACAGTGTGGAGCACGTCGAGGAGAGTGAAAGTCATCGTAGTGATGCCCACGAGGTCGGGAGCCTCGCCTGCGACGTGCTCCGCGAGCCGCTCGTAGGAGAGCTCCTCGGCCTGTGCGTCGAGCACGCAGACGGCGTGGTCGGAGCGTTCCTCCAGCATCGCGGCTAGATAAAGGAGGCCGAGGGGGGGATTATGGCCGCGCTCCTCGTCTAGGAACCGCGGGTTGTTTCCCACGAGGGTCTGCTCGGCGGGCGGGTTGATCAGCAGCACTTTGGCCACGGCGTGCCACCTTTCTTGCCCATGATATGCTCCGCGCGCCCTCATGTCAAAGCCTGGTGCGGGACTGGCAATCGAGGGGCGGCTGGCGATGGGCGGCGGAGGGCCGGATTCGGCGGCGTGGCGGCGGCGCGGGGCCTTGGTCGGGCTTCCCAGCAGGGTGCGGCTTGACGGCGCGGCGCGGCGGGCATAGAATGTGGGCGCGAGGGGGGCGGCCTGGAAAGGAGGTTCTGCGATGAGATTGGTGCTTGGCATCCTGGTGGTGGCTTTGGGCGTTGCGTGCGATAGCGCGTCGGCTCGCGAGGTAGGGGAGTGGACCGAGCTGATCAAGGGGGAGGGGATGGAGGGGTGGAAGAAGCCGACCGGGGAATGGCTCCAGGTGGGCGAGGCGGTCAAGGACCCCGCAAACGAAAGGGCCATCGCGACGAAGCCGGGCAAGGGCATCCTGGTGAACGGCGCGAAGGGGCGGACGGGGAACCTGTTTACGGAGGAGCAGTTCGGCGACATCGAGGCGCACATCGAGTTTATGATCCCGAAAGGCTCGAATTCGGGCGTCTACTTCATGGGGCGGTACGAGATTCAGGTCTACGACAGCTTCGGGGTGGCCAAGGGGGCCTATCCGGGCATAGAGTGCGGGGGGATTTATGAGAGGTGGGACCCCAAGCGGAAGCCGCCGGGCTTCGAGGGGCATTCGCCGCGGGTGAACGCGAGCAAGGCGCCGGGGGAGTGGCAGAGCTTCGACGTGCAGTTCCTCGCCCCGCGCTTCGATGCGGAGGGGAAAAAGGTCGCCAACGCCAGGTTCCTCCTGGTCAAGCACAACGGCGAGATCGTCCATCAGAACGTCGATCTGACCGGGCCGACGCGCGCGGCGGCGTTCAACGACGAGAAGCCCGCCGGCCCGCTGATGTTCCAGGGCGACCACGGGCCGGTGGCGTATCGCAACCTGCTGGTGCGGCCCTTCGCTGCGCAGAGCGCGGCTAAGTAGCTGGCGTCAGGCGGGGCCTTCGCGCAGCATGGCCTTGAGGGCGCGGTAGTCGGTCTTGCCGGTGCCGAGTAGGGGGATTTCGGGCAGCCTCACCACGCGGCGGACGTTATGGAGTGGGGAGAGTCCGGCGTCGCGGAGCGCCGCGTTGACGGCTTGGCGATCGAGGTCGAGGGTGGTGAAGAGGACGAGTTCGGGGTTGGCCTCGTCGGGGGTCGCCTCGATGGCGATGGCGGGGCCTTCCTCGGATTCTGGGACGAAGCGATCGCGCACGACGGCCTCGATGGCGGGAAGCGAGATCATCTCGCCGCCGCGCTTGACGAATCGCTTGAGACGGCCCCGAAAGGTGAACACCCCCTCGGCGTCCTCGCTCACGATGTCGCCGGTTCGATACCAGGTCTTCCCCGCCAATTGGACGAAGGGGGATGGGCCGTCGTAGCTGAGGTAGCCGCCGAAGACGCACTGCCCGCGGAGGAGGAGCGCGCCCGTGGCGGGCGGGTCGAGGAGCCGGCCGGTCTCGGGGTCCACGAGCAGGCGCTCGAACACCGGGAGCATCTTGCCGATGCTCCCGCGGCGGGGGGCCAGCGGATCGTTCACGGTAACGACTGGCGAGCACTCTGTGATGCCGTAGCCCTCGGCGATGACGGCGCGCGGGCAGAGGCGCGCGAAGGCGTCGTAGACCCCCTCGGGACACTTCTCGGCGCCGGTGATGGCCAGGCGCAGCGTGGCCAGGCGCTCGGGCACCGCTGAGCGCAGGATGCCCTTCAGAAAGGTCGGCGTGGCGACGAGGACGGTGGCCTTGTACGCCTCGATTATGCGGGCGAGCACCGCGCCCTCCGTGGGATTGGGGTGATAGACCGTTCTCAGCCCGAAGCAAAGGGGCGCCAGCATTGTCACCGTGACGCCGAAGGCGTGGAAGGGCGGCAGGAGGCCCACCAGGCGGTCGTCCTCGCTCAGGGGCACGAGCGCGAGCACGCTGCGGAGGTTCTCAAGCATGTTGGTGTGTGTGAGCGGGACGGCTTTTGGCATGGTCTCGGAGCCGCTGGTGAAGAGGACGACGGCGGTTTCGGGGGGCTGGACGGCGTCGAGGCTGCGCCAGCTCAGGCGCGAGAGGAGGAACGCCTTGAGCTTGGTTCCAAAGCCGGTGCCCCTCGCGATGTCCTCGAGGAAGACGAAGCGGTCCTTGATGCCCGAGAGGTCGAGCCCTTGGGCCTCCAGGCGACTGACGAGTGCGGCGGCGGTGACGACGCACCGCACGCCTACGCTGTCGAGGCAATAGGCAAGGTTGCGCGCGCCGACTGTCCAGTTGATCATCACGGGCGTCTTGCGCGCAAAGAGGGCGGTGAGATAGGCGACGCCTGCGGCCACGGAGGCGGGGAGCATGATGCCGAGCCGTTCGCCCTCGAGCCTCTCGATCTGCGGCTTGAGGGCGAGGACGGCGGCCACGAGGTCGCGATAGGTCCTGGCGCCGCGCATCTGGTCGGCGACGATGACCCGGCCCGGGTTGCGGCGCGCTTGGCTCAGGAATGCTTCGGTAATCGTGGCGCCCTCGGGTGAGGACAGGGGGCGGTCATGGCGATTGCCTGGCGAAGGGCTGAACCAGGGGGCGGGGATGGGCTTGAGGGTGAAGAATTCCGAGGTAGCGACCTCGCCGCAGGCGGCCAGGAGCACGTCGCTGACGGTCTCCAGCGCATCGGCATCGCCCTGGGGGAAGCCGAATTCGGCCTCGACCCAGGCGAGGAGCTCTGTGCGTGCGATGCTGTCGAGACCCAGGTCGCGGGCCAAGTGGTCGGCATCGCGCAGCTCTGTTCGGCCGGTGAGCGACGCGAGGTGTCGCATCACCGCTTCGCGGGTAGCGGCTGGCACCGCTCGCGGGTCGCCGCGCAGGCGCGGGGGCTCCGGCTCGGGCAGCTCGCGCGTCGCCCCGCGCTCCCAGGGGGTATAGGGCACATAGGTGTTGGGGCTGGGATTGGTGTTGTAGAACCGCTCAAGATAGTTGTTGATCTCGTCGCGCGAGCCGCGGCGTGGGAAGTCGGGCGGCTCGATGAACTCCACGATGACATTCCGCCGTGGCGCGAAGAAGATGCCGCTCAGAAGGAGGCTCAGAGCGCCCCTCTGAAGGGTTTCGGCCACTGAAGGCGGCTTGCCCCTGGCCCACGAGAAACCGCTGCCCCATAGGCCGCGGATGCGGACGAGCACCACCCTGGCGTTGGGCGCCCCGCGCAGCAGGGTCTCCACTCCGCTGTTACCTCGGAGATCCTCGTACCGCGAGTGCTGGTTATGGCCGGCCGGGTAAAGGAGAAGGTTCTCGCCCCGACTGATTGCCGCGGCGGCCTCGGCGAGGGTGCGCTCCACCGCGGCCCGCGCCCCTGGCCCGTAGCGCGCGAGGGAGGGGAGGGGGAAGACTCTGACGCGGCGCGCGAGCGTGCGAATGAGGGGGCGGTCAATCTGGTCAGGGTCGGCCAGCGGGCGCGCGCGAAAGCGCCTGTGCAACAGGCACGTCATGATGATGGGATCGATCAGCGCCGGGTGGTTGGGGAGGAACACCACCCCGCGGGTCCCTCTTCGCGCGACCTCATCGAGTCCCTCGACGCGGATGCGGTAGCGTAGCGATAGGAGGAACCTGGCGAGACAGCGGAGGAGAAAGTCAACCACGCCAAACCGCCCCACAGCTTGGTCCCGTCCTGCATATCACCAACAGTATACTCTCAGTGTCGTCGGGTGCAAAGGGGGAGAAGAATCACCCTGTCAAGCCGTGCGTCGGGCATACCCTATTGGGATCGTAAAGACCATTGTGTTCCTACTATGAGGCCCTCTTGTAGTCACCTTGTGAGGGCCTCACCGGGCGGAGAGAGCCCGTCGGAGGGCTCCCGGATGCTGCGGGCGGGCGGTCTCGATGGCTCCCGGGGCAGTTGGGGTCCTCGGCCCGAGCCCGGAGACGTAGTAGGCTCACGCCAGTTCGATTCTCACGGTGACTACCTGCCGCGGGCCGGCCGTGATGGTGAGCTTATTGCCCGCGATGGCGAGCCGGCCGGCGTGGGGCCGGCTGGCCCCGCGCGCAGGGCCACCAAAGGGCGCGGCGGCCTCCTCGTCGAGCCGCACGAGCCGCACAGCCCCGGGGCGACGCCAGAGGGTGAGCGTGTCGTTGCGGCTCTCGCCCGTGGGGTTCCAGAGGCGGACGATGAGGGCTTCGCCCACCTCCGACCTCTTGATGGCCGAGACTACGAGGTCCCCCGTCTTCTGCTCCAGGAAGGAGCGGGTCGCCGCGCCGCCGGTCATTGGGGGGTAGCCGGAGGAGCAGCGGCCGGTCTGCCGCGTCAGCAGGCCGGCCTGGAGCCGTGCGAGCTGTGCGAGGGCCTCGGCCCGCGGCAGGACACCTGCGAACGGCATCAGGGCATAGCGGTAGCGTAGGGTGCCGCGCTCCAGGCCGTCGGGCTCGCCGGGCGTGCCGACCGTGCGGCGGTAGGAGCGAAGGAGCGTGACGAGCATGGTGCGGCGGGCGTCGTCAGTCACGCCGCCCTCGTGGAGGCCGCCGGCAGAGAGGAAGGCGAGCCCGCGCTTGCCCGCGCCGACGGCCTGGAGGCCGAGGAAGGGCTTCTCCGCCTGCTCCATCTCCTGCCAGCGGGCCGTCTCGCGGTCGAGGGCGATGGGCCGCTCCACCAGGTCGAAGGGGTGGTGGGCGAGATAGGTCTTGGCACGCCGCGCGTCGGTGGGCAGGAGCAGCCTCAGGCGGTGGTCCACGGCGGTGTTCTCGACGATGGTCTCGACCTCGACCGTGTGGGCGCCGCGGCGGAGGGTGATGAGGCTGGTGATGAGGAGCTCAACGCGCTCGTCGGAGCGCCGCTCGGCCAGGCGGTCGAAGCGTGCCGGGACGCTCATCGTTACTGCGACGCGGAAGGTGACGACCTCGGGGCCGTCGGCGACCACGCTGACCTGTGCGGGGCACGCGGTCGAGAGGGCAATCTCGTCGGTCTCGGTGTGGGTGTGGAACCAGCCGTCGCCAATCTCCGAGCGGTCCTCGAAGGTCAAGAGGTCGGTGTAGGTCTCGCCCGTGGCCTTGTGGGTGAGGGTGAGGGTGCCGTTGGGCGCGATGGCGACGCCCAAGTGGTCGTTGGCGGCCGAGGTCGGGCCGGTGCGGAGGGAGCCGACTGTGCGGACGGGCGCGGCCGAGGGCTTGACGAGGAGGGAGGTGAAACCGAGGCCGGGCAGCTCGACCTCGGCGGCGATGGTGTAGCGGCTGAACTCCCCCTGGCCGCAGGTGGCGGGGAGGGCGAAACGGGTCCGCTCGATGGTCCGCGGGTCAATCGCCAGGCGTTGGTAGGGAACCTCGCGGCCGTTGGCGGCGTGGAGGGTGAATGCCTTGATCGCCTGCCAGCCGCCGAAGCCTTCGTGGAAGGTCGTCGGCCAGTCGAGTGGCAGGTCAACATCAAAGATGATGACCTCGCGGCGGCGGAGGGGGAGGGGGTTGGCAATAGTGACGGTGAACTCATTCGGCTCCTTCGCCAGGTCGGGGAGGTCCTTCGTGAGGGCGCCGAGGGCCTTGTGGCGCAGTTGCTCGCCGAGGATGCGCGCCTGATCGAAGCGGTGCATCATGTCGCGGTGCACCTGGTCAATGGAGCAGCCGCAGATGGAGTCGTGGGCGTGGTTTGTGAGGACGTGTTCCCAGGCGATGCGCAGAAAGCGGTCGGGGATGCCGGCGCCGCCGAGGTTGGCCAGGGCGAGGAACGGCTCCACCCAGCGCTCCAGAAGCGTCTGGCAAGCGTCGTTGGCTTGCTTCATCCGCACGCGGCTCGAGGCGCAGTTGGGGATGAGCCACAGGTAGCCGTGGCGGTTGCGGGAGGGCTCGCGCAGCTCGCCGCGGCGGACGGGGACGCGGCGGGCAGTCTTCTCGGCCTCCGCGAAGAAGGCGGGCAGGGTGGAGTGGTGGGCGCGGACGTTTGGGCAAGCCTCGTGGAGCACGCGCAGGTAGCGGGCCGCGTCCGTCGCGGGCGGCATGTGGTCGAGGGCGTCAATGAGGCAGAGCACGGAGCCGTTTGTGCGGCTGATCTCGTGGCCGACATAGCGTGCGAAGCTCTCGCGTGCTTTCGCCTCAATCTCGGTGGGATCGGCGCCCGGCGCCGCGCGCTCGATCACCTGGCGCGAGCCTACGAAGGCCCCGTAGCCCATCGCGTCCTGGAGCTTGAAGGTGAAGACCCGCGAGCCGTCGGGCGCCTCCCAGAGGAAGAAGGCTGGGGTCGTGTGCTCGTTGGTGCCGCGGCCGAGCACGCAATGGCGCAGGCCGAAGCCCTGGTAGAGCTGGGGCATCTGGGAGGGGTGGCCGAACATGTCGCAGGTGTAGGCGACCGGCATCGGCTCGACGCCCCACTCGCGGGCGATGCGGCGGCCGAGCAGCAGGTTGCGGATGAGCGCCTCATCGCCCGGGCAGAACAGGTCGGGCATCGTGAACCACGGCCCGACGAGGATTCGTCCCTGCTGCATGAGGACCTTGAGTCGAGCCTCGTTCTCCGGGCGCACCTCCACGTAGTCGCGCAGCACACACGTCTGCCCGTCGAGGTGGAAGTAGCGGAAGGCATCGCTCCGCTCCATCAGGTCGAGCAGCCCGTCAATGATCTCAACGAGCAGCAGGCGGTATTCCTGGAACGGGCGATACCACTCGCGGTCCCAATGGGTGCCGGAGATGTAGTGGGCGGAAAAGGTCTGTGGCGCTCCTGTGGTTCTGGGCATCTTTTGGGGTCCCCTTTGCCGTCTACCTCTTGGAGACTTCAAGCCCCTCCCCATCAAGAATCACGTTCACGCTCTCGCGGAAGTTGGCCTTGTCGCGCACAAAGGTGAAGTAGGGTTGGAGCTGTGGGGCGCCATTGACGCTGTTGTGTGCGAGGACGATGGCCCCTGGTGGCAACTTGTCGAAGGCGGCCTGGAGGATGGTGAGGTAGATGCCCTTGCCGAGGCCGGGGCCGCCGTCGGCGTCGAGGTAGAGCAGGTGGACGGGTTCGGGGAAGTCGCGACAAAAGTCCACGGCGTCGGCGGCGACGACGCGCGCGACCCCCGTCGGATCAATCCGCCGCACGTTGCGCTCGGCGCGCTCAGCCTCCTTGGGCTTGATCTCCACGCCTATGAGGTTCCTGGCCGTGTAGCAGGCGCCCGGCCCCACCGCGGCGCCGGCGTTGGAGATGAACGTGTTTCCGCAGAAGACCCCCGCCGCGATCATGCTCTGAGGCTGGGCGATGGCGTTGATTGCGTAGAGGAGCCGCTGCATCCGCGGCGTGATCGCAGTCCAGGGAATCTCGAAAAGCTCCGCCACCGCCCTGCGGTGCGCCAGCATCTTCGCGTGGTCGTAGTTCGTGTGAGGCATGATGCCGGCGGAGCGCAGCTCAGCCAGCGCCGCGTCCACTACCGCAATCTCTCGCTGGATAGGCTCCAGCTCTCGGTGTGGCCGCCCGTAGTCCATCTTGTAGCTCTGCCAATCATCGCTCTCGAACACTCTGGCCACGGGATGCCCCCAGTGCCCCTCCCGAAGGTTCCAATCAATACCCCTCCCGAAGGTTCCAATACCTTCGGGAGGGTAGGACCGATAGGACACGTGAGACCGATAGGACGCATGGGACCGACGAGGACGCATGCGTGGAGCGGGTATTCTACGGGCGCTGCCTGGTCGCTGCAAGCGCCGCGGGTCGTTTGACAAGAGGGGCGGCAGATGACACTATCATCCTGGTGTCGGTGTGCCTTTCAACGCGTCAAACAGGGGATGGTGATGGCGAGAGTGGTTTGGCGCACGCTTCTGGTGGCGTTGGTGGCGGAGGCGGCGCTCTGCGGCGAGGTGGGACGGCTCGCGGCGGCGAGGGAGCCGGGCTGGCCGCAGTGGCGCGGGCCGCGACGCGATGGCATCTCGGATGAGAAGGGGCTGCTCCAGGAGTGGCCCGAGGGCGGCCCAAAGCTGCTGTGGGCCGCCGAGGGCCTGGGACGCGGCTGGTCCTCGCCTATCATCGTGAATGGCACAATCTATATCACAGGCGACGTTGGCGAGGACCTGGTCATCTTCGCCCTGGACCTGGAGGGCAAGGAGAAGTGGCGGTCGAAGAACGGGCGGTCGTGGAAAGGCTCTTATCAGGGCGCCCGCGGCTCGTGCACCTATGACGAGGGACGCCTCTACCACATCAACGCCCACAATCGCATCGCCTGTTTCGACGCCGCCGACGGCAAGGAGCTGTGGGCCGTTGACCTCATCGCCCGCTTCGCTGGGCGCAACATCGCCTGGGCCATAGCCCATCACCCGCTGATTGACGGCTCCCGCGTCATCGTGACCCCAGGCGGCAAGAAGGCGCTCATGGCTGCGCTTGACAAGACGACGGGCGAGACGGTTTGGGCCAGCGAGCCACTGCTCTTTGAGCGGACAACGCGCTTTGGCAAAGGCGCGAAACTGCCCCAGCCCGTCCGCGAGGCGGACGCCCCAGGCTACGCCTCGCCGATCCTTTTTGAGCTTGGCGGACGGCGCCACATTGTCAACTGCTCCGCCCGCCACGCCTTCGGCGTGGATGCCGACACTGGCAAGCTCCTCTGGACCCAGCCCATGCCTACCACGTGGGAGGTGCTTGCCGTGACGCCGGTGCTCTACAAGGACTGCGTCTTCGTCACCGGCCCCGATGGCCGCGGAGGCGTGCTTTTCCGCATCGTCGTTGAGGGCGGGAAGATCCGCACCGAGGAAGTCTGGACCTCCGACATGGACACCTGTCACGGCGGCGTGATTGCCCTCGGCGACGTCCTCTGGGGCTCCTGGTATCGCCACTTCAACGGAGTCGGCTGCATTGACGCGCTCACGGGCAAGACCCTCCATCGCACGAGCGAGCTCTCGATGGGCTCGTTGCTCTACGCCGACGGGCGGCTCTACTACCTCGCCCAACGGGGCCAGATGGCCCTCATAAAGCCCGACCCACAGGACTTCCGCATCATCAGCCGCTTCACCTTTGCCGACGGCAAGCGCAACGACGTCTGGGCGCACCCCGTCATCCTCGACGGCCGCCTCTACCTCCGCCACCACGACAAGCTCGCCTGCTATGACGTGCAGGCGAAGTGATTCAGGCAATGACGTGTGACCCGAGATGCGTGACCAGAAGAAAGCCCTCCCGAAGGCAACGCCCGCGGGAGGGCTTCTTGGCTGTGCTCGGAAAACGGTCACCGATGCCCGAACACCTCTGGGTTCAGTTGCCCTTGATGTCGTAGCAGAGGATGTAGTTGGAGTGTCGGAGGTAGAGCTTGCCGTCGCAAACGACGGGATGCGCCCAGGCGGGTCCGCCCATGCCAGGTTGGCTGGGGGGTGTGAACTTGCCCTTGAGCTTGTAGCCGTCGGGCGTAGCGCCGATGAGGCAGACCTCTTTGCCCTGGTAGCGGATGATGAGGTTGCCGTCGGCGTAGAGCACGGCGCCCGAGCCGCCGCCAGGCTGGGCCTCCTGCCAGAGGACCTTGCCGGTCTTCATCTCAAGACAGGTGGGCTTGCCCGCGTTGTGCCCGCTGCCGCCGTAGATGTGGTCCCCAACCTTCACGAACCCACCGTGGTGGTTCTGGAAGATGTCGGCAGGGAGGAAATAGACCTCTTCGGCCTTCACGCCACCATCGCCTGAGGGGGAGAGCCTGAGCAGGGCCGCGCCGGTGCCGTAGGCGGTGGAGACGAAGACGTAGTCGCCGTCCACGACGGGGGAGGGGATGTTGGCCGTGCCGTTGCCGATGCGGCGGTAGGCCCAGAGGAACTTGCCGTCGTCGGCCCTGGCGCTCATCGCGCCGCGGCGGAAGAGGGTGATGTATTGGCGGACGCCTGCGCCCTGGGAGATGACAATGGAGGCGTAGCCTGCGCCGCCCATCATCCCCGGCTCGGGCGGGGCGCACTTCCAGATGACCTCGCCCGTCTTCTTGTTGAGGGCAGCCATGGCCGCCTGGTCGCCGCCGGGGGTGCAGACGAGCTTCTCGCCATCCACCAACGGCGATTCGGAATACTTCCAGCCCGACATCATCCGCCCGCCGAAGTCCCTGGCGAAGTGCTTGCGCCAGACCTCTTTGCCGTCGGCGGCCTGGACGCACACGAGGTCCCCATCGGTTCCGACCGCGTAGAGGAGGCCGTCGTCATAGGTCGGCGTGCAGCGCGAGCCGTCGGAGTGGGGCGGGCCGACCTTGGCGGTCCAGAGCACCTTTCGGGTCGCGAGGTCGAGGGCGATGATGTGCTGGCGGTCGCCCTCGTCGCTCCGCAGGTCGCCCATCGTGTAGAGCTTGCCGGCGATGATGGACATCGAGGAGTAGCCCTTGCCGACGCCTGTGGCGGTCCACAACAGCTTCGGCCCCCCTTCCGGCCACTCCTTGAGCAGCCCGGTCTCAGTGCAGATGCCGTCGCACTTCGGGCCGCGGAAGTGCGGCCAATCCGCCCCGACAGCCAGTTGGGTTGCGAGTAACGCGCACGCCAGGGCAAAACGTCCAACCATCCAGCATCTCCTTCTCCGTGACTGAACAGGGAACGCCGCGCACCGACAAGCGAACGCCTTTTTCACTTCCTCGCCGCCCACCTGATGGCGTTGGCGAGCACCTTGCGGTAGTTGGGGTTGTTGTAGACCTTCTCGTCGTGGCCGTTCATGATGTAGACGACGCGGCTCTTGCCCTGCTCGCGGCACCAGGCCACTTCCTTCTGGTTGCTCGGGCAGTCGGTGGTCAGCAGCACCGTGACATCCTTGCTCACGAGGCACTTGTTGTAGTACTCGTCCTGGTACTTCCAGTCGTCCATGTCCTTCGTGATGGGGTGGTCCTTGGAGCAGACGTGGATGTTTAGGGGGCCGCCCCCGGTGCCGGACCTGGGGACCTTGGCGCCGTCGCGGACCTCGTCGCGCATGACGAACTTTCCGCCAACGACCTCCTCGAACTTAGGCCAGTCCTGATAGTTTGCCAGAGCGTGGTGCAGGACCACCAGGCCCACGCCTTTGTCGAAGAGCGACTCGAATTTTTTCTTCTGCTCGTCGGTGATCTTTTGCCAGAAGTCGTAGAGCACGAGGACGTCGTAGCTCAGAAGGTCTTCGCGGTCGTAGACCTCGGAGGTCTTCTGGTGCTTGACCTCGGTGTAGGCGATATCGGGGTTGTCCTTGAACATCTGGAAGAAGGCGGGCTGGTTGAAGCCGTGGCCGCCCGAGACGATCAGGACCTTGAGCTTCCCATCGCCCTCTGCGCGCGCCGACGCCCCGGCCAGCAGGCCGGCCGCCAACCCCGTAACAAGCCACATCCTTCGCATCGCCGCTCTCCTTTGCTTCTGGGCGCGGTCCTTGTCAGACAGAACAACATCCCTTGCCACGCGCCGGCGGCCACAGGCTGTCATTCTAAGCTGAGTAAAACGGAGCGAAGAACCTGTCGGTGGGGCCATATGACGTAGCAGTGGCCACTTGCGTCACGTTACGGCGCCCCTTCAGAGGTCCTTCGCGGCGCTCACCTGCCGCCGGTCGCGCGCTCAGAATGACAGTCGAATAACGTGTGTCCGAAACGGACCACGCCCTTTGCCTTCTTGTGCCCTCTTGTCCGAACAGTTCATAGCTTACCCGAACGTTGCCGGGAGATCAAGCAGCGCGACCCTTGATCGCTCATTCGAGGAGAAGGACTTCGGCTTCGTCGAGGCGGGGGAGGGAGAGGATGAGGGCGTCGGCGGCCCTGGTGCAGGGGAGGGGGGTATCGAGCCAGGCGGCGCGGGCCTTCGAGGCGTCCCCGGCGCCGCGGATGGTGACGGTGAGGTTCTCGACGGGGAGGAGTTCGCGGCCTCTGTAGGCCCAGTTCATGAGGGCGACGGCGCGCTTGCCCGTGGCTGGGTTTCGGAGGAGGATGCCCTCGACGGTGGGGGCCGACGGGTCCACAACGGGTCGCGTCCGGTCCAACGCGGGGGCGGTGATGAAGCGGCGCCTGGCGGCGTCAAAGTCGCGCGACATGTCGAAGTCGTCGCCGTGGACCCGCGCGGCGTATTCGAGTCCCGCGAAGAAGGCGGCGACGTAGGCCCGGCCCTGGCCATAGCGGTTGCGGATGAGGGCGGGGGCGCCGTCGGCGAACTTCGCAAGGACTTCGGTCCTCTCGGCAGGCTGCATTGGAACGCGGCCGACCAGGGGCTTGAAGCCCCCTTCGGCGACAATGGCGGCGGCGGCGGGCGCGGGCTTGGGGTGCTTGAAGGTGCCGAGGGCGCTGGCGCCGTAGCGTTGAACATCGCACCAGAGCTCGGGCTTGGCGCGGGACTTGAGGCCGAGGACGGGCTGGAGGGCATCGAGGGGCTGGTTGGCCTCGTCGCAGGCGAGCCCGTTGCCGCTGGTGTAAAGGGTGCCGCCGGCCTCAACCCACGCGGCGAGCTTCGTGGCCGCCGCACGCTTGATGTGGCTGCCGCTGATGTAGATGACCTTGTAGCGGCCGAGGTCGTCGCTCGCGACCATCTCCTCGTCGAGGGGGTCAACGGGGATGTGGGCGTGCTGGAGGGCGGTGTAGACCCACTTGCCATTCTCCCAATCGGCGGCGTCGCCCCAGTATTCCGAGGAGAGCGGGCGGACGACGGCGACCTCGGCGGGGACTGCCCATTGGCCGCCGTAGAGGGCGTCCTCGGCCGCTGCGATGAGACGCGCCGCCTTGCTCACGAGCACCAGGTCGGCGGGGCGCTGCGAGAAGCTGTCGCCCTTGGCGTAGTCGGGCCCATAGGTGTACCAGAAGAGCATCGTGGCGCCACGCGCGAGCGCGGCAAGGGCGCGCTGGATGGGCGCGCCGCGATGGGGCTTGACGTAGATGCCGAAGCGCTTGCCGAGCCGTTGGCTCACGACGCGGCCCACGTCGCACAGATAGCTGTCCCACTGCCACACCCGCGGGTCGCGGTTGGAGGTCTCGTAGACGAAACCGTTGTCGGCGTGGCGGTAGAAATCGAAAAAGTCGAGGCTATGGCCGCCCATCAGAAACGTGTTGCCACGCAGGGCGAAGGAGTAGACCCAAGGCTGCTGTGCAGCGCGGTCACCTGTTTCATCGGCGCGACCCTCTCCCTTGCCTCTCCCTGGGAGGGAGAGGGGTTGGGAAACTCGCCTCCCTTTCAGGGAGGGGGTAGGGGGAGGGTCGGCCGCCCCCAGAGCAGTGCGTTTCGCGTCATTGACCCGCTCGCAGGCATCGCGCAGGGGGGTGAAGAGGCGGGCCGAGGCGAAGCAGTTGAAGCGCCGCGAGAGATAGGTGAGGAGCCCCCAGCCGCGCTCGGGGAGCCACGGCTCCTTGGGCAACTGCACGGGCCAGTCGGCTGGCGGGGCGTAGGCGTTCGGGCGAATCTCTGCCCAGTCCTTCGCCCCGAAGTCCGCGAGCGTCAGGCCCTGGCCCTTGACGAACTCGCGGAAGCCCTCGATGCAGCGGGGGCAGACGGACTGGTGGCCCTTGCCCTCGGGGGCGGCGTCGAACACCGAGCCGATCTCGTCCACAGTCAGTGACCAGACCTCGTCCACGCGCGGCTTGATAGCGGCCTCCAGCGCGTGCTTGACGCCCTCCGCGGCGCGAGCCGCGACCTCGGGGTGGTAGGGGCAGCCCGCCCCCTCGGGCACACTGGTCGGCTTGCCGCCGCGCTCGGGCCGCCGCACGGCCGGCACGGGATAGCCCATGCCGTGCATCTCGCGGACGCGGGCGAAGGCGGCGGCGATGCCCTCGCGGCGGTCAATGCGGTCGAAGACGAAAGGCGCGGCGCCGCGGAGGCCGGTCATGCCCAGTTGGCGTAGCGCTCGCAGCTCGACCTCGACGATGGCCTTGTTGGTGTGGCGGACGCCGTAGCCTGCACCCTCGCCGTAGCCGCTGCAATCGGTGAGGATGCCGAAGCGCTTGGGCACGGGCCGCCTGGCCCACGGCAGGCCCTCGAGCATCTCGAGGCGCTTGCGGGCGTAGTCCGAGAGGCCGCAGAGCTCGTCGAGGAACTCCTTGCTCTCGGGCGTCACGTCACCCGCGAGGCGATAGAGGGGTAGGACGATGCCGACCGTCGGGCCATCCGGCCCCGCCTCGGTGAAGCGCTTGATGACCTTGCCGTTGTGACTGAACTCCAGCTCGACTTCAACGCCCTTGAGCGCGCGCGGGTCGGTCTTCAGCCCCTCGAGGGTGAGGGTGATGAACGCCTTGCCGCTGGCCTTGAGGGAGGCGACGGGCACGTAGGGCGACCAGGCGCCCTTCTTCAGGTAGAGGTAGCGGTACGACTTGTCCTCGACGAGGACGGCTTCCTTGGCGGTCGGCTCGCCAACCTCGTCCAGCGCAACATCGCCCTTGGGCTCGGCGCCTAGCGTGGCGGAGGGGGCATTGGGCGCCTGGTGGGGCAGAGCGGTGAGCTCGCCGCGGACGACCGAGCCGCCGAGCCCCTCGCCGCCCCAGCGCCAGAGGATGCGCACCGGCACGTCGGGCGTGAGGGCGGTGACGCGCGCGCGAAAGGCAAACTCGCTGGGCGCCTCGCCCGCCAGTGCGGCCCCGACGCAAGCCATGAGCGCCCACGCGCCCATGATAGGACCTATGCGACCGACAGGTCCTATCGAGGTCCTGAAGAGCGCCAGGTTCATTCTACCCCCCGCGTTGCCATGGCAATGAGCCGCTTGGCGAGGACGCGGCAGAGCACCCAGAGGGCATCGAGCGGCAGGTGGTGGTGCGCCCACTTGTCGAGGAGGAACCTCGCTCGTGCGGGAAACTCGTCATCGGCGACCCAAAGGATGACGATGACGGGCACGCGGGGAAGGGCCTGGAACTCGTAGGCCGCGTCGCCCATCTCCACCGCCCGCCCACCAAGCGCCTCGGCAGCGGCGCAGAAGGCATCGAGCCGCGCGCCGAAAGCCTCCTCCAGTCCATCGGTCGGCATCGGGTGCGGCCCGCGGAAAAAGAAGTCGCCATAGGGCAGGCTCGTCGGGTTCACCCACTCGCCTGCGGGGCGCTCGGCCTGGGCCGTGAGCAGGTATTGAACTGCCAGGAGCGTCGCCTCGTAGCCGGCCATCCCGTCGGCGCGGCGGTCGCCTGGCGCCACCCACACCTCGCCGCCGCACAGAGGGACGCGGTAGGCCGCCTTTGGGGCGTCGTAGCCCACCGCGGCGCGGTCGGCGACCTCCTCGGGGCTTGCGGCACTGAGCCTGTCCCACAGAGCTTCAATTGGCTTCTGCTGCTCGGGCAAGTTGCACACCACTCCAGGAGGCACAGGTGTAAGATAGGCACTGTCTTCGGATTATATCCGCCGCGGCTGCTCGCCACAATTGCGGTGGCCGAGTCGCGAGGTGTTTGCCCCAGGCGGCCCGATGCGCTAGGCTGATGAGGTGGGGGGTGGCCGCCCGTGAGCGTGCAGAGGTGAGCGCAGTCATGGCGCACAGCGACGATCCGCCAGTGGTGGCGGCGCAGACCCTGGATGCCTGGCGGGACTTCCGCGAGGTGATGGAGATCTCTCTGCCGACGATTGTGGCGATGGCGTCGCACACGGTGATGGGCTTCATAGACACGATCATGCTGGCGCACTACGGCACCAACGAGTTGGCGGCCGTGGGTGCAGCGGGCGTGATGTCCTTCGTCGTTGGTGCCTTCATCTTCGGCACGGCGAGCTGCACGAGCACGTTTGTCTCGCAGTGCATGGGGCGTGGGGAGCCGCAGGAGTGCGCGCGCTACACCTGGCAGGGGATATGGTTCGGCATGGGGGCGCAGGCGCTCGTTGTGCCGCTGATTGTTTGGCCCGATGCGGTCTTTGCGCTCTTCGACCTGGAGGCCGCAGTGTCGGGTCCGGCCGGGCAGTACTTCGGGCTCCGGATGGCGCACATGGCGGGCACGGCTGGCTACGCCGCGCTGTCGTCGTTCTTCCAGGGCATCAGCCGCCCGGGGATACCGATGTGGGTGGCGATCATCTCCAACCTCTTCAATGCGGGAGCCGACTGGGCGCTGATCTTCGGGAAGCTGGGCTTCCCGGCGATGGGGATAGGCGGCGCGGCGTGGGCGACCGTGGCCGCGAGCTACCTCCAGGTGCTGCTCCTCCTGGCCGCGTTTCTCTCGGGGCCGATGCACGAGCGGTTCCGCACGCGGAGCTGTGCGGGCCCCGACTTGCGGCGCTTCTGGCGGCTGATGGCCATTGGAGCGCCGGCGGGGCTGAACTTCATGCTCGACGTGGCGAGCTGGGCGGTGTTCACCAATGCCCTCATCGGCCCTCTGGGGCGCAATGTTCTCGCGGCCAACACCGCAACGGGGCAGATAACGAGCCTGTCGTTCATGCCCGCCGTGGGGGTGAACAAGGGGATTACGGTGCTCGTTGGGCAATACATAGGGCGACGTGACTTCGCGGCAGCGAAGCGCCTGGCCTACCTGGGGCTGAAGCTCGCGATGGCCTACATGGCCGTCATGGGACTCCTGTTCCTGCTCTTTCCCGGGCCGTTGATGGGGATGTTCGTGCCTCAGCGGGCGGCAGCGGCAAGCCGCGTGGAAATCCTCGACATCGGTCGCAAGATGCTGATCTTCGCAGCAGTCTACCAGGCGTTCGACGCCATCTGGATAGTCATGATGGGCGCTCTGCGGGGTGCGGGCGACACCCGTTTCCCAGCCGTCGTGTGCGTGGGGCTCGCCTGGGGCTTCCTGCTGCCGCTTGGCTACCTGCTCACCTATCGGCTCGGCTGGGGCTACGTGGGCGCCTGGACCGCCTCCGCCGTCCACACCGCCGTCGCCGGCCTGGTCCTCCTCTGGCGCTTCGCCAGCGGGGGCTGGCGCAAGATTGACATTTTCAAAGGAGCCGCTTCCTCCTGAACGCGAAAGGAGCGATGATGAAGTTGGCGCTAGTGGTCACCCTTGTGGTGTTGGCCTGGCGGGGCGAGGCGTTCGGCGCGACCCTAACCGTGGCGCCGAACGGGGACGACGCGAACCCGGGCACGCCTGACAAGCCGTTCGCCACCCTTGCCCGTGCCCGCAGTGCCGTGCGCAGACTCGTCGCCGAAGGCCTGAAGTCCGACGTGACGGTCCTCCTCCGAGCCGGGAGGTATGAACTGCCCGAGACGCTGGCCTTTGGCCCCGAGGACTCCGGCACGGAGCAATGCTCCGTCACCTACGCGGCCGCGCCTGGAGAAACAGTAGTCGTCAGCGGCGGCCGGAGGGTGATGGGCTGGAAGAAAGGCGATGGCGAGCTCTGGACCGCCGAGGTGCCCGGCGTCAAAGAGGGCAAGTGGTACTTTCATCAGCTCTGGGTCAACGGCCAACGGGCCGTCCGCGCCCGTACGCCCAACAAGGACGCCGCCCAGCCCTGCTGGCAGCTCAAGGGGGTCAGCCTCGCCAAAGACCTCAAGTCCCATACCTACACCTTCGCCCCGGGCCAGCTCAAGGAATGGCGGAACCTCACAGACGTCGAGGCCGTGGTATTCGGCAACTGGGAGATCACGCGCAAGCGCTTCGAGAAGGTTGACCCTGCAACGGGGGTGGCCCAGATGCTCGGCCCCCACGCCAGGCCCCACGACGCCATCGCCGCCGGCGCAGGCCGCTGGTTCTTCCTCGAAAACGCCATCGAGTTCCTCGATCAGCCGGGCGAGTGGTATCTCGACCGCCAGAGGGGGCTGCTCACCTACTGGCCCCGGCCCGGCGAAGATATGACCAGAGCCGAATTCATCGCCCCAATGCTCATGCGCCTCCTCGAGGTCAGGGGCACGCCCGAGCGGCCCGTCCGCAACCTTCACTTCAAGGGCGTCGAGTTCACCTATGCCGACTGGACTCATCCCCAGGGCGGCTATCTGGGCATCCAGGCCTGCCACTACGTCACCGGCTCAAGTTGGGACAAGGCGCAGTGGGGGCGAATGGACGCCGCCATCCGCTTCGACTATGCCGAGGGGTGCAGCGTTACCGACGGCGCCATCGCCCGCCTCGGCGGGTGCGGCATCGAGCTCGTCACCCGCTGCCGCAAGTGCACCGTCGAGGGCAACCGCATCCACGACATCAGCGGCAACGGCGTAATCCTCGGCGGCCCGAAGACCGAGGAAGACGTGCCCAAGGACTGCCGCATCGCCAACAACCACGTCCATGCCTGCGGCCTCGACTACGCAGGCGCCGTCGGCATCTGGGTCGGCTTCGCCCAGCGCGCCGTCATCGCGCGCAACCTCGTGCACGACCTCCCCTACACCGGCATCTCGCTCGGCTGGCAGTGGAACCCCGCGCCCACGCCCGCACGCGAGAACCTCATCGAGTGGAACCACGTCTACGACGTGATGAACCGCCTCGGCGACGGCGGCTGCATCTACACCCTCGGCTTCCAGCCCGGCACCATCATCCGCTGCAACCACCTCCACGACGTCCACCGCAGCCCCTACTGCCAGGCCGCGCCCAACAACGGTATGTTCATTGACGAAGGCTCCAAAGGCTTCCACTTCGAACGCAACGTCATCTACAGGACCAGCGCCCAGCCCGTCCGCTTCAACCAATGCCAGCGCGACTGGCACACCTGGAAGGACAACGTCGAGGGCGGCATCGCCGCCCCCGTCCCAGGCAAGGTCGGCTCCGCACTCGCCTGCGACGGCTCATCGGCCTTCGTCGAAGTTCCCCACAAGCCCGAGCTGGAGCCCGAGCAGCTCACCATCGAGGCCTGGATCAAGCTCGACGAGTTTCCCGGCGGCAATGACCCCCGCCGCTGGATCGTCAACAAGAACCGCAACGAATGGGAGCAGGGGCACTACGCCCTCATCATCAGCGGCAGTCAGGTTGGTGGCTACCTCAACATCGGCGGCGGCAAGGAGAACCACTTTTCTGCCCTCAGCCCCGAAGGCGTCCTCAAGCTCAAAGAATGGCAACACATCGCCATGACCTACGACGGCGCCGAGCTGAAGGTCTACCTCAACGGCGCCCGGGTCGCCTCGGCGGCCATCGGCAAGAGGCGTGCCCCTGGCCGCATGCCCCTCGCCATCGGCCGCCGCCAGGATGCCTACAGCTATTTCAAAGGCGCCATAGACGGGGTCCACCTCTACTCCCGCGCCCTCGGCCCCGACGAGTTGAAGGCCCGCTCCGCCGCCCCCGGCTCCAAGCCCCCCGACGGCCTGGTCGTCTCCTGGCCCTTCGACGACCTCGACAAGCTCACTGACGCCGCGAAGGAGGTGATGGAGAAGGCCGGCCCTGAGCCTCACTACAGAGACAGGTTGGGGCAAGGCCGGCGGTGATCGCGCGCTTGGCCTTTCGCTGCGTGCCGCGTACGGGCGAGAGGAAGCTTTGACCCTGTTCGTGCAATCCGAGGCCCAGCGAGGTACACTAACTCCCTCTCCTCCCCGTTCTCTTCGCCCTCGTTGCCCCCGAGACTCTCGGCGTGCAGGCATGCACGGCCTACGGCTGGCTGAGGATGGCCTTGATGTAAGCCACGTCGTCGCGGGTGAGGCGGCGGAGCTCGTCGAGGGTGACGTTCTCGTATTCGCTGTGGAAGGTGAGCGGGCCGTCGTAGGCGACCTCGCGGAGGGCGGCGATGGTCGCGTGCCAGTCCACCAAGCCTTCGCGGAGGGGGACGAGGTGGTGTCGCCAGACGGTGCGGCCGTCCTTCTCGCCCTTGATGTGAATCATCGCTTTGATGGCTACGAGGCAGAGGTAGTCGCGGACGATGTCCACGGCCATGCGGATGGGCTCGCCGTTCATGGCCAGGTGGCCTGGGTCAATGTAGACGCCGACGAGGCGTGGGTCGAAGCCCTTGACGAGGTGCATGGCGGCGCAGGCGTTGAGGCCGTAGAAGGCGTCGCTGTGGGTGTGGACGGCGACGCGGACGGCGTGCTTCTCGGCGAGGCGAGCGAAGCCGTCGAGGGCAGCGCGAATGGCGTCCACCTGCGCCCAGTAGCCAGGCTGCTTCCATGTCCAGTAGCCTAGCTTGATCTCGCGGATGCCCGCGGCGCCGCAGGCGGCGAGCATGCGCTCGGCGATGGGGGGCCTGGGGTCGGTGAAGTCGCCGGGCGTGGTGACCATGGGGACGCAGAGGCCCATGTCGACCCAGACCCTCATGGCCTTAGGGAGCTCGGTGGCCACGTTGTCGGGGTTGACGCAGTATCCTGGTCGGACGGCGAGGTCGAGGCCCTCGAGGCCCATGCCGAGGACCTCGCGGCCGGTGGCGGAGATGTCCATGCCCTTGAGCGACTTGGTGAAGAAGATGAGCTTCACGATGTTAGCCCCCTGAGGAGAAGAAGACGACGGCGAATCACGCGAACGCACACAAACAGGAAAGAGAGGCAGAGTCGATCGTAAGCCGAGTTCTGTTGCCCGCCTTCGCCGGGGCTTGGGCGGGCCGCGGCCATCCATCTAGGGCCGGCGTTGCCGTCGGCCTCGTGCTGCCCACCCGGGAGTCGTAGCGAGGCGGGCCGCCTCTGCTCCCTGTTTGGCATTGCTCCGCGCGGGGTTTGCCAGGCCGGCGTGTCGCCACGCCGCCGGTGGGCTCTTACCCCACCATTTCACCCTTGCCCTTTGAGCGCCTTGCGACGCCCCAGTTGGCGGTGTGTTTTCTGTTGCACTTTCCCTGGCCTCGCGGCCGGTGGGCGTTACCCATCGCGCTGCCCTGTGGAGCTCGGACTTTCCTCGTCCGCCTTCGCCGTGGCTTGGGCGGACGCGGCCGCGTCCTCGACTCTGCCCGGGAGCATGATACTGGAATAGTCCCTGGCATGTCAATCGGATAGGGCGTATACGACCCGTGGGGCCTGTCGCCTCAGCCCACCACTTCATCGGTTGTGGCGAACTTGGCGCCGGCTCTGCGCATCCCTTCAAGAGCCTTCTCGGTGCCCTCTGGGGTGATGCCGCGGATGGCATCGGAGACGACTGTGGCCGCGTAGCCGCGGCGCCGTAGGCCGAGGACCGCCGCTACCACGCAGTAGTCCGTGGCGACGCCGAAGACGATGAAGCGCTTGGCGCCCGACGCCCTGAGAATAGGAGCGGTGTTGGGATTGGCGAAGACGTCGTATGCCTGCTTTTCGAGGATGACCTGCTGGTGGCAGAGGGTGCACTTGAGCTCGCTTTGGGGCAGCTTGCGGGTGGTGGGCACTACGGCGTGGTCGGGCAGCAGGGTGCCGGGGATCTTTCGCTGGCCGGGCGTGCCGACGATGCAGTGGGGCGGGTAAACCTTCATCTCGGGGTCGCCGGGCACGTGGGCATCCGTGGAGGAAAAGATGCGTATGCCTTGCTGGGCGGCAGAGGCGATGAGGCGGCGGATGTTGCGCGAGATGGTTCTCGCGCCCCGGACGTAGAGCGCGCCCTTGGGCGACATGAAGTCGTGCTGGGTGTCCACGTCGAAGAAGGCGATGGTCTTATTCGTTTTCATTATCGCTCTCCCGCTTGGTCGTGGCGGCGGAGGAGGCGAAGGGCCTCGGTCCGGAGCGCCTTGAGGCCGGGGCTCCAGCGCACGGGGTAACGGGCCGCGCCTGTGAGGCGGCGGAAGCGCTCTGGCAGGAGGGCGAGCTGGCGGGCGGCCCGCTCGCGGCTGGCCAGCAGCGACGGCAGCGGCCCCACGAGCTTGCCGCCGCGCAGGACGGGCACGAGGAGCGGTTCGCCCTCGTGCTCCTCACACTCGCGGCACACCACGTCGCAGCGAAAGCGGCCACGCGCATCCAGCAGGCGACGCACTTGCTTGCGGCCGGGATAGGTGGCCTTGCCCTCGCTGCGCTTTAGTCGTGGGACGGGGTGGCCGGCGCGCTTGTGTTCGACGAGCTTGTAAATGCCGCCGAGTGCTGGGGCGTCGCGCGAGGTCGCCAGGTCGGTGCCTACGCCAAAGGCGTCAATCTTCGCCCCGCGGCGCAGCAGGGCGGCGACGCGGTACTCGTTGAGGTCGCCGCTGGCGAGGATACGGGTCTCGCGCATCCCTGCGTCGTCGAGAATACGCCGCACCTGGCGGCTGAGGGCCACGAGATCGCCGCTGTCGAGCCGCACGGCTGGCAAGCCAGGGCCGAAGGCTGTGGCCTTGCGCGCCGCCGCCAGGGTGTCGTAGGTGTCGAGCAGCAGCGTGGTGTGCTCGGGGAAGACGCGGTAGTAGGCCTGGAAAGCCTCCTCCTCCGTGTCGAAGGACATGACCCACGAGTGGGCCTGGGTGCCAAAGGTCGGGATGCCGAGCTGGGTGCCGGCCAGGACATTGGAGGTGCCTACGCAGCCGCCGATATAGGCGGCGCGGGCGGCGAGCAGGCCGGCCTGGGGGCCGTGGGCGCGGCGTGTGCCGAAGTCCACCACCGGCCTGCCTCTTGCGGCTGCGACAACGCGCGATGCCTTCGTGGCCACGAGGGTCTGGAAGTTGACCGTCGCGAGGAGATACGTCTCGACGAGCTGGGCCTCCATGAGCGGTGCCGTCACGCGCAGCAACGGCTCGTCGGCGAAGGCCACCGTGCCCTCCGGCATCGCGTCCAGGTCACCCGTGAATCGCAGCGAGCGCAGGCGGCGGAAGAAAGCCTCCCCCGCCCGGGCCAACACCGGGTGCGCTCGAAGGGCGTCCAGCGCGTCCTCGCGGAAGCGCAGGTTGAGCAGGTAGTGGACGGCCTGTTCGAGGCCGGCGACGACGAGGTAGGAGCGATGGGGGGGAAGGCCGCGCACGAAGAGCTCGAAGGATGCCGGCTCGTTGCGGCCCGCCTGGAGGTAGCCCGCTGCCATCGTCAACTCATAGAGGTCCGTGGCCAGGGCCATGTTGGCTTCGCAGAGGAACAGCGGTGATGGCTTGCCGGTCATTGGGCAACTCCTCTATCAGTGATGATAGCGAGCCCAGAGCGTGATGGCAAGTGGACTTGCGTTCAAACCAAGATTCCGTATACTAGGCGACGTTCAGCAAACAGATCCGTGGCCGCTGCTGGTGCCCCGTGCGCGGTAGCGCGTGGGGCACGTGGGAGCGAGTTTATGTCCGCTGGGACACCAGGCATGAAGCAGACGGTGCTAGACGGCGTGGTGGCGCTGGAGGCCAGGGGCGCCCGGATAATCGAGGAAGCAAAGGCTCGCGCCGGGGAGGCCCGCGCGAAGGTGAAGAAGGACCTTGCCGAGCTGCGCAGCCGCTTGGAAGCCGAGGCTGCCGCGGCCACTGCCGGATACGAGGCCGAGGTCGCCAGGCGGCGCGAAGCGGCGCTGGCGGCGCTCGACCGGCAGCTAGCCGCCGCGCAGGAGGCCTTGAGCAGGGCGAAGGCGGAGCGGGTGGGCCCCCTCGTCGAGGAACTTCTCCGACGCCTGGAGCGGCAGGCCGATGGCGATTGATCCCCTCAAGCAGGTCTGGCTCATCGGCCCGGCCTCGGAGGCGGAGGGCATGCCCGAGCGGTTGGCGCGGGTCGGGCTGATGCACGTTGCCGACGTGGTCGGGGGCGCGAGCGCACCGCAAGGCGCTGTGGCGGCGCTGTCGGCCGACACGCGGGCGCTGGAGGCCCAGATCCGCCGTCTGAGCGAGACGCTCGACGTGCTTGCCGAGTACGCCAGGGCGCCGGGTGGCTTGCTATCCAACCTGATTCCGACGCCGATCGAGACGACCCGAGCCGAGCTCGCCTCGGCGCTCGACGCCTTGCGGGTGGAGGCCCTGCACGCTGAGGTCAAGGACCTCGCGGCCCGGCGTGCGGCGGCCCAGGCCGCGCGCGACGACGCTCGGCGGCGCTTCGCCTCGCTCGGACCGTTCCGCGGGCTCGCCATCGCGTTTCCCGCAGAACAGGCGCTCAGGTGGACCAGTTCTCATCTGTGGCTCGTGGCGCCCAAGCAGGCGCGGCGCATCATCGAGCGCCGCCTGGTGCCCGACGGTGTGACGCTCGAGCAGGTCGCGGTGGCGGGGGGGATGGCGCTGGTGGCGTCGGTGACGCTGCGGGAGGATGCGTCGGAAGCCTTCGCGCGGCTGCACGAGTTGGGCTTAGAGCCCGTGCCAGCCCCCGCGAGCTCGACCACGCTGGACGCCTACGTTGCAGCCATCGAGGCGAAGGGGGCAGAGGCAGAGAAGGAGCTTGCCGCGGTGGAGGCCCGCCTGGCCGAGCTGGGCAAGCTGCGCCACCAGGTGGAGCTGGTGCTAGGGCACTACGAGGAGCGGCTGGAGACGGCCCGCGCCGCGAGCAAGATGCTCACGACCGGCCGCGCGGCGGTCGCCACGGGCTACGTGCGGGAGCGCGAGCTAGATGCCTTCAAGGCGGCGGTCGGCCGCGAGCTGCCCCACGTGGCCCTGGTGGTGGAGGACCCCGACCCCGCGGCCCCCGTCCCGGTCTCGCTCACAAACTCGCGGCTCTTCCGCCCAGCGCAGTTCCTCGTCGAGATGTTTGGCCTACCCAACTACAGGGCGTTCGATCCCTCTGCCTATCTGTTTGTGAGCTTCGTGGTCTTCTACGGTTTCTGCTTCGGTGATGCGATCTACGGCTCGGTCCAGCTCGCCCTCTCGTGGGCGCTGCTTAGGCGCTACCGGGCCTATCCCGGGCTGAGGAATTTCTTCCTGCTGCTCGCCTGGGGCGGCGTGAGCTCGATCCTTATGGGCGCTCTCACCGGGTCTTGGGCGGCGAACCTGTGGGAGGGGAAGTACCTGGGCGAGGGGAACCCGCTGGGGTGGTTGGCGCGCAAGCTGATGATCGGCGACCCGATGGAGAAGCCGCTCGTGGTGCTGGGTCTCGCGCTCGTGATGGGCGTGCTCAACCAGCTCTGGGGCGTAACGATGAAGTTCCACGGCTGCTGGCGGCAGGGGGACTGGAAGGGGGCGCTCTTCGACGCTGGCCTCTGGTATCTCCTGTTGCCGGGCGTCATAATCCTCGTGGCAGCGTTCTTCGAGCCTGCGACGCCCGGCTGGCTGGTGACGCTGGGCAAGTGGCTGGCCATCGTCGGGGCCGTGGGGCTGGTGCTCACGCAGGGCCGCGGCGAGAAGTCGCTGGCGGGCAAGATCGTCGTCGGGCTGGTGAGCCTCTACGGCATCGTAGGCTCGTACGGGGTGCTGGCCTTTGTGGGCGATACGCTCTCCTACAGCCGCCTGTTGGCCCTCGCTCTGACGACGACCATCGTTGGCATGGCGGTGAACATCATCGGCTCGATCATCAACCAGATGCTGGGCGCGCCGTTTCTGGTGGGCGTCCTGGTCTTCGCTCTCGTGGCCATTCCCGGCCACTTGCTGAACCTTGTGCTCAGCGGCCTGGGGGCGTTCATCCATTCGGCGCGTCTGATCTTCGTGGAGTTCTTCGGTCGCTTTTACGAGCCCGGGGCCGAGCGGTTTGCTCCTCTGGGGGCCTCCAGCGGCCGAATCCGTGTTGTGGACTGATCCGCGCGTGGCATCTTAGGAGTGAGGCGAGCATGGAAGAGTTCTGGAAGCTGTACTTCACGCAGACCGGGATCGGCTGGGCGATGATCGGGGCTATGATGGCCGTGATGTTCGGCGGCGTCGGCTCGGCCACGGGGATCCGCATCGCGGGCGCCCAGGCGGGCGGCGCGCTCTCCGAGAAGCCCGAGCTGTTCGGCAAGCTGCTCATCCTTATGGCGCTGCCGGGCACCCAGGGCTTCTACTCGTTCATCATCGCCATCTACACGGCCTCGCGGACCGGGCTGCTGGCGGGCAAGCCCGAAGTCACGCCCCTCCAAGGCGTCGGCCTGCTCTTCGTGGGCATCTGCGCGGGGATCGTCCAGTGGCGCTCCGCCGTCTACCAGGGCGAGGCAGCGGCCGCGGCCATCTCGATGACCGCCCGGCGGCCAGACCAGTCGGGCCGCTCCATCCTCATCCCAGCCCTGGTGGAGACCTATGCCGTCGTCGCCCTGCTGGCCTCCATCCTCTTCATCACCTGGATCATGGGCATCAAGGCGCCCGTGGCCGTGCAGTAGGAGCCGTGCCCTTGTCGCTCCAAGACGCTGAGAGAAAAGTGTTGGCCGCGGCAGAGGCCGAGGCGAGGAAACTGGTCGAGGACGCCGAGGCCGAGGCCCGGGCCGAGTTCGACCGCCGCGCCGCCGCGCTCCGCGAGGAGCAGCAGCGCGCCATCGCCGCAGCGAAAGCCGAGGCCGACGCCGCCCTCGAGCGCGACCTCCACGGCCGCCGCGCCCAGCACACGATGAAGCTCCTGGAGGCCAAGAATGAGATGCTGGCCTCGGTCTTCGAGGCCGTGCGGGAGCGCGCGCTCGCCTCCCAGGGCTTCGACTACCCGCGCTGGCTAGCCGCCCAGGTGCGCCGCGCCTGCGCCAAGGGCCGCGGCACCCTCTACTGCGCCGAGCGCGACCGCGCGGCCGTCGAGGCACTCGTCCGCGAGGCCGGCGCTGCCGACCGCATAAGCGTCAGCATGGAGCCCGGCTCAATGCGCGGCGGAGCTTACCTGGTGGGTGACCGGCTCGACCTTGACCTCACCCTCGACGCTGCCCTGCGCGACCTGGCCGACGAGGGCGCCGTGGATATCGCGCAGCGCCTCTTCGCAGACGTGCCGCCGATCGGCGCAGCCCTCGCAGGCGGAGGCTAGACCGTGGGGCGTGCCGCCACCAACAAGACGACTGGCCGACGCCGCTACGCCTGGGCCTATGTGAGCGGCCTCGTGAGCGCCCTGGAGACACGTCTCCTCAACCAGCGCTCTACCCTCGAGCTGCTCGATGCCCAGGGCCTTGGCGAGCTCCTGGGCCGCGTGCGGCAGACCTATCTTTTCGCGGACATCCCAGAGACCCGTGAGCCGTTCGCACTGGCCGAAAGCATGCAGGCCTGCTACGCGGCCGGCCTTCGGCGGCTCGCCGACGCCTGCCCCACGAAGGCCATCGCCGACATCTTTCTGCTGGCGTTCGAGTGGGGCGCATTCTGCCGCTTCGCCGGCCGCAAGGCGCTCGGGCTTGAATGCGGCCTGGCGCCCGCGTCGCTGACGCCTCAGGCGGCCTGGGAGCAGTGCTGGGCGTCGCCCGACGCCCCGCCGCCCATGGACCACTTTGCCGCGGCAGGGCGGGCCATCCGCGAAGCCGTCTCGCGCGAGCAGCCGAGCATCGCGGTGGTTCTCACGGCCGCCACGCTATACGAGGCGCGGGACACTCGTCGCGCGGCCCAGGCCACGGGCAGCGAGGCCGTGGCCGCCTGGGTCGAGGCCTGGTGGAGGCTTCGCCTGGCACTCGCTCTCTTGCGCTGTCGGCTCAATGGATGGCGGAACGTCTTGGGGCCGGAGGCCCTCGACGACCTTGGCCCCAGTAAGGCCGAAGTCGTGGCGGGCCTCAGCGACGAGCGGCGCGACTGGCGCGTCTCCTTCGCACGCCTCGGCCTTGCCTCGGCCGAAGGCGTCCCCGAGGGCGAGCCGCGGCCCGCCGCCGCGGTGGAGCGGCTGATTGACAATGCCGTGAGCGAGCTTTGCCACGGAGCGCGCGGCACCCCGTTCGGCCCTGAACCCGTCTTCGCCTTCCTGTGGCGCTTGCGCATCGAGGCCATCAACCTCCAAAGCATTGTGGCCGGCGTGGCTGCCGGGCTGCCCCGCGAGGCCATCGCCGGAACGCTGAGGGAAGCCCATGCCTGACATCGTAGCGATCGGGCGAAGGCATTTCGTCGGCGTCTTCGCCGCCGCCGGCGCCGCAACGGTGGCGTGCCAGACGCCTGAGGCGTTCGCGGACGAGGCGTCCAGGCTCCTTAAGGGCAAGCGCCCGACCCTCGTCGTGGTGGACCAGCACTTCGCCGACTGCCAGGAGAGCATCGTGGCGCTGCGCAAGCGGGGGACGGTCGTCGTCCTCCTCCCCGCCGAGCGCCAGGCGGGCCACCCGGCGCTCGACGACATCCGCTCGCTCATCGAGGTCGCTGCGGGGGCCAACATCCTGGGCGAGTACTGAGTTAGGGAAGACCCATCCATGAGAGAAGGCGTGGTAAAAAAGGTGGCCGGCCCGCTCGTCGTGGCGCGTGGCCTCGACAAGTCGGGCATGTATGAGGTAGTGCGGGTCGGCAAAGAGCACCTCTTCGGCGAGATCATCGAGATCCGTGGCGGGGAGTACTCTATCCAGGTCTACGAGAGCACGGAGGGGATCGGCCCCGGCGACCCGGTGTTTCCCACGGGCACGCCGCTGAGCGTGGAGCTGGGGCCAGGCCTGATCGCCTCGATCTACGACGGCATCCAACGCCCCCTCGAGGCCATCAAGGAGAAGTTTGGCGACTTCATCGTCCGCGGCGCCGAGCTGCCTGGGCTGGACCGCGCGAAGAAGTGGCATTTCGTGCCTGCGGTAGGGGAGGGCGCCCAGGTCGCCGCAGGCGACGTCCTCGGCACCGTGCAGGAGACGCCGCTCGTCCTCCACAAGATCATGGTGCCCCCGGGCCTTTCGGGCCGCGTGGCCGCCATCAAGGAGGTTGAGGCCACAGTCACAGAGACGGTCTGCGTGTTGGAGACAGAAGGGGGGCGCCGCGAGCTCCCGATGATGCAGCGGTGGCCCGTGCGTCAGGCGCGCCCCGTGGCCCGCCGAGTGCCGCCCACCGAGCCGCTCATCACCGGCCAGCGGGTGATTGACACCCTCTTCCCCGTGGCCAAGGGGGGCACGGCATGCGTCCCCGGGCCGTTCGGCAGCGGCAAGACGGTCGTCCAGCACCAGCTCGCCAAGTGGTCGAACGCGCAGATCGTCGTCTACATCGGCTGCGGGGAGCGCGGGAACGAGATGACGGACGTGTTGCTTGAGTTCCCGGAGCTGGAGGACCCCGAAACGGGCCGCCCGCTGATCGAGCGGACGGTGCTGATTGCGAACACGTCGAACATGCCCGTGGCGGCGCGCGAGGCGAGCGTCTTCTGCGGCATCACCATCGCGGAGTATTTCCGCGACATGGGCTACAGCGTGGCCACGATGGCTGACTCGACGAGCCGCTGGGCCGAGGCCATGCGTGAAATCTCCGGCCGCCTAGAGGAGATGCCCGGCGAGGAAGGCTTCCCCGCCTACCTGGCCAGCCGCGTCGCCAGCTTCTACGAGCGCGCGGGGAGCGTCACCTGTCTCGGCTCGGACGCGCGCACCGGCTCCCTGAGCCTCATCGGCGCCGTCAGCCCCCCGGGCGGCGACCTCTCCGAGCCAGTCGTCCAGGCCACCCTCCGCGTGGTGAAGGTCTTCTGGGGCCTCGACGACGCCCTGGCCTCCCAGCGCCACTTTCCGGCCATCAACTGGCTGACCAGCTACTCGCTCTACGACGACATGGCCGAGACATTCGCCAGGGAGAAGGTGGACCCCCGCTGGCCCGAGGTGCGCCGCCGCGCCCTGTGGCTGCTCAACCGCGAGGCCGAGCTGGAGGAACTCGTCCGCCTCGTGGGCATGGACGCCCTCTCGCCCAGCGACCGCCTCATTCTCCAGGGCGCCAAGATGGTGCGCGAGGACTTCCTCCACCAGAGCGCCTTCGACCCCGTGGACACCTTCACCTCTCATCGCAAGCAGTTCCTCATGCTCCGCAACATCGTGGACTTCTACGACCTCGCCCGCGCGGCGCTCGAGGGTGGCGCCGACATCGAGCAGATCGTCAAGCTCCCCGTCCTCGAAGCCATCGCCGGCATGAAACGGGTGGCAGAGGAGGACATGAGCCAGCTCGACGCCCTGCGGGAGACAATCCAGACCCAGGTGGGCGCCCTGGCCACCGCCACCGCCAAGGAAGCACCCTGATGATCAGGCTCTACAAGCAAGCCCGTGAACTCGTCGGCCCCCTGATGCTGGTGGAAGCCGTCGAGGGCATCAGCTACGGCCAGCTCGCCGAGGTGCGCTTGCCCGACGGACAGGTGCGCCGCGGCCAGGTGCTCGAGGCCGATGAGGACCGCGCCGTCCTCCAGATCTTCGAGGGCAGCCGCGGCATCGCGCCCGACAACGTCAAGGTGCGTTTCCTCACCCGCGGCCTCGAGCTGCCCCTGGCCCCCGACATCATCGGGCGGGCCTTCGACGGCTCGGGCCGCCCTCTGGACGGCGGCCCGCCCGTCATCCCCACCAGCCGCCGCGACATCAACGGCAGCCCCATCAACCCCACCGCGCGCGACTACCCAAACGAGTTCATCCAGACCGGCATCTCCACGATTGACGGCATGAACACCCTCGTGCGCGGCCAGAAACTGCCCATCTTCAGCGGCTCGGGGCTACCGCACGCCGTCGTTGGCGCGCAGATCGCACGCCAGGCACGTGTGTTGAAGACCGGCGAGGGCTTCGCCGTCGTCTTCGCCGCCATGGGCATCACCTTTGAGGAGGCCAACTACTTCCTCGACGACTTTCGCCGCACCGGCGCTCTGGCACGCGCCTGCCTCTTCATCAACCTCGCCGACAGCCCTATCATCGAGCGGCTCGCCACCCCGCGCGTCGCCCTCACCGCTGCCGAGTACCTCGCCTTCGACCTCGGAATGCACGTCCTCGTCATCCTCACCGACATGACCAACTACTGCGACGCCCTCCGCGAGGTCTCGGCCGCACGCAAAGAGGTCCCAGGCCGCCGCGGCTACCCAGGCTACCTCTACACCGACCTCTCCACCATCTACGAGCGCGCCGGCCGCATGCGCGGCCGCCAGGGCTCCATTACCCAAATCCCCATCCTCACCATGCCAGACGACGACAAGACCCATCCCATCCCCGACCTCACCGGCTACATCACCGAGGGCCAGGTCTTCCTCTCCCGCGCGCTCCACAACCAGGGCATCTACCCGCCAATTGACGTGCTCCCCTCGCTCTCGCGCCTGAAGGACAAGGGCATCGGCGTCGGCAAGACCCGCGAGGACCACGCCGATGTCCTCAACCAGCTCTACGCCGCCTACGCCCGCGGCAAGAACGCCCGCGAGCTGGCCGTCGTCCTCGGCGAGTCCGCCCTGACGCCCACAGACCTCCTGTTCGTGAAGTTCGCCGACCGCTTCGAGCGCGAGTTCGTCGCCCAGGGCGTCTACGAAAACCGCACCATCCAGCAGACCCTTGACATCGGCTGGCGCCTCATGGGCATGCTCCCGCGCACAGAGCTCAAGCGCATCAAGCCCAAGAACCTAGACACCTACTACAAGCCCCAGGAGGCATGACCCGCGTAGGATTCATAGGTCCTATTGGTCCTAGCGGTCCTATGGGAGCGCAGCAATGAGGCGAAAAGTCCCCCCAACCCGCATGGAGCTCCTGCGCGTCCGCAAGCGCCTCACCCTTGCCGTGCGCGGCCACAAACTCCTCAAGGACAAGCTGGAGGGCATCATCCAAGAGGTCACGGCGCGCCTGGCCGAGCTCAAGCGCCTGCGCCTGGCCCTCGACGCCCAGTTCCCCGAGGTCATCGAGCTCTTCACCCTGGCGGGCGCCGCCACCTCGCCCTCCGCGGCCGAGGCCGCTGCCGCTCTCGCCTGTCCCGGCGCCACCCTGACCACCCAGCAGGAGCGGGTCATGGGGGTCGTCATACCGAAGCTCGAGTACACCGCGAGAGGGGACACGCGCCCGTACAACCTCAACGAGACCTCGCCCCACCTTGACGCCGCCATTCGGCGCCTACGCGAGCTCTTTCCCCAGATCGTCGCCCTCGCTGTAGCCGAGGACGCAATCCGCCGCCTCGCCGACGAGCTCGAGCGCACCCGCCGCCGCACCAACGCCCTCGAATACTCCGTCATCCCCGACCTCCGCGCCACCCGCCGCATGATCGAAGCCCGGCTCGAAGAATACACCCGCAGCGACATCTCGCGCCTCATGAAGGTCAAAGAGATGCTCCTCAGCCGCGACCAGCGCGAGCGCGCCCGCTGAGGGAGAGGCGCGTTGGCCGGGCGCGTTGGCCGCCTTCTTTGACATCGCCCGCGCCCCATGCTATAATCCCGCCTGTTGAGCACCCGGGTGCGAGGCCTCCATGCCAATGATCATTCCCGCCGTGGACATCCGCGGCGGGCGCTGCGTGCGGCTTCATCAGGGCCGGCTGGACAGGGAGACGGTCTACTTCGAGCGGCCGACCGATGCGGCGCGCCAGTGGGCCGACCAGGGCGCCGAGCTGCTCCACGTGGTGGACCTCGACGGGGCGTTCGAGGGGCGCCCGGTGAACTTCGATGCCGTGGCCGCCATCGCCCGCGAGGTTGCCGTGCCCATCGAGGTCGGCGGCGGCATCCGCTCGGACGAGACGGTGCAGCGCTACCTCGACGCGGGCGCGAGCCGCGTGGTGATTGGCAGCCGAGCGCTCCGCGAGCCGGGGTGGCTGCGGGCGCTCTGCGAGCGCCACCCGGACCGAATCGTGGGCGGTGTGGACGCCCGCGGCGGCCGCGTGGCCATCGAGGGGTGGGCAGAGACCTCGGACGTTGAGGCCGTGGCCTTCGCCCGCCTGCTCGACCCGATGGGCCTGCGGGCGCTCATCTTCACCGACGTGGCGACCGATGGCGCCATGCGGGGGCCGAATCTTGACGCCCTGCGGAGGCTGCTGGCGGCGGTGACGACGCCGGTGATCGCCTCCGGCGGCATCGCATCGCTGGACGACGTGCGCCGGGTCGCCGCGCTCGGCGTCGAGGGCATGATTATCGGCAAGGCCCTCTTCGACGGGGCATTCACTTTGCAGGCTGCCGTCGAGGCCGCACGGAGAGAATAGCACCCATAGGACCTATCGGTCCTATCCAATCCAGAGAGGAGAGAAGCCTGTGCGAGAGCGGCTGATGACCCCAGGGCCGGCCGAAGTCCCGCCCGAAACTCTGCTGGAGCTCGCCAAGCCCGTCTTCCATCACCGCACTAAGGAGTTCCGAGCCATCCTCATGGCGGTGACGGAGGACCTTAAACACGTCTTCCAGACCAGGAACGACGTCTTCATCTTCACCTCCTCGGGCACGGGGGCGATGGAGGCATCGGTCTCGAACCTCCTGGCGCCCGGGGACAAGGCGCTGTGCGTTCGCGGCGGCAAGTTTGGCGAGCGCTGGAGCGAGCTGTGCGAGCGCTTCGGCGCGCGTGCGATCAACCTCGACGTGGAGTGGGGGAGGGCGGTGGAGCCGTCCGCCGTGGCCGCGGCCCTGAGGCAGGACCCCGACATCGCCGCGGTCTACACGACGCTGTGCGAGACCTCCACGGGCGTGGGGACCGATATCGCGGCCATCGGCAAGGTGGTCGCCCCGACGGGCGCCTGCCTGGTCGTGGACGGCATCTCGGGCGTGGGCGCAATGCCGATGAAGACCGACGAGTGGGGGGTGGACATGCTCGTCGTCGGCTCGCAGAAGGCGCTCCTCCTGCCCCCCGGCCTCGCCTTCATCTCGGTTAGCAAGAAGGCCTGGGCGCGCATCGAGAAGGCCCCGCGTCGGGCCTACTACTTCGACCTCATCGCCGCCCGCGCGGCGCTCGCCGACGAGGACACGCCTTACACCCCCGCGAACACCCTGGTCGCCGCGCTGAAGAAGTCGCTCGACCTCCTCAAGAAGGAGGGACTCGAGGCCGTCTGGGCGCGCCACGCGCGGCTTGCCAGGGCCACCCGCGCCGCAGTGGAGGCGATGGGGCTGAGGGTCTACGCCGCTTCCCCCGCCGATGCGCTCACCGCGGTCGCGCTGCCGGAGGGGATTGACGCCGAGGCCGCGCGCGCCCTGCTCCGCAAGAAGTACGGCGTCGTCGTCGCAGGCGGCCAGGAGAAGCTCAAGGGCAAGATCCTCCGCATCGGCCACCTCGGCTACCTCGACACCCTCGACACCCTCGGCGCCATTGCCGCGCTTGAACTCGTCCTCGCCGAGATGGGGGTCAAGCTCACCCTCGGCGCCGGCGTCGCCGCAGCTCAGCGCGTCCTTCTCGCCAAATAGCAGGGAGCAGCTATGAAGGTCCTGGTTTCCGACGTCGTGGCGCAAGACGCCCTCGCGCGGCTGAAGGCCATCGCCGGCATCGAGGTGGACTATGCCCCTGACCTCAAGCCTGAGGAGCTCAAGAAGCACCTGGCCGACGCCGAGGGGCTGATCGTGCGGAGCGCCACAAAGGTCACGGCCGACCTGATCGCGGCCGCGCCCAGGCTCCGCTGCATCGTGCGCGCGGGCGTGGGGGTGGACACGGTGGACGTGGCCGCCGCCTCGCGCCGCGGGATCATCGTGATGAACACCCCTGGCGGCAACACGCTCTCCACCGCCGAGCACACGATGGCCCTGCTGCTGGCGCTCTCGCGCAACATCTACCCCGCCTGCGCGTCGCTCAAGGGGGGCAAGTGGGACCGCAGGAGCTTCATGGGCACACAGCTCGCGGGCAAGACCATCGGCATCATCGGCCTGGGGCGCATCGGCCTCGAGGTCGCACGCCGCTGCGCCGCCTTCGGCATGACCGTCCTCGGCTACGACCCCTACGTCACCCCCGAGCGCGCCAAGGAGCACCAGGTGGCCCTGGCCGGCGACCTCGACGAGCTCTACGCCCGCTCCGACTACATCACCGTCCACGTGCCGATGACCGACGCCACGCGCGGAATGCTCAGCACCGCGCAGTTCGCCAAGATGAAGGACGGCGTGCGGCTGGTCAACTGCGCCCGCGGGGGGATCATTGACGAGGCGGCCCTGGCCGAGGCCATCCGCCGGGGCAAAGTCGCCGGCGCCGCACTCGACGTCTTCGAGTCCGAGCCGCCCAAGAACCGCGAGCTGGTGGACCTCCCCCAGGTGCTGTGCACGCCCCACCTGGGCGCCTCGACCGAGGAGGCCCAGATCAGCGTGGCCATCGAGGCCGCGGAGATCATCACCGACGCGCTCCTCCACGGGCGCATCCGCAACGCGGTAAACGTGCCGGCGATAGACGCGGCCGAGGCCGCGGCCCTGGCCCCCTTCGCAGCCCTCGCGCGCTGCCTGGGCGTCTTCCACGTCCAGTTTCTACACCGTGTGCCGGGCCGCGTGGCCATCACCTATGCGGGCGAGGCCGCCAAGCTCAACGCCCGCTATCTGACCGCTCACCTGCTGTGCGGGCTGCTCGGCTCGGTGCTGGAGGAGGAGATCAACCTCATCAACGCCCCCTACCTGGCCGAGGAGCGCGGCATCCGCGTCTCGGAGGCCACGACCCCTCACTCGCGCGACTTCGCAACCCTGATCTCGGTCAAGTGCGTAGTGGACGGCGAGGAGCACGAGGTGGCTGGCACGATTGTGGGGCTGAGCGAGCCACGCATCGTAGTAATTGACGGCTATCGGGTGGAGGCGATGCCTCGGGGCGTGATGCTCGTCATCTTCGCCGACGACAAGCCCGGCCTCATCGGCAACGTGGGCAAGCTCCTCGGCGAGAAGGGCATCAACATCGCCGCCATGACCTTCGGCCGCAAGAGCGCCGGCGGCGAGGCCATCACCGTCCTCAACCTCGACGGCCCGCTCGACGAGCCCGCGCTTCGCGCCATCCGCGCCACCCCACACGTCCGACAGGCCCACCTAGTCACCTTCTGAACGCATCTGCTTCTCGCCCAGCTCCCCGCGGGGACACACAACAGCCGCCCTATTCGTGCGCGCATGGGCCATTCTCGAACACCTCACCGCCACATTGCCGCGCACGAGCTTTATCCGTGCGCGCATGGCGATTTGCGGGCGGCCGCCACGCTCCCGAAAGCACATTCGCTCTATCCGTTTGCGCGCATGGCGATTTGCGAGCGCACGCCACGCTCCCAGAAGCTCACTCGCTCCTTCCGTGTGCGCACGGGCGATTCGGCGGCGTCCGGGCGGCGCCCACCGCCTGACGCGACCCCGGTTTCGGTCTTCGATCTATCCTGAGCCCCAACGAGGCGGACTATGACAGCCCAGGGCGAAGGCCTGGGACACGGGTGCCCCCGCGCGCCAGCCCTGAAAGGGCGTACTACCATTGGAGCAGCCCCCAGGCCGCCCTACAGGGCTGAACCCCCCGCCCAGGGCACCCAGGGCGTCGCTTCGTTCTGCCCTGGGCCATGATAGAGCGCCCCTTCGGGGCGCAACACCGGGAGCCACCGAGGCTGGGGGCGCGACAGGCCCACCGCTCCTTGATCCGCTCTGCGCAGCGTGGTATAATCCGGTTGGGTCAAGCGTGGA
>Ga0101944_10000869_pt1 | contig 78263 bp, 72 predicted proteins | sample DewCreD2012metaG_FD_75245 | JGI IMG/M metagenome (GOLD analysis project Ga0101944, IMG submission 75245) | Hot spring sediment bacterial and archeal communities from British Columbia, Canada, to study Microbial Dark Matter (Phase II) - Dewar... ... | reverse complement strand
GATCCGGCCCTCGGCCGGCTTCGGCCCCGGCCAGGCCGATGCCGGCAACCTCGCCTTCCGCAAGAGCCTGTTCGCCGGCCGCGACATCGCCGCCGGCGCCGTCATCGCCGCCGCCGACGTGCGCTGCATCCGGCCGGGCCACGGCCTGCCCCCCGCCGACCTGCCCAAGGTGCTCGGCCGCCGCGCCCGCACCGCCATCGCCCGCGGCACCCCGCTGGCCTGGGACCTGCTGGCCTGATCAGTTCTTCGCGCGGGATTCCAGCTCGATCAGCTTGTCGAGCGCGGCATCGAGCTCGGCCAGCTCCGTGGCCGCCGCCTCGTCGTGCGCCGGTGCCGGGCTGCGGTGGATCACGTCCTTGATCGCCACCAGGGTGGCCAGGTCGAGGTGGCCGCCGTGCTGAGCGGTGAGGTCGACGAGCAGCCGGCCGACCAGGCGCGGCTGCATCGGCGTCAGGCCATAGCGGATGAGGCCGTCGACCACGGCCTGCGCATCCACCCGGGGGATGGCGAAGGCCATCCAGGCGGCCTGCGCCAGGCTCCGGCACGGGGTGCGGGCCAGCCACGCCGGCAGCTCGTCGATGCGGTCGCAGGCCAGCAGGCATTCCAGGCCCAGGGCGATGGCGCGGTCCATCTGGAAGGACATGGCGCGGATGCGCTCGAGATGGCCGATGGCGGCGGCATGCTCGCCCATGGCGATGTGGCGCTCGGCGATGGCGATGTCCAGGCCGGCGATCTCCAGCTCGAGCCGGTTTGCGGCCGCCTCCGCCAGGCAGGTGTCCAGCGTCCAGTCGAGCCGCGCGAATTCCACCTCCTCGACGAGCGCGACGGGGGTGCCGACCGGCCGGCGCAGCAGCGTGTTGAAGCGGGCGCGCGCGATGTCCAGGTCATTCAAGGCGCTGGTGAGCTGCTGCCGGGCGTTGGCGAGCTGGACCTCGCTTTGCAGCAGGTCGTTGAGCGGGGTGAGCCCCACGCGGTAAAAGTCCTCGGCGACGTTGCGCTGGGCCGAGATGGAGGCGACGGTCTGCCGCGCGACCTCGACCAGCTTCTGGGTCTTGAGGACCAGGAAAAAGGCGTTCTGGGCGTCCAGGACGACGTCCTGCCGCGCCAGCTTGAGGGCGACCTCGGCCCGGTCGAGGCCGAGTTCCGCGAGGCGGTATTCCTGGATCAGCCCGAAGCCGGTGAAGACGGGCTGGGTGACGCTCGTGGTCCAGGTGTACTGGTTCTCGGGGAGGCTCACCACCTCCCGGCCGGTGAGCGGGCTCACGGAGGTCCGTTCGCGGTTGCGGTGGACGGCGCTGTAGCTCGTCCCGAGGGAGGGGAGAAAACGCGAAAGGCTCACGCGGCGCTGCGCCTCGGCGGCGAGGATCTCCTCGGCGGAGCGCTGGACGGCGAGGTTGGCGCGCAGGGCGGTCTCGACGGCCTCCCGGAGGGTGAGCGGGGCCTGCGCCGGCTGCGCCGGGCCCGCCGCCGCGGGCCGGCCGGCCGCAAGGGCCGCCAGCAGCGCCGCGCCCAGGGCCGCGGCGGTGAGGAAGCGGGTCATGGTGCGCCTCTCCGGTACCTGCGGGCGTTGACCCCGGGGCCCGGACCTGGTAAGGAGACGGGCGAGTTCAAGGAGGGCCGAACGCGGTTTTTCTTGCTCAAAGCCTCCACCCACTCCCCTTACACGAGGGCGTCGTCCCGGAGCGGTGGAGGCTTTTCTATATCCTCAAAGCCCGCGCAGGGTCAAGGCGCCGGGGGGCCGGGGAGGGGGTGGCGGAGGTGAAACGCGAGCTGATCGATCTGCTGTGCCGGAAATCCTTCCAGTACCGCGCGGAGCCGGTCTTCCGGCTCGTCTCCGGCCGCATGAGCCACTACTACGTCAACTGCAAGCCCACGACCCTCCACCCGCGGGGGATGTTCCTCGTCGGCCACCTCGTCTACGAGGCCCTCGCCGGGGCCGGGGTCGCCGCGGTGGGGGGGCTCACCTTCGGCGCCGACCCGGTCGCCTTCGCCGCCGCCTTCGTCTCCCAGCTTCAGGGCCGGCCGATCAAGGCCTTCTCCGTGCGCAAGACCCGCAAGGACCACGGCATGGTGCGCTGGATCGAGGGCGATCTCGAGCCCGGCGAGCGGGTCGCCGTCGTCGACGACGTGGCGACGACCGGGGGTTCGACCCTCACGGCGATCGAGCGCGCGCGCTCCGAGGGCCTCGAGGTGGCCTGCGCCGTCGTGCTCGTCGACCGGCAGGAGGGGGGCCTCGAGGCGATCCGTGCCGCGGTTCCGCAGGCGAGCGCGATCGTCACGCGCGAGGAGCTTTTCGCGCGCTGGCGCGAGCTTTGCGGGCCGCAGGACGGCGGCGGGGCTTGAGGCCGCAAGCGGCGTCGGGGGGCAGGTAGGTCGCGCAGGCGTCCTCGGACTCCCAGGCGCTCACCCGGCTCACGCGAAGACCCGGCTCCGCGAGCGCCCCTTCCAGTTCGCGGGCGATGAAGGCGGCGATCCGCTCCGAGGAGGGCTGCCGGCCCGCGGCGAAGGGCTCCAGCTCGTTCAGGAAGCGGTGGTCCAGCCGCTCCACGATCCCGCGCACGCGTTCCTTGAGGACGCCGAAGTCGAGCAGCACCCCGGCGGGGTCGAGCTCCTCCCCGGCGATCGTCACCTCGATCTTCCAGTTGTGGCCGTGCAGGTTTTCGCAGCGGGCGCCGACCATCGCCAGGCGATGGGCGGCGGCGAAGCGCGTGATCACCTTGAGCTCGTACATGGCCGCCCCTCCCGGCGGTGCTGCGGCTTAGCGGGCCGTGTCGCCCTTGAACATGGACTTGATGCGCGTCGAGAGCTTGCCCTTTTCGAGACGGGCGAATTCCCGCAGGAGCTCTTCCTGGCGTTTGGAGAGCTGGGTGGGGGTGCGGATGTCGACCTGGACGATGAGGTCGCCGCGGCGGCGCGTCCGCAGCGAGGGGATCCCCTCCCCCGGCAGCGTGAAGACGTCGCCCGGCTGCGTGCCCTTGGGGATCTCGAGGGGCTTTGTGCCGTTCAGGGTGGGCACGGTGATCGTGTCCCCCAGGGCCGCCTGCACGAAGGAGATGGGCACGCGGCAGAGGAGGTCGCTTTCGCGGCGCTCGAAGAACTCGTGCGGCTGGACGTGGATGAAGACATAGAGATCCCCCGGCGGGCCGCCCGGGCCGCCCGCCTCGCCCTCGCCGCTCAGGCGCAGCCGGGAGCCGTTGTCGACCCCGGCGGGGATCTTCACCGCGACCCGCTTGCGGACCGTCTCCTGGCCGCCGCCGCGGCAGCGCGTGCAGGGGTGGGTGATCACCTGGCCCGCCCCGCGGCAGACATGGCAGGTGGAGCGGATCGTGAAGAAGCCCTGCGAGCGCGAGAGCTGGCCGCTTCCGCCGCAGGCGCGGCACAGCTCCGGCCCGTGGCCCGGCTCGCAGCCCGAGCCCCGGCAGGCCGAGCAGCGCTCGCGCTTGGTCACCTCGATTTCGGTCTCGGTGCCGAAGGCGGCTTCCTGGAAGGTGAGCGACAGGTCGACGCGCAGGTCGGAGCCGCGCTGGGGGCGGCCGCGGGAGGCGCTGCGGCCGCCGAAGCCGAAGAACTCCTCGAAGATGTCGCCGAAACTCGAGAAGATGTCCTCGAAGCCGCCGAAGCCGGAGAAGCCGCTCCCCTCGAGCCCGGCGTGGCCGTACTGGTCATAGAGGCTGCGTTTTTCGCGGTCCCGCAGCACCTCGTAGGCCTCGGCCGCCTCCTTGAATTTTTCCTCGGCGTCCTTGTCTCCGGGGTTGCGGTCGGGGTGGTACTTGAGCGCCAGCTTGCGATAGGCGGACTTGAGCTCCTCCTCGGTCGCGTTGCGCCCGACGCCCAGGACCTCGTAGTAATCCCGTTTCTGCCCCATGGCCCTCAAGCCGCGCGTGCGTCGTCATGGAATCGCCGCCCCGGTGCGGGGTCGGCCGACGGGAAGGTGGTTCGATCTTAATACACGGCCGCCGATTGTCAATTTCCCCCGGGGCCGACGAGGCGCTCCTCGCCGGTGCGCGTCGTGTGGTAGCCGCCGAGCGCCTCGACGCGGCGGCGGAACTCCTCCGAGGCGATCGCCGCCAGCAGCGCCTTGACCGGCGCGCTTTCCCGGTGCTCCTCGGGGATCACGAGCTCGTAGCTCTCGGTGACCACGGGGAGGAAATCCAGGCCCAGCGCCCGGGCGGCCGCGTAGATCCCCAGGCCGCAGTCGGCCGCGCCGCTCGCCACGGCGACCGCGACCGCCATGTGGGTGAACTCCTCGTTGCCGTAGCCGCGGATCGCCGCGGGGTCGACGCCCAGCCGCTGCAGGTGCCAGTCGAGCAGGATGCGCGTCCCCGAGCCCCCCTGGCGGTTGATGAAGGTGATCCCGGGCTGCGTCAGGTCCTCGATGCCGCGGATGCCGCGCGGGTTGCCGCGGGCGACGATCAGCCCGTTTTCGCGCTCGACCAGGTGGACGAGGTGCACCCGGCGGTCCGGCAGGTAGCGGCGGATGTAGGAGACGTTGTAGCTGCCGTCTTCGGGGTCGAGCAGATGGGTGCCCGCCACATGGCAGGCCCCGCGCTTCACCGCCATCAACCCGCCCAGGCTGCCGACGTGGCTCGAGGAGAGGTGGATGCGCTCCGGGCCCGCCTTGAGCAGGTCGGCCAGGACGTCGAGCGTGTTGTCGTGGCTGCCGACCACGACGAGGGTGCGCGCGAGCTCCGCCCGGGGCCGGAGCAGCTCCACCGGCACGGGTTCGTTCTCGGCGATCCCCTCCGTGTCGGGGGGGATGCGCAGGAGGCCGTCGGCCTCGGTGATCGAGGTGATCGACCCGGCCGCCCGCGGCAGCGGGGTCGCCACCACGCGGCCGCCCACCTCGCCCAGCTTGAGGCGCACGAACTCCTCGATGCCCAGGCGCGAGGGGATCTTGCGCGTGGGCAGCGCGGTCACCGTCTCGCGCACGGGCTCCGGCAGGCCCAGCCAGGCGCACAGCAGCGGGACGACGAGCTCTTCGAAGACGAGGATCGCCGACACCGGGTAGCCGGGCATGCCGAACACCGGGGTGCGGCCGACCGTGCCCACCACGGCCGGCTTCCCCGGCATCATCGCCACCCCGTGGATCAGGACCTCGCCGATCTCGGCGACGACCGCGCGCGCGTGGTCCTCGGAGCCGGCCGAGGAGCCGCCCAGGATCATCACCAGGTCGTCGCCCTCGGCGGCGGCCTCCTCGATCTCGCGGCGGATGAGGCCGCGGTCGTCGGGGACGGGCGGCCGGCGGCGGGCCGTGCCGCCGGCCTGCTCGAGGAGGGCCGCGAGCAGAAACGAGTTCGTCTCGAGGATCCGCCCCGGGGCGAGCTCGGCGAGGGAAGCGGTCCGCCAGTCGAGCAGCTCGGAGCCCGTGGGCACGATCCGCACCCGGGGCCGTTTCCAGACCGGGACGCGGAAAACGCCGCCCGTGAGCAGCGCGCCCACGCAGTAGGGGGTGATGCGGTGGTGCCGCGGAAAGAGCAACTCGGTGGCCACGATGTCTTCGCCCACCTTGCGCACGTGCTGCCAGGGGTAGGCCGGCGCCTCGATCCACGCCGTGCGCCCCTCCTCGACGCGGACCTGCTCGACCATGATCACGGCGTCCGTGCCGGGGGGCAGGGGCTGGCCGGTGTTCACCCAGAAGGCGTCGCGGCCCAGGGTGAGCCCGCGGGGGCGGCCCTCGGCGGCCCCGAAAGTCGTCTCCGCGGCCACGGCGATCCCGTCCATCGCCGCGGCGGGGTAGGCGGGCGAGGAGAGGGCGGCGAAGACGGGCTCGGCCAGCACCCGGCCCACGGCCTCGGGGACGGGCAGGGTCTCGCGCTCGCGGCGGCCGAGGGGGCCGAGCCGTTCGACCACGAGGCGCCGCGCCTCGGCCAGGGTTTTCATGTTCAGGTAGACGTTGCGCGCCATGGGCTTCCTCCGGAAGGCTCCGGGTTCAGAAGAGGATCACCTCGACCGCCGCCCCCTCGTCGAGGCCCTCGCAGAAGGCGGGGATCTCCACCAGGCCGTCGGAGTGGACGAGCGTGCGGATCAGCCCCGATTTGCCGAGCACCGGCTCGGCCCACCAGCCCTCGCCGCGCCGGATCAGCCGCACGCGCACGAAGTCGGTCCGCCCCTGGGCCGAGGCGAGGTTGCGGGTGAGGCGGGCCGGCAGGCGGACCTCCTCCGGGTCCCCCGGGGCCAGCCCCGCCAGGGAGAGCAGAAAGGGGCGGACGATGCGTGCGAAGACGATCATCGCCGAGGCGACGTGGCCGGGGAGCCCCCAGACCGCCTTGTCGCCCACGCGGGCGAGGATCGTGGGCTTGCCCGGGCTGATGGCGATCCCGTGAGCGAGGATGCGGGCGTCGGGGAAGGCCTGGAGGGCCTCCACCGTGAAGTCGCGGGTGCCGACCGAGCTGCCCCCCGAGATCAACACCGCATCGCAGGCGGCGAGCGCCTCGCGGCAGGCGGCGTGCAGGGCCTCGCAGCGGTCGGGCACGATGCCGAGCGGCCGCGGGATGCAGCCCGCCTGCAGGGTGAGGCCGGAGAGGCTGAAGCGGTTGACGTCGCGGATCCGGGCGGGGCCGGGCGCTTCCCCCGCGGGGACGATCTCGTCGCCGGTCGAAAGGATGCCGACCACGGGCCGCCGGAAAACCCGCACCCGCAGGAGGCCGAAGGCGGCGAGCGCGCCCAGCTCCTGCGGCCGCAGCCGCCTCCCGGCCGGGGCGAGCACCGCGCCCGCGGCGAAATCCTCGCCGGCGGCGATCACGTTCTGGCCCGGGGCCACGCTGCGGAAGACCTCGATCGAGGTGTCGTCCAGCGCTTCGGCGTGCTCCCGCATGACGACGCTGTCGGCCCCGTCGGGGAGCATGGCCCCGGTCGCCACCCAAACCGCCCGGCCGGGCCCGACCTTCACGCGCGGCACCTCCGCCATGGCGACGGCGCCGGCGAGGGAGAGGCAGGCGGGGTTCGCGTCGCTGGCCCCGAAGGTGGAGGCGGCGCGCACGGCGAAGCCGTCGACCGTGGAGCGGGGGAAGGGGGGCAGGTCTTCCGGAGCGCGCACCTCGGCGGCGAGGATCCGGCCGAGCGCCTCCTCGAGCGCGAGCTCCTCGCTGGCGACGCGGCCGAACCCCTCGCGCAGGGCGAGAACCTGGGCGATGTCGAGAACCTTGAAGAACTCCATCGTCAACGAGGACCCCGAATGAAATCGCGGGCCTGCCGCACGCGGCCCCAACCCGCCGCTCCAGATATAGGGGGTTCGGGCCGCGAAAGTCAATCGAGCGGCTTGCAAATTCCTGAAAGCAGGATATAATCCACCGCCACGCCCCTCCCCGCGAAGCCGGGGGGCGCGGGCCCCGCGGCCCGCAGCCCCGGCGGCCGCGCCGCGGGGGAGGAGGCCGATCCCCCTTTGAGGAAGGCGATCCGTTGCCGATGAACGACGAACCCCAGAGCCGGAGCGACGAGCCCGAACACGCCGACGAACCCGAACGCTCCGCCGAACCGCCCCGGGCTCCGAAGCCCGAGTTTCTGACCTCCACCCGTTTCGATTCCTTCGACCTTCCGGCCGAGGTGCGGCAGGGCCTGGCCGACGCCGGCTTCGAGTACTGCACGCCGATCCAGGCCGAGGCGCTGCCGGTTTTGCTCGCCGGGCGGGACGTCGCCGGCCAGGCGCACACCGGCACCGGGAAGACGGCCGCATTTCTCGTGACCGTGCTCACCGGGCTGCTCCGTCGCCGCGGGCAGCGGCCGCCGGGACTCCCGCAGGCGCTCATCCTCGCCCCCACGCGCGAGCTCTCGCGCCAGATCGTGGAGGAGGCACGCCTCCTCGGGCGCCACAGCGGCCTCTCGCTGCTCGAGGTCGTCGGCGGCATCGATTACCAGGAGCAGGCCGAAGCGCTCCGCCGGGGCGTCGACATCGTCATCGGCACCCCCGGCCGGATCATCGACTACTACAAGCAGGGGATCTTCAAAACGGGCGAGATCCGCTTCCTCGTGATCGACGAGGCCGACCGGCTGCTCGATCTCGGCTTCGAGAAGGACATGCGCTTTCTGCTGCGGAAGCTGCCCTCCTACGAGAAGCGCCAGTCGATGCTCTTCTCCGCGACCCTCTCCCACCGCGTTCTCGAGCTCACCTACGAGTTCATGAACCTGCCGGAGTTCATCTCGGTCGTCCCCGACCGGGTGACGGTCGCGGGCATCGACCAGAGCCTCTTCCACGTCGGCAGCGACCGCAAGTTTTCGCTGCTGCTCGGCATCCTCCAGCGCGAGACCTTCACGCGCATGCTGATCTTCGTGAACACGAAGTTCGAGGCCGAGCGCCTCGCGCGGCGCCTGCAGCGCAACGGCCACCCGGCCGAGGGGATCACCGGGGACCTGCCGCAGCGCCAGCGCTTCCGGCTGATGGAGCGCTTCAAGAGCGGGGAGGTGCGGATCCTCGTCGCCACCGACGTCGCCTCCCGCGGCATCCATGTCGAGGACGTCAGCCACGTCGTCAACTACGACATCCCCCAGGACCCGGAGAATTACGTGCACCGCATCGGCCGCACCGCCCGGGCCGGAAGAACCGGAAAAGCGATCACGCTCGCCTGCGAGGAGTACGTTTTCCACCTCGAGCCGCTCGAGGAGTTTTTGGCCTTCCGCATCCCGGTCGTGTGGCCGGAGGACGATTGGTTCGTCGAGGACCTCTCGCGGCCCGAAGACCTCCGGCGGCCCCGCCGGGGGGGGGAACGCCGCGAGGGGCGGCGCGGGGCCGAGCGGCCCGAGCGCCGCGCGGGACGCCCCCGCGGCGGCCGCCGCGAAAAGGCCGCTCCCGAGGCCGCACCGGCCGAGCCGGCAAAGCCGCGCGCGAAGCGGGTCCCGGGGGCCTTTTTCGGCTTCGGGCCCAAGGAGCCCGCCGCGGAGAGCGCGGCCCCGGCGGAAGACGTCGTCACCGAGGCCGCGGCGCCGGCGCCCGGCGGGGAGACCGCCGCCGCAGGCGAGGCGGCCGAGCGGCCGAAGAAACGCAGGCGGCGGCGCCGCAAGAAACGCAGCGCCCCCGCCGCCGAAGGGGGGGCGGCCCCCGCCGCGGCGGAAGAGCCCGGCGGCGCGGCGGAGGAGCCGGGTCCCGCGGCCCGGCCGGACCCCTCCCCCGCGCCGGAGGCCTCCGAGGGGTTCATCCCCTGAATCGCCCGAGCCCATGGGATACGTCTTCGACTTCCAGGACGCCCTCGCCTGCGAGAGATGGATGCGGGAGCCGGAGAACGAGGCCGTCTTCCGGGCGGAGATCCGGCTGCTGCGCGATCTCCTCCAGCCGCGGCCGGGCGAGACGATCCTCGACATCGGCTGCGGCACGGGCCTGTGCCTGGAGGCGTTCGTCGAGCTCGGCCTGCGGGCGACCGGGATCGACCCGTCGGAGGCGATGCTCGAATTCGCCGCCCGCCGCGTGGGCCGGCGGGCGGAGCTCCACCGGGGGGTCGCCGAAGAGCTCCCCTTCGAGGACAACGCCTTCCACCACGCCTGCCTCTTCACCACCCTCGAGTTCGTGGACGACCCGCGCCGGGCGTTGGCCGAGGCCTGCCGCGTCGCCAAGGACCGGCTCTTCATCGGGGTCCTCAACCGCTACGCGATCAAGGGCATCGAGCGGCGCATCCGCGGCCTCTTTGCGCCCTCGATCTACAACCGCGCGCGCTTCTTCAGCGTCTGGCAGCTGAAGGCCATGCTGCGCGACCTGCTCGGCCCGGTGCCGGTCACCTGGCGCACCGTGTGCCAGGTCCCCCTGGCGGGGAGGTTCGCGGCGCGGTTCGAGAACCCCCTGCTCGAGCGCTGCCCCTTCGGCGCCTTCGTGGGGATCGCGGCCGTGCTCGTGCCGCGGGTGCGCACGCGGCCGCTCGCGGTGCGCTGCGCCCCCAGGGCGCGGACGCCGGGGGCCGTGCCGGGATAGGGAGGCCCAGGCGATGGAGGCGCTCCTCTACGAACGGTTGGAAAACGGGCGGGTGCGCTGCCTTCTGTGCAATCACCGCTGCGAGATCGACCCCGGAAAGCGCGGCCTGTGCCGCGTGCGCGAAAACCGCGGCGGTGTTCTCGAGACCCTCGTCTACGGGCGGCTGATCGCGCAACACGTGGACCCCATCGAAAAAAAGCCGCTCTTTCATTTCCTCCCCGGCTCGCTCTCCTACTCGATCGCCACCGTGGGCTGCAATTTCCGCTGCCGTTTCTGCCAGAACGCCGACATCGCCCAGTTCCCCGCCGATCGCCGGGGCGCGATCGCGGGCGGCCGGGCGACCCCCGAGGAGGTGGTCGCCAAGGCGCGCGCGACCGGCTGCCGGAGCATCGCCTACACCTACACGGAGCCCACGGTCTTCTTCGAGTTCGCCCTCGAGACCTGCCGCCTCGGGCGCGAGGCCGGCCTGAAAAACGTTTTCGTGACCAACGGCTACATGAGCCGCGAGGCCGTGGACATGATCGCCCCGGTCCTCGACGCGGCGAACGTCGACCTCAAGGCCTTCCAGCCGCGCTTTTACCGCGAGATCTGCGGTGCGCGGCTGGAAGGCGTGCTCGACACCCTCGCCCACCTCAAAGGGCGCGGGGTCTTCGTCGAGGTGACCACCCTTCTCGTCCCCGGCCTCAACGACGATCCCGGCGAGCTCGAGGCCCTGGCGGGCTTTCTCGCGCGGACCCTCGGCACCGACACCCCCTGGCACGTCAGCCGCTTTCACCCGACCTACAAGATGACCGACCGGCCCCCCACGCCGGTGGCGACGCTGCAGCGCGCCCGCGAGATCGGGCTTGCGGCGGGGCTGCGGCATGTCTATACCGGGAACATCCCCGGCGACGAAGGCGAGAACACCTTCTGCCCCCAATGCCGCACGGCGATCATCGAGCGCTGGGGCTTCCGGGTGCACCGCAGGCGCATGAACGGAGACCGTTGCGCGTCCTGCGGCCAGCGCATCGCGGGCGTCTGGGACGGCGCGGAAAGCCCCGGTTTAAATTCTTGAACCGCGCCGATTTTTCTTTTATCAAGAAAATTGGCGGGTTGCATGACGAGGCCGGAATGCCGTTTACAAAAATGAACAAAAGCGCGCCCCCGCGGCCATGGCCCCGGCCTGGAGGCCGCCGCGCGATCGGCACGAGATGCGATGCAAGAAGATGTAATGATTTAACTTTTCGACATGCCCCGGTTTTTTTGCCCCCAACGCAACCTTTTGGCACGAAGTTTGATTGTCATTCTATGCAAAGCCTGAAACAGTCTTCATCTGTTCTCCTCCTTGACGGCTGATCGGAAAACCCGGTCGGCCGTTACCTTTTTTGAAGGCCCCGGCCGCATGATCGTCGACTTCCATGTCCATCTCTTCCCCGCCTCCGTCTGTGCCGACCGGGAGTGCCATTTCGCGGACGAGCCCGAGTTCGCGCTGCTCTACGGCAACCCCGCAGCACGGCTGGTGAGCGAGGCGGAGCTGCTTGCGGCCCTGGACGAGGAGGGGGTCGACCGCGCGGTCGTTTTCGGGTTCCCCTGGCGGGACCCGGAGCGTTTCCGCCGGCACAACGACTGCATCCGGGAAGCCGTTTCGCGCCACCCGCGGCGGCTCATCGGGTTCGGCTGCTTCGACCCCGCGAGCCCGGCCGCGGCGCGCGAGGCCGAGCGCTGCCTGGAGGCCGGCCTCGCCGGCATCGGGGAACTCGCCTTCTACGGCTCGGGCATGGACGCCGAGGCGCTCGCGCGGCTTGCGCCGGTGATGGATCTCTGCCGCGAGCGCGGCCGCCCCGTTCTGCTCCACGCCAACGAACCGATCGGCCACGCCTACCCCGGGAAAACCCCCCTCACCCTCGCCCAGCTCTACGGCCTCGTGGCGCGCTTTCCGCAAAACGAGATCGTGCTCGCCCACTGGGGCGGGGGGCTCTTCTTTTACGGCCTGTTGAAAAGGGAGGTGCGCGAGCGGTTCCGCAACCTCTATTTCGACACCGCCGCCTCGCCCTACCTGTACGAGCCGGCGGTCTACCGCATCGCGGCCCAGATCGTCGGCCCGCAGCGAATCCTCTTCGGGAGCGACTTTCCGCTGCTCCGGCCGCGGCGCTACTTCCGCGACATGGAGGAAGGCGGCCTGCCGGGGGCCGAGCGCGCGCTGATCTGCGGAGAAAACGCGGCCCGCCTGCTCGGCATCGATGCCGCCGGGGGAGAGGTGGCGTGAAAGGGCCTTCGCCGAAAGGCGGTGCGAGACCCGGCCTGAAGGAGGCGCTCTTCCGCCGCATCGTGGAGCAGGCCCGGGAGGGCGTGTGGCTGGTGGACGCCCGGTTGCGCACGCGCTACGTGAACCCGTGCCTGGCGGCCATGCTGGGCCGGGATCCGGCCGAGGTTCTCGGGCGGCCGATGGAGGAGTTTCTCTTCGCCGAGGATCGCGCGGACCATCGGCGGCGGATGAGAACCCGGCGCAAGGGGGTCGGGGAGGTCTACGAACGCCGCTTCCGCCGCGCCGACGGCACGACCCTCTGGACGATCGTCTCCGCCAGCGCCCTCGAGGACGAGGCGGGAGGCTTCGGCGGCGCCTTCGCCCTGGTCACCGACATCACCGAGCGCAAGCGGACCGAGCGGATCCTCGAGGCCCGGATGCGCCTGAGCGAGGAGGCGCCCCGGCTCGAGCCCCGGGAGCTGCTGCGCCTGGCGCTCGACGAGGCCGAGGCGATCACGGAGAGCCGGATCGGGTTTTTCCATTTCGTGGACGAGGCGGCCTGGACCCTGTCGCTTGAGGCCTGGTCCACGAACGCGGAGCGCGCCTGCCGGGCCGCGGGCGCGGGCCGCCACTACCCGATCGCCCAGGCCGGCCTGTGGGCCGAGGGCATCCCCGGCAGGCGGCCGGCGGTGCACAACGACTATGCCGCCTGTCCCGGCCGCAAGGGGCTGCCCGCCGGCCACGTCCCGGTGGTGCGCGAGCTGGTGGTGCCGGTCGTGCGCGACGGCCGGGTCGTCGCCGTCCTCGGGGTCGGCAACAAGCCCGCCGCCTACGAGGCGGCCGACGTCGCCGGCCTTGCCTCGCTTGCGGATCTCGTCTGGGACATCGTGCTGCGCCGGCGCGCCGGGGAAGAGGAGCGGCGCTCGCGGCAGGAGCTGCTGCGGCTCTACCGCCGCCAGCAGGAGGCGCTCGAGGAGGAGCGCCGGCGCATCGCACGCGAGATCCACGACGAGCTCGGCCAGGAGCTCACCGCCCTGCGTTTCGCGCTTGCCCGCGTCGAGCAAGGCCTGGGGCCCGAGGGGCAGGGGGCGCGCGAGGCGCTCGCCGCCGTGCGCGAGATCGCCGGCCGCACGATGGGCTCCGTCCGCCGCATCGCAACCGCGCTCAGGCCGGCCGTGCTCGACACCCTCGGCCTGGCCGATGCCCTCGCCTGGCTGGCGGGCGAGTTCCGCCGCCTGAGCGGCATCGACACCCGGCTGCACGTCGAGCCCGAGGGGGCGGAGGTCCCCCCGGAACTCGCCACCGACCTCTTCCGCATCGTCCAGGAGGCGCTGAGCAACGTCGCCCGCCATGCCCGCGCCGGCCGCGTGCGGATTGCGCTGCGCGTCAAGGGGGGGGTCGCCGATCTCGCGGTGGAGGACGACGGCCGGGGGTTTCCCCCGGGGGCGGCCGATCTCCCCGGAAGCGGGCTCGGCCTGGCGGGCATGCGCGAGCGGCTGCGGCCCCACGGCGGGACGCTGGCCATCGAGCGCCCACCCGGCGGCGGAAGCCGCCTGCGCGTGCGCGTCGCCCTTCCCGGGCAAAGGACGGTCTTGTGATCGCGGTCGTGATCGTCGACGACCACCCCGTGGTCCGCGCCGGGCTGCGGGAGATCCTGGGGGCAACCGCCGATGCCCGTGTTACGGCGGAGTTCGCGAGCGCCGAGGAGCTGCTGGCTTGCCTCGCGGATCTCGCCTGCGATCTGTTGCTGCTCGACATCCGGCTCCCCGGGATCGACGGGCTCGAGGCGCTCCGGCGCATCCGCCGCCTGCGGCCGGGGCTTCCCGTCCTTGTCCTGAGCGTGTACGCCGAGGAGCAGTTCGCGCTCCGGGCCCTCAAGGCCGGCGCCTCGGGCTACCTCGCCAAGGAGAGCGCACCCGAGGAGCTCATCCGGGCCGTGCGCCGCGTTGCGGCCGGCGGGCGCTTCCTGAGCGCCGCCTTCGCCGAGAAGCTCGCCTACACCTCCCTCGGGGCCAAGGCCGACCGGCTGCCGCACGAGCGGCTCTCCGACCGCGAGCTGCAGGTTCTCCGCCTGCTCGCGTGCGGCATGTCCCAGGCCGAGATCGCGCGCCGCCTGGGGCTGAGCGCGAAGACCGTCGCCACCTACCGCGGCCGGATCGCCGTGAAGACCGGTCTTGCGACCACGGCCGAGATGGTCGCCTATGCCGTGCGCAACGGGCTCTGCGAGGAGGGGCGGCCGTCAAGCCCTTGACTGCGGGCCGCCCCCGCCCCGGACGCCCTGCCTCCCCCGGCATGCCCGGGAAAATTCCAACACACCAATTTTGTTATCATTTTGTTAGCGTAAGGCCGATGGCTTGGGCGGTGTCCCGGCGGTGGCATTTTTATTGCAGGAAATTCGTGGCGTTCGGCTATGGGATGGGGGAGCCGCCATGTACGGATCCGATCCGCAAGCGTCCGCCGCGGCCCTCGCGCCGGCTTCCGGCACACGGCCGGCGGAGGCGGGGCGCCTTGGCCTGCCGCGCGGCCGGGAGGGATCCTCCGCCGCGCCGCGGCGCGAGCGCGACCGGCTGGGCGAGATCATCGGCGCAAGCCCCGCGATGCAGCATGTCTTCGACCTGATCGAGCTCGCCGCCGCCTGTGACGCGAACGTCGTGCTCATCGGCGAGTCGGGGACCGGCAAAGAGCTTGCGGCGCAGGCGATCCACGAGCTGAGCGCCCGCCGGGCGGGCTCCTTCGTCCCGGTGAACTGCGGGGCCATTCCCGAGACGCTGATGGAGTCCGAGTTCTTCGGGCACCGCAAGGGCGCCTTTTCGGGGGCCCTGATCGACAAGCACGGCTATCTCGATCTGGCAGACGGCGGGACCCTCTTTCTCGACGAGGTGGGCGAGATCGGCCCGCGCCTCCAGGTGAAGCTCCTGCGGGCGATCGACGGCGGCGGCTTCACCCCGATCGGCGGCAGGGAAGTCAAACGGCCCGACTTCCGCATCGTCGCCGCCACGAACCGCAACCTGCGCGCGCTGGTCCGCCGCGGGGAGCTGCGGGAGGATTTCTTCTACCGCATCCATGTCCTGCCGATCCATCTGCCGCCGCTGCGGGAGCGGCGCGAGGACATCCCGCTGTTGGCGAACCATTTCGCCGCCCGCTTCGGCTGCAGCGCGCCCGCCCCGCCCCTCACCCCGCGCCTGCTCGAGGCGCTCTGCGGCCACGACTGGCCGGGAAACGTGCGCGAGCTGCAGAACACCGTGTACCGCTATCTCGCCCTGAAGCGACTCGATTTCGCGGGCGGCCGGGAGAGCGAGGCGGCCGGCCCCGCCCCCCCGGCCGGGGCGGGGCGCAGCGAGGGGCTCGAGGCGATGGTGGCGCGCTACGAGAAAAAACTCCTTCTTGAGGCGCTCGCGGAAAACCGCTGGCGGCGGGAGGCGACCGCCGCCGCGCTCGGCATCCACCGCAAGACCCTGTTCGCCAAGATGAAAAAACACGGGATCACCCCCCCGGGGCGGAGCGACGCATGCGGATCCTGATCGTCGAGGACGAGGAGTTGCAGCGCGACGTGCTGGCGGCGCAGGTCGCTGGGTGGGGGCATGAGGTGGCCACCGCGGCGACCGGGGAGGAGGCCCTTTCGGCAGCGGCGGCCGAGGGTTTCGACCTCCTCCTGCTCGACGTCTATCTCCCCGACGCCACGGCGGTCGAGCTGATCCCGCGCCTGCGCGGCCTCGGCGCAAGCGCCCCGGTGATCACCCTCACCGGCCAAAGCAGCCGCGAGCTCGAGCGCCGCCTGCGCGAGCTGGGGATCGCCTACTACATGGCCAAGCCCGTGGACGCCGTTGAGCTGCGGAGCATCCTCGAGCACATGGGCCGCCCCGCGGCGCGGCAGCGGCCGCAGGGCGCTCTCCCCGTCTGCTGACCGCAAGAACTACCCTTCCTGCTGCTGCCGGAGGCGGTGGCGGGGGGCTATTCGGCGGGGGAGCCCGGCGCTGCTGCCCCTCAGCGCCTCCGGCCGAGCACGCGGCGGATGGCGGCGATGAGGGTCTCGCGGTCGGCCGACTTGAGGACGTAATCCTCGTTGTAGAGCTCGGCCGCCCGGAGGCGGCTTTCCTCCTCCTCGACCCCGGTGTGCATGATCACGGGGATGGCGGCCGTTTCGAGGTCGCTTTTCAGCTCGGCGAGCACCTCGAAGCCGTCCTTCCCCGGCATCATGATGTCGAGGAGAATGAGGTCGGGCTTTTTCTTGCGCGCCGCCTTGAGGGCCTGGCGGGGGTCGTTGGTGACGGTGACCGTGAATTCGCCGTCGAGCTCGATCTGGGCCTTTTTCACGGCGCAAAGCTCGCGGTCGTCGTCGACGATGAGGATGTGACGGGCCACCCGGTCGGCTCCCCTTTGTGGCGCGGATTTTTCATAATTATACCAGCCCCTGGATCCCTGTCAAACAGCGGCGCCCCCCCCCCTCGCAGGCCTCCGGCGAAAAAAACCCTTTGACCTCTGGGCATGTCTCCCCCCCTCTTGCGGCCCCGATGCGCCGTCCTGCGTGTGGCCGAGGCTGCACCGCGACGTAACGCTTCGGCCACATGAGTCAAATATCATGTAAACTCGATGGGTTGTCATTGAAACCGGAGCCCGCGGCGTAACCGTTTCGCCACCGGCCGGCGGAAGGCGCACCCGCGCAGCGGGAAAAATATGATCATTGATTTCTTATAGTTAAGTCCATCTGCAGGCTTCGGCACGCTTCTTGATTTGGCTTGGGGCGATCCAGTAGCGGCCGATCGAAGGGGGTGGGCGTCTACGCTTACGGTGCTGGCGGTGGAGGACGATGGGCAGCAGCGGCGCTATCTCGAGGAACTCATCCGCGGGGCGGGGCACCACGTCCTGGCGGCGGAGACCGCCGGTGCGGCGCTTCGCCTCGCCGCGGCGCGGCCGCTCGACCTCGCGGTGGTCGATGTGTTTTTGCCGGATGCGACGGCCAGCGAGCTCATCCCCGTCCTGCGGGCCTTCCGGCCGGGGCTGCCGGTCGTGACGGTGACGGGCGCCAGCAACCGCGAGCTCGAGCTGGGCATCCGGCGGCTGGGGGTCGTCTGTTACCTGGCCAAGCCGATCGCCGCCGCGGAGGTTCTCGGCCTGCTCGCCCACCTGGACCGCCGGCGCGGCGGATCCCCGGGCGAGGAAAGCTAATCGAAGCGAACCCAGAAGGGAGAGGAGCTTTAAGAGATGGAACCGAAACGCGGCACGAGCGGGGATACGCCGCCCAAGGCGGCGAAGCGCGAGGGCAAGTATCTCACGTTTTCGTTGGGGAGCGAGGAGTACGGGATCGGGATTCTCAAGATCCGCGAGATCATCGGGATCCTCCCGATCACGGCCGTGCCCGAGACCCCCACCTACGTGAAGGGGGTGATCAACCTGCGCGGCAAGGTCATCCCGGTCGTGAACCTGAGGCTGCGCTTCGGGATGCCCGAGATCGAGATCGGCGACCGCACCTGCATCATCGTGGTCGAGACCGCCGGCGAGGGCGGCGTCATGCCCGTCGGGATCGTGGTGGATGCGGTCTCCGAGGTGCTGAACATCCGTGCCGAGGAGATCGAGGACACCCCCTCCTTCGGCGTGCGGCTGAACACCGACTACATCCTCGGCATGGCGAAGATGGGCAAGGGCGTGAAGCTCCTCCTCGACATCGACCGCGTGCTCGGCGCAAACGAGCTGGAGGCGATCCGGCTGGCGGCCTGAGCGCGGACCGATAAGACGATTTCCACGACCCACCCAAAAAACGGAAGGAGAAGAGAGAGCCATGAAAAGCGGTTGGACGATCGGCAAGAGACTGCTGGCGGCCTTTTCGGCCATGGCGCTGATCGCGCTCGTCATGGGCGGCGTCGGCTACTACGGCGCGGTCAAGAACCGGGCGGTGATCGAGGAGGTGGGCGAGGTGCGCCTGCCCTCGGTCGACAGCCTCCGTTCGATTAAGGAGGCGGCCGAAGGGATCCGCGGCTCATTCCGCACCCTTTCGATCGAGGGGCTTGCCCCCGAGATCCGCAAGCGGCAGTACGACAACATCGAGGCAAGCCGCAAGGACTACCAAGCGGCCTGGAAGGTCTACGAACCGCTTCCCCAGACCCCCGAGGAAGCCGAGACCTGGAAGCGCTTCGTCCCCGCCTGGGAGGCCTGGCGGGGGGAGAACAACCGCCTGCTCGAGCTCCATCGCCGCTTTGACCGCTTGGGCATCCAAAGCCCGGTAGAGCTGTCGCGCCAACTCGAGCGCTTCACCAAGGACCACTACATCCTGGTCTACCGCGTGCAGAACCTGCTCGACGACAAGGCCGCGCACTTCGAGGGCGGAGACGACCATACGGCCTGCAACGCCGGCAAGTATCTGCCGAGCTTCCGGACGGAGAACCAGGCCCTGGCCGCGGTTGTTAAAGCGTTCGAAGAGCCCCACCGGCGCTTTCACGAGGCGGTCGGCAGGATCAAGAAGCTCGTCCAGGAGGGAAAGCCCGAGGAGGGGCAGGCGGTCTTCCGGCGCGACATGATCCCGGCCATGCAGACCGTGTTCAAGCAGTTCGATGAGATGCTCGCTCTGGCGAACGAGGCCGCTGCGGTCAAGAAGGAAGCCAACGATCTTGCCCTGGGCGAGGCGACGCGCAAGCAGCGCGAGGCGATCGCCCTGCTCGACAAGCTAGTCGAGATCAACCGTGAAGTCGCAAAAAATGCTTCCCAGGAAGGGATCTCCCAAGCGGGATTTCTCAAAGGGATGATGCTTGTCGCCGCGCTCGTTGGTCTTGCGGCCGCCGCCGTGTTGGGGTTGTGGATGACCGCTTCGATCACGGGGGCGTTGCGGCGGGTGATTGTGGGGTTGTCGGAGGGTGCGGAGGAGGTGGCCTCGGCGGCGGGGCAGGTTTCTGGGGCGTCGCAGTCGTTGGCGGAGGGCTCGAGCGAGCAGGCGGCCTCGATTGAGGAGACGTCGAGTTCGCTGGAGGAGATGTCTTCGATGACGCGGCGCAACGCCGACAACGCCAGGGAGGCCAACCGGTTGATGGGGGAGGCGCGGGCGGTGGTGTCGGCGGCCAACGAGCAGATGGGGCGTCTGACGGAGTCGATGGGGGAGATCACGCGGGCGAGCGAGGAGACCTCGAAGATCATCAAGACGATCGACGAGATTGCGTTTCAGACGAACCTGTTGGCGCTGAACGCGGCGGTGGAGGCGGCGCGTGCGGGGGAGGCGGGGGCGGGGTTTGCGGTGGTGGCCGACGAGGTGCGCAATTTGGCGATGCGTGCGGCGGAGGCGGCGCGGAACACGGCGGTGTTGATTGAGGGGACGGTGAAGAAGGTGAAGGACGGCTCGGAGCTGGTGGGCCGTGCGGAGGAGGCGTTTCGGCAGGTGGCGGGGAGCTCTTCGAAGGCGGCGGATTTGGTGGCGGAGATAGCGGCGGCCTCCGACGAGCAGGCGCAGGGGATCGGGCAGATCAACACGGCGGTCTCCGAGCTGGACAAGGTGACGCAGCAGAACGCGGCCAACGCCGAGGAGTCGGCCTCCGCGGCGGAGGAGATGAGCGCGCAGGCGGAGTCGATGAAGCAGATGGTGGCGGAGCTGGTGGCGCTGGCGGGGGGGAAGGGCGCAGGTAAGCAGGAGGAGGCGGCGGCTTTGCGGGCGCAGCCGAAGCCCAGGAAGGCGGCGGCGGCGCTTTCGCGGGCCGCCGGCCGGCTCAAGGCCAAGGTCGAGGGCCGCAGGAAGGCCGACAAGCCCGCCCCCGAAGCGGTCATCCCCTTGGGCGAAAAAGAGTTCGCCGACTTCTGAGGCGCGCTTCCGCTCGCCCCGGGCGGATTTTCCTCATTGCTTGCGGGGAAGGGCCCCCTTGAGCCGCTCGGCCTGGCGGCGGACCCGTTCGGCCAGTCCCGGGTCGTCGGCTGCTTCCGCGATCGTCCGGACGAAGGCGCTGCCCACGACGACCCCGTCGGCCAGACGCCCCACGGCGGCGGCTTCCTCGGGTTGCGCGATCCCGAAGCCCACGCAGACCGGAAGCGTGCTGAGCGCGCGCAGCGCGGCGACCTGCCGCTCGATCCCGGCGAGGTCCGGTCCCCGGCCGCCCGTCACCCCCAGCCGGGAGACGTGGTAGATGAAGCCCGAGGCCGAGGCGGCGATGGCGCGCATGCGCTCCGGCGGGGTCGTGGGGGTCGTGAGGCGGATGAGCGCGAGCCGGCGGTCGGGCCAGCGGGAGGTGAGCTCGGCGGACTCCTCGGGCGGGAGATCGACGATCAGGACCCCGTCGGCGCCCGCCTCCAGGGCGTCGCGGTGGAAGGCCTCGGCGCCGTAGGCCAGGATGGGGTTGTAGTAGCTGAAGAGCACGATCGGGACGGAGTGCCCCGCGCGCAGCCGCCGCGCCATGTGCAGGACGGCGGCGAGGTCCGTCCCCGCGGCCAGGGCCCGCGCCGCGGCGCGCTGGATCACCGGGCCGTCCGCCGTGGGGTCCGAGAAGGGGACCCCGAGCTCGAGCACGTCCACCCCGCCCGCGCAGAGCGCGGAGCACACGGCCAGGGAGCGCTCCGCGTCGGGGTCGCCCGCGGTGACGAACCCCACGAGCGCCGTTTCCCCGGCTGCGGAAAGCCGCCGGAAGGTCTCCTCGATACGGTTCATGCCGTCTTCTCCTCCTGCATCCCCGCGTCGGGCCCGGCGACGATCGCGAGATCCTTGTCCCCGCGGCCCGACAGGTTGACGATCACGATCGCCTCCGCGGGCCGCGCCGCCGCTTCCCGGAGCGCCCAGGCGACCGCGTGCGCGCTCTCGAGGGCGGGCAGGATCCCCTCGAGGCGGCAGAGCAGCCGGAAGGCCGCGAGCGCCTCGGCGTCGGTCACGGCCACGTAGCGGGCGCGGCCGGTCTCCTTGAGCCAGGCGTGCTCGGGGCCGACGCCGGGGTAATCGAGACCCGCCGAGACCGAGTGCGCCTCGCGGATCTGGCCCGCGGGGGTCTGCAGCACGAAGGACTTGGAGCCGTGCAGCACCCCGACCGTGCCCCGGCCCAGGGTGGCGGCGTGGCGGCCGCTGTCCACCCCCTCGCCCGCGGCCTCGACGCCGATCAACTCGACGCCGTCTTCGAGAAAGGGGTAAAAGAGGCCGATCGCGTTGCTTCCCCCCCCGACGCAGGCGATCAGCGCATCGGGCAGCCGGCCGGCCGCGGCGAGGATCTGCGCTCGCGCCTCGCGGCCGATGACCGTCTGGAACTCGCGCACCATGAGGGGGTAGGGGTGGGGGCCCGCCACCGAGCCGATCACGTAGAAGGTGTCGTCCACGGTGTCCACCCAGGCGCGCATCGCCTCGTTCATGGCGTCCTTGAGCGTCCCGCCGCCCGCGGCCACGGGGACGACCTCGGCGCCGAGAAGACGCATGCGCTGGACGTTCGGGGCCTGGCGCCGGATGTCCTCGACGCCCATGAAGATGCGGCAGGACAGGCCGAAGCGCGCCGCGGCCGTCGCCGTCGCCACCCCGTGCTGGCCCGCGCCCGTCTCGGCGATGACCTTGCGCTTGCCCATCCTGCGGGCGAGCAGCACCTGGCCCAGGGTGTTGTTGATCTTGTGCGCCCCGGTGTGGGCGAGGTCCTCGCGCTTGAGGAAGATCGCCGCGCCCCCGGCGTGGGCGCTCAGGCGCTCGGCGAAGAGCAGGGGGGTGGGGCGGCCGGCGAAGTCGGCCAGCAGCCCGGCGAGCTCGCGGGCGAATGCGGGGTCGGCGGAAAAACGGCGGAAGGCCCCCTCGAGCTCGAGCAGGGCGGGCATGAGCGTCTCGGCGACGTAGCGGCCGCCGAAGGGGCCGAAGTGGCCGCGTTCGTCCGGAAGCGCCGCCGGGGCGGGTGCGGGGGAAGGCCTCATGGGAAGATCCTCCTTCGGGCGCGGCCGCAACCCGCGGCCGCGATCAGTCGCATCACGCGGGCGATGTCTTTTTCGCCCGGCCGGCGCTCGACCCCCGAGCTCACATCGAGGGCGTCGGGCCGGGCGGCGCTCAGGGCGAAGGCCGCGTTTTCGGGGGTGATCCCGCCGGCCAGGATCACGGGAAAGCGTTCGGCGAGGGCGCGGGCGGCGCCCCAGTGCCAGGTGCGGGCGTTTCCGCCCGGCTGCGGGCCGCGGCCGCACTCGAGCAGAAAGGCCGAGACGGGGTAGCCCGCGGCGCGGGCGAAGGACGGCTCGCGCGCGGCAAAGAGGGCCTTGACGACGAAGAGCCCCTCCGCGCGGAGCCGGGCGGCGTCCCCGGGGGGTTCGTTGCCGTGGAGCTGGACGGCGTCGAGGCCGGCCGCGGACGCCGCCCGCAGGATGCCCTCGACCGGCTCGTCGACGAAGACCCCCACGAGGCGGACCCCGGCGGGCAGCGCGCGGCGGACGGCCGCCGCTTGGGCGGGGCTCACGCGGCGCGGGCTTCGGGGGTAAAAGACGCAGCCCACGGCGGTTGCGCCGGCCGCGGCACAGGCGGCGGCCTCCTCCGGCCGGGTGAGGCCGCAGATCTTCACCTGCACGGGCAGGGGGGAGACCGCGGCGGCGGGAAATTCATCGCGGCCCATCGTCGCCCTCCCCCCGCAGGGCCCGCAACCGGCGCACGGGGTCCGCGGCCGTGACCAGGCTCTCCCCGATCAGGAAATTGAAGACGCCGCGGGCGAGGTAGCGCTCGACGTCGGCCCGCGTGCGGATGCCGCTTGCGGCGAGCGGCACCTGTCCCGGCCGCAGGCCGGGGAGCAGCTCGAGGGTGCGCTCCGGGTCCACGGCGAAGGTGGCGAGGTTGCGGTTGTTGATGCCGATCAGCCGGGCCCCGGCCGCGGAGGCGGCCTCGAGGTCCGCCGGGCTGAAGACCTCGACCAGGGCGGCCAGGCCCAGCTCGCCGGCGAGCCGGACGAGGCCGGCCAGCACCGGCGGCTCCACGATGCGGGCGATCAGCAAGACGGCGTCCGCGCCCAGGGCCGCGGACTCGAAGAGCTGCCATTCGCAGAAGAGGAAGTCCTTGCGCAGCACGGGCAGGTCGGTCGCCTCCCGCGCCGCGACCAGGTCCCGGGTCGATCCCTGGAAGAAGCGCTCCTCGGTCAGGACCGAGAGGGCGGCCGCCCCGCCCGCGGCGTAGGCGCGAGCCAGGCGGGCGGGGTCGAGGTCCGGCCGCAGGGGCCCCCGCGAGGGGGAGGCGCGCTTGATTTCGGCCACGCAATTCACGCCGGAAGGCCCGGGCCGGGAGAGGGCCTCGGCGAAGGGCCGCGGCGCGGGCCGCGCCGCGGCCAGCCGCTCGAGGCGGGAAAGCGGCAGGCGGCGCAGGGCTTCCGCCACCGCGGCCCGCCGGGACGCCGTGATGCGCTCGAGGAGGTCACCGGCCATGGGCGGCCTCCGTCGCGTCCCGGGCCTCCGGGGCCGTGTGGCGCACCAGGGCGGCGAGCTTTTCGGCCGCGGCCCCGGAGTCGATCGCCTCCGCGGCGAGCCGCATCCCTTCCTCCCAGCCGCCGGCGCGGCCGGCCGCCTGCAGCGCGGCCGCGGCGTTCAGGAGCACGACGTCGCGGCGCGGCCCGCGCTCGCCGCCGAGCACGGCGCGGGTGATCGCCGCGTTCTCCTCGGGGCCGCCGCCGGCAATCTCCTCGGGTGCCGCGAGGCGGCCGAAGAAGGGCGCGGGGTCCAACTCGTAGGTGCGGATGGCGCCGCCGTCGAGCTCGGTGATGCGCGTGCGCGCGCAGACGCTGATCTCGTCTAAGCCGTCGTGGCCGTGGACGACGAAGGCCCGGCGCGAGCCCAGCCGCCGCAGGGCCTCGGCGAAGAGCTCGGTCAGCCGCGGGGCGTTCACGCCGAGGAGCTGGCAGTCCGCCCCCGCCGGGTTGGTGAGGGGGCCGAGCAGGTTGAAGAGGGTGGGGATCCCCAGCGCGCGCCGCACGGGGGCGGCGTGCTTCATCGCGCCGTGGTGGCGGGGGGCGAAGAGAAAGCCGATCCCGATCGCGGCGAGGGCCTCCTCGACGACCTCGAGGGGCGCCTCGAGACGGACGCCGAGCGCCTCCACGAGGTCGGCGCTGCCGCAGCGGCCGGTGACGGAGCGGTTGCCGTGCTTGGCGACGGTGACCCCGCAGCCGGCGACGACGAAGGCCGTCGTGGTGGAGATGTTGAAGGTGCCGCGGCCGTCGCCGCCCGTCCCGCAGGTGTCCACGACCGCGGGGGCCGTCACCTGGATGCGCGCGGCGTGCCGCCGCATGGCGCGCGCGGCCCCGGCGAGCTCCTCGACGGTCTCCCCCTTGGCCGCGAGCGCGGCGAGAAACGCACCCGTCAGGGCCTCGGGCACGGTCCCGGAGAAAATCTCGCCGACCGCCTCGGCCGCCTCCCGTTCGCTCAGGTTCTCGCGCCGCACGAGGCGCCGCAAAGCCTCCTGGATCATCGCCGCCTCCTTTTCCTCAGGCGAGGGCCACCCGGTGGGTGAGTTTGAGGAAATTGCGCAGCAGGCGTTTGCCGACCGCGGTCATGATGGACTCGGGGTGGAACTGCAGCCCCTCGGTGGGGTGGCCGCGGTGGCGCAGCCCCATGATTTCGCCCTCCTCGTCCTCGGCCGTGACCTCGAGGCAGTCGGGCAGCGAGGCGCGCTCGACGGCGAGCGAGTGGTAGCGCATGGCCGTAAAGGGGCTCGGCACCCCTTCGAAGAGGCCCCGGCCGTCGGCCCGGACGGTGGAGGTCTTGCCGTGCATGAGCCGGCGCGCGGGCACGACCCGGCCCCCGAAGGCCTGCGCGATCGCCTGGTGGCCGAGGCAGACGCCGAGGATCGGGATGCGGCCGGAGAAGCGCTCGATGGCGGCGAGCGTGATCCCGGCCTCCTCGGGGCGGCCGGGGCCGGGGGAGATGACGAGCCCGCGCGGTTCGAGGGCCTCGAGCTCGGCGAGGCCGAGGCTGCGGTTGCGCACGACCCGGACCTCGGCCCCGAGCTGCATGAGGTACTGGTAGAGGTTGTAGGTGAAGGAGTCGAAGTTGTCGATCATCACGAGCATGGCGGGCCTCCCGCGGGGTGCGCCCCGGCGGCGATCCAGCGCAGGGCGTTTTCGAAGGCTTTCGCCTTGTGCAGGGTCTCCAGGCGCTCGCGCTCCGGGTCGGAGTCGGCGACGATCCCCGCCCCGGCCTGGACCGAAAGCCGGCCGCCCGCGAGGCAGGCGGTGCGGATGGTGATCGCGAGATCCAGGTTGCCGCCGAAGGAGAGGTAGCCGACCGCCCCGCCGTAGGGCCCCCGCGGCGTCTCCTCGAGCTCGGCGATGATCTCCATCGCCCGCACCTTGGGGGCGCCGGTGAGGGTGCCTGCGGGAAAGGCGGCGGCGAGCAGGTCCCAGGCGTCGAGCCCGGCCTTGAGGTCGCAGCGGATGTTGGAGACCAGATGCATCACGTGCGAGTAGCGCTCGACGACCATGAGGTCGGTGACCTGCACCGAGCCGATTTCGGCCACCCGGCCGAGATCGTTTCTGCCGAGGTCGACCAGCATGAGGTGCTCGGCGCGTTCCTTTTCGTCCTGCAGGAGCTCGTCGGCGAGCGCGCGGTCCTCCTGCTCGGTTTCCCCCCGCGGCCGGGTGCCGGCGATGGGCCGCAGGGTGGCGACCCCGTTTTCCAGCCGCACCATGGTCTCGGGCGAGGAGCCGACGAGCCGCAGGTCCTCGAGATGCAGGAAGAAGAGGTAGGGCGAGGGATTGATGTGGCGCACGGCCCGGTAGAGCAGCCAGGGGTCGGGGAGGCGGTCGCTCACGAAGGGCTGCGAAATCACCGCCTGGATGATGTCGCCGGCGCGGATGCGGCGCTGGACGGCGGCGACCCGGCGGCGGAACTCCTCCTCGGGGACGATCGCCTCGAGCGTGACCGGCCCGGCGCCCTCCGTCCCGCGCCGCGGGGCGGGGCCTTCGATCGCGGCGAGCAGCCCCTCCAGCCGCTCGCCCGCCTCCCGCCAGTTCTCCTCGGGGTGTTCGCCCGGGAAGGTGAGGGCGACGAGCAGCAGGCTGTGGCGCGCGTTGTCGAAGATGAGCACGGTTTCCGGGATGACGAAGCCGGCGAGAGGGCGCTCCTGCGGCCAGCGGTGCGGGATCGCCTCGAGGAAGGAGACCATCTCGTAGTTGAGGTACCCCACCAGCCCCCCCCAGAAGCGCGGCAGCCCGAAGAGGTCCGCCGGCCGGTAGGGGGCGAGGAAGGCGCGCAGCACGCGGAACGGGTCGCCCCCGTGGGCGGTGCGCTCGAGGCTTCCGTTGCGCTCGATCTCGACGCGGTCGGCGAAGACGCGGACGATGGCGTGGCTGCCCAAGCCGAGGAAGCTGTAGCGCCCCCAGCGCTCGCCGCCCTCGACGCTCTCGAGGAGAAAGCCGGGCCCGCGGCCGTCGTAGAAGCGGCCAAGCAGCGACACCGGCGTCCAGGTGTCGGCGAGGACCTGCAGGCACACGGGGACGACCCGGTAGCTGCGGGCGAGCCGCAGGTAGGAGGAGCGTTCGGGAAAGCGGGCAAGGATCATGGCGAGCTCCCTGGGTTGGAGGGTTCCGAAAAACGAACGCGGCCGCGGGCGGTTTCGCCCGCGGCCGCGTTCAGCCGCAAAAAAACCGCGGGCGCCCGGGGGCGCCCGCGGATTCGAATCGGATTCGTGCTCTCCGGTCGCGCGGGCTGCCCCCTCAGCGGGCCCGCCACCACCAGCGACACGGAGAACCGGAAACCGACAAACCGTTTCGTTCCATGGGCCGCTTCCTACGCCGGGGAGCCCTTCCTGTCAAGAGGTTTTTTGCACGGCCGCCGTCCGACCCGGGGCGGGGGGGGAGCCCCGGCCGCGAGGGGGGCGCCGCGGGCCGTCCCGGTTTTCCATTGACAGCGGTCGTTTCTTGAGGCCATGATCCCCCGGTCCGTGGTTTCATCCCCCGGTGCAGAAGGAGTGCCGCCATGACCCCCACGAGCCCGCAGCACCCCCCGACGGCGATGACCCGCCGCGACTTTCTCGGCGCCGCCGCGGCCCTCGGCCTCGGACTGGCCCTTTCGCCCTCCGGCCTCGGTGCGGCCGGGGCCGAAATCCGCCTCCCCCCGCTCCCCTGGCCCGAGGATGCGCTCGAGCCGGTCATTTCCGCGCGCACGATCGGCTTCCATTACGGCAAACACCACGCGGGCTACGTGGAAACCACGCGGCGCCTGATCGCCGGCACGCCCTACGCGCAGATGCCCCTGGAGCAAATCATCCGCGAGACGGCCGGCCGGGCCGGGCAGGAGGCGATCTTCAACAACGCCGCCCAGGTGTGGAACCACACCTTCTACTGGCATAGCCTTTCGCCGCGAGGCGGGGGAAGGCCGCCCGCCCGGCTTCTCGCGCGCATCGAGGCTTCCTTCGGCTCCCTCGAGTCCTGCCTGCAGGAACTCGCCCGCGCCGCGGTCTCCCAGTTCGCCAGCGGCTGGGCCTGGCTCGTCGAGGAGCAGGGCCGCCTGCGCGCGGTCAACACGCCCAACGCCGAAACCCCCCTCACCCGCGGCCAGCGGCCGCTGCTCACGATCGACGTCTGGGAGCACGCCTACTACCTCGACTACCAGAACCGCCGCGCGGACCATGTCGCCGCCGTCCTGGACAAGCTCATCCACTGGGAGTTCGCCGCCGCGAACCTCGAGGGCTGAGCGCACGGGGCCCGTGCCGCGGCCATGGACATCGTCTTCTACACGCCCTTCAAGCCGCTGTCGCACCCCGACCCCTCGGGCGACGCCGTGACCGCGGCCGGCATCCGCGACTTTCTCGCCGCGCGCGGCCACCGCCTCCTGCCCGCCAGCGACCTGCGCTGCCGCTGGATCTTCTGGAAACCCTGGCTGTGGCCGCGGGCGGCCGCCGAGTGCCGGCGGTTGATCCGGCGCCTGCGCGGAGCACCCCCCGACCTCTGGTTCAGCTACCACTCCTACTACAAGGCCCCCGACATCCTCGGCCCCGGCGTCGCCGGGGCGCTCGCGGTGCCCTACGTCCTCTTCCAGGGGATCTACTCGACCCGGCGCCGCCGGTCGCTGCGCACGCTGCCGGGATACCTCCTCAACCGCAGGGCGCTCCGGGCGGCGCGGCAGGTCTTCACCAACAAGCGGGTGGACTGGATCAACCTCCGGCGGCTGCTCCCCGAGGGGCGCATCACCTACATCGCCCCCGGGATCCGGGTGCGCGATTTCTCGTTCCGGCCCGCAGAACGCGCCCGGCTGCGGCGCGCCTGGGAGGCGGGCGACGCCCCCGTGGTCCTTGCGGTCGCCATGTGCCGCCGGGGCGTCAAGGCCGAGGGCCTGGCGCGGGTCATCCGTGCCTGCGGGGCGCTCCGGCGCCGCGGGGTGCCCCTCCAGCTGGTGATCGCGGGCGACGGCCCCGAGCGCAGGCGCCTCGAGCGCCTCGCCGCCGTCGAAGCCCCGGGGGCCGCGCGCTTCCTCGGCCGCGTGCCGCGGGAAGAGCTCCCCGCCTGCTACAGCGCGGCCGACCTCTTCGCCTTCCCCGGGATCCGCGAGGCGCTGGGGCTCGTCTACCTCGAGGCCCAGGCCTGCGGCCTGCCGGTCGTGGCCTTCGACAACGCCGGGACGCCCGAGGCCGTGCGCCACGGGGAAACGGGGATCCTGGTCCCCTTCGGCGACGACGCCGCCTTCGCGCGCGCGATCGAGCAGCTGCTTCAGGATGCCGCGCTGCGCCGCCGCCTCGGACGCAACGCCGCCGCCTGGGTGCGCGAGGAACGCGACCTCGAGAAGAACTACCGCAGGATGGAGGAAGTCCTGCGGGCGGTCGCCGGCGGGGCACCTCGGGGGGCCGCGTGACGCGCTTCGGCCTCATCCGCCATGCGGAGACCCTCTGGAACCGGCAGCGGCGCATCCAGGGGCGGGGCGACTCGCCCCTCACCCCGGAGGGCAAGCGCATGGCCGCGTTCTGGGGCCGACTTCTCGCCGGGCTGCCCTGGGACCGCATCCTCGCGAGCGACACCGGCCGCGCGCTCGCCACCGCGCGCCGCATCCAGGCCCGCCTCGGCCGGCCGCTGGCGCTTGAGCCGCGGTTGCGCGAGCTCGATTGGGGCGCCTGGACGGGGCGCACCCTCGAGGAGATCGCCGCCGTCGAGCCCGAGAGGCTTGCCCGGCAGGCGGCCGCCGGCTGGGAGTTCCGGCCGCCCGGGGGCGAGTCGCGCCGCGAGCTGCTGGCGCGGGTGCGCGCGGCGCTCGCGGCGGCCGCCCGCCGCCACCCCGGCGAGCGGGTGCTCGTCGTGACCCACGGCGGGGTGCTGCGCGCCCTGGAGCTCTCCCTCTCGGGCGATGGGCCGCCTGCGGCCGAGGCGCCGGATCCCCGGGGCTACCGCATCCTCTGGGTCCGCGGCGGGCCGGAGGGCCGGCTGGAGCTCGAGGGCGTCTGTCCCCTCGGAGGGACGGGGGCCGCCCGGGTGCGGCGGGAGGCGGCGTCGTGAAGCGCCTGATGATCCACGACCTGCGGCCGGAATACTTCGACCTTCCGCTCGGCGACTACGTGCTGACTTTCGACGACGGGCTCTTTTCCCACTACTACTACCTCCCCCTGCTCCGGCGCTGCGGTAGCCCGCTTTTGTTTTTCCTCGCCACCGCGCTGGTGGGGGAGGGCCCCGCGCGCCCCCCCTTCGCGGGGCGAACCCTCCCGTACCGCACCCCCGCCGAGTACGCCCGCGCGGCCTTTCTCGCCGGGGACCGCCGCGACTTTCTCACCGTGGAGGAGGCGCGCATTCTCGCCCGGGAGAAGGGCGTCCGGCTGGGTGCGCACAGCCATTTCCACGCCGTCGGCCTGACCGACGTCGCCCCGCGGCGGCCGCGCCCCGTGAGCCCTTGGAGGGTCGAGCTGTTCGCCGGGATCCCGGAGGAGCTGCGCCGGGGCCTGAGCATCCGCTCGCGGCTCGCCTTCGCCGGCTTCGTCTTCGAGAACGGCCGGCTGCGGCCGCGCCGCGAGGCCGAGTGGCGCGCGGACATCCGCCGGGACACGGAGTGCTGCCTCGAGTGGTTCGAGCGCCGGCTCGGGGTGCGGCCCGACGCCTACGCCTTTCCCTTCAACGAGTACTCCCCCGTATTGATCGAGGAGCTCGAGCGCTACGGCTTCCGCGAGTTCTACGGCCCCCCCCGGCCGAAGGACCCCCGCGTTCTCGCCCGCATCGACATCGAGGAACTCCTGCCCCCGGCGCGGCCGGGGGCGGAGGCGGCGGAGCGGGGGCGGGGCGGGCCGGGGGGCGGGGATCCCGCCGGGGTGCGATGACGGTCGCCGTCTACTGCCAGCACGTTCTCGGGGTCGGCCATTTTTTCCGCAGCCTCGAGATCTGCCGCGCGCTCGCCCCCCGGCCCGTGGTCCTGATCACGGGAGGGCCGCCGGTCGCGGCCGACCTGCCCGGTCACGTGCGCGAGGTCCGCCTGCCCCCGCTGGTGATGGACGAGCGCTTCTCGGAACTGCGGCCCGCGGAGCCGGGGGCGGACCTGGAGGCCGTCCGGCGGGAGCGCCGCCGCCTCCTGGCCGAGCTCTTCGCCGCGGTCGCCCCCGAGGCCTTCGTCGTCGAGCTCTACCCCTTCGGGCGCAAGGCCTTCGCCTTCGAGCTCGAGCCCCTGCTTGCGGGCTACGGCCGCCGCGCCGGGGGCCGGGGGCTCGCCGTCTGCAGCGTGCGCGACGTCCTGGTGGAGAAGCGCTCGGTTGCGGCCCACGAGGAACGCGTGGTCGCCGCCCTCAACCGCGGCTTCGACGGCGTCCTCGTCCATGCCGATCCCCGCGTGATCCGGCTCGAGGAGACCTTCGGCCGCGTCCGCGACATCGCCCCGCCGGTCGTCTACACGGGCTTCGTGACGCCCCGGCCGCCGCCCGACGCCCGGGAGCGGGTCCGCGCCGCCCTCGGCCTCGGCGCGGCCGACCGCCTCGTGGTCGCCAGCGCGGGCGGCGGCAGCGTCGGCGGAAGCCTCCTCGAGGCCGTCCTGGCCGCCTGCGGCCGCCTGCCGCGGCCCCCGCGCATCCTGCTCCGGGTGTTCACCGGCCCCTTCCTGCCGGAGGAGGACTTCCGGCGGCTTGCGCGCGCGGCGGCTCTTCTGGAGGCGCAGGTCGAGCGCTTTCGCCGCGATTTCCTCTCCTGGCTCGCGGCGGCCGACCTCTCCGTCAGCCTGGGGGGCTACAACACGACGATGAACCTGCTCGCCGCCGGGGTGCCGGCCCTCATCTGGCCCTTTCCCCAGAACCGCGAGCAGCGGCTGCGCGGCGAGCGGCTGCAGGCGCTCGGGGCCCTGCGGGTGCTCGCGGACGAGGATCTCGACCCCGCGCGGCTGGCGGCGGCGATGGCCTCGATGCTGGCGAAGCCCCCCGCGCCCCCCGCGGCGCGCGTCGACCTGGAGGGGGCGCGGGCGACGGCGGCGTGGATCGAGGAGCGCCTGCGCGGCCGCCCCGGCCGGCGCGGGTCCTGAGCGTCCCCCGCGCGGCTTTACTTGGGTAGCCCCCTGTGGTATCGCACCGTTCATCTCCGGATCGTTTCCTCCCGCGGCAGAGGTGAATCCGCCCCATGGCGACCCCCGCATGGTTTTCCCCCTCCCGGAACTCCCGGCGGATCGGGCGGCAGATCGTGCTGCCCTTCGGCAAGTCCGTCGAGATCGCCTACAAGAGCCTCCGGGTGCGGTTTTTCCGCTCCCTGATCACGACTCTCAGCCTCGTGCTGGCGGTCTCCTTTTTCAGCTACACCGCCGTCGGCAACGACATCGCCGACGGCCTGCTCGCCGCGGGCCGCCCCGAGTACCGCCAGCGGCTCCTCCGGGCCGGCTACGATCTCGAGGCTGACGGCACCCGCGTGGCGCGGGGCGCCAAGCAGCGCTGGATCCTGATGCTCTCGCTCCTCGTCTGCACGGTGGGGATCCTCAACGCGCAGCTCATGGCGGTCACCGAGCGGTTCCGGGAGATCGGCACGATGAAGTGCCTCGGGGCGCTCGACCGCTTCGTGCTGCGGCTCTTTCTGCTGGAGGCGGCCATGCAGGGGCTGGCCGGCGCGACGGCCGGCGCCGGGATCGGGGCCCTCTTCGCCCTCGCCGCCGGGGTGCTGCGCTTCGGCCCCCCGGCCCTCTCCTGCCTGCCGGCCGGGGCCGCGGCGCTCTCCCTGCTCGCCGCCGTGGGGGTCGGCGTGGGGCTCAGCCTGCTCGGGGTCCTCTACCCCGCCTGGGTCGCGGCCCGGATGCAGCCCGTCGAGGCCATGCGGGTGGAAGCATGAGCCCGGCGCCCGAGACCGCCCCTTCCGAAAGCGCGCACGTCGTGCGCGTCTCCAACGTCACCAAGGTCTTCCGCCTGGGGCGGATGGAGGTCCAGGCCCTCAAGGGCATCGACCTGCGCATCCGCCGCGGCGAATACCTCTCGATCATGGGGCCCTCGGGGTCGGGCAAGAGCACGCTGTTCAACATGATCGGGGGGCTGGACAAGCCGACCTCGGGCAAGGTCTTCATCGACGAGGTGGACATCGCCCAGCTTGACGCCTACGAGCTCGCCTGGCTGCGCTGCCGCAAGATCGGCTACATCTTCCAGACCTTCAACATCATCCCGGTCATGACCGCGCTCGAGAACGTGACCCTGCCCATGATTTTCGCCGGCATGGACTCCGAGGCCGCCGTCCAGAAGGGCCTGCGGCTGCTCGAGCAGGTGGGCCTCGGCGACCGGCACAGCCACAAGCCCTCGGAGCTCTCCGGGGGCCAGCAGCAGCGCGTCGCCATCGCGCGGGCCCTGGCCAACGACCCCGCCATCGTCCTCGCCGACGAGCCCACGGGGAATCTCGACCTCACCACGGGCGAGGAGATCATCCAGCTGCTCAAGCGGCTGAGCGCCGAGCGCCGGGTCACGGTCATCTCGGCCACCCACGATTTCAAGATGCTCAACGTCTCCGACCGCGTCGTCTGGATCCGCGACGGCCGGATCGACCGCGTCGAGGACCGCGAGCAGCTCTCGATCACGATCGGCCGGATCGGTACGCGGGCGTGATGGGCAGGGCGATCCACCCCCGGCGCGGACGCCGGATCCTCTGGGCGGGGCTGCTGGCGGCGCTTCTGGCGCAGGCCCCGGCCGCGGCCGCCGCCGGGGCGGAGTTCGACGCCGCCCTGCAGGCGCTCGCCTCCTTGGGCGACCGCAGCCCGGGAACGCCGGGGGCGGCCCGGGCGGCGGCGTTCCTGCGCCGGGAACTCGAGGGGCTCGGCCTGGGCGAGGTCCACCTCCACCGCTTCCACGTCCCGGTGCCGCAGGCGGAGGGGGCGGTGCTCCGCCTGCCCGGGCGGGCCGAGCCGGTGCGGCTAGCGGCGCTGGCCGGAAACGCCGTCACCCCCCCGGCGATGGAGGAGCCGGAAGGGCTCCGCGAGGTGGTCTACGTCGGCGACGGGGACCCTGCCTTTTTCTCCGGCCGGCCGGTCGAGGGGGCGATCGTCCTCATGGAGTTCGACTCCGGCCGCAACTGGCTCCTGGCCGCCGATCTCGGGGCCCGCGCGCTCGTTTACGTGGACCGCGGGGGGTCTCCGCGCATGCGCTTCGAGGAGAAGTTCGAGCTCTCGCCGGTCGACTTCCCGCGCTTTTGGGCGCCGCTCGAGACCCTGCGCGCGGCCTTCGGCGACTTCGAGCAGGCCCCCGAGGGGCGGCTCGGCCGGGCCGAGCTGAGCGCCCGCGCCGGCTGGCGGCGGGCGGCCGCCGACAATCTCGCCCTGCTCGTGCGCGGAACCTCGCCCGCGCGGAGCCGCGAGCTCCTCGTCGTGGAGGCCTTCTACGACGGCGCGGCCTGGGTTCCCGGCCGCGCGCCCGGCGCCGACGAGGCCGTCGGCGCGGCGACCCTCCTCGCCCTCGCCCGCCACCTGAAGGAACACCCGCCGGAGCGCCCGGTGCTGCTGCTGGCGACCGCCGGCCGCGCCCAGGCCCACGCCGGGCTGCGCGAGTGGGTCTGGTGCCTCACGGCGCGCGCCCGGGAACTGCGCGAGGCCCGCAACGACATGCAGCGCCTCGCCGAACGCACCGGCCGCACGCTCCGCGGTCTCGAGCGGCTGCTGGCCGAGGGGCCCGCGGCGATCGGCCCCGAGGCCGGGGAGGAGGCCGGGCTCGTCCGCGGCGCTCTCCAGGAGCGGCTGAAAACCGAGGCCGACCGCGTCTCGCGCCGCCTCATGGCCCTGCGGCTCGCGGGCGGGCGGGACCCCCAGGAGATCCGGCGGCTCAGCGCCGAGCGGCAGCTCCTGCGGCGCCTGACCTGGCGGGCCGACGGGGTGGAGCTCTCGCCGGAGGAGGCGCGCCTGCTCCGGGCCGCGGCCGGCGAGGCCCTTCGCGACCAGCAGGCCGTGCTCGACGACGCGCGCGCGCAGCGGGAGGTCTACGAGAGCGCGGCCCGGATGCGCAGCCTGCTCCAGGAGTTCGAGATCGCCGGTGTCGTGTCGCTTCATCTCTCCAGCCGCGGCGACGGGGTCGGCGCCTTCCACTCCGGGTGGCTTTACCCGCTGCGGCCCCGGATCCACCGCACGCCGGCTTACAGCCGGCTCGACCGCACCCTGCAGGAGGCCGCCCCCCGGGCGGCCGAGGCCTCGGGGATCCCCGACTTCCTCAAGGACTCCCTGCGGCCGAGCCGCCGCAAGCCCTGGCAGAGCTTTCTGCCCGACCGCCCGGCCCTCGGCGGGGAGGTGAGCGCGCTCGCCGGCCTGCTCGGCGTGACGCTCGCCACGACCCACGACCTGCGGGCCTTCTGGGGGACCCCCGAAGACACCCTGGAGCGGGTCGATGCCGACTACGCCCGGCGCCAGGCCGCGGGCGTCTGCGCGCTGCTTTCGGCGCTCGCCGCCGCACCCGCCCTGCAGGAGGGGGAGGTGCTGCCGAACGGCTTTTCCACCCTGAGCGGCCGGGCGCGCTTCCTGCGGCACGGGGAGCTCTTCGCCGACCAGCCCGCCCCGGGCACCGTGCTCCTGTGCTACCAGGGGAGCTCGCGCTTCTACGCCTGGGTCGACACGCGGGGCCGTTTCCGCCTGAGCGGCGTCGCCGACAAGACCCACAGCCTGCACAAGGTCGTGATCGAGGCCTACCGCTTCGACCCCGGAGGCGGCCGCATCGTCGGCACGATCGACAAGAAGGCGACCGGCAAGGAGGCCTACCGCGTGCGGATGAACCGGCGGCAGATGGAGACCGATCTCGTCCTCTTCGCCGGGGAGGGGATCAGCCTCTACCGGCTGCTCGAGCCGCGCTCCTTCCGCTACCTGAGCCGCGCCGAGGTGATCGACGGGCGGCGCGAGGCCGAGCCCCTGCGCTGGTTCATGAGCCGGCTGGACACCTGGGCCTCGACGATCACCACGGTGTTTCTCGAAGCCGGGACCCCCCTGAAGATGACCCTCTCGGACACGCCGCTCAGGCGCAAAGGGGTGCTGCTGAACGCCAGCCCCGAGCACCCCACCGGCACCGGCTACGAGCCCGAGGCCTACCCCCGGCTGCACCGCACGGCCTACCGTGCGGCGCGCGACCTGTGGATGCTGATTTCGCCGCGGGTCGCCGAGCTGGAGCGCTGCGGGATCGTCAACGAGCGCATCCGCGGTCTCCAGGCCGAGGGGCTCGCCGCCCTCGCCGGCGCCGAGGCGGCGCTCGCCGAGCGGCGTTACGACCGGTTCTTCGAGGACGCCGGCCGCGCCTGGGCGCTGGCGACGCGGGTCTACGACGACGTCGACCGGACGCAGAAGGACGTGCTCTACGGGGTCCTCTTCTACATCGCCCTCTTTGTCCCCTTCGCCTTCTGCCTGGAGCGTCTGCTCTTCGCCTGCGTCAACATCTACCGGCGGATCCTCGCCTTCCTGGGCGTCCTGGTCGCGCTGATCGCGGTGATCTACCAGGTGCACCCGGCCTTCCGCCTGGCCTACAGCCCGATCGTGGTCGTCCTCGCCTTTCTGATCGTCGGGCTGGCCGCCGCCGTGACGCTGATCCTTTACGCCCGCTTCGAACGCGAGATGGCCGCGCTGCAGGTGCGCGCCCAGGTCCTCAAAAGCACCGAGATCGGCCGGTGGAAGGCCTTCACGGCGGCCTTCCTCCTGGGGGTGAGCAACCTGCGGCGCCGCCCGGTGCGCACGGCGCTCACCTGCACGACGCTCGTGATCCTCACCTTCACGCTGATGAGCTTCACGGCGGTCAAGTCGGTCCGCCGCCACACGCGGATCCTCTTCGAGCCCGCGCCGCCCTACCACGGGGTCCTGCTCAAGAACCCCAACTGGCGCAGCCTCCCCCCCGAGGCCGCCGGCGAGATCGCCCGGGCGTTCGCCCCCGGCACGGCCCTCGCCCCGCGCGCCTGGATCGAGGAGGAGGACCCCACACGCCTTGCCGCCGTGCCGCTTGCGGCCAACGGCCGCCGTGTGGAAGCCCACGGCCTCCTCGGGCTCTCCGCCGCGGAGGCGCGGGTCTCGGGGGTCGACCGGGCGCTGGTCGCCGGCCGCTGGTTCCGCGAGGAGGAGCGCGAGGCGGTCCTGCTGCCGGAGAGGCTGGCGGTCGCCCTGGGGATCGACCCCGCGCGGCTCGAGGAGGACCGCGTCCGGATCGGGGGGGTGGAGTTCGCGGTGGTGGGCATCTTTTCGGGCCGGGAGTTCGAGCAGCGGCGCGATCTCGACGGGGAGCCCCTCACGCCGGTCTTCTTCGTCCAGGAACAGGCGGCCGAACTGGGCGAGGAGGAGCTGGAGGCGCTCGAAAGCGGCGACGACGTGCGCGAGCTGCAGAGCCGCTACCAGCACGTGGCCGGCGATGCGACCGTCGTGCTGCCCCTCCCCTGGGTCATGGCCGCCGGCGGCAGCCTCAAGGCGGTCGCCGTGCAGGCCGCCGGCGCCTCCTCGCCGCGCGAAGCCGCCGAGGCCCTCGTCGACCGCTTCGGGCTCACCCTCTACAGCGGCGAGCCCTCCGGCACCTTTCTCCACTACGCGAGCGACGCCCTGAGCTACAGCGGCGTCCCCAACCTCCTCGTGCCGATCGCGATCTCCGTTTTCATCGTCCTGAACACCATGATCGGGGCCGTCTACGAGCGCAAGCGCGAAATCGCCGTCTACACCTCGGTCGGCCTCGCCCCCTCGCACGTCGCCTTTCTCTTCGTCGCCGAGGCGCTGGCCTTCGCCGTGCTGAGCGCGGTGTTCGGCTACCTGCTCGCGCAGACCGCGGCGCGGCTCTTCGCCGGCTCCGCCCTCTGGTCCGGGATCACGGTCAACTACTCCTCGCTCGCCGGCGTGGGCGCGATGGCGCTGGTGATCGGCGTCGTGCTGCTCTCGGTGATCTACCCCGCGCGGGTCGCCTCCCGGATCGCCATCCCGGACGTGAACCGCTCCTGGACGCTTCCCCCGGCCCAGGGCCACCGGCTGGAGGTGACGCTGCCCTTCCTGCTGACCTACCGCGAGCACCGCAGCCTCGGCGGGTTCCTCTACGAGTTCTTCGAGGGGCACCGCGACGTCACCCACGGGGAGTTTTCCACCTCGCAGGTCGCGGTCGACTTCGCCTGCGAGGAGGCGCCGCGGCTGGACGCGGCCGCGGAGGACTGCCCCGAGGCCGCCTGTGAGGAGCCGCGCTGCCTGGCGCTGCAAATCCGGCTGTGGCTCGCCCCCTTCGACTTCGGCATCCAGCAGCGGGCGGCGATCCATTTCCGGCCCGCCCCGGGCGAGCCGGGGTTCCTCGAAGTCCGCGTCGCTCTCGAGCGCGAAACCGGCGAGGCGAACGCCTGGCACCGCATCAACAAGCGCTTTCTCGACATCGTGCGCCGCCGGCTGCTCCTCTGGCGTTCGCTCGACGACGAGGCCAAACGCCTCTGCGAAGCGGCGCTCGACCGCGCGGCGGCGGCCGCGGAAGCCGACCGATCGGGAGGCCCCCCGCCGTGAACACCCCCTCCCGCGAAGCCCCGACCCCGGCCGCCGCGGAACCCGCGGGGGAGGTGCGCATCCGCCTGCGGGCCGTCGCCCTGGGGCTGCTCCTGGGCCTGGCCATCTGCGTGCTCACCCCCTTCCAGAACGCTCACCGCATGGGCACGCCGCTCGGCGGCGGCCAGTTCCCCCTGGCGCCGTTTTACCTCCTGCTCTGGGCGATGGCGGCGACCGGGATGTTGCGGGCGGTCTTCCGCGGCCGGCGCTTCCTCACCGGCCGCGAGCTCCTGCTCGCCTGGGCGCTCATGGTCCTGATGACGGGGATCGCCTGGACGGGGCTCGCCCGGGGCTTCTTCATCACCCTCACGGCGCCGGCCCATTTCGCGACGGCGGAGAACCGCTGGGAGGAGGTCCTGCTGCCGCTGTTGCCCGCCTCGTGGATGCCGCAGGGCCGCGCGGCGATCGAGAGCCTCTACAACGGCCTCCCCGGCGGCCGGGAGATGGGCTGGCTGGAGGTGCTCGGCGCCGTCCCCTGGGGCGCCTGGCTCGCCCCGCTCGCGGAATGGGGCCTCTTCATCGGCCTCGCCTGGGGCCTCATGGTCTGCATCGTGAGCCTCCTCAGCCGGCAGCCGCTCTACAACGAGCGCATGAACTTCCCGCTGCTGCGCGTCCCCTTTCTCCTGGAGGAGGCGCTCGACGGGGACCGCCTGGGGGCGCTCCTCCGGCACCGCTACTTCCTCGCCGGCCTGCTCGTGCCGGTCCTGCTGCACACGATCAACGGCCTGAGCTTCTACCACCCCTCGGTCCCCGCGATCCCCACGGTGCTGCTCGCGGGCAAATACTTCCCCAAGACCGGGCTCTTCTCCGGCTTCGTCAAGCTCAAGCTCTATGTCTACCCGGCGTTCATCGGCTTCGCCTTCCTCACGGCGAAGCCCGTCTCCTTTTCGCTCTGGTTCTTCTTTCTCGCCGGCGGGCTGCTCGGCGGGCTTTTGCCCGTGCTGGGGATCCAGGTCCCGGCGGCGGCGCTCGGGACCACCTTCGGCCCCACTATCGCGCGCGCCGAGGAAATGCAGGTCGTCGGGGCGACGGCCGTCTTTTTCGTCTTTCTCGCCTGGCTGGCCCGCTTCCACCTGCTCGATCTCCTGCGCCGGGCCTTCGGCCGGGCCTCCGACGCGGGCGCGGAGGGCGACTGGATCGCCACGCGGCCGGCCTTCTGGGGGGCCGTCGCCTGCGGGGCGGGGATGACGGCGTGGCTCACCCGCGCGGGCCTGCCGCTCGGGCCCGCGCTCCTCGTGCTCGCCGCCTGCCTGCTGTTTCTCCTCGTCGCCGTGCGCGTCGTCTGCCAGGGCGGCATCACCTACTTCACCCTGACGGCGGCCCCGCTCGACGGGCTGACCGCCTTTTTCGGCTCCCGCCCCTTCACCGCCGCCGGCCTCGCCGTCGCCGCCGTGGTCCAGAAGGTGCTGTTTCTCGACCTGCGCGAGGCCCTCATGCCGGCCCTGCTGCACGCCCGCAAGGTGAGCGACGGCGTGCGGCACCCGCGCCGCGTGGCCGCCGCCGTCGCCCTTTGCCTGGCCCTCGGCGCGGCGGCCTCGTTGGCGGCGATGCTGGCGGTCGCCTACAAATACGGGATCCGCGATCTCTCGATGGACTGGGCGCTCCGGACCAACCTCTCCATGTACGAGGACGTCGTCCGCCTCGTCGAGTCCCCCGCCGAGCCCGGCCGCTGGGTGCTCTCCTTCGTCGCCGCCGGCGCGGCGGTCATGCTGGCCCTCGTGCTCGGCTACCACCGCTTCTACTGGTGGCCGATCCACCCGATCGGCTACCTGACCGCCTACAGCTCGGCGATGGCCATTTTGTGGTTCAGCTTTTTCATCGGCTGGCTGGCGAACGCCGTCTGCCTGCGCTACGCCGGGCTGAGCGGCTACCGCGACGTGCGGCTGTTTTTCGTCGGCCTGATCGTGGGCGATTTCTTCATGGCCGGCAACTGGGCCCTCTACGGCCTCTTCAGCCACGCCAGCTACCTCGTGCTGCCGGAGTAGCCCCGGCGGGGTGCGGACCTCGAGGACGATGCGGGAAGACCGAGAACTCCAGGAATACCGGGACCTGCTGCAGGCCCCGTCCGCCTTCGAGGAGGGCTTCGACTGGAAGACGGTCGTGGGCGCCGTCTTCATCGGCTTCCTCATGATGCCCGGGAGCATGTACCTGCAGCTCGTCATCGGCACGGGGATCGGGCCCGCCGCGCGCTGGGTGACGATCATCCTCTTCGCCGAGCTCGCCAAGCGGGCCTACAGCGAGCTCAAGCAGCAGGAGATTTTCCTCCTCTACTACATGGCCGGCGCGGCGCTGCACACGCCGTTCCAGGGGCTGCTCTGGAACCAGTACCTCGTGCAGTCGGACGCGGCGCGGATGCTCGGGCTGGTCGAGCTCATCCCCGCCTGGGTGGCCCCGCCGCTCGACTCCCCCGCGCTCCTCGAGCGCAGCCTCTTCCACCGCGACTGGCTGGTTCCGATTCTGCTGCTCATCGGCACGCAGATCATCACCCGCATCGACCAGTTCGGGCTGGGCTACGCGCTCTACCGCATCACCTCGGACGTGGAGAAGCTGCCCTTTCCCATGGCGCCGGTTGCGGCCCTGGGGACCATGGCCCTCGCGGAGTCGCGCGAGGAGCGCGAGACGGGCTGGAAATGGCGCGTCTTCGCGATCGGCGGCATGATCGGGCTCCTCTTCGGCGGCGTCTACGTGCTCCTGCCCGCCCTGTCGGGCCTGATCTTCACCGAGCCCGTGCGGCTGATCCCCATCCCCTGGGTGGAGCTCTCGCAGCACACCGAGGCCTGGCTGCCCGCGGTCGCCACCGGCATCCAGCTCGACCTGGGCCTCCTCTTCGTCGGCATGGTGCTGCCCTTCTGGGCGGTGATGGGCGGGCTGGGGGGGCTCGTCATCACCCTGATTGCCAACCCGATCCTCCACCGCCACGGCATCCTGCAGCGCTGGCACCCGGGGATGCGCACCGTGGAGACCGTGTTCGCGAACAATTTCGACTTCTACCTCAGCTTCGGCATCGGCCTCGGCCTGGCGATCGGGCTGATCGGGTTCTGGCACGTGGCGAAATCCTTCCGCGGCGGCGGCGCGGGGTCCCGCGGGAGGCTGCAGGACCTCTTCCGCCCCCCCCCGGGGCGCGGGGACATCCCCTTCTGGATCTCGATTGCGATCTACCTGTTCTCGACCGTCTCCTACATCCTGCTCTGCGTGTGGCTGGTCCCGGGGTTCCCGGTGATCTTCTTTCTCCTCTACGGGTTTCTCTACACGCCGATCCTCTCCTACATCACGGCGCGGATGGAGGGGATCGCCGGGCAGTTCGTGAGCCTGCCGCTCGTGCGCGAGGCGAGCTTCATCGCCGGGGCGAAGTATTTCGGCTACCAGGGGATCGAGATCTGGTACGCCCCGATCCCCATCCACAACTACGGCGGGGCGACGGTCGGCTTTCGCGAGATCGAGCTCACCGGGACGAGCATCCGCGGCATCATCAAGTCGGAGATCGTGGTCTTCCCGGTGGTCATGGTCGCCAGCCTCCTCTTTTCGCAGTTCCTCTGGCAGCTCGCCCCGATCCCCTCGGCCGCCTACCCCTTCGCGCAGGAGCTCTGGCACCTGCAGGCGCTCAACCAGCTGCTCATGCAGACCTCGACGCTCGAGGGCGACTCCCCCTTCTTCCAGGCGCTGAACTGGGCCTTCGTCGGCGCCGGCACCGTGCTCGGGGTCGCGACCTACGGGGTCCTGAGCCTTTTCGGGCTGCCCGTCATGCTGGTCTACGGGCTGGTGCGCGGGTTGGGGCAGAGCACGCCCCACGGGCTGCTCCTCGAGGTGGCCGGCGCGTTGCTCGGGCGCTTCCTCTTCCTGCGGCGCTACGGGGCGCGCTGGCGCCAGTACGCCCCGGTGCTGCTGGCCGGCTTCTCCTGCGGGATGGGCCTGACGGGGATGTTCGCCATGGGGGTGACCCTCATCCACAAGTCGCTCTCCCGGCTGGCGTACTGAGGGCGGGGGGTGCGGGAGGGGGCATGCCGTCGGGGCCGTGGCAGCGGGTGGCCTGGGACGAGGTGAGCCTCGAGATCCCCGCCCGCTGGTCGCCGGTGCGCGTCGAGGAGCGGGAGCTCGCCTTCGAGGAGGGCGGGGAGGCGGCGCTCGAGCTCGGCTGGCGGGAGGTCGGGGCGGCCTTTTCCTTCGACCGGCCGCTCGGCGACCTGCGGCGCAAGGCCCGCCGGCGGGGGGCCTTCTTCGTGGAGCGCCCGCTGCCCGGCGGCCCGCCCGCGGGCCTGGAGGGCCGCGGCTTCGAGTGGCGTGAGCCGGGTCGCGCCGCGCTGGGGGCGATTCTCTTCTGCCGCGCCTGCCGCAAGGCGAGCCTGCTGCAGTTCCCCGGCGGGGCCGCCGCCGCGGAGGCCGAGGGCCGGGCGGCGCGCGTGCTGTCCTCCTTCCGCGACCACCGCGCGGACGGGCGGCGCGCCTGGCGGCTGTTCGACGCCGAGGCCGTCCTCCCCGCGCGCTGGCGCCTGCGGCGGCCGCGCTTCGAGGCCGGCCGCTACGCCCTCGAGTTCGCCTCCCGCGGCGAGGCGCTCGCCCTGCTGCGCTGGGCGCCCGCGGCCGTCCTGCTGGAGGAGCATCCGCTCGCCGAGTTCGCCGCGCGCTTCGCCGGCGGGCAAGGGCTGGAATTCCGCGCCTGCCCCCTTGGCGGGGGGGAGGGGGTCGAGGCCGTGGAGCGGGCGCCCGGGGCGGGGCTGCCGCGGCTCCTCGCCCGGCTCACGCGCCGCGTTCGTCGCATCCGCCTTTGGCACGACGCGGCGCGGAACCGGATTCTCGGCGTGCGCTTCGAGGCCCGCCGGGAGATCGGCGACGAGGAGATGGAGGCGCTCTGCCGCGGCTGGAGGAGCCATGATCCGACGTAAGCGCCGCCCGGCGCTTGCCCGTGCGGAGGCGCTCGGCTGCATCCCCGTGCGCAACCGCGCGGTGGTCGAGGAACGGCTGGAGAACGGCACGCTCCGGCTTTCCGTGCCGGTCGGCGTGCGCCCGTGGATCGCGCGCCTCTCCGCCTGGCTGGGCGCACCCCCGCCGGAGCCCCCGCGGCGGCGGATCGAGCTCGACCGGCTCGGCACCGCGGTCTGGGAGCGCCTGGACGGGGTGACGACCCTGGGGGAGATCGCCGCGGCCTTCGCCAGGGAGCACCGCCTGCCGGCGCGGGAGGCGGAGGCGGCGGTCGGCCGCTTCGTGCGCGAGCTGGGACGGCGCGGGCTGGTGGGGCTGCGCTGAGCGGGAGGGCGCGCCGGGGGTCAGATCTCGCGCAGGGCGTCTTCCGGGCTGGGGAGGATCGGCAGGAAGGAATCGAAGCCTGCGATTTCGAAGACCTCCTTCACGTAGTCCTGCATGCAGCAGAGCAGGAGCTTGCCGTTATCCCGCTTCAGGGCTTTGGCGGTCTTCAGAATGACCCGCAGGCCGGCGCTCGAAATGTAGTCCAGATGCTTGAAATCGATCACGACCCCGCGGGTGCCGTTGCTCAGGGCCTCGGCCAGGCGCTGCTCCAGGGCGGGCGAGGTGTTCGAGTCCAGCCTTCCCTGGAGGCGGAAGAGCCTAGCGTTCCCGCGGGTTTCCTCGGTGATCTCCATGTCGGCCTCCCGGTTCATCCCGCCTCGCAGGCGGGGGGTTCCTGCCGCTCGATCCGCTTGCGGAGCGTGAGCACGTTTTTCCCCTGCGTGCGGCGGTAGCTCATCTCGTCCATCAGGTTGCGCACAAGGTGCAGCCCGAGGCCGCCGACCCGGCGCTCCTCGAGCGGGCATGGCGCCTGGGCGGGCGCACAGGCCACGGGGTCGAAGGGCACGCCTTCGTCCTCGATGACGATCGTCAACCGCCGCGGGTCCGCCCGCAGATGGAAGCGGATGCGGTGTTCCCCCCCCTGCGGAAAGCCGTAGGTGATGATGTTGGTGAAGAGCTCGTCGAGGGCGAGGTTGACCTCGAGCAGGGTGCGGGCGGGGATCCCGGCCTGGCGGCCGAGCGCCTCCACATGACGGCTGAGCGCCGCGAGCTCGCGGATGTCGTTTTTCAGCTCGAAGACGAGGCAGCCTTGGGCGTTCATGCCGTGCGGGTTCCTTCGGGGCGGTGCGCAGGGCCGCTCCCTCAGAGCAGGCTGACCCCCAGCCGCGGGAGGCATCGCCCGCAGGCTTCGGTCATCTCGGCCAAAAAGTCCTCCTCCCACCGGGTGATGGACTGGACGACCGTCTGCAGGAGGCGCGGGATCTGGGCGGGGAATTGTTCGAGGGCCTTGGCGAATTTTTCCTGGTCCAGCACGAAGCAGACGGTCCTCTCCTCGGCGCGCAGGCTGTAAAGCCGCCGGCACTCGCACAGCAGGCTCAGACCGCCGATGAAATCGCCCGGCCCGTAAAAACGGATCGTCTGCGGCGGGCCTTCGCTTCGCCGCTCCAGCCGCAGGCGCCCCCCGATCACGGCGAAGGCCGAGGCGTCCTCCTCGCCCTGCTCGAACAGGAACTCCCCCGCCCGAAACCGCCGGCGGGTGCCAAGATAGGCGAAAACCTTGAGGGATTCAAGGGGAAACCCCGAGAAGAAGTCGATCTGGCGCAGGATCTCCAGGTTTTCCTCGTACTCGCTGCTTTCGCCGCCCACGGGGTCATCGCTTGCCGGCGAGTTCATACAGGGCTCCTTTCCGCTCCATCAGCTCCTGCCAGGAGCCGATTTCGACGATCTTGCCCGCCTTCATCACGGCGATGCGGTCGTAGTGGCGGACGATGTCCAGCCGGTGCACCACGGCCACAACCGTGCAGCGTCCCTTCCAGCGCGTCTCGAGCAGATTCTGGATCCGCGCCTGGGAGCGGTTGTCGAGGGCCGAGGTGGCCTCGTCGAGGATCAGGATGCGCGGGGACTTGAGCAGCACCCGGGCGATGGCCAGTTTCTGCTGCTGCCCGCCGGAGAGCTTCTCCCCGTGGCTGCCGACGTTGGCCTCCAGGCCGATGCCCACGATCGCCTCGAGGAGATCTTTCTCGATGAGCAGCTGGATGACGGTCTGCAGCATCTCCTCCTGGACCTTGGGCGGGGCGGGCGGCGTGTTGCCGAAGAGGATGTTCTTCAGGATCGGCTGGAAGGGCAGCACGGCCTCGGCGTCGTGGAAGGCCACCGCCTGGGGCTGCTCCGCGGCCAAGGCGCGCCGCAGGTTGGCCCGGGCGGTGAGCAGGCGGCCGCGGAGTTCCTCGCCCAGCTCGAGCGTCTTGTGCACGCCCGGCGTGAAGCGCAGGGCGAGCTCGAGCAGCGCCAGGGTTTCCTCCCGCGAGGGCGGCTCCTCCGGGCTGCGGCGGCGCAGCCGCTCGAGCGTGCGCCGGAAGCGGGGCAGCTCTTCGGGCGACATCGGGCTCTGGGCGAAGAAGACCCGCTCGGCGGGGAGGTTGCCCAGGATGTCGACCGTCTGGCGGGCGAGCCGGATGCCGATGTTCACCAGGCGGTGGAGCAGCCCTTCGCGGTTCAGGAAATCGAGCATCCAGTCGTTTGCGGCGAGCCGGGCCGGCTCGAACTCCGGCCGCTGGGCGGTTCCGAAGAGCAGGTTCTCGGCGATGCTCGAGTGCTCGAGGTAGGCGGAGGCGTCGAAGAACTCCACGACCTCGGCGAAGCGGGCGCCGTATTTTTCCTGAAATTTGCGGCGCACCCGGATCAGCCCCGGGCCGATGGCCGCATGACGCCGGGGATCGAGCGGGGTGTTCAGCCCGAACTGGAGGACGTCGGCGAAGAGCCCCGTCTGGTGCAGGACGGCGATCACGTCGTCCAGGCTCGGCCGCGGCGCCGCCGCTTCCAGCGCCTCGCAGGCATAGAGCAGGTTGTCGCGCAGGGTGCCCTCGAAGAGAAAAGGGTGCTGCGAGACCAAGCCGAGGTTGGCCGCGATGTCCCGCTTGCTCAGGCGGGCGATGTCGTGCCCGCCGAGGAAGATCCGGCCCTCGGCGACCGCGTGCAGCTGGGCGAGGCACAAGGCGAGCGTGCTTTTGCCGCTGCCGGAGAAGCCGACGAGGGCGAGGTGCTCCCCCGGCCGGAGCGACAGCCGGATGTCCTGGAGCAGCCGGAGTCCCGTCTCGGTGAGGAAGTCCAGGCGGCGCACCTCGAGGCGGCCGTCGAGCTGCAGGGGGGGGCGGTCGGGCGGGGCGACCGCGACCGGGGCTTCGACGTCGAAGAACTCCATGGTGCGGCGGTAGGTGACCTTGCCGTCCTGGTAGACCTGGTAGAATTCGATCAGCTCCTTCCAGGGGTCGTAGAGCTTCTCCTGGGCCGACAGGAAGGCGACCAGCGCCCCGAGCTCGAGCTGGCCGCGGATCGTGAGCCAGCCCCCCAGCAGGAAGACGACGAAGGGGCCGAGGCTGGTGAAGAAGTTGTTGGCCGATTTCACCCCGTAGCGGAAGAGGCCCCAGACGATGCGCACCTTGCGCAGGCGTTCGATCAGGTCCTCGAACCGCTTCTGCTCGACCCCGAAGGCGGCGTGGCCGTGGATTTCATGGATGCCGGTGAAGGCCTCGGCGATCCGCCCGGCGAAGGTGCGCGAGAGGTCGACCCGCTTCTGGTTGGCGCGGTTGGCCCCCCGCTGCAGCAGGGGCAGCACGATCATGGCGAGGGGGTAGGTGGCGAGCGAGATCACGGCGAGCAGCGGGTTCAGCCACAAGAGATAGCCGGCGAAGGCGAGCAGGGTGAGCAGATTGGAGAGGGGGGTCGAGACCGCCGCGCCGACGAAGTTCGAGGGCACGGCGAGCTCGTTGACGACGGCGTTCACCACGCTTCCCGGCGGGTTTTCGCGGAAGAAGCTCAAGGGCAGGCGGAGGGCGTGTTCCAGCAGGGCCCGGCGCATGCGCGCGAGGGTGCGCTGCGCGATCAGGGTCTCGATCACCTGGATCCCGTACTTGCAGGCGCTGGCGAGCACGACGGCCGCGAGGTAGGTTCCGCAGTAGACGAGCAGAAGGTCCACCTCGCGCCGGCCGATCGCCTCGTTCACGATGCGCTTCTGCATCTCGAGGGGCAGGACCCGGGTGGCGATGAAGAGGCCGATGACGCCGAGGAGGAGCCCCTGCCAGGGGAGGTTGCCGTCGAGGATCCAGGAGCCGAGGGAACGCTTGACGACGGGGATGCGGCGGGCATGCGGCATGGACGGTCTCGCGGGCGGCGGGTTCTCCGGGCGGCCGGGCTTCCGGCTCTTTATCCCGCTTTTCGCCGCGGCGCAAGGAGGCCGGGCCCCCGCGGCCGCCCGGGCGGCGCTTGACGCGGCCCCCGGAGTCGCCTAGGAAGGGGGAGTCCGGGAAGGTGCGCCCGGCCGGGGGGCCTCTTCGGCCCCGGGGCGCAAGGAGGCGGCGATGGCGGAACGGGTCATCGGGGTGCTGGGGGGCATGGGGCCCGAGGCGACGCTGGCGTTCTTTTCCTGGATCCTCAAGCTCACCCCGGCCGCGCGCGACCAGGACCACCTGCGGGTCGTGATCGACTCCAACCCGAAGATCCCCGACCGCACCGCGGCCCTGCTGCACGGCGGGCCTTCCCCGGTTCCCGCCCTGCGGCAGGGGATCGCCGGCCTGCGCCGCGCGGGAGCCGACTTCGTGGTCATCCCCTGCGTCTCGGCGCACGCCTTCCTCGAGGAGCTGCGCGAGGGGGCGGCGCTGCCCATCCTCTCTCTCTTCGACGTCACCGCCGAGGCGGTCCGCGCCCGCCACCCGGCCGTCCGCCGGGTGGGGCTGCTCGCGACCACCGGGACGATCCGCGTCGGCCGCTTCCAGGAGCGGCTTGCGCGCGAGGGGCTGGAAACCCTCACCCCGGCAGGCGAGGACCAGGAACTCGTGATGCGCACGATCTACGGCGTCAAGGCCGCGGCCGGCGAGGCCGACCGCCGCCCCCTGCGGGAGAATGCGCGCGGCGTGGCCGGACGCCTGGTCGCCGCCGGGGCCGAGGCGGTGATCGCCGGCTGCACCGAGATCCCCTTGGTCCTGAAACCGGAGGACCTCCCCGTGCCCCTCTTCGACACCCTGCGGCTGCTTGCCGAGGCGGCCGTCGCCACGGCCGGCCGGACCCCCCGGGCGGGGGTTCCGTGAAGCCGGCCGCCGGTCCGCTCAGGCGAGCTTCGCCACGACCAGGGTGACGTCGTCCTCCTGGCGCGCCGCGCCGCGGAATTCCTCCACCTGCGCGATCAGCCGATCGCGCAGCGCCGCCGCCGGGAGCCCCGCTTCGGCGCGGATCGCCGCCTGCAGCCGTTCCTCGCCGAAGAACTCCCCTTGCGGGCTGCGGCTTTCGACGAGCCCGTCGGTGGCGAGCACGACGACCGCCCCGGGCTCCCAGCCCGCGTGCTCGTATTCCGGGAACTGGGTCTCCTCGCTCACGCCGAGGGCCATGCCCCGGCCGTCGAGCGCGCGGAAGCGGCCGCTGGCCGGCTCGTAGAGCCAGCCCGGCAGGTGGCCGGCCCGGATCCAGCGCAGGCGCCTCTCGGCCGGCCGGATCTCGAGAAAGAAGAGGCTGATGAAGCGGCCGGTCGCCCCGCTGTCGCGGGTGATGTAGCGGTTGACGACGCGCAGGAGCCGGGAGCCGCCCCGGAAGCGCTGCGCCTGGGAGAGAAGAAAGGAGCGGGCGGAGGCCATGAAGAGGGCGGCGTCGACGCCGTGCCCCGAGACGTCGGCGACGACCACGGCCACGGCGCCCTCGGGCAGGGGGATGTAGTCGTAGTAGTCCCCGCCGATCTCCTCGCAATAGCGGCTCGCCGCCGCCAGCTCGACGCCCGGGATGTCGGGCGGCCTGGCGGGGAGGAGGTTCGCCTGGACCTCCTCGGCGAGCTTGAGGGCCGAGAGCAGCCGGATGCGGTGCCGCAGCGCCTCGATCATGGCGTTCGTGTAGGCCGCGATGAGGCCGAACTCGTCCCGGGTCGCCACCGGCACCATGCGGCTGAGGTCGCCCTGGGTCACCCGCTCGAGGACCTCGGTCTCGTTGCGGAAAAGAAGCCTCAGGTTGCGCGAGAAGGAAAGGATCAGGTTGACGGTCAGCCCCAGCAGCACGGCGAGGATGAAGAGCACCTCGAGCGTCACCGCACGGATCGCCTGCGCCACGGCCTGCGGCTCCGAGCCCACGGTCGTGAGCCAGGAGACGTCGCGCGTGAGGACCGAGAGGTTGACGAGCGAGACGCCGAGAACGGCGGCCACGGTGAAGCCGGTGAAGCGGCGGGTCATCGAGTGCAACCGGCCGGAGGGGGGGAGGGGACGGGATTCGTCGCGCGCCCGGAGGATGATCCGCCGCTCGCGATCCAGCGCCGCGTCCATGGCGATGAAGAAACCGTAGAGGACCACCCCGTAGATGAGCCCCAGGGTGCTGAGCGGCGGGAAACCCTGGATCACCACGTTCTGGCCGGCGGCCGCGAGCGCGGCGACCCCCCCCATCGCGAAATCGAGGGCGAACTGCCGCCGGGGCTGCCGCTCCTCGGCCGCGGCCGCGACGAGGCGGCGCTCGAGGAGCCGGCGCACGGCGAAGGCGGCGGCGAAGGCGGCGGCGATCTGGGCCCCCAGGACCCCCGGGGGCAGCCCTTCCATGAAGGGTCAGATCTGCCCGCCGTAGAGGGTGAGCAAAACGGCCGCGACGGCATAGTGGATCGCGATGCGCATCGGCTTCCTTTCCCGGAAACGGCCGGCGGGGACACCGCATCCCGCGCGCACAGGGTTCGGAAGGAACATAGAGACGCCCCCGCACCCTGTCAAACCGCCCCGGCCGCGCCCGTTTTGACAGGACGCGCCGCTCGAGGGTATAAGCGCCTGTCCAACCCTTCGGAACACTCCGGCGGAGCCCGGAACCCCCGGGGGCGTCCGCCGCCGCCGCGATGAAGGATTTTCTTTGCGTTCTCGGCATGGTGCTGGTCGTGGAGGGGCTGCCCTATTTCGCCTCCCCCGCGGCCATGAAGCGCTGGCTCGCCCGTCTTCTCGACGTCCCCGACGAGCGGCTGCGGTGGCTGGGGCTCGCCCTGATGGCCGCGGGGGTGGGGCTCGTCGGCTGGGGGCGCACGGGATGACCCCGCCGGCCGAAACGGCTCCGCCGGAAGAGGCGGCCCATAGCCTTTCCGCCTACGACTACGAGCTGCCCGCCGACCGCATCGCCCTACGGCCGGCCGTGCCGCGCGACCGCTCGCGCCTGCTCGTCCTCGAGTGCGGCTCCGGCCGGGTGGAGCACCGCCGCTTTTGCGAGATCGGCGCCTTTCTGCGGCCGGGCGATCTGCTCGTGCTCAACGACACCGCCGTGATCCCCGCCCGCCTCTTCGGCCGCAAGGAGACCGGCGGCCGCGTCGAACTGCTGCTCCTCGACCCCGGGGGCGGGGAGCGCTCCGGGGACGGCCGCCGCTGGAGCGGGCCCTGCCTTGTGCGCTGCGCCAAGCCCGTGCGCCCCGGGATGCGGCTCGACTTCGAGGGGGGGCTGCGCGGCCGGGTGCTGGAGGTCTTCGGCGCCTCCGTCCGCGTCGCCCTGGAGGCCGGGGAGGACGTCTTCGCCGCGCTCGACCGCGTGGGGCACGTCCCGCTGCCGCCCTACCTGGGGCGTCCCGACGACGAGGCGGACCGCCGCGCCTACCAGACGGTGTACGCCGCCCGCCCCGGGGCGGTCGCCGCGCCCACCGCGGGGCTCCATTTCACCCGGCGGCTGCTCGCCTCGCTCCGCGCGGCGGGGGTGGAGACCGCCTTTCTCACTCTGCACGTGGGCTACGGGACCTTCCAGCCGGTGCGCGAGGCCGATGTGCGCCGCCATCGCCTGCACGACGAGGCCTACCGCCTTCCGCCGGAGACGGCCGCGGCGGTCGCCCGCGCGCGGGCCCGCGGCGGGCGCGTCGTGGCCGTGGGGACGACCGTCGTCCGGGTCCTCGAGTTCGCCGCCGACGGTGAGGGAGGGGTGCGGGCCGGAAGCGGCCGCTGCGATCTCTTCATCCTCCCGGGCCACCGGTTCCGGGCGGTCGACGCGATCGTGACCAACTTTCACCTGCCGCGATCGAGCCTGCTCCTGCTGGTCAGCGCCTTCGGCGGGCGGGAGGCCGTGCTCGCAGCCTACCGCACCGCCGTGCGCGAGGGCTACCGCTTCTACAGCTACGGGGACGCGATGCTGCTGCTCTAAACCGGGAAGGCGGGGAGGAAGGCCGTGTTTCGATTCGAGCGCATCGCCTGCGACGCGGCCTCGAAGGCCCGCGCCGGCCGCATGGCGACGGCCCACGGGGTCGTCGCGACGCCGGCCTTCATGCCGGTGGGGACCCAGGGGACGGTCAAGTCGCTCTCCCCCGAGGAGCTCGAGGGCTGCGGGGTCCAGATCCTCCTCGGCAACACCTACCACCTGTTCCTCAGGCCGGGCGAGGAACTCATCCGGCGCCTGGGGGGGCTGCATCGCTTCATGCACTGGCCGCGCCCCATCCTGACCGACAGCGGCGGGTTTCAGGTCGTTTCGCTCGCCCGGCTCGCCACCGTCACCGAAGAGGGAGTCCGCTTTCGCTCGCACATCGACGGCGCGGAACACCGGCTGAGCCCCGAGAGGGCCGTGGAAATCCAGCTCGCGCTCGGCTCCGACATCCTCATGTGCCTCGACCGCCCGGTGGGGTGGCCCGCCCCGCGGGCGGAGATCGAGGCCGCCGAGCGCCTGACGCTTCGCTGGGCGGAGCGCTGCCGCCGGCGCTGGGAGGACTCCGGCCTGGCCGGGTCCCGGGCGCTCTTCGGGATCGTCCAGGGCGGGGTGGACGCCGCGCTGCGGCGCCGCTCGGCGGCGGACCTCGCGGCCCTCGACTTCAGCGGCTACGCCTTAGGCGGCCTGAGCGTCGGGGAGCCGCTCGAGCTCATGCTCCAGACGGCGGCCGGGACCCTGCCGCTTCTCCCCGAGGACAAGCCGCGCTACGTGATGGGCGTCGGACGGCCCGAGGACCTCCTCGACCTGATTTGCCTCGGCGCCGATCTCTTCGACTGCGTGCTGCCGACGCGCAACGCGCGGCACGGCCAGCTCTTCACCTCCCGCGGGACGATCCAGCTCACCCACGCCGCCTGGCGCGAGGAGGCGGGCCCCCCCGACCCCGAGTGCGGCTGCAGCACCTGCCGCCGCTACTCGCTCGCCTACCTGCGGCACCTCTTCCTCTCCCGGGAGCTGCTCGCCTACCGGCTGACCACGCTCCACAACGTCCATTACTACGTCGACCTCGTCCGCCGCGCGCGCGAGGCGATCCTGCGGGGGGAGTTCGCGGAGTTTCGAAACCGCTTTTATCGCCGGCGCGAGATCTGATATATGCCCGGGGGGGAGGCCGCGGTCTCCCTTGCGCCGCAAACCGCCAAGCCGAGGATGACGCCATGGAAGAGGCCGTGAAAGCCGCGCTGGAGAAGATCCGCCCCATGCTGCAGCGGGACGGGGGCGACGTCGAGCTCGTCGACGTCCGGGACGGCATCGTCACCGTGCGCCTGCGGGGGGCCTGCCGGGGCTGCCCGATGTCGCAGATGACCCTCAAGAACGGGATCGAAAAACTCTTGAAACGCGAAGTGCCGGAGGTCGTGGCCGTGCAGGCGGCCGCCGCCGAGTGAGCGGCCGGTTGCGGCGCGGGGGAGGAGGAGGCATGAAGATCCTGGGCATCGATCACCTGGGGATCGCGGTGAAGAGCATCGAGGAGGGCCGCGCCTTCTGGAACGGGGTCCTGGGGCTTCCCTTCGCGGGCGCCGAGACCGTGGCCGAGCAGAAGGTGACGACCGCCTTTTTCCCCGTCGGGGAAAGCGAGGTCGAACTGCTCGAGTCGACCGCGCCCGACGGACCCGTCGCCCGCTTCATCGAGAAGAAGGGCGAGGGGATCCAGCACATCGCCTTCCGCGTCGAGGACCTGGACGCGGCGCTCGCGGAACTGAAAGACCGCGGCGTGGCCTTGATCGACGCCACACCGCGTCGCGGGGCGGGCGGCGCCCGCATCGCCTTCCTGCACCCGAAGGCGACCGGCGGGGTGCTGGTCGAGCTCTGCGAGCGCCCCGGCCGCTGAACCGATCCCCGCCGGGGCGCCCCCCCGGCGGCCCACGACCCGGCGACCGACCGAGGGAGGAGACCGAGCCATGAGCCGACACCCCGACTTCGAGCAATGGAAAGCGCTCGCCGAGCAGGAAATGCGCGGCAAACCCGTCGAATCCCTGCAGTGGCAGACGCCCGAGGGGATCCGGGTGCAGCCCCTCTACACCGCCGAGGATGCCCGGGAGCTGCCCCACGCGAACAGCCTGCCGGGCCTGCCGCCTTACGTGCGCGGCCCGCGGGCGACGATGTACGCCCACCGCCCCTGGACCATCCGCCAGTACGCCGGCTTTTCGACCGCCCGCGAATCGAACGCCTTCTATCGCCGCAACCTCGCCGCGGGCCAAATGGGGCTCTCGGTGGCCTTCGACCTCCCCACCCACCGCGGCTACGACTCCGACCACCCGCGCGTCGTGGGCGACGTCGGCAAGGCGGGGGTCGCCGTCGACAGCGTCGAGGACATGAAGATCCTCTTCGAGGGGATCCCGCTCGACCGCATGTCGGTGTCGATGACCATGAACGGCGCGGTGCTGCCCGTCATGGCCGGCTACATCGTCGCCGCCGAGGAGCAGGGGGTCGGCCCGGAGAAGCTCACCGGGACCATCCAGAACGACATCCTCAAGGAGTTCCTGACCCGCAACACCTACATCTACCCCCCGGGCCCCTCGATGCGCATCGTCGCCGACGTGATCGAGTACTGCGCGCGGCACATGCCCAAGTTCAACTCGATCAGCATCAGCGGCTACCACATGATGGAGGCCGGGGCCGACTCCGTCCTGCAGTGCGCCTTCACGCTCGCCGACGGGCTGGAGTACGTGCGGGCCGCGCTGGCGCGGGGGCTGCCGATCGACGCCTTCGCCCCGCGGCTCTCCTTTTTCTTCGGCATCGGGATGAACTTCTTCATGGACATCGCGATGCTGCGCGCCGCGCGGCTGCTGTGGCACAAGTACATGAGCCGCTTGGGGCCGAAGAACCCCCAGTCCCTGATGCTCCGCACCCACTGCCAGACCTCCGGCTGGAGCCTGACCGCGCAGGACCCCTACAACAACATCATCCGCACGACGCTCGAGTGCCTCTCGGCCGTGCTCGGCGGCACCCAGTCGTTGCACACGAACTCCTTCGACGAGGCGATCGGCTTGCCGACCGACTTCTCGGCGCGCATCGCGCGCAACACCCAGCTGATCGTCCAGGAGGAATCCCAGATCTGCCGCGTCGTCGACCCCCTGGGCGGCTCCTACTACCTCGAGGCCCTGACCGACGGGATCGCCCGCGAGGCGGAGCGGATCATCGAGGAGGTCGAGGCGCTCGGCGGTATGGCCAAGGCGATCGAGAGCGGGATGCCCAAGCTGCGCATCGAGGAGTCGGCGGCCCGGCGGCAGGCCCGCATCGACCAGGGGCTCGACGTCATCGTGGGCGTGAACAAGTACCGCACCGAGGAGGCGGTGCCGCTGGAGGTGCTGGAGGTCCCCGCGAGCGTGCGCGACGAGCAGATCGCCCGCCTCAAGGAGATCCGCGCCCGGCGGGACGCCGCCGCCGTGCGCGCCGCCCTCGACGCCCTGACCCGGGGGGCGGAGGGGCGGGCGAACCTCCTCGAGCTCGCCGTGGAGGCGGTGCGGCGGCGCGCCACGGTGGGCGAGGTGACCGAGGCGCTCGAGCGCGTCTTCGGCCGCTACGTCGCCTCCACGGTCGCGGTCTCGGGCGTCTACGCCTCCGAGTACCGTGACCGGGCGGTCCTCGAGGCCATCCGCAAGCGCTGCGCGCTCTTTGCCGAGCGCGAGGGGCGCCGGCCGCGGATCCTCGTCGTCAAGATGGGCCAGGACGGCCACGACCGCGGCATGAAGGTGATCGCCAGCGGGTTCGCCGATCTCGGCTTCGACGTGGACATCGGCCCCATGTTCCAGACCCCCGAGGAGGCCGCCCGCATGGCGGTCGAAAACGACGTCCACGTGGTGGGGGTCTCGACCCTCGCCGCCGGCCACAAGGCGCTCGTCCCCGCCCTGGTCCAGGCGCTCGCGGCCGAGGGGGCGGGCGACGTCCGCGTGGTCGTGGGCGGCGTCATCCCGCCGGGGGACTACGAGATGCTCGCCCAGGCGGGCGCCCACGCCGTCTTCGGGCCCGGAACCCCGGTCACCGAGGCGGCCAACCGCGTGCTCAACCTTCTCGACGCCCCGGTGTGAGGCGGCGATGCGGTCCCCGGACCCGCAGGCCCTGATCGACGGCGTTCTGGGCGGCGATCGGCGCCTGCTCTCCCGGTGCATCACGCTGGTCGAAAGCTCGCTTGCCGCCCACCAGGAGGCCGCCCGCCGCATCCTGGGCGCGCTGCTGCCCCACACGGGGAGGGCCGTGCGGCTGGGGATCACCGGGGTCCCCGGCGTGGGCAAGAGCACCTTCATCGAGGCCCTGGGCCTGCTTCTCGTCGCCCAAGGCCGCCGGGTCGCCGTCCTCGCCGTGGACCCCACGAGCGTGCGAAGCGGCGGCAGCGTCATGGCCGACAAGACGCGCATGGAGCGGCTCTCGCGCGAGGCGAACGCCTTCATCCGGCCCTCGCCCTCGGGCGGCACCCTCGGCGGGGTGGCGCGCAAGACGCGGGAGACGATGCTCGTGTGCGAGGCCGCGGGGTTCGACGTCGTCCTCGTCGAAACCGTCGGCGTCGGGCAATCCGAGACGGCCGTCGCCGCGATGGTCGATTTCTTCCTCGTGCTCCTGCTCGCCGGCGCGGGCGACGAGATCCAGGGCATCAAGAGGGGGGTGCTCGAGCTGGCCGACGCGCTCGCCGTCACCAAGGCCGACGGTGAAAACCGGGCCCGCGCCGAGCACGCCGCGGGGGTCTACGCCTCGGCCCTGCGGCTTCTGCAGCCGAGTTCCCCCTCCTGGGAGCCGCCCGTCCTGCTCTGCAGCGCCCTCGAGGGCGGCGGCATCGCCGAGATCTGGCAGACCGTGCAACGCCACCGCGAGATCTTCACGGCCACGGGCGAGCTCGCCCAGAAACGGCGGCGGCAGGCCGTGGACTGGATGTGGGCCCTGATCGAGGAGGGACTCCGGGAGCGCTTCCGGCGCCACCCCGCCGTCCGGGGCCGCCTCGAGCGCACGCTGCGCGATGTGGAGGCCGGCCGGATGCCGCCGACGACGGCGGCGGAGGCGCTCCTTTTTTTGCTTGACAAGCCGACGCAAACAGAGAATTAAATTCACTTTTCTGGACAGGACCCCCTCCCCGGCCGCGGCCGGAGGCGGTCGCCGAGACCAACCGCCGCAACAAGGAGAGCGACGCCGATGCTGAACGAAAACGCCGTCACGCTGGCCCCGATGAATTACGACCCCAAGCGCCCCAAGGCCGAAAACCCCCTCAAGATCGAGGACCTGTCCCTGCGCGACGGCCACCAGTCGCTCTTCGCCACGCGCGGCCGCACCGAGGACATGATCCCCGTCGCCGAGATGATGGACGAGGTGGGCTTCTGGGCCATGGAGGTCTGGGGCGGGGCGACCTTCGACACGATGCACCGCTTTCTCAACGAGGACCCCTGGCAGCGGCTGCGCACGCTCAAGAAATACATCCGCAAGACGCCCTTTTCCATGCTGCTGCGGGGCCAGAACCTGGTCGGCTACCGCAACTACGCCGACGACGTGGCCAAGGTGTTCGTCGAGCGCGCCGCGGTGAACGGGGTCGACATCTTCCGCACCTTCGACGCCTTGAACGACTACCGCAACTTCGAGATCGTCGTCCCGGCGATCAAGGCCGCGGGCAAGCATTTCCAGGGCTGCATCTGCTACAGCCTGACCGAGCCGCGCATGGGGGGGGACGTCTACACGATCGACTACTACATCGCCAAGGCCAAGGAGCTCGAGGCGATGGGCGCGGACTCGATCTGCATCAAGGACATGGCCGGCCTGATCGCCCCCTACGACGCCTACCAGCTCGTGCGCGCGCTCAAGCGGGCCGTGAAGCTCCCCATCCACCTGCACAGCCATTTCACCTCGGGCATGTCGCCGCTCTCCATGCTCAAGGCGATCGAGGCCGGCGTCGACATCATCGACACGGTGTTCGCCCCCTACGCCTACCGCACCTCGCACGCGGCCCTCGAGCCCTTCGTCATGGCCCTCCTCGGGACCAACCGCGACACGGGCTTCGACATCCGGCTGCTCGGCCGCATCGACGAGGTCCTGGAAAAGGAGGTGATGCCCAAGTACCGGCATCTGCTCGACGACACCAAGATGTCGATCATCGACATCAACGTGCTCCTCCACCAGACCCCGGGCGGCATGCTCTCCAACCTGGTGAACCAGCTCAAGCAGATGGACGCCCTCGACCGGCTCGACGATGTCTTCCGCGAGCTGCCCCGCGTGCGCAGGGATCTCGGCCAGATCCCGCTCGTCACCCCGACCAGCCAGATCGTGGGCGTGCAGACGGTGAACAATGTGCTCTTCGACACGCCCGAGGAGCGCTACCGCATGATCACCGACCAGGTGAAGGACCTCTGCTACGGGCTCTACGGCCGCACCGCCGCGCCCATCAACCCCGAGGTCCAGAAAAAGGCGCTCAAGGGCTACCCGCGCGGGGAGACGCCGATCACGGTCCGGGCGGCCTCGGTGCTCGAGCCCGAGCTCGAAAAGGCCAAGGAGGCGACGAAGGGGATCGCCAAGGACATCGACGACGTCCTGATCTACGCCCTCTACCCGGTGACCGGCCTGCGCTTTCTCAAATGGAAATACGGCCTCGAGACCCCGCCGGAGGAAACCCGGCCGATCACCCTCGAGGAGGTCCGGCGCCAGGAGGAACTCGTCGCCAAGGCGAAGAAGGGGTTGCTCGTCGAGAAGCCGCAGAAGCCGGCCCCGGCCCCGAGCCCGAACCTGCGCAAGTTCAACGTTTTCGTCGACGGGGAGGTCTTCGAGGTGGGGGTGGACCCCCTCGACGCGGCCCTGCCGGTCCAGGCGATCCGGCCCGTCGCCGCCCCGGCGGCCCCGGCCCCGGCAACGGCCCCCGCAGCGGCGCCGCCGCCGGCCCCCGCCCCGCAGCCCGCGGCTCCGGCCGCGGCTGCCGCCGCCCCCGTCACCGGAACGCCCCTCAAGGCGCCCATGCCCGGCATGGTGGTGCGCTACCTCAAGCAGGAGGGCGACACCGTGCAGGAGGGGGAGACCCTCGTGGTGCTCGAGGCCATGAAGATGGAAAACGCGCTCCCCGCCCCCAAGGGCGGGACGGTCCGCGCGATCGCCTTCAAGAGCGGGGACTCGGTGAAGAAGGGCGACGTGCTCGCCGTCATCGGCTGAGCCCGGGGGTGGCGCGATGAAAATCCACGAGTACCAGGCGAAGGAGCTCTTCCGCCGCTACGGCATCCCGGTTCCCGCCGGCGAGGCCGCCTTCCGGGTCGAGGAGGCCGTGCAGGCGGCCGAGCGCATCGGCCGCTTCCCGGTCGTGGTGAAGGCCCAGATCCACGCGGGCGGCCGCGGCAAGGGCGGCGGGGTGAAACTCGCCCGCTCCGCCGAGGAGGTGCGGCAGGCCGCGGCCTCCATCCTCGGCATGACGCTCGTCACCCCCCAGACGGGGCCGGAGGGCCGGCGCGTGGGCAAGGTGCTCGTCGAGGAGGGGCTCGACATCCGCAAGGAGCTCTACCTCGGACTCGTGCCCGACCGCGCCTCGGCCCAGATCGTCCTCATGGCGAGCGAGGCGGGGGGCATGGAGATCGAAGAGGTCGCCGCGGCCGACCCCGAAAAGATCCTGCGCGTTGCGGTGAACCCGCTGCTCGGCCTTCAGGGCCACCACGGCCGCCGCCTCGCCTACGGGCTGGGCCTCCCGCCCGCGGCCGTGAAGGAGTTCCTGGCCCTCGTCCCGAACCTCTACCGCCTCTTCGTCGAGACCGACGCCGCGCTCCTCGAGATCAACCCCCTCGTCCTCACGGCGGGGGACCGCCTGCTCGCGCTCGACGCCAAGGTCGCCTTCGACGACAACGCGCTCTTCCGGCACCCGGAACTCGCCCGCCTGCGCGACCCCGAGGAGGAGCACCCCCTCGAGGTGGAGGCCTCCAAGCACCGCCTCAACTACATCGCCCTCTCGGGCAACATCGGCAACATGGTGAACGGCGCGGGCCTGGCCATGGCCACGATGGACCTCATCCAGCAGGCCGGCGCCCGGCCGGCCAATTTCCTGGACGTGGGCGGCGGGGCGAGCGCCGAGATGGTGGAACACGGCTTCCGCATCATCCTCTCCGACCCCAGCGTGAAGGGGGTCCTGATCAACATCTTCGGCGGCATCCTGCGCTGCGACACGCTCGCCCGCGGGGTGGTCGAGGCCGCGCGCAAGACGGGGATCCAGGTCCCCGTCGTGGTGCGCATGGAGGGGACCAACGTCGAGGAGGGCCGGCGCATCCTCGCGGAGTCGGGGCTCAACCTGATCACCGCGGTCGACCTGCGCGACGCGGCGCGCAAGGTGGCCGAGCTGGTGCGCTGAACCGCGCCGATTTCGGGATCGGAAGGAGAACCGCCGTGGGCATTTTCGTCAACCGCGACACCCGGGTCGTCGTCCAGGGGATCACCGGAAAAGAGGGCCAGTTCCACACGCGGCAGTGCGTCGCCTACGGCACCCGCGTCGTGGCCGGGGTCACCCCCGGCAAGGGCGGCCAGGAGATGGACGGCATCCCCGTCTTCCACACCGTCGAGGAGGCCGTGCGCCGGACCGGCGCCGATTGCAGCCTCATCTTCGTCCCCCCGGCCTTCGCCGCGGAGGCGATCTGCGAGGCGGCCGACGCGGGGGTGCGGCTGATCGTCGCCATCACCGAGGGGATCCCGGTGCTCGACATGATGCGCGTCAAGAACTACCTCGCCGGCAAGCCCGTGCGCCTGATCGGGCCCAACTGCCCGGGGATCATCACGCCGGGGGAGGCGAAGATCGGCATCATGCCCGGTGCGATCCACAAGCCCGGCGGGCCGATCGGGGTCGTCTCGCGCTCCGGCACCCTGACCTACGAGGTAGTGCACCAGCTGACGCGGGTGGGCCTCGGCCAGACGACCTGCGTCGGGATCGGCGGCGACCCGGTGAACGGCACCAGCTTCGTCGATTGCCTCGCCGCCTTCGAAGAGGACCCGCAGACGCGGGGGGTCGTCCTCGTGGGGGAAATCGGCGGGCAGGCGGAGGAGACGGCCGCGGCCTTCGTCCGCAGCCGCATGCGCAAGCCGGTGGTCGGGTTCATCGCCGGCCTCACGGCCCCGCCGGGCCGGCGCATGGGGCACGCCGGGGCGATCATCAGCGGCGGCTCCGGGACGGCGAAGGCCAAGATCGAGGCCCTGCGGGAGGCGGGGATCCGGGTCTGCGAAAACCTGGGGGACTTGGGCGAGTTCTGCCGCGACGTCTTCCGCTGAAGCCTCCCGGGCGGGATTTCCGCCATGCACGAAATGGGCATCGCCCTGCAGATCCTCGAGATCGCCCAGGCCTCGATCCCCGCGGACTTGGCCGGCGCCCGCGTCGCACGGGTCAACCTGCGCGTGGGGCGGCTCACCGCCGTCGTGGCCGACAGCCTGCGCTTCTGCTTCGAGATCGCCGCGCGCGAAACCCCGCTCGCCGGCGCGGAGCTCGCGATCGAGGAGGTCCCCGTCACCGCCCGCTGCGGGAGCTGCGGGGAGCGCTGGACGATCACCGAGCCCGTCTTCCTCTGCCGCTCCTGCGGCGGGGGGGGCCTCGAGATCCTCTCGGGCCGGGAGCTCGACATCGTGTCGATCGAGGTGATCGACGCCACCGGGGGGAAGGATGGCTGAGAAGGCGCCGCTCAGGGAAGTCCGCGTGGTCGGCCGCGTGCTCGCCGTGAACGAGCGCATGGCCGAGGAGAACCGCCGCCGTTTCGCCGCGCGCGGGGTGTTCGTGGTCAACGTGATGAGCTCCCCCGGCTCCGGCAAGACGAGTCTGCTTCAGAAAACGCTCGCCGCGCTCGCACCGCGGGTCTCGGCCGCCGTCATCGTGGGCGACGTCGCGACCACCCACGACGCCGAGCGCCTGGCCGTGACCGGCGTGCCCGTGGTCCAGGTCAACACCGACGCTTTCGGCGGCGACTGTCACCTTGCGGCCCACGTGATCGAGCGGGCCGCGGAGGACCTCGACCTCGGGGCGATCGACCTGCTCTTCGTCGAGAACGTGGGCAACCTCGTCTGCCCGGCCGAGTTCGACATCGGCGAGGACGTGCGCGTCGTGGTGCTGAGCGTCACCGAGGGCGAGGACAAGCCGGTCAAGTACCCGGCGATGTTCCGCACCTGCCATGCGGCGCTCCTGAACAAGATCGATCTCCTGCCGCACCTGGACTACGACAAGGCCCGGGCGCTCGCCTACATCCGCCAGGTCCACCCCGGAATGCCGGTCTTCGAGACCTCCGCGCGCACGGGGGAGGGGCTCGCGGCCTTTGTCGACTGGCTGCTCGCGGGCCTGGAGCGCAAGCGCGCCGCGGCCGGCCGCTGAAGTCCCCCCGCCGGCCGCCCTTTTCCCCTTCCCCTCACACCGGCTGGAACTCGCGGCTGCAGGCCGGGGCCTCCTTCTTCCAGAACGGGGAGAGCTCCCGCAGGCGGGCGATGATCGGGGGCAGCACCTCGAGCACGCGGTCGATCTCCTGGGCCGTCGTGAAGCGGCTGAGGCTGAAGCGGATCGAGCCGTGCGCCGCGGTGAAGGGCACCCCCATGGCCCGGAGCACGTGGCTGGGCTCGAGCGAGCCCGAGGTGCAGGCCGAGCCCGAGGAGGCGCAGATGCCGTGCTCGTTGAGCATGAGCAGGATCGCTTCCCCTTCCACGTATTCGAAGGAGACGTTCAGCGTGTTCGGCAGGCGCGCGGCGGGGTCGCCGTTCACGAGCACGTTGGGGATGCGCTCGCGGATCCCCTGCTCGAGCCGGTCCCGCAGGAGGCGCACGCGGTCGTAGGCCCCGGAGGCCAGTTCCTCCCGCGCCAGCTCGGCCGCCCGCCCCAGGCCGACGATCGCCGCCGTGTTCTCGGTTCCGGCCCGCCGGCCGCGCTCCTGGTGGCCGCCGACGATCAGCGGGGCGAAGCTCGTCCCGCGGCGGACATAGAGCACGCCGACCCCCTTGGGGCCGTGGATCTTGTGCCCGGAGAGGGAGAGGAAATCGACCCCGGCGCGTTCGACGTCGACGGGGATCTTGCCCACGGCCTGCACCGCGTCGGTGTGGAAGAGGATGCCGCGGCTGCGGACCAGCGGGGCGATCTCCTCGACGGGGAAGATGACCCCGGTTTCGTTGTTGGCCCACATCAGGCTGACCAGGGCCGTGTCGGGACCGAGCTGGCCGAGAAGGACGTCGCGGTCGAGCCGGCCGCGGCCGTCGACGGGGACGAAAGTCACCCGGTAGCCCTTGCGGGCGAGCCGCTCGTAGACGTTCTTGACCGCGGGGTGCTCCACGCGGGAGGTGACGAGGTGGCGGCGGCCCGGGAAGGCCTCGATCGCCGCGTGGACGGCGGTGTTGTTGCTCTCGGTGCCTCCGCTCGTGAAGACGATCTCCTCGGGGGAGGCGCCGATCAGGCGCGCCACCGACTCCCGGGCCCGGCGCAGGTCGGCCGCCACCGAACCGCCGAAGGCATGCATGCTCGAGGGGTTGCCGTAGCGCTCGACGAAAAAGGGCCGCATGGCCTCGAACACGGCGGGGTCGACCCGGGTGGTCGCGTTGTTGTCGAGGTAGACGACGGGGTTCATCCCTGCACCTCCTCGACCGTGAGCTCCGGGCTGACCACCTCCCGCAGCCGGGTTTCGACGTAGTGCTTGAGGGTCACGTGGGATTTCACGCAGCCCGCGCAGGAGCCGCCGAGGCGGACAAGCACGCGGTCGCCCTCCACGTCCACGAGCTCCAGGCGGCCCGCGTCCTGCTTGAGGGTGGGGTTGATCTCGCGCTCGATGCATTGCTCGATGCGCTTGATCTTCTCGAGCGTGGTCAGCCGCTTGGGCCGCTCCGGCGCCTGCGGCGCCGCGCCGAGCACCCGGTCGAGGATCGCCTGGATGCGCTCGTGGCACTTTCCGCAGCCGCCCCCCGCCTTGGTGTAGTCGGTCACGTCCGCGATCGTGCGCAGGCCGTTTTCGCGCGCCACGCGCTCGATCTCGCGGTCGGTGACCCCGAAACACTCGCAGACGATCTCGCCCTCGACCTGGCGGCCGGCCTCCCCGCGGTAGCAGGCGATCGCCTTTTCGAGCGCCTCGCGGCCCATGACCGAGCAGTGCATCTTTTCCTTGGGCAGGCCGCCCAGGTAGTTGGCGATGTCCTCGTTGGTGATGCGCGCCGCCTCGTCCAGCGTCTTGCCGATCACCATCTCCGTCAGGGCGGAGGAGGAGGCGATGGCGCTCGCGCAGCCGAAGGTCTGGAACTTCGCCTCCCGGATGCGCCCCTGCTCGTCGAGCTTGAAGTAGAAGGTGAGGGCATCGCCGCAGGCGATGGAGCCCACCTCCCCCACGCCGTCGGCGTTCTCGATGACCCCCACGTTGCGCGGGTGGAGAAAATGGTCCTTGACCTTGTCGGAATACTCCCACATCGGCCCTTCCCCCCTTGAGCGGAAAAATCGCACGGCGGGGGCGGCGCGGCTCGGGGAAGACGTCGCCATCCCGCCCCCGGGTATGGTATAGCGTAACCACGCTGCGAGCGGTTTTCAAATCGCGGCCGCGTCCCCGGCGCGCCCGCCCGCCCGAAGGCCCGCGCCGGCGCCCGGCCAGGAGGTGACCCATGGGCAAGGCCGTCCGACCCGCCGCGTTCGCGGGAAGCTGGTACCCGGCCCGTGCCGCCGATTGCGCACGGGACATCCGCCGGTTTCTCGCCGGCGCCGAACCCCCGGAGACCCAACGCGAAGCGACCCTCGTCGGCGGCATCGTCCCCCACGCCGGGTGGGCCTACTCCGGTGCGCTCGCCTGCCGGGTGATCGCCCGCCTGCGGCGGGGCGCCGACCCTGTGCCGGAGGCGATCGTGCTCTTCGGCGGTCACCTGCCGCCCTCCGCGCCGAACGTGATGATGCCCGCCGGCGCCTGGGAGACGCCCTTCGGGGAGATCCCCGTGGCCGAGGAGCTGGCGGCGGAGATCGCCCCGCGGTTTCCCTTCCGCCTCGAAAGCCCGGAGCGCGGGCTGCCCGACAACACGATCGAGCTGCAGCTGCCCTTCCTCAAGCACTTCTACCCCGAGGCGCGCCTGTTGGCGATCGCGGTGCCGCCCACGGAGGCGACGCTCGTGCTCGCGGCGGAGGTGGTGGCGGCCGCCCGCCGGCTGGGGATCCCCCTCCAGGTGCTCGGCTCGACCGACCTCACCCACTACGGGCCGAACTACGGCCGGCTCGATCACGGGCGCGGCGCCGAGGCCCTCGCCTGGGTGACGGGGGAGAACGACCGCCGCATCCTGGAGGCGATGGCCGCGCTCGACCCGCGGCGGGTGATCGCCGAGGCGCTCGCCCACGAAAACGCCTGCTGCCCCGGGGCGGCCGCGGCGGCGATCGCGGCCGGCCTCCGCTTGGGCGCCCGCAAGGCCGAGGTCGTCGGCTACACCACGAGCCATGAGCGGCATCCCGCCGACAGCTTCGTCGGCTACGGCGGGGTGGTCTTTTGAAGCAGGCGGGGGTGCGGGGCGGGAGGGGGGCGGGGCCACCGGGGGCGGCCGGTCCGGTCGGCTCCCTCTCCCGCGGGCGTGAGAGAACCGGTCGTCGGCCGCAGCGGCAGAAGCTGTCGGCCTTTCCGGAACCGAGATCGGTGCGGGATGCGGGGAAAACACCCCTTTGAGCCGGCTTCTGTTCTCCTCCACGGCGAGGCGGACGGGCCGCGCGTCTTGCGACCCGCGGCCCGGCGCCCCGCCCGACGTGGACCGATGCCCCCCGCGTTTCCGCGGCGCGGAGACGGACGGGGAGCCGGTGTTTTCCCCCGGGCGTCCGGTCGCCTTGGGCGTTCGGCCGCCCCCGGTGTGCCCCCTGTTTTCCCGGATTGCGGGGGCGAAATCAAGAAAAAAATCGGTTCGCCGCCTGCCCGGGAACCGCCGCTGGCCGGCCGATGCTGACGTAATGGAAGCCCTCGGCGGCGACCGCCGCCGGGTCGTAGAGGTTGCGGCCGTCGAAGATCACCGGGGCGCGCAGGAGGCTGCGCATGCGCGTGAAGTCGGGGTTGCGGAACTGGTTCCAGTCGGTCGCGATCGCCAGGGCCTCGGCGCCCTCGAGCGCCTCGTACTGGTCCTCGCAGATCTCCACGCCCGTCCCCGGGCCGAAGCGCGCGGCCGCCTTGCGGCCGGCGGCGGGGTCGAAGGCGCGGATTTGCATCCCCGCCGCGGTCAGCTCCGCGATCAGGGCGAGCGCCGAGGACTCGCGCAGGTCGTCGGTGTTCGCCTTGAAGGCGAGCCCCCACAGGGCGATCCGGCGGCCGGCGGCGCCGCCGCGCGCGGCGAAATGGCGCAGGATCTTGCCGGCCAGCACGACGCGCTGGCGGGCGTTCACCGCGTCCACCGCGGCGATGAGCTCGGGCTCGTAGCCCGCCTGCCGGGCGGCGGCGACCATCGCCTTCACGTCCTTCGGGAAGCAGGAGCCGCCGTAGCCCATGCCGGGGTAGATGAAGTGGTAGCCGATGCGCGGGTCGGCGCCGATGCCGCGGCGCACGGCGCCGACGTCGGCCCCCAGGCGCTCGCAGAGGTTGGCGATCTCGTTGATGAAGGAGATCTTGGTGGCGAGCATGCAGTTGGCCGCATACTTGGTGAGCTCCGCGCTGCGGACATCCATGACGATCAGCTTGTCCCGGCTGCGGGCGAAGGGGGCGTAGAGCGCGGCGAGGAGCTTCGCCGTGCGCACGTTGTCGGTGCCGACGATGATGCGGTCGGGTTTCATGAAATCGTTGACCGCGTCGCCCTCCTTCAGAAACTCGGGGTTGGCGACGACGTCGAACTCGAGCGCAAGGCCCCGCGCCGAGAGCCGCTCGGCGATGATGGCCCGCATCTCCTCGGCGGTGCCCACCGGGACCGTGGATTTGTTGACGATGATCTTGTACTCGGCCATCCGGTCGCCGATGTCCCGGGCGACCCGCCGCACCTGGCCGAGGTCGCAGGAGCCGTCCTCGCGCGGCGGGGTGCCGACGCAGTTGAAGAGGAAATCGGAAGGCTCCATCCCCTCCCGGAGGTCGGTCGTGAAGGAGAGCCGCCCCTCGGCGAGGTTGCGCTGGAGGAGCGGCTCGAGGCCGGGCTCGTAGATGGGGACCCGCCCCTGCCGCAGCGCGGCGACGATGGCCTCGTCGCTGTCCACGCAGACCACGCGGTTGCCCGTCTCGGCGAGGCAGGCCGCCGAGACGAGCCCCACGTACCCGGTGCCCACGATGCACACGTTCATCGGATCGCTCCTTTCACCGCCCGGCCGCCCGGCCCCGCCGGCGCCGTTGCCCGGGCGGCGGGGCCGTGGTACCCTGGCGCACCTCCCGGAGGCACGCCCGGGGAAGGGGGATCGCAATGGCCGGCCGCATCGCCGCAGGGATCATCGCCAGCGGGCTGGTTCTCTTTCTCGGCTGGGGGCATGACTTTCTCGCCTCCGTGCCGGACCCCGACCCCGGCCCGGCCGACGCGGCCGTCGTGCTCGCCGGCCCCCCGGCCGAGGACCGCGAACGGCTGCGGGCCGCGGTCGCCTGCGTCCAGGCCGGCCGGGCGCAATGGCTTCTCATGCCCTTCCGGCACCGCGCCCTCGGCTGGGAGTGGTTCCTGCGCACCTACCGCATCGACCCGCCGCTCGCCGAGGCCAAGGTGATCATCGGCCGCGAGGTCCCCTCCCCGGTGGGGACGGGCCCCGACCCCGGCGGCACCTTCGCCGAGGCGCGCGCCACCCTCGAGCTGATGCGCCGGCACGGGCTGCGGACCGCGATCGTCTTCAGTTCCGCCTACCACATGCGCCGGGCCCGGCTCGCCTTCCGGCGCGCCGACCCCGGAGGGGAGTTCGGGTTCCGCTTTTTCCCGGTCCCTCTGCGCGAGGGGGGGGAGCCCCGGCCGTGGTGGCGGGACCCGGGGCTGGTCGCACGCGTCGCCGGCGAGTACGTGAAACTCGCCGGCAGCGTGCTCTTCTACCGCTGAGGGGGAGCTCCCCCCCGGGCCTCGATTTTGGCCCAGGTGTCCCGGAGCGTCGCCGTGCGGTTGAAGACGGGGGTTCCCGGGCGGTGGTCCCTCAGGTCGGCGCAGAAGTAGCCCAGGCGCTCGAACTGGAAGCGGTCTCCCGGCGCGGCCGCGCCGAGCGCGGGCTCGAGGCGGCAGCCGCGGAGCACCTCGAGCGAGTCCGGGTTCAGCGCCTCGGTGAAGGATTTCCCCTCCTCGACCTCCGCGGGGTTTTCCTTGAGAAACAGGTGGTCGTAGAGGCGCACCTCGGCCTCGAGCGCATGGGGCGCCGAGACCCAGTGGAGCGTGGCCTTCACCTTGCGCCCGTCGGGGGCCTCCCCGCCGCGGCTCTCGGGGTCGTAGGTGCAGCGCAGCTCGCTCACCGCGCCGGTCGCCGCCTCGCGCACGACCTCGACGCAGCGGATGAGGTAGGCGTAGCGCAGCCGCACCTCCCGCCCCGGGGCGAGGCGGTAGAACTTCGGCGGCGGGTCCTCGCGGAAGTCGTCGCGCTCGATCCAGAGCTCACGCGAGAAGGGCACGGTGCGGCTTCCGGCGGCGGGGTCCTCCGGGTGGTTCCGGGCGGGGAGTTCCTCGACCCGGTCGGCCGGGTAGTTCACGATCGTCACCTTGAGCGGCCGGAGGACGGCCATCGCGCGGGGCGCGCGGCGGTTGAGGTCCTCCCGCAGGCAGTGCTCGAGCAGGGCGATGTCCACGCGGTTGTCCGCCCGGGCGACCCCGATGCGCTCGCAGAAATCGCGGATCGCCTCCGGGGTGTAGCCGCGGCGCCTGAGGCCGGAGAGGGTCGGCATGCGGGGGTCGTCCCAGCCGCTGACGTGCCCGCCCTCGACGAGCTCGATCAGCCGCCGCTTGGAGAGGACGGTGCGGCTCAGGTTGAGCCGGGCGAACTCGATCTGCCGCGGCCGGTGGGGGGTGTCGAGCGCCGCGAGGACCCAGTCGTAGAGCTCGCGGTTGTTTTCGAACTCGAGCGTGCACAGCGAGTGGGTGATCCCCTCGATCATGTCGGAGAGGCAGTGGGCGAAGTCGTACATGGGGTAGATGCACCAGTCGGTCCCGGTGCGGTAGTGAGGGGTGCGCCGGATGCGGTAGAGGGTGGGATCGCGCATCACGAGGTTGGGGGAGGCCATGTCGATCTTGGCGCGCAGCACGCACTCGCCGTCGCGGAATTCGCCGGCGCGCATGCGGCGGAAGAGATCGAGGTTCTCCGCCGCCGGCCGGTCGCGGTAGGGGCTGTTGCGGCCGGGCCGGGTGAGGGTCCCGCGGTACTCGCGGATCTCCTCGGCGCTCAGGTGGTCGACGTAGGCCTTGCCGGCGCGGATGAGCTGCTCGGCGTACCCGTAGAGCCGCTCGAAGTAGTCGGAGGCGAAGAAGAGCTTGTCCTTCCAGTCGAACCCCAGCCAGCGCACGTCCCGCTGGATGGCCTCGACGTACTCGAGGCTCTCCTTGCTCGGGTCGGTGTCGTCGAAGCGCAGGTGGGTCACCCCGCCGAACTCCGCGGCCACCCCGAAGTTGAGGCAGATCGACTTCGCATGGCCGATGTGCAGGTAGCCGTTGGGCTCCGGGGGGAAGCGGGTGACGACCCGGCCGCCGTGTTTGCCGGCGGCGACGTCGGCGGCGATGATCTGGCGGATGAAATGGGACGGGGCGCTACCGGGGACCGCTGCGGATTCGCGGGTGTCGGGCATGGGGTCGAGCCTCCCAACAAAAATGGCCTACGGGGGCCCGTAAGCCATTCTTGTTGGCTGAGGGACTAGGATTCGAACCTAGGTTAACGGGGCCAGAACCCGTCGTCCTGCCACTAGACGATCCCTCAGCAAACAAGACAAATGTAACCGGACGGGCCTTGTGCGTCAAGTCCTTTTCGGCGAAGGGGGCGCTTCCCCGGCGCCGCTCGAGGACCGGCTGCGGCCGATGAAGGCGATCGCCCGCTCAAGGCGCCGCAGGGTGGCCTCCTTGCCGAGGATGGCGATGATCTCGAAGATGCCGGGGCTCGCCGCCCGGCCGCTCAGGGCGACGCGCACGGGCTGGGCGATTTTGCCGAGCTTGAGCCCCGTTTCGGCCATCACGGCGCGGAAGGCCTCCTCGAGGGCGCTTTCGCCGAAATCCTCGAGCGCCTTCAGCCGCGCGGCGACGGCGGCGAGCGCGGGCAGGGCCTCGCCCGTGAGATGCGCCCGGGCGGCCGCCTCCTCGTAGGCGACCTCGTCCTCGAAGTAGAAGCGGGCCTGGCGGGCGAGGTCCGCGAGCGTCTTGCTGCGCGGGGCCAGGCCGGCGATGATCTTCTCCGTCCGCGGCCCGCCCTCGAGCTCGATCCCCAGCTCGCGCAAAAAGGGGCGCAGCGGCTCGACCAGCGCCGCCGGGGGGGTTGCCCGGAGGTGCTCGGCGTTCAGGGCGAGGAGCTTCTCGGGGTCGAAGACGCCCGCCGAGCGCCCCAGACTCTCCAGGTCGAAGTGGGCGATGAGCTCGGCCCGGGTGAAGAATTCCTGGTCGCCGTGCGACCACCCGAGCCGCACGAGGTAGTTGAGGACGGCGTCGGGCAGGAACCCTTGGTCGCGGTACTCGGTGACCGAGGCCGCCCCGTGGCGCTTGCTCAGCCGGGTGCGGTCGGGGCCGAGCACCATGGGGACGTGGGCGAAGACCGGCAGCGGGGCCCCCAGGGCGTCGTAGAGCTGGATCTGCTTGGGCGTGTTCATCACGTGGTCGTCGCCGCGGATGATCGTGTTGACGCCCATGGTGATGTCGTCGACCACCACCGCGAAATTGTAGGTGGGTGTGCCGTCGCTGCGGCAGACGATGAAGTCGTCGAACTCACCGTTGTCGAAGGCGATCGGCCCCTTGACGACGTCGCGGAGGACCGTCGTGCCGGACTGCGGGGCCTTGAAGCGGACGGCCGCGCCGGGCACCGGCCCCAGGCCGCGGTTGCGGCAGGTGCCGTCGTAGCGGGGTTTGCCCCCGCGGGCCATGGCCTCGCGGCGCATCGCCTCCAGCCGCTCGGGGGGGCAGGTGCAGTAGTAGGCGCGCCCCGCCGCCAGCAGCCGCGCGAGATAATCGCGGTAGACGTCGAGGCGCCGGCTCTGGAAATGCGGCCCCTCGTCCCAATCGATGCCGAGCCAGTGCAGGGCCTCGAGGATGGCCTCGACGAAGCGGGGCGAGGAGCGCTCGGTGTCGGTGTCCTCGAAGCGCAGCACGAAACGGCCCCGGCAATGCCGGGCGTAGAGCCAGTTGAACACGGCGGTGCGGGCCCCCCCGAGGTGCAAAAACCCGGTGGGGCTGGGGGGAAAGCGGGTGACGACCTGGGACATGAACCCCTCCGCTGCGGACGCGGGGGCGCGCACCCGGGGATGCCGCCTGCGGCCGGAAGAACTGTTCGTTTTGCTTCTTTTTTTCTTCTAATAAAGCAAACCCGCAGCCCCCGCGGCGCTCCCGCCGGCCGGGCCGCTGGGGCCCCCGCCGGCGGCCGATGCCGGCCGCGGCGTGGGGGCCGGGGTGCCCCTCCGGGTTTTAATCTCTCGATTTTTCATAAAATCGAACGGGCCTTGGGTCTTTCCGGCCCCTCTGATAGCACAGAGCCGGGGGCGGCTCAAGGCCCCGGCGGAAATAAGGCTTGACAGGGGCCGCAAATTCAATTACTTAGGCCGGGTCTTTTCGGGCTAGATCAATCGAGTTTTTAATTCATTCAATTTCAGACACTTAGGAGAATAACTCATGGGACTTCCCAAACGGAGAGTGTCCAAGGCCCGCCGCGACAAGCGCCGCACCGGGAAACGGCTTGCGGCGCCGGCCCTCACCACCTGTTCCGAATGCGGTGAGCCCGCGTTGCCCCACCGCGCCTGCCCGAGCTGCGGCGCCTACAAGGGACGCACGGTGACGCCGGCGGAGAAGGAATAACCCTGAGCAAAGGACCTGCTGCCCATGGACACGCCCTCTGCCGCCGGCGCCCGTGAACCGGCGGGGCTCGACCCCGAATCCCGCCGCATGATCCTCGACACCGTGGCCCAGCTCCGCAAGCGGCTGCTCACCCCGGAGCGCATCCGCGACTTCGACCGCCGGGAGGTCTTCCCCGAGGAGGTCATCCGCGAGATGCTCGGCCCCGAGATCGGCCTGCAGCTGCTCATGATCCCGGAGCCCTACGGCGGGCTCGGCGGCGGCGCGCGCGACAGCTGCGCGGTGACCCGGGAGATGGCCAAGATCTGCCTGGGGATCACGACCGCCTTCTTCGCCATCCAGCTCGGCGCCGACCCCATCCTGGTCGGCGGGACCGAGGAGCAGAAACGCCTCTGGCTGGGCAAGATCGCCGCGGGCGAGGCGCTGGTCGCCTATGCCGTCACCGAGCCCGACGCGGGCAGCAACGTGGCGGCGATCAAGACCAAGGCCGACCCCGTGATGGACGACGCCGGCCGGGTCGTCGGCTACCGCATCAACGGCACCAAGCAGTTCATCTCGACGGGCGGCTACGCCGATTTCCTCACCGTGCTCGCCAACACCCCGGAGGGGCCGAGCTTTTTCATCGTGGAGAAGAACACCCCCGGGTTCCAGGCCGGCAAGGGCGAGGAAAAGCACGGCATCCGCGCCTCGAACACCTCGCCGCTCACCTTCACCGACGTCTTCGTGCCGGCGGACCGCCTCGTGGGCGGCGTGCCGGGGCAGGGCCTGAAGCAGGCGAACCAGGTCTTCGGCTACACGCGGCTCATGGTGGCGGCAATGGGCCTCGGGGCCGGCGAGGCGGCGATGGACATCGCCGTCGCCTACGCCAAGGAGCGCGTGCAGTTCAAGACGACGCTCTCCGAGAAACAGGGCTACACCCACAAGCTCATCATCCCCAATGTCGTGCGCCTCGGCGCCGTCGAGGCCTACATCGAGGAGATCGCCGGCCGCCTCGACGCCGGCGAGACCGACCTCGAGGTCGAGGGGTCGATCGCCAAGTGGTTCGCCACCGAGGCGGGCAACCGGGCCGCCGAGGACGGCATCCAGGCCCTCGGCGGCTACGGCTACATCGCCGAGTACGGTGTGGAGAAGATCAAGCGGGACGTGCGCATCACCACGATCTACGAGGGGACGAGCGAGATCCAGCAGAACATCATCAGCACCTTCCGCTGGAAGAAGACCCGCAAGAGCCGGGGCGCCTTCTACGGCGACCTCGCCGCGGCGATGGAGGACCTCGAGCGGCGGCACCCCGGCCTCGGCGCCGTAACTGTTGCGCTCGGCGCCCGGGCCCTCAACCGCCTGATCGCCGAGGTCGACGCCCGGCGGCTCACCCGCGAGCAGATCGTGATGTTCGACCTCGCCGAGCTCATGGCCCGCACCGAGATCGGGGCGGCCGCGGTGCGGCGGGCGGCCCGGCTCGCGGAAGAAGGCGACGGCCGGGCCGGGCGGGCCGCGGGCATCGCCCGGCTCTTCGCCCTCGAGACCGCCGAGCGTTTCGAACGCAACAGCCTGCGGATCCTGCACGGGACCGGGGAGATCGCCCCCGCCGAGGTGGAGGCGCTGCTCCGGGAGATACGCCTCCCCGAGCTCGCCGCGGCGCGGCGCGGCTCAATCCGCGAGATGGACCGCCTGGCCGATCTCGTCTTCGGCCGCTAGGGGAGGGGGGAGCGATGCGCTTTCAGGACAAGGTGGTGATGGTCACCGGGGCCGCCGCCGGCATCGGGCGGGTCACGGCCGAGCGTTTCGCGGCCGAGGGGGCGCGGCTGGCGATCTGCGACGTGGACGCCGAGACCGGCCGCGCGGCCGCCGCCGCCCTCGGCCCGGAGGCCTTCTTCCAGGAAGTCGACGTCCAGAGCGACGCCGCGGTCACGGCCTGGACGGAGGCCGTGATGGCCCGCTTCGGGCGGATCGACGTCCTCGTCAACAACGCCGGCATCACGCGCGATGCGCTGCTGCTGCGCATGAAAGAGGCCGACTGGGACCGGGTCCTCGCCATCAACCTCAAGGGGGCCTTCCTCTGCACGCGCGCCGTCGCCCGCCACATGGTCCAGCAGCGCTCCGGCCGGATCGTGAACGTGGCCTCGGTGGTGGGCCAGATCGGCAACGTCGGCCAGGCGAACTACGTCGCCTCCAAGGCCGGGCTGATCGGGCTCACCAAGACCGCGGCGCGCGAGTTCGCCGGCCGCGGCGTGACCGTCAACGCCGTCGCCCCAGGGTTCATCGAGACGCGGATGACCGCGGTGCTGAGCGAGAAGGTCAAGGAGGCCTTTCTCGCCCAGATCCCGCTCGGCCGCCCGGGCCGGCCGGAGGACGTCGCGGCCGCGATCGCCTTTCTCGCTTCGGACGACGCCGCCTACCTGACGGGCCAGGTGCTGCACGTGAGCGGCGGCATGTACATGTGAGGGGGGCCGCAGCCCGACCCCCCCGGAAACCCCGGCGGCCGCGCGCCGCCGACCCACGGAGGAACGCCCATCATGGCCACGGTTGAAGAGATCCAGGAGAAGGTGAAGAAGATCATTGCCGAGAAGCTGAGCGTGGAGCTGTCGGAGGTGAAGCCGGAGGCCTCGTTTGTCGACGACCTCGGGGCGGACTCGCTCGACCTCGTCGAGCTGATCATGTCGATGGAGGAGGAGTTCGGCGTCGAGATTTCCGACGAGGACGCCGAGAAGATCCTCACCGTCCAGGACGCCATGGATTACATCGCCCGGCGCAAGTGACCGCGGCGGCGGGTTGCCACAAGGAGGCGGTTTGAAAAAACGGGTTGTCGTCACGGGTCTGGGGCTCGTCTGCCCCGTCGGCATCGGCGTGGAAGAAAGCTGGCGGGCGATCTGCGAGGGCCGCTCCGGCATCACGCGGATCACCCGTTTCGACCCTGCCCCCTACGAGACGCAGATCGCGGGGGAGGTGAAGGGCTTCCGGGCGGAAGACTGGATGAGCAAGAAGGACGCCAAGCGCTTCGAGCCGTTCATCTCCTACGCCGTCGCCGCGACGCGGCTCGCCCTGGACGACGCCCGGCTGACGATCACCGCGGAGAACGGGCCGCGGGTGGGGGTCGTCACGGGCTGCGGGCTGGGGGGGCTGCGCTTCATGGAGGAGACCATCCTCAACATCCACACCAACGGCCCGCGGCGGGTGAGCCCCTTTTTCATCCCCATGATGATCGGCAACATGGCCCCCGGCATGATCTCGATCCTCTTCGGGGCCAAAGGGCCCAACCTCTCCTTCGCCACCGCCTGCGCGGCCGGCGCGCACGCCGTGGGGGATTCCTTCAAGATCATCCAGGAGGGCCGCGCCGACGCCATGATCACCGGGGGCACCGAGGCCGTCATTTCCCCCTCCTGCATCGCGGGCTTCAACGCCATGAAGGCCCTCTCCACGCGCAACGCCGAGCCCGAGCGGGCCTCGCGGCCCTTCGACCGCGACCGCGACGGCTTCGTCCCCGGCGAGGGGGCGGGGATCGTCATCCTCGAGGAACTCGAGCACGCGCTGCGGCGGGGGGCGCGGATCTACGCCGAGCTGATCGGCTACGGCCTGACCGGCGACGGCTACCACATCACCTCGCCGCCGCCCGACGGCGAGGGCGCCGCCCGCTGCATGCAGATGGCCCTCGACGACGCGGGGATCGCCCGCGAGGAAGTCGACTACATCAACGCCCACGGGACCTCGACCGAGCTGAACGACCTCTACGAGACGCGCGCCATCAAGCAGGTGTTCGGGGAGCACGCCTACCGCCTGGCCGTGAGCTCCACCAAGTCCATGACCGGCCACCTCCTGGGCGGTGCGGGCGGCGTCGAGGCCGTCTTTTCCGCCCTCGCCGTCTACCACGACATCCTCCCCCCCACCATCAACTACGAAAACCCGGCCGAGGAGCTGGACCTGGACTACGTCCCCAACCGCGCCCGCAAGGCGCGGGTGAACGTCGCCATGTCGAACTCCTTCGGCTTCGGCGGGACGAACGCCGCTCTGCTGTTCCGCAAGTTCACGGGGCCCTGAGGCCCCCCCGCACCGTTTTTTCTCTTGCGGCGAAAATTCGGGGCGGATAGTATGATTCTTTCGATTCCAGGCGGTTAGCAGGCCGGAAGCGGGATCGTGGCCGCGGCTGCCCCCCCCGGGGCGGCCGCGGGAAAGCGAGGAGGCCATGCCGGCGGCGGAGCGGCCCAGCTGGGAAACCTACTTCATGGACATCACCCGTCTCGTCGCCCGGCGCACGACCTGCCTGCGCCGGGCCGTGGGGGCGGTGATCGTCAAGGACAAGCGCATCCTCGCCACGGGCTACAACGGGGCGCCGACCGGGATCCGGCACTGCGCCGAGGTCGGCTGCCTGAGGGAAAGCCTGGGGGTGGAATCCGGCATGCGCCACGAACTGTGCCGGGGGATCCACGCCGAGCAGAACGCCATCCTGCAGGCGGCCTACCACGGCGTCTCGGTCAAGGGCGCGCACCTTTACTGCACCACCCAGCCCTGCTCCATCTGCGCCAAGATGATCATCAACGCCGGGATCACGAAGATCTACTACGAATCCGGCTACGCCGACGAGCTGGCGCAGGCCCTGCTGGAAGAGGCGGGAATCCCCACGGTCTGCCTGGCCGGGGAGGCCAAGGCGGGGGCGCGGGCGGCGGGGCGCACGGGGGGGGGCCTGCGGGCGCTGCCCCCGGCCGGCGGGAAAGGCAGGGGCAGATGAAGTGCCCGTTCTGCGGTGAGATCGAAAACCGGGTGATCGACAGCCGCCTGAGCAAGGATGCGCGCGTCATCCGCCGCCGGCGGGAGTGCCTCGCCTGCAGCCGGCGCTTCACGACCTACGAGCACATCGAGGAGATCCCGATCCTGATCGTGAAGAAGGACGGCCGCCGGGAGCTCTTCAGCCGGGAGAAAGTCCGCACGGGCATGCTCAAGGCCTGCGAGAAGCGCAACATCAGCCTGAACCTCATCGAGGGCTTCATCGAGGACCTCGAGCGCGACCTGCGCGAAAGCGAGGAGAAGGAGATCCCCTCCTCGGTCATCGGCGAAAAGATCATGGCCAAGCTGCACGAGCTCGACGACGTGGCCTACGTGCGCTTTGCCTCGGTCTATCGCGAGTTCAAGGACGTCCACGATTTCGTGCTCGAGCTGAAAAAGCTGCTGAGCAGCGAAAAAGCCCCCCTGCTCGAAGACAAACCCGATCCGGCCGGCGGGCCGCCCGGGACCCGATGAACCCCGAGGAGCGTTTCATGCGGCGCGCCCTCGCGCTGGCGAGGCGGGGGCGGGGGTGGACCTCGCCCAACCCCATGGTGGGGGCGGTCGTGGTGCGCGAGGGGCGGGTCGTCGGGGAGGGGTTCCACGCCGCGGCGGGCGAAGCGCACGCCGAGGTGCGGGCGCTTGAGGCCGCGGGCGACCGGGCCCGCGGGGCCGAGCTCTACGTGACGCTCGAGCCCTGCAACCACCACGGCCGGACCCCCCCGTGCACGCACGCCATCGTCGCCGCCGGCATCCGGCGGGTGGTCATCGCCGCCCGCGACCCCAACCCGCGCGTCGCCGGCGGCGGGGCGGCCTTTCTCGCCGAGCGCGGCCTGGAGGTGGTCCTGGGGGTGCTCGCCGCGGAGGCCTCGCGGCTGAACGAGGCCTTCTTCAAGCACTGCCGCACCGGCCTCCCCTTCGTCACGGTCAAGTGCGCCTCCACCCTGGACGGGCGGATCGCCACCCGCACCGGGGATGCGCGCTGGATCACCGGCGAGGCGGCGCGCCGGCGGGTGCACGAGCTGCGGCACGCCGCGGACGCGATCCTGGTCGGCGTCGGCACGGTCGTCGCCGACGACCCGCAGCTCACCACCCGGCTCCCGGCCGGCCGCCGCGGCAAGGACCCCCTGCGCGTCGTGCTCGACCCGCGGCTGCGAATCCCCCCGGCGGCGCGGGTGCTGCATCCCGGCTCCGCCGCCGGGACCCTGATCGTCGCCGGCGAGGGCGTCCCCGCGGAAGCCCGGCGGCGCCTGGAGCGGCCGGGGGTGGAGGTGATCGGCTGCCCCGCGCCCGGCGGCCGGATCGACTGGCGGGCGCTGCTTGCGGAGCTGGGGTCCCGGGGGGTGATGAGCCTGCTGATCGAGGGCGGAAGCCGGGTCTTCGCCTCGGCCTTCCGGGCGGGTGTTGTGGACAAGGCCTGCTTCTTCATCGCCCCGATCCTCTTCGCCGGCGACGACGGGGTCCCGGTCTGCGCGGGGCCCGGGGTGGCCGCGGTGCGCGAGGCGATCCGCCTCGTGCGGGCCGAAACGCGGCGGCTCGGGGAGGATCTGCTGATCGAGGGCTACCCCGCGCCGGCGGGGGACGCCCCCGGGGGCGGCGGGCGGGGGCCCGGCGCTTTGCCGCCCGGCGCCTGAAGCCTTATGTTGGGCAGTGAACGGCGGCCCGGGGCCGCCGGGGGAGGAGCGGTGTTCACCGGAATCATCGAAGGCCTGGGGACGGTGCGGGCCGTCCACCCCTCGGGGGCCGGCCTCCGGCTGGCGATCGAGGCCGACTTCGACCTCGAGGGCACCCGTGTCGGCGACAGCCTCTGCGTGGACGGCGCCTGCCTGACCGTGGTGCGGCGCGCGGGCCGGAGCGTCGAGGCGGACGTTTCCCCCGAAACGGTCGCCCGGACGACCTTCGGCGCCCTGCGGCCGGGCGCGCGGGTGAACCTGGAGCGGGCCCTTCGGCTCGGGGACCGGCTGGACGGCCACCTCGTCTCCGGCCACGTGGACGGGACCGGGTGGATCGAGTCCCGCGAGCCGCTCGGCAACGCCTTGCGCATCGGCTTCCGCGCGCCCGCCGAGCTCACCCGGGGGATGATCCCCAAGGGGTCGGTCGCGGTCGACGGGGTGAGCCTCACGATCAACCGCCTGGAGCGCGAGCGCTTCGAGGTTGCGGTCATCCCGCACACGGCCTCGTGGACGACGCTCGGGGTCAAGGAAATCGGCCGGGCCGTGAACATCGAAACCGACCTGGTCGGCAAGTACATCGAGCGGTTCCTGCGGCACCCCCGGCAGGAGGGGGAGGCCGCCGCGGCCGGCGTCAGCCTCGAGCAGCTCGCGCGGGCGGGGTTCATCCGGTAGGGGCCGGTGCCGCCCGGGGGAAGGATCGGGTCAGGGTCATGCGGTATCTCGCCATCGAAGAAGCCATCGAGGAAATCCGCCGCGGCCGGATGATCATCCTGGCCGACGGGCGGGACCCCGAATCCGAGGGGGATTTCTGCATGGCGGCCGAGAAGGTCACCCCCGAGGCCGTCAATTTCATGGCCCGCAAGGGCCGCGGCCTCATCTGCCTGTCGCTGTCGCGCGAGAAGGCCAGGGCCCTCGATCTCCCCCCGATGGTCGAGAACAACACCTCGCGCTACGGCACCGGATTCACGGTCTCGATCGATGCGCG
>Ga0101944_10000866_pt1 | contig 78395 bp, 59 predicted proteins | sample DewCreD2012metaG_FD_75245 | JGI IMG/M metagenome (GOLD analysis project Ga0101944, IMG submission 75245) | Hot spring sediment bacterial and archeal communities from British Columbia, Canada, to study Microbial Dark Matter (Phase II) - Dewar... ... | reverse complement strand
GCGGCACGGGACGCAACGGCCGCATCGTGGAAGAATGGGTCGTGGGCCGGATCGAGAAATAATCGACCCGAGACGGGAGAGTCCCATGGCACAGGAAGAGGTGAAAGAAATCCTTTTGCGCGCGATCCGGATGGAGGAGAACTCCTTCGAGCTTTACACGGCCGCGGCCGCCCGGGTGAAGGATCCTGCGGCCAGAGCCGGCCTGGCGGACCTGGCGGGCCAAGAGAAACAGCACAAGGCCAAGCTCGAGAAATTGCTTTCCGGCGATCTGAACTGGGGGACGGCTCTATCCAGGAAAAAGGCCAAGGATCTCCAGATCGGAGGACCTCTGGAGGCCAGACCGCTCGGCCCGTCGTCCGATCTCCAGGACGTGCTCACCGTGGCGATCAAGCGGGAGGAAGCGAGCGGAGCCCTCTATGCTCAGATGGCAGCTCTGCTCGATCCGGGGCCGGAGAAGGATCTGTTCGAACTTCTCTCGAACGAAGAATCCAGGCACAAGCTGTACGTGGAAGGGCTTTACGAGAAGGAGATCTACAAAGAATTCTAGGCTCCTGGCCAGGTTCGCGAAGGAGGGACCCGTCATGGTGGAAACGCTGTATCGAGCCAACGTACTCATTTGCGGCGGCACTGGCTGCACCGCTTCCGGGTCCGAGGGCGTGCTGAAGGCTCTGGAGGAGGAGATCGCGCGCCGGGGGCTTCGGGAAGAGGTCCGGGTCGTACAGACCGGCTGCCGCGGCTTCTGCGCCATGGGCCCGGTCATCATGATCTATCCCGAGGGGATCTTTTACTGCCAGGTCCAGAAAGAGGACGTTCCGCTCCTGGTGGAGGAGACCCTGGTCAAGGGGCGGGTGGTCGAGAGACTGGCCTACCGAGAGCCCGCCCAGCACAAGGCCATTCCGCATTACGGAGAGATCCCTTTTTACCGGAAGCAGCTCCGCATCGCCTTGCGCAACTGCGGCATGATCGATCCGGAACGGATCGACGAATACATCGCCCATGACGGATACGCCGCCCTGACCAAGGTGCTCACCGAAATGACACCTGACGAGGTGATCGCCGAGGTCAAGGAGTCGGGTCTTCGGGGGCGGGGTGGGGCCGGCTTCCCGACCGGTCTCAAGTGGGAATTCACGAGGCGATCTCCGGGCGAGCCCAAATACGTGGTGTGCAACGCGGACGAGGGTGACCCCGGGGCCTTTATGGACCGCAGCATCATCGAAGGCGATCCGCACAGCCTGATCGAGGGCATGGCGATCGCGGGGTACGCCATAGGGGCCCGGGAAGGGTACATCTACTGTCGGGCCGAGTATCCTCTGGCGATCAAGCGGCTTCAGGTCGCTATCCGGCAGGCCGAGGAATACGGTCTGCTGGGCGAACGGATTCTCGGCACGGATTTCGAATTCCATCTCCATATCAAAGAGGGGGCAGGGGCCTTCGTTTGTGGCGAGGAGACGGCGCTTCTGGCTTCGATCGAAGGGCGGAGGGGAGAACCGAGGCCCCGGCCCCCTTTCCCTGCTGTTTCGGGCCTGTGGGGCAAGCCCACGAATCTCAATAACGTCAAGAGCTACGCCAATGTTCCTCAGATCATTTTGAAGGGCGCTTCCTGGTTCAACAGCATCGGTCCGGCCCGGAGTCCCGGAACCGCGATCTTCGCTCTCACCGGCAAGGTGAACAACACGGGGCTCGTGGAAGTGCCCATGGGCATCACCCTGGGCGAGATCATCTTCGACATCGGCGGCGGGATTCTCAAGGGCCGCAAGTTCAAGGCCGTCCAGACCGGCGGGCCCCTGGGCGGGTGCATCCCGGCCCAACACCTCAACGTGAAGGTGGACTTCGACTCCCTGCGCGAGGTGGGAGCCGTGATGGGCTCGGGCGGCATGATCGTGGTGGACGAAGATACCTGCATGGTGGAGTTCGCCAAGTTCTTCCTCCAGTTCGCCACTGCGGAAAGCTGCGGCAAATGCATTCCCTGCCGGGCCGGCGGCCGGAGGATGCTCGAGATCCTCACGAGAATCTGCGAAGGCAAGGGCAGGCTCGAGGACATCGACAAGATCCGCAAGATCGCAGCGGGCATGGAAGCTGGCGCCCTGTGCGCCTTGGGCCAGCTCACCCCTGGGCCGGTCATGGCCGCCCTTCGGTACTTCGAGCACGAGTTCATCGCCCATATCGAGGACAAGCGGTGCGAGGCCGGCTCCTGCAAGGAGCTCGTGGCCGCCCGTTGCTTGAACGCGTGCCCGGCCGGAGTGGACGTGCCTGCCTATGTGAGCCTGGCGGCTGAGGGGCGCTATGCCGAGGCATTGGAGATCCACAGGGAGCGAAATCCCTTTGCCATGATCTGCGGCCGGGTTTGTCCGGCCTTCTGCGAACAGCGCTGCCGGAGAGGCGACGTGGACGAGGCGGTGGGCATCCGGGCGATCAAGCGGTTCATGGCCGACCATGAACGGAAGAATCCTTGGACCCCGCGGCGGCTCGCAGAGGCCAGAACCGAACGGGTGGCCGTTGTGGGTTCCGGCCCTGCTGGTCTCACGGCGGCCCTGAGGCTGGCCCAGAGGGGATACCCGGTCACGGTCTTCGAGGCTTTGCCGGTCGCCGGAGGCATGATGGCGGTCGGGATCCCCGAGTACCGCCTGCCCCGAGACGTGCTCAACGAAGAGATCGACAACATCCGCAGGGCGGGCGTCGAGATCGTGTGCAACAAGGCCTTGGGCCGGGACTTCACGATCGACGATCTTCTCGACGGCCAGGGGTTCCGGGCCGTGGTGCTCGCCATCGGAGCCCACAAGAGCATGCGTTTGGGCGTGCCCGGAGAAGAGAAAGAGGGCGTCTGCCAGGGCGTGGATTTCCTGAGGAACGTTGCCCTGGGCAAGGCGCCGGACGTGAAGGGCAAGCGGGTCGCGGTGGTTGGAGGAGGCAACGTGGCGATCGATGCCGCTCGGACAGCCCTGCGTCTGGGCGCAGCCGAGGTGAACGTGATCTACCGCAGGACACGCCAGGACATGCCTGCCTACGAGGAGGAAGTGGAGGCCGCCATGGAGGAAGGGGTGCTCTTCCACTTCCTCTCCAATCCGGTCCGGGTGCTGGGCCCGGCCAGGGTCACGGCGGTCGAGGTCCAGCACCAGCAACTGGGCGACTTCGACGCGAGCGGCAGGCGGCGGCCCGTGCCGGTGGAAGGGGCGGTCTTCCAGCTTTCGGTGGATTTCCTCATCGCTGCCATCGGCCAGAGGCCGGACAGCGCCTGCATCGACGGTTCCGGCGTGGAGGTGAAGAAGGATTCCACCTTCAAGGTGTCCGGCGAACTCGGCACCTCGCGACCCGGGGTGTTCGCGGCCGGGGACGCGGTCTCGGGTCCCGCATCGGTGATCGAGGCCGTGGCTCAGGGAAACCGGGTCGCCTGGGCCGTGGACACGTACCTGAGATTGGGCAGGCAGGAGAAGTACGATTCCAGGCCGGTCGTTCACTTCCCGGATCTGACCTGGGACATGGAAAAGTACGGCGAGGCCGGCCGCATCCGGCCCCGGTACCTTGAGGTGAAGGAGCGCAGGGGCACCTTCCGGGAAGTGGAACTCGGACAGCCGGAACAGGCGATCCGGGAAGAGTGCAGACGCTGCCTGCGCTGCGACCTGGAATGGCTCGAGAGCCATCCGGCGGCCAAAGGACAACCAGAAGGGAAGCGCGCCGCAGAAGGCGTCTGATCCGAGAAGGCAGCGGTCGAACGGGGAGGAGCACCCATGGCTTCGATTACCATCACGATCAACGGTCAGAAGGTCCCGGCCCAGACCGGCCAGACGGTGCTGGAGGCGGCCCGGGCCGCTGGGATCGACATCCCGACCCTCTGTCACCATCCGGCCGTCAAGCCGATCGGCGCCTGCAGGCTCTGCATGGTGGAGATTGCGGGCCAGAGGACTCTCCAGCCGGCCTGCACGTTTCCTGTGGCGGACAAGATGGACGTCAAGACCGAGTCTCCGAAGGTCGTTGAGGTCCGCAAGTTCGTCATGGAGCTCATCTTCTCTGAGCGGAACCACTTCTGCATGTATTGCGAGATGAGCGGCGACTGCGAATTGCAGGCCTTGGCATACAAGTACGGCATCGATCACATGACGTATCCCACGTACGTCAAGGGGTATCCGGTGGACGCGAGCCCGCCCTATTTCCTCTTGGACCACAACCGGTGCGTCCTGTGCAGGAGGTGCGTCCGGGTCTGCGGCGAGCTCGTGGCCAACCACACGCTGGACATGCGCCAGCGAGGCGCATCCACCATGGTGCAGGCGGACATGAACTTGCCCCTAGGCCAATCCTCGTGCATCTCCTGCGGCAATTGTCTGGACGTTTGCCCCACGGGCGCCCTCGTGGACAAGAGAAGCGCCTTCATGGCCCGCAACGCTCAGACCGAGCACGTGCGGAGCGTCTGCTCCCAGTGCAGCCTGGGATGCGGGATTGACGTCGTGACCCGAGCGGGAAATCTCTTGAGGGTCCAGGGGGATTCCGATGCTCCTGTGAACCGGGGTCTGCTGTGCCGCAAGGGCCGTTTCGAGCCTCTTTACGAGAAGCGGGCGCGTCTGCTGGCCCCTCTCGTGCGGACCCTGGACGGCGGACACAGGCAGGCGGACTGGAACGAGGCGCTTCAGACTGCGGCCGATCGTATCCGCCGGACGCCTGCCGCCAAAGTTGGCGTCCTCGCCTCCACCTGGGCCACGAACGAGGCCCTGTACCTGCTGGCGAGGCTTTTCGTGAAGGAACTCAAGGCCGGCAAGGCAGGCCTCCTCCATCCCGTGGTTCCGGTTCTCTCGGACAAGCTGCCGGCTTCTCTGGAGGAGATCGCCAAGAGCGATTGTGTTCTGGTGGTGGGCGCGGATCCGGCTCAGGACCATCCCGTGGTCTCGTTCTTTGTCAAGCGCGTTCTTGACGCCGAAGGCAGGCTGATCGTGGTGGGTGCTCCGGCAAGTCCTTTGGCGGACCTGGCCGACGAAAGCTTCGGCACGGAGGAGATCCGCAAGGCGGTGGAGACCGCCCGGGCCGCTTCTCGGCCTGCAGTTCTCTATGGAGCGGGCCTGTCCGAAAGGGTGCTTGAAGAGCTGAAGTCCCTCGCAGGAAAAGCGCTCCTTCTGCCCCTCCAACCGGGCGTCAATACGTTCGCCGCAGCGAAGTTCGGACTGGACCGAATCGCAGAACCTTCTGGACTCGAGGTGCTTTACGTTCTGGCAGGCGAGGAGGATTTGGGGGACAGGATTCTCGGAAAGATCGGCAAGGACACGTTCTTGATCGTGCAGGGATGTTACGGATCGAGCCTCACGGACCGGGCCGACGTTGTGCTGCCCATGGCCGCATGGGCCGAGCGGTCCGGCACGCTCACCAACACGGCCGGTCTGGTGCAGGAGGTGCGGGCCGCGACCGATCCCGCTGGCAGCTCAAAGCCCGACTGGGAGATCCTGTCGCTCCTGGCCGAGCGATTGGGGGTCAAGCCCGGGGCTTCGCTGGAGGAGATCGCGGTGCACGCGAGCCGGCAGCTCCAATGAAAGGAGACGGAAGATGGGCAAGGTGACTGTGGCCACGGACTGGCTGGCCGCCTGCGCAGGCTGCCACATGTCTTTGCTGGACAGCGATGAGCGGATCGTGGGTCTCCTGGACCTGGTGGAATTCACGTCCAGTCCGGTGACCGACCTCAAGCATCCGCCCAAGGAGGGCGTGACCGTGGGCATTCTCACGGGCGCGATCGCCAACACCCACAACATCGAAGTGGCCAAAAGGATGCGGGAGCGCTGCCAAATCCTCATCGCCCTGGGGGACTGCGCCACCTTCGGCGGGATCGTGGCCACCCGGAACCTGGCCGGGACCGAGGCATGCCTCAAGAGGGCGTACCTCGAGGCCGAGAGCGTGGTGGACGGCGTGATCCCGGACTCGCCCGAGCTGGGCAAGCCTCTGGAGACCGTGACCGGCGTCGGCGATGTGGTGAAGGTGGACCTGTTTATACCGGGTTGCCCGCCGCGGGCGGATGCGATCTATTACGCCTTGAGCGAACTGCTGGCCGGCCGGGTTCCTGTCGTGCTGCCGCCCGAGCACTTCGTTTACGACTGAAGGAGAACCGCCATGGGTGTCCGCAAGATCACGATCGAGCCGGTGACGCGCATCGAAGGCCATGCCCGGATCACGATCCACCTCGACGAGGCGGGCCGGGTGGAAAAGACCTTCTTCCACGTGGACGAGTTCCGGGGACTGGAAAAGTTCAGTGAGGGCCGGCCCTATTTCGAGATGCCCCAGATCACCCAGCGGATCTGCGGCATCTGTCCGGTGAGCCATCATCTGGCCTCGGCCAAGGCCTGCGACGCCGTGGTCGGACTGGACCCGCCCAGGCCAGCCAAGCTCCTGCGGGAGCTCATGCACATGGGCCAGTTCGTGCAATCCCACGGCATGCACTTCTTCCATTTGGCCGCCCCGGATCTCGTCTTCGGGTTCGACGCCGATCCGGCCACGCGCAACGTGTTCGGGATCGTCAAAGCCAACCCGGAATTGGCCCTGAAGGCCGTGAACCTGAGGCGCTACGGCCAGCAGATCATCGAAAGGCTGGGTGGTAAGCGGGTGCATCCCAACCTGGCCGTGCCGGGCGGGGTGAACGGCCCGCTTCGGCCCGAAGATCGCGACGCCATCGCGGCGGAACGGGAGACCATGATCGGTTATGCCCGGGAGGCTCTCACCATCGCCAAGGGATGGCTCGAGGCGAACGCGGATCTGGCTGCGAACTTCGCCTCTTTTCCGTCCAACTACATGGGGATGGTGGACGATCAGGGAAGACTCCAGCTTTACGACGGCAAGCTCTGCGTCCGGGATCGGCAGGGCAGGCTGCTCGCCCGGTTCGACGGCCATGAATACCTCGAGTATGTGGCTGAGCATGTGGAGAGCTGGTCTTTTCTCAAGTTTCCTTATTATCGGAAGCTGGGCTGGCCCGAGGGCACGTACCGGGTCGGACCTCTGGGCCGACTGAACGTGGCGGAGAGTATCGGGACGCCTCTGGCCCAGGAGGAATTCAAGAAGTTCAAGCAGCTCGGCGGAGGCAAGCCTGTCGAAGGGTCCCTGTATTATCATTACGCCAGGCTGATCGAACTGTTCTACGCCCTCGAAAGGATCGGCGAGCTTTTGGAAGACAAGGACATCCTGTCCCGGGAGATCCGGGCGTATCCGCTGAATGGTTTGCCCGGGCACGGGGTCGGCATCATCGAGGCGCCCCGGGGGACTCTCTTCCACGACTATTCGACCGACTCAAACGGACTTCTCACGCGGGTCAATCTGATCGTGGCCACGGGGAACAACAACTGGGCCATGCACACCTCGGCCGGCCTGGTGGCCAAGGCTTTCGTGAACGGAAACAAGCTCACTGAGGGGGTTCTCAACCGGGTCGAGGCCGCCATCCGCTGCTACGATCCGTGTCTGTCGTGCGCCACCCACGCCATCGGCCAGATGCCCTTGGAAGTGGAACTCGTGGCTGCGGACGGCACGGTGCTGGACCGGATGGCCCGTTGAAAACGGAAGGGGCCGCGCCCGTCGGAGCGGGGCGAAAAGGACGCTGTGCGTGACGGCCGCCGCAGGGGCGCAGAAGACCGGAAGGAAGGATTCGGCTGATTTTCGGATGAGGGTGGAGTGCGAAGGCAGGAGGCCGGCTCAGCGTACCCTGCGGCGGGTGTTTCGTCGCCCCACACAAGGGTATAATGATTGATGCGGACCTTGGTCATCGGTTACGGCAACCTGGACCGCGGAGACGATGGCGTGGCGTACGCGATCGTGAACGAGTTGAGGAAGGCGCTGTTCCGAAAGGCTCTGGACGAGGAGGAAACAGGGCTCCAAGATCTGGGCGGGAAGGCCGACACGGTCTTTCTGAGACAACTCGTCCCGGAGCTGATGGAGACGGCGGTGGAATATGACCGGCTTGTTTTCGTGGACGCCCATGTGGGAAATCGAGACGGTGAGATTGCCTGGAGGCAAGTTGTCCCGGAGTTCGTTCCTTCCGCCTTCACCCACCATCTGACCCCCGCCACGTTTCTCGCGCTCATGCGGGCCTTGTACGATCGTGCTCCGGCCGGCTATCTTCTCTCGGTCCGCGGTTACACCTTCGATTTCTGCCGGGGGTTGTCGGAGGCGACGGCCGCTCTTGTGGGGCCTGCCGTCGAAAAGATCCTCGAGAATCTCTCGCTCTGACGATATCATCACAAGATGCAGCTTGGGGCTTGAGGGGAGGACGCTGGAACCTGGCAGGCGAAACCCGACGGCTGGAAACAAGTCGGGGTCTGGGGCGCGGCGTGAAAGGTGAACCCGGGTGCCGGGAAACGGCTAGACACATTGAGCTGGGCGGCGTGGTCCAGGGCGTCGGATTCCGGCCTTTCGTCTACAACCTTGCAAGGGAGCGGGGTCTCAGAGGCTGGGTTCGGAACACTTCAGCAGGGGTCGAGATCGAGGTGGCCGGCCCGCCGGACGGGGTGGAGAGCTTCGTTTCGGACCTTTGCATGCGGGCGCCTCCGCTGGCTCGCATAGACTGGATCCGGGTCGAACAGAGCCTTCTTGACAGCCACGAAGGGTTCAGGATCCTCGAAAGCCGCGACCGCCTGGAGGCCTACCAGCTTCTGGCCCCGGATCACGCCACATGCAAGGACTGCCTCGCCGAGCTGTTCGATCCCAGGGACAGGCGGCACCGGTATCCCTTCATCAACTGCACGAACTGCGGACCGCGGTTCACCATCATCGAAGACATCCCCTACGACCGTCCTCGGACGACCATGCGGGATTTCCGGATGTGCGAGGCCTGCCAGGCCGAGTACGACGATCCGACCGACCGGCGCTTCCACGCCCAGCCCAACGCCTGTCCGGTCTGCGGCCCCCATCTCGAGTGGGTGGAGGGAGCGCGGCAAGGCACGGGCGTAAGCCCTTCGCAGTCCCTGATGGGGGATTCCGAGATCCTCGCTGCGGCCGGCCGGGTCCTTCGGTCCGGCGGCATCTTGGCGGTCAAGGGCCTCGGAGGATTTCAGCTCGCGTGCGATGCCACGGACCCCGGGGCCGTCTCCACCCTCCGCCGCCGCAAGAGGAGGCCCCACAAGCCCCTGGCCGTCATGATGGGATCGATGGAGGAGATCCGACGGCACTGCCGCGTGAACCCAGAAGAGGAACAATTGCTCCTTTCGACCTCTGCTCCGATCGTGCTTCTCGAGCGCCGGCCGGAATCCAATCTCGCGACAGGCGTCGCTCCGGGCCAGGCTTGGCTGGGAGTCATGCTTCCGTACACCCCTCTGCATCACCTGCTGATGCGGGAAGCCGGCAGGCCCCTGGTCATGACGAGCGGAAACCTTTCCGAGGAGCCCATCGCCAGGGACAACGAGGAAGCCCTAAGAAGGCTCTCGTCGATCGCAGACGCTTTTCTGTTGCACAATCGGGGCATCTACGCCCGCTACGACGACAGCGTGTGGTTCGTTCCCCTGCCGGGAAAGCCCCAGCCGGTCCGGCGGGCCAGGGGATACGCGCCCTACCCGATCCGCCTGAGCCGTTCTCTGGGGAAAGTGCTCGCCTGCGGCGCGGAGCTCAAGAACACTTTCTGCCTGACCCGGGACACGTACGCCTTTGTCAGCCAGCACATTGGGGACATGGAGAATCTGGAGACCCTCGAACATTTCGAGCAGAGCCTGAAGATCTACGAACATCTGTTCCGCTGCACGCCCGAAGCTGTTGCGTGCGACCTGCACCCGGATTTTCTTTCGAGCCGATACGCCCGCGAACGCGCCGAAAAGGAGAACCTGCCCCTGTTCCAAATCCAGCACCACCACGCCCATATCGCATCGTGCCTTGCGGACAACGACTGGCCGCCGGAAAGAGGGGAGGTGCTCGGCGTGTCCCTCGATGGGACCGGCTATGGGCTGGACGGCACCATCTGGGGAGGAGAGTTCCTGGTGGCCGGGTACGACGGGTTTCGGCGGTGGGGGCATCTCCAGTACCTGCCGCTGCCGGGAGGCGAGGCGGCCATCCGCAAGCCGGTGCGTCTGGCTTTGGCTTGTTGCCAGACTCTTCTCGGCCGCGTTCCGGACTTGGCTCCGTTCAGGACTCTTTCAGAGGAGGAGCGCAGGACCGTCTCTCGGATGTTGGCCCGAGGATTCAACACGCCCTGGACTTCTTCCTGCGGAAGGCTTTTCGACGCGGTCAGCGCTTTGGCCGGCGTCTGCCTGGAGGCGAGCTTCGAGGGTCAGGCGGCCATGGAGCTCGAGAGCGTAGCCGGCCGCTGCGAAGACCTCGACCCGGAGTGGGTTTATCCGTTCTCGGTTGACCGACTGGGAGAATGCCGGGTCTTGAGACTGGAGGAACTTTTCAAGACTCTGGTGCAGGACCTGGAAAGAGGCGAGGAAGCCGACCGGGTGAGCGGCCGGTTTCACGCCACTGTGGCCAGCATGGTGGCGGCCATGTGCGAAAGGATGCGGGAGGAGACGGGCCTGGCGACAGTGGCTCTTTCGGGGGGCTGTTTCCAGAATCGGATCTTGCTTCGCCTGGTTGTAAAGGGTCTTGCCGCGGCCGGCTTCGAGGTGCTCCTGCACCGGCAGGTCCCCTGTAACGACGGCGGCCTTTCTTTGGGCCAGGCTGCGATCGCGGCCGCGCTGAGAGACAGAGGCGAGGGAGGTGGCTCGTGTGTTTAGCAGTGCCCACAAGAATTCTGGAGGTTGAGGGCCAGGAGGCCGAGGCCGAGATCGGCGGCGTCCGGCGAAGGATCAGCGTGGCCCTCACGCCAGAAGTCCGGCCTGGGGACTACGTTCTCGTCCACGCGGGGTTCGCGATCAGCGTGCTCGACGAAGAGGAAGCCCGGGAGAGTCTGGAGCTGTTCAAAGAACTCGGGCTTCCGGAGACAGAACCGTGATCCGTTATGTCGACGAATTCAGGGATCCCGAGTTGGTTCGGCGCCTCTTGGACTGGATCCAGGAGCGGGCGGACCGCCAGATGCGATTCATGGAGTTCTGCGGAGGCCATACCCACGCGATTCTTAAGTTCGGAATCCGTTCCCTGCTCCCCCCTCAGGTGAAGATGCTCTCCGGGCCCGGCTGCCCGGTGTGCGTGACTTCTGCCCGCGACATGGACAGAGCCCTGGCCCTGACCAGCGTGAAGGGCCTTATCCTGGCCACGTTCGGCGATATGATGCGCGTTCCCGGCAGCCGGGGCAGCCTTCAAGACGCCAAGGCGCAGGGCGCCGATGTCCGGATCGTATACGGGTGTCTGGACGCGCTCGCTCTGGCCAGGGCGCATCCGGGCCGCGAGGTCGTGTTTCTCGCCGTGGGCTTCGAGACCACCGCGCCCACAGTGGCTGCCTCGGTGCTTGAGGCCCGCGCGCAGGGAGTCGGGAATTTCTCGGTCTTGAGCCTTCACAAGCTCACGCCGCCGGCCATGGAGGCGATCCTGCAGGCGGGCGAAGTGGAACTGGATGGGATCCTCGGCCCCGGCCACGTGACCACGATCATCGGAGCACGCGCCTGGGAGTTCCTGCCCGGACGCCACCGGATCCCTTGCGCAGTGGCCGGGTTCGAGCCCACGGACATTCTTTGGGGGATTCTTGCCCTCGTGGAAATGGCCGCTTCGGGCAGGCCCGCTGTTTGCAATGCTTACACGAGGAGCGTGCGGGCCGATGGCAATCCGGAAGCCCGGCGCCGAATGGAGGAGGTCTTTGAGGTAGTAGATGCGGACTGGAGGGGGCTCGGTCGTCTGCCTGCAAGCGGTCTTTCTCTTCGGGAGGAGTTCTCTTCTTTCGACGCCGCTCGCCGCCATCCGGCAGAGGCGCCCCTGGACGGAGTCGACCCGCCTGGATGCAGGTGCGGGGATGTGCTGAGGGGAGTTCTGGAGCCGCCGCAGTGCCCGCTCTTCGGGAAAAGGTGTAGTCCTGAAGCGCCGGTGGGGCCGTGCATGGTTTCCGGGGAAGGGATCTGCGCGGCCTACTTGCGATACGCGGCGTGCTGAGGCTCGAGAAACCAAACCTGAAGGCCAACAACGGCTGCGGAGAGAAGATTCCATGGGGCCTGGCGGCAGGGTCCTTCTCGCCCACGGAAGCGGCGGCAGGCTCATGCATGAGCTCGTGCAGGACCTGTTTCTGCGATACCTCGGCAATTCCCTTTTGGCCGCGGGGGACGACGCCGCGGTCTGGTCCGTGCCGGGCTTGGGAGCGGGCCGACTCGCCGTCACGACCGACAGCTACGTGGTGAGCCCCATCTTTTTCCCCGGAGGCGACATCGGGAAGCTGGCCGTGTGCGGAACGGTCAACGATCTGGCCATGGTCGGCGCAGAGCCGCTTGCCCTCACTGCGGGCTTCATCTTGGAAGAAGGCCTTTCCCTGTCGGACCTCGAGCGGGTGGTGGTTTCCATGGCCGAGGCGGCTCGCGAGGCTGGCGTGGCGGTCGCGGCAGGTGACACCAAGGTCGTGGACCGGGGGAAGGCGGACCAGATCTTCATCAACACCGCGGGGGTCGGGTGGGTGCGGGACGGAACGCATCTTTCAGGAGCCCATGCCAGGCCGGGCGACGTCGTTCTCGTGAGCGGGACCGTGGGAGAGCACGGGCTGGCGGTGCTGAGCATGCGGGAGGGTCTGGAGTTCTCTTTCCCGCTCGCGAGTGACTGCGCGGCCCTGAACGGCCTCGTCGCCGAAATGCTCTCCTGCGGGGGCGTGCTGCGCTGCCTCCGGGACCCCACCCGGGGGGGGCTGGCCACGACCCTGAACGAAATCGCTCTTCAGAGCGGAGTGGGAATCGAGCTCGAAGAAGCCGCGGTTCCGGTTTCCGAAGGGGTCCGGGCGGCGTGCGAACTTCTGGGCCTGGATCCCTTGTATGCGGCCTGCGAGGGCAGGCTGGTTGCGGTCGCGTCTCCGGAAAGCGAAGGGGTCCTTCTGGAGACCCTGCGGCGAAACCGACTCGGCAGGCAGGCGGCCCGCATCGGCCGCGTGACGGCAAACCCTGCGGGCCGGGTGGTCCTGCTGACGGCCTACGGCGGGCGGCGGATCCTGGACATGCTCAGCGGGGCGCAGTTGCCGCGCATTTGTTGAAAGGAGGTCATGGGGCCATGAAGCTGGGTGAAATCCTCAGGATCGTCGAGGGGAAGCTCATCACGAACGAGGCTGATCTCGATGCGGAGATCCGCTGCGCCTGCGGTGCGGACCTGATGAGCGATGTGCTTACCCACTCGAGGCCAGGCGCCCTTCTTCTGACGGGCCTGACCAATCCCCAAGTGGTGAGGACTGCAGAGGTGGCGGACATCGCAGCCATTGTGTTCGTCCGCGGCAAGATGCCTCCTCCGGAAACCATTGCCCTGGCCCTGGAGAAAGGAATTCCCGTGATCACGGCGCCCTATACCATGTTCGAATTATGCGGGAGGCTGTACAAGGCCGGTATGGCGAGCTGCGACTTGTAGCCTCCCGAGCAAGGCCCCCTGAAAGAGAGAGACGGTAATGGCCGAGAACGGCGAGATTCAAATGTCTTCCGTCGCACCTTCCGGCATTACAAGGGTGCAGGAGCTGATCTATGAACTCAAGATCAAGCAGGTCATGACGTCCCCTGTCCTCACCGTGACGCCGGATACGCGGATGTCCCAGTTCAGGGAGCTGTTGAGGACTCACAAGTTTTCCGGAGCGCCGGTCGTGGAGCAAGGCCGGCTCGTGGGCATCGTGAGCATCGAGGATCTCATCAAGAGTCTTTCGGATGGAAGGCCGGATCTTCTGGTCGGCGAGAGAATGACATGCAACGTCATCACGGTCCAGGAGGAGGAGAGCGTGGTGGAGGCGGTCAAGAAGTTTTCCGAGTACGGGGTGGGCCGGCTGCCGGTTTTGGACAGGCAAGGCCGCTTGAGCGGGATTCTCACCGCGACCGACATCACCCGGGGTCTGCTCACAGCGATCGGCCTGGACTACCACGAGGATGAGATCCGCCGGTACAGGGCGAGCCATATCTTCGAGGACATCGAGAGCGAGGACACGAGCCTGATCCTCCGCTACCGGATTCGGGCCTGCGATTTCGAAAGGGGTGGGGAGGCCTCGAGCAAGATCCGCCGGGCCCTGAAAAGGCTCGGCGCTGATCCCCAGGTGATCCGTCGCGTGGGCATTGCCGTATACGAAGCGGAAATGAACATCATCATCCACACCACTCACGGAGGCGAGATCCAGGCCGAGATCCAGCCCGGGCGTGTGCAGATTGTCGCCACGGATCGAGGCCCAGGGATCGAGGACGTGCGCAAAGCCATGGAGCCCGGATACTCCACTGCGCCCGAGTGGATTCGGGAGCTCGGTTTCGGCGCGGGCATGGGCCTTCTGAATATCCAGAAATGTGCAGACGACATGAAGCTCGGTTCCACCCCAGGGGTGGGAACGAGGCTGGAAATCGTGGTCTACCTTCAGGCCAAAAACGGCCAGAACGCCCAATCGGAAAGGGCGGAACCCGCAAAGGGCTGAGAGCCTGTCGAAAGACAGACCCGGCTTTCCAAAGGAGTCCACACGTGACGGTCAGAGAGATGGTTCAAGCGGTTCCTCTGAAGGTCTTGGCGGGTTCTTCTTTTCTGGATCGGCCGGTCACGGGCGGTTATGCCTCGGACATGCTGAGCCTGGTCATGGCCGGAGCCAAGGCGGGCAACGTCTGGGTGACTATGCAGGGGCATCCGAACGTGGCGGCCGTGGCCTCTCTTCTGGGCCTTGCGGCCGTCGTGGTGACCGAGGACTCCCCGGTCGACCCCGCAACCCTCCAGAGGGCCGAGGAGAACGGCGTGCCCGTGCTGACGACCGGCCTGGACACGTTCAGTCTGGTCGCGGAGCTGTCGCGGCTGGGTGTCCGGGGCGTTCGCAGCGGACCTGGGTCATGAACCCGACTCGCCCGGTCTTCGCGGACCTTCATCTCCACACCGTGGCATCGGCCTGCGCGGAAGTGGAGATGATCCCTCCGCTCATCGTGCGGCGTGCGCGTGAACTCGGAGTCGAGCTTCTCGCCGTCACGGACCACCACACCGTGGAGAATGCAGCCGCGGTCCAGGAGGCTGCCCGGCCCGCAGGGATACGCGTGCTCGCGGGCATGGAGGTCCAGACCCGGGAGGAGGTGCACGTGGTGTGTTACTTCGACGACCTCGATCAGGCCGAGCAGTGGCAGGAGATGATCTGGTCGCGCCTGCCCGGGCTGGCCAACCGGCCGGAGTTCTTCGGAGACCAATACGTGGTGGACGCCACCGGTGCCTATGTGCGGACCAACGAAAGGCTTCTTCAGACCTCCACGGATTTGAGCTTCGAGGAGGTCTTCTCTCTGGCCGAGCAGTGGGGAATCCTGGCGGTCCCCGCTCACGTGGACCGGCCGCGATACAGCCTCTTTGCGAATCTCGGTGTCCTGCCCGAGGGCGTTGCGCTGCCCGGTGTGGAGATCTCCCGCAACCTCACGCCCGAAGAGGCGCTCAGGAGATTTCCCTCCCTCAGAGGGCTGGGTATGTTGCAGTCCGGCGACGCTCACCGGCTGGAGGAGATGACGAACGCGACGCTCCTCAAGCTGGAAGCCCCGACCGCGCAAGAGATACGAAAAGCCTTGCTCGGCCAAGGCGGCAGGTCCGTGAAGATCCTGCAGGCATCCGGGGGTATCGCCTGGACAGGAGGCGGCGAGCATGGACGTACCGCTTAGGCACAGGCTCCTCGGCGCTCTGGTGGGCGTCGTGCTTCTTTGCAGCGCCAGCATGATCCTGGCCGGCACGTTTTTGCTCAACCGGATGGTGCTGCGGGAAGCCCAGCGCAGGGTGGATCTTGCGCTCAAGACCGCCCATGCCATGCTTGACCGCAGGCTGGAGGAGGCCCTTCGGGTGAGCCAGGCCGTGGCGGCGGGGCGCACGGGCGGCCCTTGCGCGTCACGTCTCTGCAGTGCCGAGGAGAGCAGGGATCTCCGGGACAGGCTCGGTTACGACTTCGTCGAAATTCAAGGCCGTTGGGACGACAAGTCCAGCAAGGGGGAGGGAGCCGTTTCGACGAGCCCGCTTCTGAACAAGGTTCTTCGCGACGGCGTTCCGGCGTCAGGCCTGTGCCTTGTGCCTCTGAAAAACTTGGGGGAGGACGGGGAACTCGCCGAACGAGCTGCGATCCGGGTGCTGCCGACTCCTTACGCCAGGCCTGGGGGCCCCTCGGTTCTCACAGAGGCCCTTGTGCTCGAGGCGGCCTCCCCTATCTGGGATGAAACGGGCCGGATCTGCGGGGCCGTTCGGGTCGGAACGATTCTCAACCGAAACTTCGATTTCGTGGATTTCGTGCGGGAGAACATCTTCACGGCCGCCATGTACGACGGAAAGAACCTTGGGACCGTGACCCTCTTCCAGGGAGACGTCCGGATCACGACGAACGTGATCGGCCCGGACGGAGAGAGGGCGGTCGGCACGCGCGTTTCGGCCGAGGTGTACGACCGGGTTCTTGTGGAAGGCCAGACCTGGACCGGGCCGGCCTTCGTGGTGGACAGTTGGTATCTGTCGGCTTACAAGCCCCTCAGAGACATCGAAGGGAACATCCTGGGGATGCTCTACGTGGGAATTCTCAAGAAGCGCTACGACGACATGCGCAACCAGGCCGTGGCTCTGTTTCTGCTGGTGTCCGCGGTCGGCGTGGTGGGCGCGGTCTTTTTTTCGCTCTGGCTTTCCTCCAGGCTGGCCAGGCCCCTGGTTCGCCTCACGGCGGGCGCAGCCGAGGTGACCCGTGGAAACCTGAGCTACCAGCTCCCAGGCCCTTCCCGGGCCGAACGGGACGAAATCCACAAGCTCACCCGTGCTTTCAACCAGATGGTAACCGCCCTGCGGGAGAGGACCGAGGAGCTCGGCCGGAGCCGGGACGACCTGCAGAAGACCGCGAACGCCTTGCAGCAATGGGTCCAGAATTACCTCGAGGCCTTGGAATTCATCACCCACGAGCTCAAGAACCAGATCGCGGCCATGAAGATCAACCTGCTGGCCGTGCGGGACGGGTACGTGGGCCGGGTGAGCGAGGAGCAGAAAGAGGCTCTGGACGACGTGGGCCAGGCGATTCACAGGGCCGAGGAAATGATCCTCAACTACCTGAACCTTTCCCGGATCGAGAAGGGGGAACTTCAGGTCCGAGCCAGGCCCGTTCACGTGGAGTCGGACGTGCTCCGGCCGGTTCTGAGCAACTTGCGAGGCCGGCTCGAGGCCAGACGGATGCAAGTGGAAGTGGACTGTCAGGAGGACCTGATCGTTCAGGCCGATCCCGCTCTGCTCCAGATCGTCTGGGAGAACCTGCTGGGCAACGCGGCCAAATACGGAAAGCAGGGAGGCCGGGTTCGAGTCTCGGGACGCCGCATTGAGGGAGGCTTGGCGGAGTTTCATGTGTGGAACGACGGCCCGGGCGTACCGGCGGATCAAATGGGCCGTCTGTTCGAAAAGTTCTTTCGCATCCCCTCCCGGGTCGAGCAGGAACGGGGGACCGGGCTTGGCCTTTTCCTCACCCGAGAGATCCTGAGGCGGCACCGGGGGGACATCCGCGCTGAAAGCGAGTACGGGCGGTGGATCGACTTTATCTTCACACTGCCCGTGCCCGACGCTCTTCTGGAGGTCGGTCGGAGCGATAAAAAAGCCGGTACGAACGACCGGCGGTGAAACGCGCTCCGGGAGGGGAAGGGCCGCAAGACGGAGGAAACACAGACGATGGAGGAATCTGAAAGGCAGGAACACCCAAGGCCGCCGGCGCACAAGATCCTGGTTGTGGACGACGAGGTCGGCATCCGCAAAGGCTGCGACCGGGTCCTGCGCTCCGAGGGTCACGAGGTGCTCCTGGCGGAACGGGGCTCGGAGGGCATCGAGATCCTCAAGGCCCATCCGGAGATCGATCTCGTCTTGGTGGATCTCAGGATGCCGGGCATGAGCGGATTCGAGTTCCTTGACGAGGCGCGGCCCCTTGCGCCGGAGACCGTCTTTGCCGTGATCACCGCCTATGCCACGATCGAATCCGCTGTGGAGGCCACAAAACGGGGAGCCTACGACTTCATCGCCAAGCCCTTCACCCCGGACGATCTCCTGAGGCTCGTCAACCGGGCTCTCGAGCGGGTCACCCTGATCCGGGAGCGCAACCGCCTCGAGGCCGAGCGCAGGCAGCGGCTGCTCGAGCTGGCTGCGGAAAAAGGACGGCTTCGGACGATTGTGGACTGCATGGCCGACGGGGTGCTGGTCTGCAACGCCGAGGAGAAGGTCGTCCTGTACAACCCCGCGGCCCTGAACATGTTGGATTTTGCTCCGGTGGCAGAGGAGCCGCTTCCTGCGCGGGATCTGCCATGTGAGGAATTCGTCTCTCTGCTCGAAGAAGCCTCCCGGGAGAAAAAACATCTTTCGGCTGAAATCAAGCTGGGGCCTGGACCGGCCGAGAGGTGGGTTCTCGCCAACGTGGCTCCGGTGCTGGATCCCGCCTCCGGTTCTTTTCTCGGGACGGTTTCGGTTCTTCGGGACGTAACCGAACTGAAACGGGTGGAACATCTGAAGGCCCAGTTCGTGAACATGGTGGCCCACGAGCTCCGGGCCCCCCTGGCGGCCGTGGACAGCTACCTCGCGGCCATGGAGGAGGGCTACGTGCGCGAGCCCGCCAAGCAACAGGAAGTCCTAAACCGCTCGCGGCAGCGCATCCGGGCCCTTCTGGATCTGGTGGCGGACCTCTTGGACGTTTCGCGCATGGAAACCGGAACGGTCCGTCGTGAAATCGTGGCCCTTGATCTTGTCGCCGTGCTGAAAGAGGTTGCGGACCTCATGACTCCGACGGCCGAAACGTTCGGCGTGACCCTGGATCTCTCTGCGGAGGGGGAACTTCCTCCTGTCGCTGCGGACCGGGAGGAGATGGTCAGGCTTTTTACGAACCTGGTGAGCAACGCCGTGAAATACAACCGCAAGGGAGGTTTGGTTCGGGTCACCGCGGGCCTGGAGGGGCCTTATCTTCGAGTCGAGGTGCGCGACACCGGTGTGGGAATCAGCAAGGAGGGTCTTGAGAGGCTCTTTTCCGAATTCTTCCGCGAAAAACGGGAGGAGACGCGGCAGGTCACAGGGACCGGCCTCGGCTTGAGCATCGTCAAGCGGATCGTGGATTTCTACCAGGGCCGGATCGACGTGCAGAGCGAACTGGGAAAGGGCTCCACCTTCACTGTGCGGCTGCCTGTTTCCTCGTGATCCAGCGTGGGAAGGCCCTGGGTCCAGGACTGTCCCCACCCCGGTCAGGCGCTTTGGGCCTGAGCCCGCAGGCTCTCCAGATCCTTCAGGATTTTGGCCCTGTACCGGGCGGCTGAGGCCGGGTCGGACATGATCATGTCCAGTTGCCGGGTGTGGATGATGAGGTATCCCAGGATTTTGAGCCGCTCCTTCATGAAGGACTCGTCGTACCCTTCGAGGCGCGCGAAGACGGCGTCCTGCTTGATGTCCACGCGGAAGCCGGCGTTCTCCAGAATCTCGGAAACGAGCAGCACTCTTCTCTGCCTGCGCTGGAAATCAGCCGCACCTCCCTTGAACTGAAAGCTCACATAGTTCTCCAAGGCCCGTTCGCTCACCAGGGCCTCCACGGTGGAGAAGTGGAAGCCGAAGCGGGACTGGAGGGTGCAGAAGTTGCGGCTGATCATGAAATAGTTGCGCTGGGCGTACTGGGACCGCATGGCTGGATCCAGATGGGGATTGGCCGTGGCCTGGAACATGACGGACACGAACCCCTTGGCATCCACGGGCGGAGGCCCTTCCCAAGGGATGGCGTGGATGCCCTCCCAGAGAGCCAGCATGGGCACAGAGACGATGTTGTCGATCCTCACAAAGCGGTCTTGCACTTCTTCTTTAAACCCGTCGTCCAGGTTGATCACCCACCATTGCATGGGGACCTCGGCGACCAGTTGCTTGCTCGAATGCTCGCTGAACCGAAACTCCCTGCCGAAGTGGAACATTTCTTGAACGGACTTTTCGTGGATGAACCGGGTGATGTCGTGGAGGGTGCGGCAGTTCGCAGGCCGAAAGCTGGGCGCGTCCGGATCGAGAAGGTTCAAGGGAACGACGTGCTCCGCGACTTCCTTGAGGACGTTGTGAACAGGGCTGCCTTCCATGAGACTTCCCCGGGCTTCGCGTTGTGCGAGCAAGGTCTCTTGGCGGCCCCGATAGATTCTGCGGCCGTCGGCGTCCACTGTGACGTAGGCGGCCTCTCTGAGCGCCGCCATGGCACCGGGCACGCCCAGCAGGGCCGGCACCCGGAACTCTCTGGCCACGTTGGCTAGATGGCCCGTGACGCTTCCCTGTTCGGTCACCACGGCGGCTGCCCGGTCGAGAAGGGCGGCCCACCTGGGCAGGGCCTGAGCCGCGACCAGCACGGCTCCTTCGGGGAACCGCAGGACATCGGCGTTCTTCTCCACGAGGAAAACCGGACCCGCTCCCACGCCCGGGCTGGCCGTGACACCGCCTTCGAGAAAAAGAGCTTCGTCCTCAAGGGCCGCAAAGATCCCGGCTGCGCTCTTGCCGCCTGTTTCGATCTGCTGCAGGGGTCGGCACTGGAGAACGGTGATCGAGCCGTCTGCCCCGATGGCCCATTCGATATCCTGGGGCGAGCCGTAGTAGTCCTCGAGCCTCGAGCCGATTTGCGCCAGGGCCAGGGCCTGGTCCTCGGTCAGCGACGGAGACGTTCGTTCCTGTTGCGAGGTTTCGACCCGTTGCACTCCCTCCTCCGGGTCGCAGACAAGCTTGTATTCCTTTGTGGCGACTTCGTGCCTGACCAGGCGCAAAACGGGCTTGCGGGAGACGACGAACAGATCCGGAGCCACGGTGCCGTCGACCACCGCCTTGGCCAGACCCCAGACCGAGTTGATCCAGATCGAATCATCCCGGACGTCGAGAGGATTGCGCGTATAGAGAACGCCGGCGGCCGTCGGATGGATCATGACCATGCAGCCCACGCACATGGCAACGTCTTCGTCCCGGATGCCCCGGTGGAGGCGGTAGCTCATGGCATGGGGCGTGTATTTGCTGGCCACGATCTCCTTGTAAGCATCGAGCAGGCTGTCCGGGCTCACGTTGAGCTCCGACCGATATTGGCCGGCAAAGGAGGTGCCGGCCATGTCCTCGCCCAGGGCGCTGCTCCGCATGGAGACCCGTACGCCCGGGCCGACCTGGGCCTCCAAGTCCGCGTAAGCCGTGAGGATGGCCTCCTCGACCTCCGGAGGAAGGGGGCTGCGGATTACAAGTTGTTGAATCGAGGCGCTCAGACCGTACATTTCCTCCGCCTCTTGCACGTCCGAAGCCTGAAGGCGCCGTTCGATCTCGGCCTGGAGATCGTTGTGCTCGACAAATCGCTGGTAGGCCAAGGAAGTGATGACAAACCCGTCCGGCACGGGAAGGCCTAAATGGGTCCACAGCTCTCCCAGGTTGGCCATCTTGCTGCCCACCTGGTCCGCCAGGCTCTTGTCCACTTCCCGCAGGGGGATGACGAGCCGGTCGCCGGCCGGATGTTTCCGCGAAGAAAGAATCTCGTTGATCGCGGTTTCGATCCGGCGGAACCGGTCGGTCAGCTCCGAGTACTTACCCGGCGCCAGAGCCTCGAGGTGGCGGATCATCTGGAACACGTTGACGCAGAGCGCGGTCGTGCTTGCCCGGATGAAGGACATGCCGAAGGGACGGGTGCCCCGGAGCGCTTCCTCGAGGTCGCTCATGATCTCCAGGGCTTTGTTGTTGGCGTTGAGGAGGAGCTTGAAATGGTGGTAGCGGATCTTGAAGGCCGCCCGTAACTCTTCAGGGTCGGAGAGGACCCTGGATTCGGGTCTCTTCCCGAGGATCCTTCTCACGAATCGGCTGATTGAGGGCATGGAAAGGCTGCCAGGGTCCGGATGAAAGGTGTCGGGTATCCGGTTTCAGGGATCCGTCGTTCCCCCAACCCTTCGCGCGAAACCTGAAACCCCGAAACCCGGCACCTCTCGCGCTCTGATTCGAGCCGGGCGAGAGGAAAGAATGCGGTCCGCGGCCTGCTTGCTTGGCGGACCTTCAAACTTCCTTCTTGGCTCCGGCTTTCATCTCCAGGCCCAGGCCGTCGAACAGGAAGAGGATTGCGTACCCCCACCATAGCGTGTATGCGACGTAGAAAACCAGGGCGAACGAAAGAATGCCCGCATGGGCAGAGGCCTTCTTGGGCTCGATCCCGTAATAATTATAGCCCACCTCCACGGCCTTTTTCATCACCTGTTCGATGAAGGCGGCTTCCTCAAACTTTTCCTGCTCCTTGAAACTCTTGGTCATCTCCTTGAAGGCGCTCCACCAGAGGAAAAGGGCCTCCTTTTCCGGGAATCCGTATTTGTTCGCGACTTCTTCTCCCCGGTTGTGGAACAGGGATTCTGAATCATCGAGGGCCATGGCCAGGAGACGGCCCAGATCTCCAGAGACCTTAAGGTTTCCTCCTTCTTCAGCCTGAACTGCGGCGCCGGCTGCGGTCAGAAGGGCCAGGGCCTTTTCTCCCCAGGGGTCTTTTACGGCGATCCGCACCTCAAAAGCTTTTCCCTCGTAGGCCCGGTTTTCGGCGCGCATCTTATCCACGAAGTAGCTCGACCCCTTGGAGATTGAGTTGAAAAGCTCGTCTGCCGCCTCGAAGGCGTTGCGGCCCCCGAACAGCGGGGTGAACATGACGAAAAGAACGGCGAAGAACGTCACGGTCAGAACGATGCCCAGGGTGAACTTTTTCTGATGAACGACGAGCATGGATCAGCCCTCCCCTCTGAGCTGTTTCATGTTTCCGAAGAATTCCTTGAGCACCCAAAGCCCGAAGATGCCCACCACCACGAAGAAGATCCAGATGCCGGCCGTGTTCAGGCCGTCGGCTAGGGGCTTGGAGATCGAAAGGATCTTCATCTCGCCCAATTTCCCCGGAAGGGCGAAGAGTCGGTTGATGAAGCCCGCCAGGATCGTGATCGCATAGAAGCCCCGGAGGTAGATGCCCCGGACGACCTTGGTGGTCAGGGCTCCGAGCTGGATGCCGATGAGGCTTCCCAGGAGCATGCCCATGGCCAGGGTGTAGAAGACGAATCCATAGATCGCGTACTGGCTGATGCAGGCATAGCCGGCCGTGAAGATGATCTGCAGGATGTCGGTTCCCACGGTGGTGAAGGAGGAGACGCCCAGAATGTAGATGAACATCGGGAACGTGAGGAACCCACCTCCCACGCCCATGATCGAGGCCGCAACTCCCACGACGACCCCGCACAGAGCCACAAACAGGGCCGGGATCTTCTTGCCGCCAGGCACGAGGTCTTCGTCGAAGGTGATCTGGGGCGGGATCTTCACGGCCTGCAGTCGGGCGGGAAGCCCCACCTTCCCGGTGGCCACCTCGGCCCCGTGGGGACTCTCTCCCATGTGGGCGCCGACGTCGGACGAGCTCTTTCTGAGCTTGAGGAAGTCCGTGAGGGCGTAGATCCCCAGGAATCCGAGCAGGACCACGTACACGATGTTGATGAAAGTATCACTCAGGACCGGGTTTTTCGCGTACAAGGTGCGGTTGACCATGCCCCCGGCCGTGGATCCGATCCCGGATCCCACCAGAAAGGCGACCGCAAGCCCCACGGAAACGTTGCCGAGCTTCTTGTGGATGGCAGTTCCCATGATCGCCTTGGCGAAGATGTGGAAAAGGTCCGTGCCCACGGCCAGAATGCCTTTGACGCCCGCGCTCATCAGGGCAGGGGTGATGATGAACCCGCCTCCGGCTCCGATGCATCCTGTGACCAGCCCGGCGGCAAGGCCGATGAGGATCGTGATGAGGAAGATCCGGATAGAGTAAAAAGCCGGGGTGTAGGCTTCCTTTCCTCCCAGGATGTGGGGGAGTTCGTCCGACGCCTCGGCCAGGGCGAAAAGGAGCGCCGGGAGGAGGAGCAAGCCCAGAGCCCAAAGCCTCTTCTTGCTCCTCAAAATGTTCGTTGCCATCTCCAGTTCCCACCTCGCGTGGGCTCGCGAGGCGATGCACAGCATCCGGTAGAGAGTTCTTGCCCTTTCCATGTCTCTGTTTCCCTCGCTGGTTGTCGCCTGAAAGCCTCCTGCGCCTCTGCCTTTCACGAGCCTGCCGGCTCTTTTCCTTGCTGCAAGGTTCTCTTCTTGTACGCGTCCTGGAGCTTGTATAGGAGCTCGTCGAAGTCCACGGGTTTCATCAGGTAATCGAAAGCGCCGAGTTCCATGCCCTCCAGGGCGACCTCCACGTTGGCGTGCCCGGTGAGCATGATGACCTCGATGGAGGAGTTGATCTTCTTGATCTCCTTGAGGACCGAGATGCCGTCCATGCCGGGCATCTTGACGTCCAGGACTGCCACGTCCACCGGGTGTTCCCGGATGAGCTTGAGGGCCTCTTCCCCGCTCGAGGCGCTCAGCAGGGAGAGCTTGCGTTTGCGGAGCCTTTTCACGAGAACGTCGAGAAACTCGACTTCGTCGTCTACCAAAAGGACCGTGAATTCTTCCACTTCTTTTCCCTCTGGGAAGACGTAAAAAGGCACACGGATCGAGGCCCTGCAGCCCGTTCAAAGGGAAGCCGGAGCCCGAGACGACCCTTGGTTTTGCCCCCGAAGCTTCCGGAGCTTTCTGTGTCGAACGGCAGCGAAAGGGAAAAATGCCTGCTGGGCAGGCGCTTCACGAAAAGGCGGGAGAGGCGCTTCTTGCGGTAATTCTTTAGCATGCTCCGACAAAAAAGGCAATCCTGCCTCCTGACCGGAGCGGCGCGCTACATGCGACGCATCGTGATATCCCGGATCCTGTCTTCGAGGAGGGTCTGCTCCCTGCGCCTTTTCTTGGCCCGGGCCTTTTCGATCTGCCCGAACAGGAGGGCCATGTCGCAAGGCTTCATGAGGTAGTCGAAGGCGCCCCGTTTGATCCCCTCGATCGCTGCTTCGACCGTGGTATGGCCCGAAAGCAGGATGACTTCCGCAAGATGCCCCGCCCTCTGGATCGCGGCGAGCGTTTCGAGGCCGTCCATTCCGGACAGTTTCACGTCCAGGATCACCACGTCGACGTTGGGATTTTCTGAGAGCTGCCGGAGCGCCTCCTCTCCGCTCAGGGCCTTAAGGACCGAGAGGTTCCGCTTGGAAAGCCTCTTGGCCATGGCGTCCACAAAGGCTTCTTCGTCGTCCACGAGAAGCACCGTGGTCGGAGGTTCGCCGAATATCGCCTCTCCTGCTCCTGGGACTGGCTCGGTGCCGGCTTCGGGCGGCGGCCCTGTTTCAGGCCTTTTTTCGGCAGCCGCAGCCTCTACGACCGGGATCTCGACCCGAAAGGTGGTTCCCTCGCCTGGCCGGCTCTTTACGCTGATCCGGCCGCCCAACCGGTCGATGATCCCGTAGCAGATGGCCAATCCGAGCCCTGTCCCCTTTCCGACCGGTTTGGTCGTGAAGAAGGGCTCGAAGATTTTGTCCAGGAGTTCCTCCGGGATGCCCTGGCCCGTGTCCGTAACGTCCACCACGACCCTGTCTCCATCGAGCCTGCTGGCGATCTCCACGGTGCCGCCGCGGGGTCCAAGGGCGTCCAGAGCGTTGTTGACAAGATTCAAGAAGACCTGCTGCATCTCGGTCGGCGAGACCCGAAGGGGCGGAAGGTTGCCGGCAAGGTTCGCCGAAAGGCGGACATTCGGATTGTCGATCCGCTTTGCGGAGTTCTGCACGACTTCTCTCAGGAGATCGTCGAGCTGGATTTCCTTGACCTTGGGGTCTGTCCTGCGGGCGAAGCTGAGCAGGTTTTGGGTGATTTCCTTGCAGCGGGCCCCCTGGGTCTTGATCTGCTTCAAGGCCCTGCGGAACTCCTCGATGTTTGGACTCTGCTGGAATTCCTCTTCATCAAGGAGATCCTCGATCCAGCCCGCCTCCTCCACCATGATGGCAACCGGGTTGTTGATCTCGTGGGCGATGCCGCCGGCCAGTTCCGCCAGAGAGCCCACGCGGGCCGGGTGGAAAACATCCTGGCCCTGGCCTTTGGGCGGTCTGGCGACATCGCGATCCATGCCGGCGGCATCCGAAGACTTGGGTGTGCTCCCGGACACAGCGCGTGCGGGCAGCATCCGTCGGGAGAGAAGCCAGGCCAGGAGCACCATGAGCAAGCCGCCGGCCGCGAGAAGGCCAAGCGCCAGGGGCCAAGCATGAAAACGGGTACCCACGATGCCGCAGACAACGGCCAGGGGCGGGGCGGAACAGATCGCCAGGGCCGCAAAGATCCGCCTGGACAATCGGGGGCGCGTGTCCGGCTCTCGGGGACGGACTGGATCCATGCGGTACGGGCCCTGGCTTGCGGGTGGCAGGGAGGTGCAACTGTCGTCATTTTATCAGATCAGCCGGGCCGGGGGCCACGGCCATGGGGATCAATGGGGAAGCAGGACGGGCATCCCCATCAGGGGCCAGATGAGCCACACGAAAAGCCCCAGCACAACCATGAGAAGGAGGCTCGCTGGGATGCCGGTCCTGAAAAACTCGGCAGAGGTGAACTGGCCGCTGCCGTACGCGATCGCGTTGGGGGCGGCGCCCACGAGCAGCAAGAACGGCATTCCGGCCGTGACCAGGGAAGCGAAAAAGACCACGTCCGGGGCGACTCCGAGATAGGGGGCGATGACGAGCGCCACGGGCAAGGAGATCGCGATGGCCGCCACGTTCATGATGAAGTTGGTCATGAGGAGAACAAAAAAGGCAATACCCATAATGAAGACAAAGGCCGGGGCGTGCTCAAACATGGCCAGCCATTGGACCGCGAGCCATTTGGCTGCGCCGGTCTTCCAGAGACAGAAGCCGATGCTCATGGCGCCGCCGAACAGAAGCACGATGTTCCAGGGAATTTCCTCAAGGTCCTTGACCGTGAGGATTTCCGTGAGAAAGAAAAGAAGCGTGGCCACCAGAATGATGGCGCTCTTGTCCAGAGGTTGCAGGAAGGGGACGAAGGACCTCAGACTCAGCACGGCGATGGCGGAAAAGACGATGACAAGGGCCAGGATTTCGGCCCGGGTGATTGGCCCGAGCTTCGCGTAAAGAGTCTGCGCTCGTTCCCGCAGGCCTGGGATCGTTTTATGCTCGGGCGGGTAAAAGACGAGGAAGAAGATCCAAAGGAGAATCACCATAATCCAGCCCAGAGGGAACATGTAGTAGGAGAGCTCGAAGAAGCCAACCTCGCGGCCCGTGAAATCTTGGAAAAAACCCATGGCTACCGCTCCCCGGGCTGCGCCCAGCAGGGTGATGATGCTCCCGGCGCCGGCCGTGTAAGCCATGCCCATGAAAAGACCTTTTCCGAACCGGGTGGGTTTCCCCTCCTCGTCGTAGAGGGAATAGATCGCCATGAGCAAGGGATAGATCGTAGCAGCCACGGCCGTGTGAGCCATGAGGTGCGTCAGGGCCGCTGTCATGACCATACAGCCGAGGTAAATCCGGGCCGTGCTCTCGCCCACCAGGACGAGCATCATGTACGCGAGCCGTTTCGTGAGGCCGGTCTTGGTGAAGACCATGCCGATGACCAGGGAGCCGAAAATGAACCAGACCGAAGGATCCATGAAGTCTGTAAATGCCGCCTGGGCCGGCCGAATGAGAAACAGAGCCTGGATCACGCCGATGGCGATGCCCGTGACGCCGATGGGCAGAACCTCGAGGACCCACCATGTGCCGGCCAACAGGAACAGAGCGATGGCGGCCTTGCCTTGGTGGCTGAGGGGGAAATGCTCGCCCTTGGGATCCACGGCGTCCGGCCACATCGGAGAAAAATACACCAGGAGGAACAGGGTGACCCCGAGGGAGATAAAAAGAATCCGTTTCCAATCGATCCGCCTCGGGGGCTTGGCCATGCGGATGGTCTCCGGCATGGGTGGGAGCCCTCCGGAGGGCAAGGGTCTCGAGGGGGTCGTTTTCTTTCTCTGGAACATGCGCTGTCACCTCTTGCTCAGAACAGGAGCGGGAACCCTACAGCCGCTTCCGAGCCTTTCCGGTCCTGCCTCAGGGGCCGTTCAGGAGCGGAAGGCCCAAAGACGGCCACACCACCAGCACGAACAAGAACACAATAAGAAACAGAAGCACTGTGGCCCCGATGCCCACCCGGAAGAATTCGGCCTGGGAAAACTGGCCGCTTCCGTAGGCAATCACGTTGGGGGCTGAGCCATAAAGGAGAAGGAAGGGCGTTCCGGCGGTGGCCAGGAGCGCGAACAGCATGACTTCCGGGCAGATGCCGGCATGGTGGGCCATGGCCAGGCCCACTGGGACCGCGATTGCAACGACCGCTACGTTCATCATCCAGTTGATCGTCAGGAACACAAGAAAAACCGTGACGGCCAGGAGCGCCGGCGCCGAAAGATGCGGCAGGACCTGGATGTAAGACAGGGCGAGCCAGTCAGCCGCTCCGGTCCGGACCAGGCAGAAGCCCGCACTTACGGCGCCTCCGAAGAAAAGAACGAGGTTCCAGGGCAGGTCCTGGAGATCTTTCACGGTGAGGATCCTGAACACGAAAAAGAGAATCGTGGACACGAGGAGGATGCCGGTCTTGTTCAGGCCGCGCGGAGCGGCCATGAAAGGAATAGCCGCCAGGACTGCCACGGTGGCCAGGATCACGACCACCGCGACCCGTTCCGCAGCGGACATTGGGCCCAGCCGGGCGTGGAGTCCCTGAGCCCTCTGGCGCAGGCCGGGGATGGTTTTCTTTTCGGGCGGAAAAAGAACAAGAAGATATGCCCAGAGGGCCAGGCTCAGGGTCCACCCGAGAGGGAGCAGATAACGGGAAAAAACAGGAAAAAGGACTTCCCGGCCGGTGATTTCCTCGAAGAATCCCACGCCCATGGGGCCTCGGGCAGATCCGAGCAGGGTGACGAGGCTCCCAGCCCCGCAGGTGAAGGCCATCCCGATGAACAGGCCCTTGCCGAAGCGGGTGGGTCTGTTTTCATCCTCGTAGAGAACGTAGACAGCCCGGAGCAGGGGAAAGATGGAAGCGGCTGCGGCGGTGTGGGGCATGAAATGAGCGAGCCCGGCGGTCAGGAGCATGCAGCCGAGGAAGATGACGCTCGTTCGCTCGCCCGCCAGGGCGAGCATCCGATAGGCGGCCCGCTTGGTGAGGCCTGTTTTGGTGAAAACCAGGCCAAAGACGAGAGAGCCGAAAATGAACCACACCGAAGGGTGGAGAAAATCTTCAAAGGCGGCCTTGGGAGAGCGGATTCCGAACAGGGTTTGGACCACGCCGATCGCAACGGCCGTGATCCCGACCGGCACGACTTCGAAGCTCCACCAGGTGAGGGCCAACAGGACCAGCCCAAGGGAAGCTTTGCCCTCGTGGGTGAGGGCCAGAAGGTTCCCGTGCGAGTCCGTTGCGGCCGGCCAGGGCGGCGAAAAGTAGACAGCAGCAAACAGCGCCGCGCCAAGCAGAAGAAGCAGGATCCTTTTCCAGTCCACCTTGCGGGCCGCCCTGGCGAGGTAGACCGTCTCGGGCATGGGTGGCAGGCCCTCGGGATGCCGTTGGGGATCTTTGGTCTTCTTGCGTCTCCAGAGCATTGCGGGTCCGGCTGGTTCTTCGGTCCTGGGTCGGCTCGACGGCGTAGCGTTCCGAGACGTCTTAGAGGAGAAGCAGGGCGATTTCGTGAAAAGCGTCCACGGACCGAACGACGCCTACGACCCTTCCTTCCTGGAGCACGGGAAGCTGGCTCACGTTGTTGTCAACCATTTCGTAGATCACTTTGATCAGGTGATCGTTGGCATCCACCGTGGCCTGGATGGGGAGCATCACCTCGCTCACAGGCCGTTCGGCCCTCTTGCGAATGCCCTCGAGGAGCTTGTCGTACGAGAGCTCCGAGAGATTCGGATCGACCTTGACGTCGAACATCTCCTTGCGCGCGTCCAGGGGCTTGCTGGAAAGAAACTCGGGCTCGAGACCCCGCAGAATGTCCCTGCGGCGGGCCATGCCCAGAAGCTCGTAGGCTTCGTTGAAGATGAGCACCACCCGGGGCAGGGACTTGCGGCCGTGGATGTCGAATTCGGACTTCTCGAACTCCGCGATGGCCTGTCGAAGGGTGAACCAGTAAGGCACGTGGGGGTACTTGTCGAGAGGAATCATGATTTCGGATGCACGTTTGGCTCGAATCATCGTTCGCTCCTTTTTCAGGGAAAAGCTCTTTTCCGCGTCAATCTGGGCACGCCGGAAGGCCGGTGTCCCGCTCATCCGGCAGGGGAGACTTCCGCCCGAATGGCTCGGTCAATCTCCGCCTCGCTCAGGCCAGACCGGCGGACCATAGCCGCTCGGTCCCCGCCGCACCGCTCGGCCAGCCTTCGGACGTATTCCTTCTCAAAGGCGCGGCATGCCTCCTCGAAGGGCTCCTGTTCGAATAGTCCGGAGATGCGCGCGGACTCTTTCTTCAGTTGCTGCCAGCGCATGGCCCGGTCCACGGTGAAGATGATCTGTTCCTTTTTGAAGGGCTTGGTGATGTAGTCAAACACGCCGAGGGAAAGAGCCTCGATGGCGGTCTCCAGGGAACCAAAGGCCGTGATCATGATGACTTCCTCGGGCCGTTTTTTCTCCTTGATCATGCGCAGAATGTCCATGCCGTCGAGACCCGGCATCTTCAGGTCGGCGATGATGAGATCGAAGACTTCTTTCTCGAGGATCTTGGGCACCTCGAGGGAGTTGCTCGTCGTGACGATGGCGTAGGGGGTCTTTTCGGTGACGATTCGCTCGAGCAGCTTGAGCATGTGCGGCTCGTCGTCCACGGCCAGGATGCGCTGTTTCATGGGTTCGCTCCTTCCAACGCTTCTTCGGCGTGCCAGACCGGCATGGAGACCATGAAGGTCGTGCCGCTCGGCTTGTCCGGATGATCCTCGGCAGAGGTGCTCGTGAAGGAAATCCGGCCGCCGTACTTCTTCACGATTCCGTAGCAGAGAGAGAGTCCCAGTCCCGTTCCTTCGCCGACCCTCTTGGTCGTGAAGAACGGGTCGAAGATCTGGGGCTTGATCCGGTCCGGGATGCCCGTGCCCGTGTCCGTAACGCTCACGCGCACCCAGTCTCCCTCCTGGCGGGCCGCCACGATCAGGCGGCCGCCCCTTTCCATGGCGGCCACCGAGTTGTTCACCAGATTGAAGACCACCTGCTGGAACTCCCGGTCGTCGCCGCGGACCCGGGGCAGCCCGTCCGGCAAGTCCAGGACGAGATCGATCTTTTTCGTCATGAGCGTGTTGCGGACGATGGTCATGACGGTCTGGATGCTTCGCTTGATGTCCACGGTGTCTTCGAGGCCCTCGGTGATCCGGGCAAAGGCGAGCAGGTTCTCGACGATCTTCTTGGCGTGCTTGCCGTTGTACTCGATCATCTTGAGGTCTTCGTGCTCGGGGGTTCCCTCGGGGAACCGCTCGAGCAGAAGATCCGTAAAGCCCAGAATGATGGCCAAGGGGTTGTTGATTTCGTGAGCCACGCCGGCGGCCAGGGTTCCGATGGAGGCGAGCTTCTCGGTGTTGTAGATACGCTGGTCCATTTCCATCTTTTCGGTCACGTCTCGACTGATCCCGAGTACCTGGTAGATCGTGCGGTTCTCGTCCCGGATGGGAATGAGCTTGGTGCTCAGATGTACTTTGCGCCCGCGGACCGAAATCGCATGATCGTAAAAGAGATTCGATTGTTGTTCCAGCAGGCGGTCGATCTGGCGTCGCATGAAGGAGGCGTCCTCGGCTGGGAACAGTTCGTCGAGGCGCCGGCCGATCCAGTTTTCGGGGTTGGTCATATCGAGATCGGCCGGCACTTTCCCCTCGGGCTCGCGCACCACAAGGTGCAGGAAGGTTTCCACGCTGTGGCGATTGAGCAGGACGATCCGCATGTCGAGGTCCAGGATGTAGATGAGGTCCGTGGCCTGCTCGACGACCCGCTTGTAGATCCGCTCCTGCTCGTGCAGATCCGCCTCGGTTTGTTTGACCCGTTCCTTGAGGGCCTTGGAGATCCGCTGCTGGTAAAGAAGAGCCAGCAGGCCGAACACGAACATGCCGACAATCAGCGCCGCCTCTGCCGCGAAATGCCTCAGGTAGACGCCGTGGACCGCCTCGGCCACTTCGCTGATCGGGGCCACGACGGCAACGGACCACGTATGGGATGCGGAGATGGCTTCTCCTCGGACAGGCGTAAAAGCGATCAGCTTGGTCAATTGGTGTTCGATGCCCCGGTGCCATCCACTCATGTACACGCCTGTTCCCTGCTCGCCCCGGAGCATCTGCTCCTTCATGATCCGGTTGATCTCGACGAAGCTGATGTACGGTTTTCGTTCTTTTCGGACCGTGAAGGCGTTTCGGCCCACGAAGTCCCGCTCCGGATGAAACAGGAACATGCCGGTCTCGTCGATGACCCACGCGTAACCGGTGCGGCCGGAACGGATCTCCTGGGTGGACCGGGCTACAAGCTGGGTCGCGTCGAGTCGGCCGAACAGAATCCCTTCCCCACCGTCACGGAGGCGGACCTTGGTGCAAAGAAGGCCGCTAATCCGAAGGTCTTTCGTCTCCGGGTTCTCCACCGTAAGAGGCCCGAGAACCATCTTGCCCGAGCTGTCCCACCGGCATGACGCCTGGATTCGCCTTGGGTCCAAGGGGAGGACATCCTCGGCCGAGTGGGTTTCGAGGATCCGGCCATCGGCGTCGGCCCATCCGATCTCGACCAGGCCTTTCCGACGGGTCCGTTCGAGAGCTCCCTCCAGAGCTCCTTCGCAGAAGGGCAGACCTTCCGTCTCCAGGCATCCCTTGAGGCTCCTGAGTTCCACTTCGATGTCCTCAACGTTCGCGTCGATCTGGGAGGCCGCCTGCTGGGCGAGGATGAGCTGCTGCTGGTTGAAATCGTAGTTGATCTGGTCCCGCATCACCCTCGCGTTCTGGTACACGAGAAAGAACGCCACGCCGATGATGAAAAAGAAGACGACCGAACTGATGACCACGAGGTGGCGGAAATCGGCCAGGGCGTCCGTGAACTTTCGAAGCCGGTCCAGGACCGTGCTCATGGCCGCGTTTCCTCCGGCTTCAGCAGGCCGAGCTTCTTGAGGAACTCTTCGGCATACCACTGGGTGATGGCGTCGCTCGAGAGGGCCATGTCGAGCTGTTTGGTCATCATGATCACGCGGCCCAGGAGCTTGAGCTTTGCCTGGATGGCTCCGGCCGGTTCATAAGCGAGCGTGGCGTAAAGGAAGTCCCCTTTGTTGTTGTTTTCGAATCCGAGGCGGGAGAGGATTTCGGTGAGAAGCTGCACGCGCCGGATCCTCCTCTCGGTCGAGGAACCGCCCCCTTTGTACTGCATCCGGATGTAGTTCTTGTTGGCTTGGGCCGCGCACATGGCCTCCACCGTGGTGAAATGATATCCCATGCGGAGGCTCAGGATCATGTACTCCCTGCCGAGTACGGCAAAGCTGTTCTCCGAAAACTCGGGCTTGGCTCCCTGGGTCATGGTTGTGGCCATGACCGCGGTAAAGCCCTTGAAGTCGACCGGAGGCAGGCGGGAAGGCCAGCCTTCCTGCTTGATGCCGCTCCAGAGGGCCTCCATAGGGAGGGATCCGATTTCGTCTTCTTCGATCTGCTTCCGGTTCCGGTATTGCGCGGGATCCCGGTCGATAAAGATGATGTTCACCTGCAAAGGGATGTCGCTTTTTAGCCGCAGGCTCATCTCGTCTTTGTGGTGGATCCGGGTGGCCCCGTGAAACATCTCCTCCATGGACTTCTGGTGGCAGAACCGGGTGACATCGTGGACGGTGCGGCAGTTCTTCGGCACGAACGAAGGGTCGGAAGGATTGAGAAGGTTCAGGGGCGACACCTTGGAGAGGACCCGCTCGAGGAGCCCGAAGATCGGGGTGTCGCTGAAGAGCTCAAAGTCCGGCCTTCGGGCCTGGACCCAGGCCGGGTGGAGGCCTCGGTAGATGATCGCGGCCGTAGCGTCCACGGTGACGTTTTCGCCTTCAGACAGCCCGCACGCCCCATCGACGCCCACGAGGGTCGGGATGCGGTATTCCCGGGCCAGCGTGGCCATGTGGCTGGCCGCGCTTCCGGTTTCGGTCACGATGGCGGCCGCTTTTTCCATGGCTGTGATGAGTCCGGGGAAAGGCCGGGGGGCGACGAGGACCGTGCCTTCAGAGACCCGCTGCAAATCCCGAATAGAGGAGACATGCACAATGGGCCCACACCCAGCGCCTGGGCTTACGCTGATCCCGCCGGTTTTGAGCACCTCGGCCTGCAACGGTCCTGGATCCTGCCCTTGGGACCTGGGCCTGAGGACCCTTAAAGGCCGCGTCTGCAGCAGATAAAGTCCGTGGCTGCGGTCCACGGCGAATTCGATGTCCTGGGGACAGCCGAAATGCTCTTCGAGCTGGCGAGCGGTCTCGGCAATCCGGCCAAGGAGCCCATTGTCCAGGGAGGGACTCTCCTGTTGGTCTTCCGGAACAGGCTCCTCTTGGATTCCACCCTCTGGTTTGGCCACGAGCCGCACGGGTTTTCGGGCCGGACGCCGCTCCAGGACCGAGCCGTCCTTACGAGAGACCCGGAACACGTCCGGCGTGAGCGTGCCGTCCACGACGTATTTGCCCAGTCCGAAAACCGAGTGTACCAGGATGTCGTCCTCGTCGGGCCTCAGGGGATCCCGCGTGTAGACCACGCCTGCTGAGACAGCCTCCACCATGGCCACGCAGGAGACGCTCATGGCTTGTTCGGACTCGGAAAGATCGTGGCTGAGAAGATAGTAGATGGCCTGGGGCGTGAATTTGCTCGCCAGGACCTCCCGGTACCGGTCCACGATTTCAGAGCCGGTCACGTTGAGGAACGTGGCGTATTGGCCTGCGAAACTGAACAGGGTGTCCTCTCCGATGGCGCTCGAGCGCAAGGCGATGCGCCTCGAGCCGAACCGGGAAGCGAGGGCCTCGTAACTTTCCCGGATCGCCCGGGCCAGGTCCTCGGGGATCGGGCTCGCCCGGACCATGGCCTGCGCTTCACGGCTTACCCTGACCAGGTCCTCGTACTGTTTGAAGTTGACCGACTGGAGGAGCTCCGTGATCCTGGCCTGAAGGCGGTTTGCCTCGACGAAGTGCTGGTAGGCCCACGCGGTGATGGCAAATCCCTCTGGAACCGGCAGTCCCAGGGCTTTCATTTCCCCGAGGTTGGCGTTCTTGCTCCCCACGCTCGGAGCCCTGAGCCTACCGAGCTTCTCCAAGGGCACGATGAACGCATCTTGGTCCAAAGGCCTGCCCCCGGGCAGAATGGCTTCGATCTCCCGGTCGATCGAGCCGAACACCTCCCGGAGAATTCCGTATTTTTCTTCCCCTCCCAGGGCGATCATGCTCTCGATCATCCGGAGGGTGCCGGAGCGGATCTTTTCGAGGCTCGACCGGATGTAGTTGATGTCGAAGAGGTATTCTCCCTGGGACTTCTCCTCCATGTCGCTCACGAGCCCCAGGACGGCGTTGTTGTTTTCGAGGATGTCGAGAAAATGGCCGAACTTCTCCTGAAGGGACCGGAGGGAGGTGTCAGGACCGCTGTCTTTGCCCTTGCTCAAGAGATCGCGCAGCCACTTCATGGAAGACCCGGCCCGTGTCCGTGGATCAAGATTTCTGTTCCTCGATTTCCTTGAGCTTCCGCAAAATCGAAAGGGCCGACTGGCCCGGAGCAACCGCCAGAAGCTCTTCCATTTTTTCCTGGCTGAGCTGAAGTTTGCGCTGGACCCGTTTCTGGTAGGCCTCCTTGAGAACGCGGAACAGCTCGTCTTCGTCGCAGGGCTTCTGCAGATAGCCGTAAGCGCCCTGTCGCGTGCAGGCCACGGCTGAATCGATCGAGCCGTGGCCTGTGAGGATCACGACCTCCATGTCCGGGTGTTCTTTCTTCAAGATTTCCAGCACCTGCTCGCCGCTCAAACCGGGCATCTTGAGATCCAGAAGAGCCAGGTCAAAGGGCTGCTTTCGGGCCGCGTCCACAGCCTGCTGTCCGTCAGGCACGGCCTCGACCTCCAGACCGCGCAGCTCGAGCCTCTGGGCCAGGGTCTTGAGAAACCGGATTTCGTCGTCCACAACCAGAACGCGGATTTTGCTCGCCATGGTTTTCTTGCCTCACGGAGCGGGTTGCACGGAAACACACACGGGGCCGGAAGCCCCCGGCATTGTAATGCAGTTCCTGCCGAAACGCACCCTCCTTCCAAAACTTGCGCTGTCCCAGGTGCCGCTCTCAGCCTCCGGACCGGGCCCGTTCGGACGGGTTCTGAGCTTTGGGGCGGCTCTCTTGGGCCGCTGCGACCGGCAGCATGACCGTGAAGGTGGATCCCTGGCCGGGTTCGCTCTTCACCTCGATCTTTCCGCCCAGGGCCTTGACGATCCCATAGCTGATCGAAAGGCCAAGGCCCGTGCCCTTGCCCATGGGCTTGGTGGTGAAAAAGGGGAAAAAGATTTTCTCCATCTGTTCCGGCGTCATGCCGCAGCCGGTGTCTTCCACGTCAATGTGCACGTAGCCGTCGGCCAGCCGTGTCCGGACCGTGACCCGACCCGGACCCGAGATTGCGTCCCGGGCGTTGTTGAGCAGGTTGAGCAGCACCTGTTCGAGACGGTTCCTCTTGGCCATGACCGGCGGCAGGCCCTGAAAGAACTCCTTGGACACTTCGATATTGGAGACCTTGAACTCCACGTCCCGGATGGCAAGGACTTCCTCGATCAGGTCGTTCACGTCGACGAGCTCCAGCACTGGATCGTGCTTGCGGGAAAAGTCCAGGAGGTTTCCCGTGATGGTTTTGGCTCGAAGGGTTGTGGCCATAATAACGTCGAGCCGTTCCCGGAAATCCTCGGGATCAAAGGGTTGGCCGAACTCGGGATTCAGGATGTCTTTCATCAGGCCGGCTTCCTCGTGAATGATGGCCAGGGGATTGTTGATCTCGTGGGCGACTCCTGCCGCCATCTCTCCGACCGAGGCGAGCTTGGCGGCGTGAAAAAACTGCCGCCGGAGATCCTCTTTGGCGGCGTCCGCGGCCTCGAGTTTTCCCACGAGCTTCTGTGTGTTCCGCAGAACGAGAACGACAAGAAGCAAGAGCGTGCCGAGCACGATGGCCACCAGGATGAGGCGCGCCCGACGGACGGGCGCATAAGCCTTTTCCGTTGGGATCCTGACAACCAGGGCCCAGTCGTGCTCGGCCAGCCAAGCGTAGGCGCTAAGATAACGTTTCCCGCCGACATCCACCTCTAGAACCCGGCTCTCGGGCGTCCGGCCCGGAACAAAGGTCGCCTGCTCGCCCGAAGGGGAGGAGCCCGAAAGGGTCTGCCTCTGGCCCCGGGCGTTCACGATGAAGGCCTCGGCCTCCTCCATGAGGTAGGAGCTTGCCACGAATTCCCCGAATTTTTCAGGGTCGAGGCTTGCCCGCAGGACCCAAGGGCGGCCCTCCAAGGACCGCCGGAGGGCGATGATGAAATGGGGCCGTCCTCTGAATCCGAGGTATACGTCGCTGATAAAGAATTCGCGTCCCTGGCCGAGAAGCCGGGTCCACCAGGACTCGTGGCTGTAATCCTTGCCGAGAAGGGAGGGATGGGGGCCTGCGTACGAAACGAGGATGCCTTCTGGGCGAAAAAGACCCACGTCCACGAAAGTCGAGCTTTCGCCGCGAAGGTCCGCCAGGACATTTTCCATTTCCTCTTGGCTGAGGGCCCTGCCTAAAGGGATCCTGTCGAGGGCGTTCTTCAGGTTCGACACGCGCTCCTGAAGAAACAGATCCACTGTGTTCCGCTGGTTCTCGGCAATGGATCGCAGGTGGGTTTCGACGCCCTTGCTCAGGGTCGCGTTATACTGAAAATGAAAATAAACGGACAGGACGATAAGAGGCGTCACATATGCCACGAGAAGCTGCCAGCGCAGCTTCCGCCGCAATTGCTGGAAATACTCGTGGCCGTGGCGGGTCCACTCGCCGGCGAAAGTGGAACCCACCTGATCGACCTGGTCTGCATCGAGGCGAGTCGCCATGGGGGAAGCGGTATCCTTTTGAAATGCTTGAAGAAACTGGACCTCCTCAATCCAGTATCCGGGGAAAAGCCCACTCCTGTCAAGCCGATCGCGCGACAGGCTCAGGGCAGAGCAAGTCCCCGGATCCCGACCGGGAGCCGATAGACCTTGCCGGAAAAGCCGTATGCGTAAAGGCTGTACGGATCAAAGGGATCGACGCCAAAAGCGACGTTGGTGAAGATCTCTCCGGCAAGAAGATTGACTGAGGCATACGGATTGAATCTGCCGTCCGGCGTCAGCACGTAAAGAGCGCTCGTCAGGAGACCCGAAAGGCCCCTTCGCTTGAGCGAGGTGAAGATTACATAGAGGTTTCCCTCTCGGTCGAAGGTCAGGCCGTCCCCGGCGAGAGCGAAATCCTCGACCAAGGGCTCGACCTCGCCCGGGCTGCCGTCTGCTTCAATCGGAACCCGGTAAAGACCGCCGCCCAGGCTCGCGGGCCGGCCGCAGAAGATAGTGGCGTCCTCAGTGGTGAAATAGAGGTGGGTCCTTTCTGCATTCAAGGCGAGGCCGTTCGGCCCGGGAATCGATAGAAAAAGCTCGGTCGAGCCGTCCTCGGTCGACACGCGGTAGATGTTGCCGTCGCAGGTCGCTGCAAGAAAGAGATTCCCTGTGCCATCCACGGCAAGGGAATTGGGCAGAGAGAAAGGGACACCCCGAAAGCCGGCTGTCAGGACCGAGCAGACTCCTGCAGACGAAATCCGTTTGATCGATCCGCCTTCCGCTGCGTCGTTTTCGCACACAAATAGGTCGCCTTCAGGACCGAAGGCCAATCCCACAGGACTCAAGACGCTTTGTCCGGTTAGGGGAAGCCCGGCAAGCCCTGCGTCAGGGCTGGCAAGGTTGAGCAAGCCCCCCGGGCTGCCCAGGAAGAGCCCTCTTCCTTCCCAGAACGCGAGCCCCTCGCTTTCCGTGCCAGCAGGGCCCCAGGCTATGCGTTCTTTCGGCGGCTCGGGGCCAGGTTCGGCCCAGGCCCTGGCTTCGACCGATGCTCCCTGTGCGTGAGCCCGCACCCTGTTCCACACTGGTGGCAAGCCTAGGGTCCAGAGAACCGACGCACGGCCGGCTTGGTCCGTGACCGCAGAATGCCGGTCCAGCGCACCACCTCCCGCCGTAATCTCAAAAGAGACAGTCGCTCCCCGAACCGCCTGGCCGTCCTTGGAACGAACGACAACGGTCAGCGGTTCCGAAAGGGGAGCGCCGGCCGGGCCCGTTTGCCCATCCCCGCTTGCGATCTCGATCGAGACCCGGGAAGAGGAATCTCCGTTGTGGTCCCCTTCACACCCGGCAGCCAAGACCAGGAGTGCGGCCAGGATCCCAAGGAATCTCCTTGCGCCCACGGGCCTCTTCCTTTTGGGGGGGTGGAGTTCTGTGTCCTTTGCCTGCAACAGCGGCGGTTATTCATCAAGCGGACGGAAACCGGCGGCCGGGACCACGATGACCGGAATGGGGAGCCCCCGCTTGGAGACTTCGTGCATCACCCGGTCCGTGGTGCTTCCGAGGGCCTTGTGCTCTCTCAGGCCCAGCCCGCGGTCTCCCAGGGTCGCTGCAACGATCGAGGGGTTTGCCTCCAGAGCCGAGGCGATCTCGAGATAGGTCGCCTGCTTCTGTTGACGGGTCTCCACGGCATACTCGACGCCAATGGCGTCCAGAAGCTCCTTGGCTCGGTCCAGGATCTGGGCCGTGGCTTTTTCCAGTTCCTTGACGAAGTGCTTGTCGATGAAAAGCCAGTATCCGACCTTTTCGAATTCGACCACGTGAAAGAGGAGAACCCGGGCGTTCAAGAGCTTGGCCAGGGCCCCTGCATACCGGATGGCGTTCTCCGAAGCCTTGGATCCGTCCACGGCCGCCAGGATGGTTTTTTTTGCTTCCATCAATGCGCTCCGCCTTTGAAGAGGTACCCGACGACGAGTCCCGCCGCGAGGGCGATGACAACGGCGCTGATCCCGTAGAGAACGGGGTGGTTCTGAGCCGCGTTCGCCACGAACGCTTCCAGGCCCACCTTCCGGATCTGGATGGTGTCCATGGCCCTGGCGACGAGCTTGCCGTCCTTGAACACAAAGGACTCGACTTGGTATTCGCCCGCCTTGGCGGCCGAAGGGAAGGTGAAGTAGTGCTGGAAGATCTTGCCGTTCTTGATTCGGATCCGGCTTTCGTCGTCAATCTTATACAGGTTGGCTTTCTTCTTGAGCTTGAGGAGCCCGTCGAAGAGCGTATCCTTGTCTGTTTCGGCCGCTTCCCCCTTGACGAGATGAAGCTCCAACTTTTCCTTGACCGTTTCGAACCCCAGTCCGAGCTGGCGAGCGACGTCGGGGGGAACAAGCGTATCCATCGGTGCCGAGGCGTGGATCTTGTACATAAAAGGAACGTTGTCCACTTCGTATTGTTTCACGTTCATCCACAGGGGACCGACTCGGCCCGCGATGTTCAGCTTGACCCGTTCGGCAGGGGAGGTGAGCTTCACGACCACCCCGTCGGCCTCGATCCCTTGCAGGGCACCGAAGAAGTGGATGCGTTCGCCGTGGTAGCTCAGGTCGATCTCAATGAGCCCCTTGGTGTAGTCCGTGACGATGGCCGAGTCGCCGGCTGCAGGTTCTACCGCTGCCTCCGCGGCGGCGGGGACGCATGCCAGAGAAAACAGAAGAAGAAGGGCGGTCGGGTTCATCAATGTCCTCCTGCGGCCTTGGCGAAGCTGACCAGGTTGTCCGGAGCCAGAACGAGATCAAGGAAGAGCTTGACCATGAGGGCCAGCACGATCAGGCTCAAGAGGATCCGGATCTGCTCGCCCCGGAGCTTCTTCGATGCCCTGACGCCGAACTGCGCGCCGAGCACCGATCCCATGAGCAGCAGCAAGGCCAGCCCGATGTCCACCGTATGGTTCGTGATCGCCTGTTGAAGGGTCACGTTGGCGCTCGTGAAGACAATCTGAAAAAGGTCGGTTCCGATGGCGGTGATCGTGGGCATGCCGATGATGTAGATCATGGCCGGCACCATGATGAAGCCGCCTCCCACGCCGAGAAGAGCGGCCAGGATTCCGACCACAGTGCCGACAAAGTAAGGGAAGATCGCAGAGGTCCGCAGGTGGGACTTGGGGAAGTTCGTCTGCAGGGGGAGCCGGGCGAAGAAGCTCAGGCGAGGACCGCTCATTTCGATGGGGGCAGACGCGTGCGGGGTTGAGGGGCTGTACCGCCTGAGGGCCCGGAGGCTCTCGACGAACATGGAGCCCCCGACCGTCCCGAGCATGATGACATAGACGAGCTTCATGGTGAATTCGAAATTCCCGACGGCCCTGAGGTACTTCACTAAGTGAACGCCGATCGTGCCGCCCGTGATCCCTCCGGCGAGGATGATGGCACCCATCTTCATGTCCACATTTCCGAGGCGCCAGTGGCCGAAGGCGCCCGAGGACGAGGCGGCCACGATCTGGTTGGAGTCCGACGCCGCTGCCACTGCGGGCGGGATGCCGATCATCATCATGAGGGGCGTGAGCAGAAAACCTCCGCCCACGCCGAACAGGCCGGAGAGGAAGCCCACAAGCCCTCCAATGCCGATGACGAGGAAGATGTTGATGCTCATGTCTGCGATGGGGAGGTAGACATTGAACATGCTGGGGCCTTTCCGTGACGGGAGTCGTTGAAGGGCCGGTTGCGCGCCGGTACAATGCATCATACGCTTGGGCTCGGTTTTTAATCCATCCGCCCTGAAGAAGCAAGAGGGGTCCCGGCCCGCCGACATGTGTTTCGGGCCGGGGATCCACCAGGAGCCGACTCCGATGCCGCTCGATCCGCCGCGAGAACGAGAGTCGGAGAAGGGTCGACAGAGGATTTCGCAATTGTTCGGACGAATTGGCCTTGTCAGAGTGGGCGGGGAGCCGACAATCCAAGAACTCCGCAGAAAATATTTTTCCTTCAAAGAACTTCTCAACGCGAACAACGAGGCTCTTCGCATCATCGCCGACCTAGAGGAGAAGCTCCTCAATCCCGAATTCCTCACCATGAGCTACCAGCGGACCCGGTGCACACGGATCGCGGTTGAGGTCTTCAAGATCATCCGGAATCTCGAAATTCTGGCGGGGAGAAAAGACGCAACCCTGGAGAGGATTTTCGATCGGCTTTGCCGCGAAATGGAGGAGGAGCTTGGCCGGTCGGCCGTGGTCGACACCAAGAGATTCGTGGTGCCCCTGGAGGAAATCCGGCCCGAGATGCGGGACGCTGTGGGCGCCAAGAGCACCAACCTGGCCGAGATGAAAAATGTCCTCGGCCTTCCGGTGCCCGAGGGGTTCGCGATCACGACGCTGGCCTACCAGAGATTCTACGAGTACAACAGACTGGCGGGCTGGATCAACAGCGTCAAGATGAGCCTAAACATCCATGACCCGTCGAGCGTGCGGGCCGCCAGCGAGCGTATCCAGGGACGGATCCTGGAGGCCGAGGTTCCCCAAGATCTCGGCGAAGCCCTTCTGCAGGCCTACCGGGACTTGCGCAGAAGGTGCGGCTCTCCGCTTCGGCTTGCGGTTCGTTCGAGCGCGCTGGGCGAGGACAGCGTGCAGTGCTCCTTTGCCGGGCTCTATGAAAGTGTCCTGAACGTTGAGGAAAAGGGGCTCCTGGAGGCATACAAGAAGGTCCTCGCGAGTAAGTACAGCGTGCGGGCCCTTTACTACAAGGCGAACAAGGGCATCCGGGACGAGGACATTCCGATGTGCGTCTGCTGCTTGCGAATGGTGGATGCCTCGGCGAGTGGCGTTCTGTACACCCAGGACCCTTTCCACCCTGACAGGATCTTCGTCACGGCCGGCTGGGGACTTGGTCCGTCCATTGTCTTGGGGGAAATGAGCCCGGAGACCTATGTCCTGGACAAGAAGACCGGCTCCCTCCTGGAGAAGAGGAGATCGAACCAGTCCGTGATGCTCGTTTCGGGCAAGGACGCTGGCACTGTGGAGCTTCCTGTGCCCAGGGATCAGGCGGACGAGGCGTGCCTGAACCCGGCGGAGCTCGAGGCGCTGGTGCAGATCGCCCGGAAGCTCGAGGCCCATTACGGCTTCCCCCAGGACGTGGAGTTCAGCTTGGACGAGCGGGGCCGCCTTTCGCTCTTGCAGACCCGCCCCCTGGCACCGGTCCGGACTCCAGAGACCAAGGGGCTGGCTCTGGCCGACGTTCCGGAACAGGCGGTGCTCCTCCGGGCGGCCGAGGCCGAGACCGCTTGTGGAGGGGTCGGTTCGGGCCTGAGCCACCGGGTGAAGGATGCGGCGGATCTGGAGCGTTTCCCGCCCATGGGCGGGGTTCTCGTCGCCCGAAGGCTCATGCCGGAGTGGATCGGCCTTCTCGGCCGTGTCAAGGCCATCGTGACCGAAGTGGGAAGTCCGACGGGTCACATGGCCTCGATCGCAAGGGAGTTTCGTGTGCCCATGATCGTAAACGCCCGGGGAGCGGTGGAGAAGATTCCCGAGGGCATCTGGGTCACGGTGGACGCCACCCACCGGATCGTGTATCGGGGACGGATCGAGGCGCCTGAAAACCAGAACCTTCAGGAACACGGCCCCATCAAGGAAAGTCCGGTTTACAAGAGCCTCGCCTTTCTGGTTTCCCGCATCGCCCCTCTGAACCTCACGAACCCGAGGGATCGATCCTTCCGGGCTGCTTCTTGCAAGACCCTCCACGACATCATGCGGTTCTGTCACGAGGAGGCGATCAACAGCATGTTCGCCTTCAACGACACCCAGACCTTACGAAAGGGCAGGGTGTTTCGGCTCAAGATCCCGGTGCCGCTGAGCGTCTTCGTCGTGGACCTGGGCGGCGGGCTTGCGGGCCTGGGGGAGAAACAGAAGGAAGTGAACTGCGACCAGGTGGCTTCCATCCCTTTCCGGGCCCTTCTGGAAGGCATGACGACCGAGGGCGTCCGGTGGGCCGGTCACGTGCCGATCGGACTGCGGGACTTTGTGTCGGTTTTCGCCAACACCTTGTACGACCCGTTGAAGCACGAGCGGGAGCTCGGCGCGCGCAGTTATGCCATCGTCTCGGAACGGTACGTGAATTTCAGCTCTCGCCTGGGGTATCACTTCTCCACCGTGGACGCTTACTGCGGAGAAACGTCCAACAGCAACTACATCACGTTCCGCTTCAAAGGAGGCGCGGCCTCCCAGGACCGGCGCGAACGAAGGGCCGAATTCATCGCCCGGGTGCTCAAAGCCCGGGATTTCTGGGTCGACCAGCAGGGCGACCTGGTGAACGCCAACTACAAGAAATACTCCCTTGAGGACACGCTGGCCGCTCTTGCCATGCTGGGCAGACTCATGGGCTGTGCCCGGCAGCTGGACGTGGTCATGGAAAGCCCGGCCCATGTGGAGTATTTCGCGAATCTTTTTCTCAACGGCCGATACGACTTCTTCGGCCAGTCCGGATCTTCGGGGAGCCTGCCGTGACGAGGAACTCGATCCTGCTCGTCGACGACGAGGAAGCGTTCGTCCGGTCCCTGTGCCCCACTCTCGAAGCCGAAGGGTACGAGGTGGCAGTCGCTCTCGGAGGCCATGAAGCCTTGCAGAGGGTGCGGTCGGGGAGCGTCGACGTCATGATCCTGGACATGCTCATGCCGGATGTGGACGGCCTCGAAGTCTTGCGAAGGACCCGAGAGGTTTCTCCCCTGACCGAGGTCGTGGTCCTGACGGGTCATGGGTCGGTCTCCGCCGGTCTGGAAGCGATGCGTCTCGGCGCATTCGACTATCTGCTCAAACCCTGCGAGCCGGACGAACTTCTGGACCGGATCCGCCGGGCCCTGGAGAAGAAGGCGATCGAGGAGGAACGGGGCTCCAGTTGCAGGGAATCTGCTCAGAAGCGCGACCTCGGGCAGAGAAGTTGACCCGCTCAGAGGCTCGGGACCTCTCTCTCCCGCCTTGCGGCCAATCCGAGCCGGACGAACAGCCAGGGCATTCCTGCGGACGAAACGAGCCCCAGGACCGAATACCGGAGGATCCGCAGGGAGACAGAGGGTTCGCAAAGGGCGCCCAGCTTTTCCAGCGCCCAGACGAGGGGGAAGAGAAGACCGATCCCTACGGCGAACCTCGCCGCCCTGCGGCCGAGGGTTCCGCCCGAGTCGAACCGTACCCACCGGGTTTCGATGGAGAACCCGAGTGCCATTCCGAGAAGAGCCGAAGCCGTCGTGACGGCGTGTGAAGGCGCCTGGGGCGCCGCGACAAGCAGGGCGGCCGGCGCCAGAATCGAGAGGGCCGCCAGACCATAAAAGCTCTGTCTGCCGATCCACCTCTCCAGGGACGGTCCGAGCAGCACCGAGGCTCCGAGGACAAGACCCCCCAGGGCATAGCCTCCCAGGATGTCGAGAGGGAAGTGCACGCCCAGGTAGATCCGAGACAGGGCGATGAAAAGCATGAGCGCCACTGCCGGAATCCAGGCCCAACTTCTTCGCGCCGACCAGGCGAGATACCCCCAGACCACCACGGCGCCCTGGGCATGGCCGCTCGGGAATCCGGCGCCGCCTGCGGGATAGAGACGCCTGACTCTCGAATTCCATGCAAAAGGCCTGGGCAGGTCGAAGTATGCCTTGGCCGCGGCGTTGAGATAAGCGGAAACGAGGAACACAACGGTCAGTCTCATCCCGGTCCTGCGATCCACGGACCAATACAGCAAGGGGAGCAGGAGCATGAAAAAGCCTTCTTCTCCCAGAAGGGTGAACGCGACGAATACGGGATCCAGAGCCGGGCTGAACCGCTGAAGCCAGAGAATCAGCTCTGTGCCCCAGGAAAAGGCGGATTCCATGATTTGCGGACCTGCTCCTTTGGGTTAGGGGCCTCTTGGTTGACGCTACGAGATCGGCTTGCGGAAAGTCAACGGGTCTGCGCGGAGAGATTTCGGGAGCGGGAGGCAGGAGCGCCTTGACGGAGAAACGTGAAATTAAGTAAGTTTGAATATAACGATTTCGATGGAGGGCCTGAAAATGGAATGGATTCGTTCCACGGCAAGGGTGTTCGTGCTCGCCGCGGTTGCGCTGGCCGGGGCTTGCGTTTTTCGGGCAGAGCCCGCTCAGGCGGTTGTCCTAGAGCGGGGGAAGCAGAGGCCCCCAGTCTATCTTCCGGATCGGATCCTCGTGAAATACCGGCAGGGAACGACGAAGGCTTCACAAGCCGCGGTTCTGAGCCGGGCATCGGCGCGGGAGGTGAAGAGGCTCAAGCATCTGGGGATCTCGGTCCTCGAGGTCGGTCGGTCCGGCCTGGGCCTGGACCGCACCGTTGAGATTCTCGCTGGGGATCCCTCGGTGGAATGGGCAGAAAAGGTGCCCCTTGCCTTTTGCCAGTTCGTGCCGCCGGACCCGGATTTTTCGAACCAGTGGCCCTTGAACAACACCGGTCAGACCGGAGGTGTTGCGGACGCGGATATCGACGCGGCCGAGGCGTGGGACATTGACGACGGCAGCTCACAGCCTGTGGTTGTCGCCGTGATCGATACGGGAACCGACTACACCCATCCGGATCTGGCCGGCAGGATTTGGACAAACCCGGGCGAAGATCCCTGGTCGGATCCACTGGATCCATTGACAGGCAACGGGGTCGACGACGACGGCAACGGGCTCGTGGACGACTGGAAGGGGTGGGACTTCGTGGGAGCCAACGTGTTTCTGCCGATTCCGGACAACGACCCCCTGGATCTGTTCGGACACGGGACTCACGTGGCGGGCATCGTCGGGGCCGCCTCGAACGGGACGGGGGGCGTGGGAGTGAATTTCCACGCGAAGATCCTTCCCATCAAGATCGGGGGAGACTCCGAGTTCCTGAACAGCCTTATGGCCATTGAGGCCATCGACTACCTCATCGACTTGAAGACTCGGCCCGTTGACGGAGAGCCGGGCCTTAGGATCGTCAACGCGAGCTGGGCCATGCTCGCGCCGCTTCAGGCTATGAAGACGGCCATCGAGGCCGCAGGCACGGCCGGGATCCTGTTCGTCTGCGCCGCAGGAAACGGCGGTTTCGACGCGGTCGGGGACAATATCGACAACCCTCCCCTGTTCCAGGGAAGCTGGCCGGCCGCATTTGACTCGAAGACGATTTTGAGCGTGGCCGCCACGGACGCAACGGACACTCTGGCCTCGTTCTCGAACTACGGGCGTCGGAGCGTGGATGTCGGCGCGCCGGGCGTGAACTACTTCAGCACCATGCCGACCTACGAGGTGATTCTCAACAGTCAATACGGCTATTCTCTTGAGTACGACTTCCTTTCCGGCACCTCCATGGCCGCTCCCTGCGCGGCCGGTGCGGCCTCCCTCGTGTGGGCAGATCATCCGGATTTGACGCCCTGCGAGGTCAAGAGCGTTCTGATGGAGTCCGTGGATCCTCTCGGGTCTCTTTCAGGAAAAACGGTCACGGGCGGCAGACTCAACTTGGCCGCCGCGCTGACAGCTTCGCCGGTGGATACTGACAGGGACGGCGAGCCGGATGTCTGCGACGATGATGACGACAACGACGGCTGCCCCGACGGTTGGGATCCCAACCCCTTGGCGCAGAGCGAGGATGGGGACGGCGACGGGTACGGCGGCGACTGCGACTGCAATGATGCGAACCCGGCCGTGAATCCCGGGACGGCCGAGATCCAGGGTAACGGGGTGGACGATGACTGCAATCCCTCCACGTGGGACGTGGTGTGGGGAGCTGCCGCACCAGCCGAAGCCGCACTCGGTGGTCCCTCATCCAGCGGCTCTTCGGTCAGGGTGAACTGGACGGGCTGCCTGGCCTTGTGTTTCGGCCTCGTGGCTGGAGTCCGGATCGTCCGAAGCAGAGCCCGGAGAGGCCGCAGGGATTTCCGCTGAACCCTGGACTTGCAGCAGGAGGGATTTTGTCCCGGAGGTGAGCCTCCTCGGATTGCCTTGCCCCAGGCCGGGTGAATACAATGAGTTCGCCACCGGAAAAGGGGAGGGGGAGCCATGGGCGAGCGGGAAAAGATGCTCAAAACCGAGGATTGGTGGGCGGTCTGGCTGGGGCTGGGGATCGTTCTGGTCACTTTGGCCGTGTTCTGGGCCGGAGGCACGCTCCGGGACTGGGCGCCCACCCCAGGGGAGTGGAGCCGGCCGAGCGAGCTTTTCTCGGACCTGGGCCGGAACTGGGCTCGCTATTTAGCCGTGTTTTTCTTTTTCGGCTTGGCCTTCACGGTTTCGATTGCCGTCATGGGCCGAAGCGTCAAGAAGTTTATTCCAGGTTATGTTCTTCTTTTTCTGGGATCCTTGGCGATCTTCTCCCTTTCGGCCTGGACGGTCATGGAAAGGGCCGACCTGGGCGCACCCATCTTGGCCCTCCTCGCCGGTCTCGTCGTAAGCAACCTCGTGAAGATTCCGGACTGGCTCAAGAGTTCGCTCCTTACGGAGTATTACATCAAGACGGGCATCGTGCTTCTTGGGGCCACGCTCCCGCTTACGCTGATCTTCGACGCGGGGCCCGTCGCCTTTTTGCAGGCGACCCTGGTTTCGGTCACCACGTGGGGCGTCATCTATCTGGCCGCCACAAGACTTTTCGGCCTGCCTCCGCAGTTCGGCGCTGTCCTGGGCGCCGGCGGCGCGGTGTGCGGGGTCTCGGCCTCGATCGCGGTCGGAGGCGCCACAAAGGCCCACAAGGACCACATCGCGATCAGCATCGCGATCGTGTCCATCTGGGCCATCGTCATGATTTTCGTGCTGACCTTTGCCACGAAGGTGCTGGTCCCGGAGACGCTCAGTCCGGGAGAGGCAGGGGCTTGGGTGGGAACTTCCGAGTTCGCAGACGCGGCCGGGTTCGCGGTGGTGGCTGAGCTTTCCCAAGAGCATGGAGACGCTCCGATTCATGCTTTCACGCTCATGAAAGTCATCGGCCGGGACATCTGGATCGGGATCTGGTGCTTCGTTCTTTCGATCGTGTCCGTGGTGTTCTGGGAAAAAGGAGAAGGAGGAAACCGCCAGAGACTCGGCGCAGCCGTCATCTGGGAGCGGTTCCCAAAGTTCGTGCTGGGTTTTTTCGCCGCTTCGGTGTTTATGAGCGCTGTGGCGGCCAGAGGCCCAGAGGGACATGTTGGCATAGCCAAGGTGAGCGGCACATTCAAATCCAAGGCGCAGAAAGCGGAATACGCGGCGGATTTTTCGGACTATGTTCCGCCGGCTGAGGTGCAAGACAAGTTCTCCTTCGATCCGCAGGCCGGGACCATTTCCTTCCGCGGCAAGATGACGATCCAAGAGCTGGAAGCTCTTGAAGGGACTGCAACAGACGAAAACCAGAAGTGGGCTCTCAAAAAGCTCCACCAGGCCTCGGACTGGTTCGAGAGCGTTCTGTCTCCCAAGGTGATCAAGCCCATCAAGAACCTCCGTTCCTGGGCTTTTGTGCTCTGTTTCCTCTGTATCGGCCTTTCCACGCGGTTCGCTGAGCTGGCCACCTTCGGCATGAAGCCTTTCTGGGCGTTCACGATCGGCGTGGCCGTGAACGTACCCTTGGGGTTCGTGCTATCCACCATGGTCTTTGTGGATTACTGGCGGAGCCTCTAAGGTCTCAGCTTTCTGCTGTGGGCGAGAAGCCACAGGTCCCAGACGGCCAGGACCACGCATGACCCCACCACAAAGGCCAGACCCAGCAGCGGCGCAACGTCGCTGACGCCCACGAATCCATGCCGGAACCCGTTGATCATGTACAGGATCGGGTTGAAAAGAGAGATCGTTTTCCATGGTTCGGGAAGGACCTCAATGGAGTAGAACACACCGCCCAGAAACGTGAGGGGGGTGATGACGAAGGTGAGAACGAGGTTGAGCTGTTCGAACTTGTCCGAGAGGATGGCCGTTCCGATCCCGAGAAGGCCGAAAGAGACGGCCACAAGAAAAGCGTACCCGAGCACCTGCAAGGGAAATCGCATGGTCACGCCGCTTGCCAGCCATGCGGCTGCCACGACCGCGCCTGCGCAGAGCAGGGATCTCAGCACCGCGGCCAGGACATAGGCGGTCAGAACCGCGACGTTGGAGATGGGGGCGACCAGCAGGTCTACGAGGGTGCCTTGGAGCTTGGAGATGAACAGGGAGGAGGTCGTGTTCATGAAGGCGTTGTTGATGATGATGAGCATGACCAGGCCCGGCACGAGGAATTCCACGTATCCCACGCCCTCGTGGGTCGGCAGGCGGTTGCCCAGGGAAAGGCCGAAGACCACGAGGTAGAGGAGCGTCGTGATCACGGGCGAGATCACGGTCTGGCCGAAGACTTTCAGGAACCGCTTGACTTCTTTCCACAGAAGAGTCTCGAATCCGATCCAGTTCATTGCGGGAGCCCTCCTGCCCGGCCCAGAATCTTCAGGAAGACCTCCTCCAGCTGGGTGTGGCGGTCCCGGATTTCCCGCACCGAGAGCCCCGAGCTGCGGATGAGGTCCATGACCTCGTTCAAACGGCCGTTGCCGTTCCGGTACCGGTAGACGAGATGTCTCCCGTCCGTCTGCCGCGTAACGCCCAGCTCGGCGAGCCCGTGCGGCAACTGCTCCACTGGTCGCTCGAGTTCGAAAAGGAGGACCTGTTCCCCGAACTCCTCCAGAAGATCGTCCCGGGTGCCGACCCGGACGAGGCGGCCCTTATCGAGCACGCCGATGCGGTCCGAGAGCCTCTCGGCCTCGTGGATGTAGTGGGTGGTCAAGACGATCGTGGTCCCCTTCTTTTTCAGTCCCAGGATGTACTTCCAGAGCTCCTCTCTCAACTCCACGTCCACGCCGGCCGTGGGCTCGTCGAGAAAGACCAGAGGGGGGTCGTACACCAGAGCCTTTGCGATGAGGAGCCTCCGTTTCATGCCGCCCGACAAGGCCCGGGTGTTGCTGTGCTTCTTGTCCAACAGATCAAAGGCCTGGAGGATCGCGTCGATCCGTTTCTGGTCCGGCTTGAGGCCGAAGTAGCCCATCATGAACCGGAGCACTTCGTTTACCGAGAAGAACGGATCGTAGTTGATTTCCTGGGGGACGAGCCCGATCGAGGCTCTCACCTTCATGGGGTGCTTCTTGAGATCGTACCCGAAGACTTCCACCGATCCGGCCGTGGGTCTGACCAGGCCCGCCACGATCGAGATGAGCGTCGTCTTGCCCGCCCCGTTGGGGCCGAGCAGGGCGAAAATCTCGCCCTGCCGGACCGTGAGGTCGACCCGGTCTAGGGCGCACAGGGAGCCGTAGTATTTGGTCACCCCGACGAGCCTCAGCGCAGGACAGCCCGGGGGTGCGGCGTCGAGCTTGCGTCCGGATTGCAGGTTCTCCAAGGGGCCTTCCGCCATTCTTCGTTCTCGCTTTCAAGGGGTGGGCTGAATTTCTTCGGTTGTTCTTGTTCAGATTGCGCCGGTTCGGCCGAAGATTCCGGCCCTGCCCGTCAACCTACCAGAACTGTTTCGTTTTTCAACCGTTGAGACTGCGCTCCGGACAAGGCCTTTTGTTGACGCTATCCTTTCGGTCGGAGTATAGTTCGACCCAGGGAGGATACAGAAGGATCGAAGCGGCCCGGAGCCCCGCAGGCTTTCCGGGAAAGATCGGGAAGCAAAGGAGCGTGGGATGGCCGAATCCGAAAAGACCGAGCGGACCCTGGCCGTGTTTTTCGATTTCGAGAATCTGGCCCAAGGGCTCAGGGACAAGAAGGACGGACATTTCGACATCCGCAAGGTTCTCGAGCGACTGGTCGAGAAGGGGAAAATCGTTTACAAGAAAGCCTACGCCGACTGGAGCCGGTACGGGGACTACAAGGTGGCCTTTCATCAAACCGGCGTCGAGCTGGTCGAAATCCCCAGGCGGGGGCTGTCGGGCAAGAACTCCGCTGACATCCGCATGGTGGTGGACGCCCTCGAGCTTTCCTATACCAAGGAGCACATCGATACGTTCGTCGTGGTTTCCGGGGACAGCGACTTCTCCCCCCTGGTGGCGAAGCTCAAGGAGAACGGCAAGCACGTAATCGGGCTGGGCGTGAAAGAGTCCACGTCGGAACTGCTGATCAACAATTGCGACGAATTTATTTTCTACGACGACCTGGAGAGGCCCGCGGGCCAGCCGCCTCCGGTGGCCCAGGACCTTCCGCCCAAGAAGCAGGAGGCTTTCCGGCTTCTTCTGGAATCTGTGGAGGCCCTGATCCGGGAGAACAAGCCCATCCTGTATTCTTCCATGGTCAAGGACACCATGAAGAGGAAGAAGCCGAGCTTCAACGAAAGTTACCATGGCTACCGCAGCTTCAGCGAACTCCTCGAGGACGCGGAGGCGAACGGGCTTGTGGAACTCAACGTGGACCCTCGGAGCGGTACCTACGTGATCTCGGGTTACGGGTCGAGCACGGGGAGAAAGAAGATCGAAAGGAGCGCCTCGGGCCGGAGGGCCAAGAGGCGCTCTTCGTCGAGACCCCCCAAGACGGATCAGCCCGCCAAGTCCATAACGCCGGAAGAAACTTCGTGATGTCCATCCTGTTCATCCACGCGAATGAACGAGAAGGATCTTCGGGAAACTAAAGGACGGCCTGGGTTCGGCCCGGGCCGCTCGAACGTTCCGGAGATGGAAAGCCCACCAAAGGAGGAGGTCCTCATGTTTCCGCTCTTGTTCGAACCCATCCGGATCGGAACCCTGGAAAGTCGCAACCGGATCCTCATGCCCAGCCTCGGCACGCTGTTTTCGATGGATCAGAAGCTCAACGAGAGGCATTATCGGTTTTATGAACGCAGGGCCGAGGGAGGCGCTGGCGTGATCGTGGCCGGGCCCGTGGGCGTGGATTTTCTCGGGGCCGGTGCGATCTGCCTCTCCCTTCGAGACGACGCGTACATTCCGGACTTTCGGCACCTGGCCGACCGGGTGCACGGCAAAGGGGCCAAGCTCATGGTCCAGCTCTTTCACGGCGGCCGGTACACCTTTTCGTTTTTCATCGACGGACAGCAGGCCCTGGCCCCTTCTGCCGTGAAATCCCGCTACACGGGCGAGACTCCGAGGGAGATGACCCTGGAGGAGATCGAGCAGGTCCAGGACGCCTTTGCCCAGGCCGCCCGGCGGGCCCGGGAGGCGGGCATCGACGGCGTGGAGATCATCGGGTCGGCTGGCTACTTGATCAGCCAGTTCCTTTCGCCCGTCACGAACAAGCGCACGGATGCCTACGGAGGCTCCTTCGAAAACCGGGCGCGCTTTGCCATCGAGACGATCCGCAAGGTCAGAGCCGCGGTGGGGGACGACTACACCGTGACCATGCGCGTGCCGGGAAACGATTTTGTGGCCGGTGGGAACACGAACGACGACATCGCCCGGTTCTGCCAGCTTTTCGAGCAAGCTGGCATCGACGCTTTCAACGTGACCGGAGGATGGCACGAGGCTTTTGTGAGCCAGCTTACGATGGAAGTGCCCAGGGGCGGGTACGCGTACCTGGCCGGCGGGATCCGGCGTGCCGTGAAGGTTCCGGTCATTGCTTCGAACCGCATCACGGATCCCTTTACGGCAGAGCGGATCCTCAAAGAGGGGTTCGCGGACATGGTCGCCCTGGGGCGTGTTCTGGTCGCGGATCCGGACTGGCCGACAAAGGCCCGGGAGGGCAGGCCCGAGGAGATCCGGCCTTGCGTGGGTTGCATGCAGGGGTGCATGGACCGGATCTTCACTGGCCAGCCTCTGTGCTGCCTGGTCAACGCCGAGGCGGGCCTCGAAGGTGAGCGCCGGATCCCAAAAGCCGCGCGGCCAAAGAAGGTCATGGTCGTGGGCTCAGGGGCCGGCGGGATGGAGGCTGCCCGGGTGGCGGCGTTGGCGGGTCACGAAGTGGACTTGTACGAAAAGGCGCCCAGACTGGGTGGACAGCTTCGAATCGCCGGAGCGCCGCCGGGCCGCAAGGAGTTCCTGAGTCTTGTCGAGTATTATGAGGCCGCCCTGGCCCGGGCGGGGGTCCGAATACACTCGGGTGTTGCGGTGGACGTAGAGTCGGTGCGGCGGATCGCACCCGACGTGGTCATCGTGGCCGAAGGAGCCGAGCCCATCGTGCCGGCGATCCCCGGCATTGACCTGCCCCATGTGATTACCTCTTGGGAACTGCTCGCCAAGGATCCTCCCCTAGGCCGAAGAGTGGCGGTGATCGGAGGAGGGGCCGTGGGGTTGGAGACCGCCCTCCAGGTGGCGAAGATCGGAACCATCAATGCCGAGACCCTGGAGTTCCTCATGTTCAACAGGGCCGAGACCGACGAAAAGCTTCACGAGCTTCTCCGCCGCGGGAGCAAGGAGGTGACCGTGTTCGAGATGCTCTCCCGGGTGGGCCAGGACGTGGGCAAGTCCTCCCGGTGGGTGCTCATGCAGGAACTCAAGGAGCGCAACGTCCGGATCGTTACGGATGCCAGGGTCGAGGCGATCGAGCCGGACGGAATCCGGTACGTCCAGCAAGGCGAGGCGAAGAGAGAGCCTTTCGATACCGTGATCGTGGCCGTGGGCTCCAAAGCGGTCCGCAGGCTCTCGGACGAACTGGCCGCTGCTGGCATCCCTCACAAGACCGTGGGGGACTGCAACGCCCCCCGAAAGATCATCGATGCGGTCCACGAGGGGTATCTGGCTGCTTTGGATCTGTAACGCAGCCTGGTGTGCCGTCTCTGCGTCGAAGGTCTAAAGCTGGGTGGGAGGGGCGGAGGTCAGGACTTCTGCTGGCGGCTCGGGCAAGACGTTCTGGCAGAACCGGGAGCCGAAGAGAAGGTCGTACTGGAGCAGATTCAGAGCCTGCAAGAACGGGCTTGACTTGCGGTTTTCGAAAGCGTCGATGCTTCCGTTCTCACCGGTGATGACGAAGTCCCGGTGAATGACCGGATATTGCCCCAGGCCCGCAAGAAGGTAACCGAAGTGGTTCGGCAGCTCGATTCCCATCTGGTCGAGCAGGATCGCAGGCACATAGGCGGGGCTGAAGGAATCCGGGATCCCGGACAGGTCGAGGCCTTCGGGACCGTTCGTCCAGAAGAGACAGGGTACTCGGGCCATCCTGAAATTTTCTCTCAAGCGTTCTTCTTTTCCCCCACGGTCACCCGTCGCCCCCTTCCGGTAGATCGCCAAATCCGGTCCGAAGCTCGGCCGGTGGTCCCCGCAGAAGAAAAAAAGAATCGGGTCTGATCGGGTACCCAGGTACTCGATCAGTCTGCCCAGTTCCCGATCCGCGTCCCGCACTCCGGTCACGTAGGTTTGAAGGACCTGGCGCAGAGGCTCCGGGTAATCTGCCTGGATTTCCACTTCGTCCGGAGCGTACCGCCGGGGCCAGTAGGAGCCATGGTTCTGCATGGACAGGACGAAGAGGAAGAAGGGGTGGTCGGTCCCTTCAAGGGTTTCGATCACTTTGTCCACAAGGGCCCTGTCCGACACGAAGCCGCCCCTGTGCTCGGCTCCTTGGAAGGCGGAAAGGGAGACGAACTCCTGGAAGCCGAGCAAGGGGTAGACCCGGTCCCGGCTCCAAAACCAACTGTAATAAGGGTGGATGGCAAGGGTCCGGTAGCCTTTTTCCCGCAGAACACGGGCGATCGAAGGGATATCTCTTTTAACGTAATGATCATAAGGAACAGCGCCCCGGGGCAGAAACGCGTTGCTCAGGCCTGTCAGGAGCTCGAATTCGACAATGCTCGTGTTGCCGCCGAAGGTGGGCGAGACGAGATGAAACGTTGGGTGCTTATCCTGGAAGCGCTGAAAATTGGCCAGGGGGTTGACCGCTGAGGCAAAGGGGATGTCCTCGAGATCCCAGAAAGACTCGCTCACGAATAGGACGAGGCTCGCCGGAGCCCGCGGGCGAGCCGAGTTTTTGCCAACCGCACGCAGGGCCTGTTCCCAGCGGTTCGCTTCCAGCACTGTCCGGACCGCTTCCTCTGTGTATTCGCTGGGCCTGTTCAAAAGAAGGGGGGAAAGGTTCAGGCAGAAGGCGCCCAGGAATCCGTTCGCCTCGTAATTGACCAGCTTGTTCCAAGTCGCGTTCTGAAGTCGGAAAAAAGTCAGATGGGTCTCGTGTGTACCCCGCCAAAGGGGGATCCAGATGGCCGCAGGGAGGAGAAAAAGAGCGGCCCTCGAGATGAGGGAAATTCGGCTTCTTTCCTTTTTGAACGCGAATGCGCAGAAGGCGAAGACCAGCACCAGGAAGCAGCCGGTCGCGGGCAGAACCGCTCTGGCCGGCAGAGCGGGCATGAGCACCCGCAGGTGTTTCCAGTAGAGGAGATCCCAAGGATAGAAGGGACTTTGCAGGTACGCCAGCTTGAGAAAGTTCACCAGGGTGAGGAGACCGAGCAGCGTTCCCGTCAGGATCAGGGAAAGGGCTGTCTTGCCCAGCAAAGCCACGCAGAGGGCTATCATGCTGTAAATGAGAACCAGATTGAATGCAGCGTTTGTAGGGTAGTAGTGGCACCACAGAAGCGCCTTGATCAGGCTGGATCTCGAAGCAGCCTCCTGGACGAGCAGGAACGCGGGGCCTGCGGCCAGACACAGGAGAAGTCGTAGAGGAAGTCTCGCGTGGGACTCGAACCAGGTCCGGACGGAGCAAAAGGAGAGACGTTTCATCGCGGCTAGTTCTGTTCCAGGATATCCCGCGCGTGAGTGTTAAGAATAGGTTACATTTAGGTAAAAATCAAGGTCCGGCCTTTTCCCGCTGCTCTGGGGAGTGGGGAAAAAAACGGGGATTTACCGGAAGCGGCCGAATTCGATAAGCTCACGCACTTCTTGCCGCCAGGAGCCGCTCCAGGCTTCGAGCACTTCCTGGGCCGGACATTGCCATCCGGCTTCCATTTTTTCCTGCAGCGGCTCGAGAAAGAGACTCTCGTCCCGGCCATGGACGTCCAACTTCGCCTGACGCTTGAGCCCCTGGGCCGAGATCCGGACGATTTCCCGGATGGGCTCGGCCAGGGGCACTCCCCGCACCACGGCCCTCGGCCCGCGCACGCTCACTTCGGGCAGAAGCTTCTTGATCTCTTCGACGCCCCAGCCGCCTACCACTGCCCGGGCTTGCCGGCTTGCTTCCCGGTCGTAAAAGATCCCTTTGACGAGCGCGGGGAACGCGAGCGCGAGATCTGGCGGCGGGCAGTCGGCACCGCGGATTTCGAGGAATGGTTTGAACCTCGTTTCGGTGAAGAGGGTAGAAAGGTGGAGGATCCAGTCGTCGCGGGTCGCCCGGAAGCCGCTGAAACCGCTCTTGAGGAACTGTCCGAAGGTGACAGCCTCCTCAAAGTCGATCCAGGTCCCGTCCCGGACGATGAAAAGCATGGGCACGGCCAGGGCGTATTCGATGTAGTCTGAGAACCCTGCGTCCTCTCGAAAGAGCTTCTCCACGAAGCCGCATCGGTGGGGGTCCGTGTGCTGCCAGATGTGGGCTCGCCGCGAAAGGAACCCGTTCGCCTTTCCCCGGGAGACCGATGAATTGGCAAAAAGAGCCGTGAGCAGGGGGGAGAGGGCCATGGCAAGGCGGAATTTCTCCAGGGCGTCCTCCTCGCTTTCATAATCCAGGTTTACCTGGGTCGCGGCTGTCTCCCGCATCATGGAAAGGGCAAGAGGCCCGCACTTGGGCAGTTGCCGGGTCATGATCGCATACCGAGCCTTGGGCAAAAGCTCGGTCTCCTCCCAGGAAGACACCGGCTGGATGCCCAACCCCAGCCAGGCGATCTTCTCGGGGTCCGAGACAGCAAGGAGTTCCCGAATGTGACCCCGAAACTCTTCGGCCAAGCCGTGGAGACTCTCGTGGGGAGCGCTGCTCAGCTCAAGCTGGCAACCCGGCTCGAGCGTAATGTGGCTGGAGCCTCTCTCAAGGGCCAGGACCCGTCCGGCCTCGAAACGGGGCTGCCAACCGAACCGCTCGGCAAGGCGGCGCAGGACCTCTTCCACCCCGTCGGGTCCGCTGAAAGGCAAGGCCCTGCCTGTCGCAGGGTGGACGCCGAGTTTCTCGAATTCACAGCCGATCCTCCAGGCTTGTCGGGGCTTGAAGGTTTCGGTGAAGAACGAGGCAAGTTCTTCTCTGGAGCCGATGAAGGCGCCCGCCATGGCAGCCTCCCCGTGATTCTGGGGGTAAAGGGATCCCTCCTATGATGAACCGAGCGGGCAGAGAGGATCAACGGGGCGGAAGGAGAACGACCCTCCCTTGGCCGAAACACGGACTCCAGTGTTCAGCCCGGGGCGGGGCTGCCAGGCGGGAATTGGTCCTGTCGTGGATCCGAGGCGCTTTAGACGCCTGCGATCAGGGGAATCTGAGTTACGATCCCCTGGAGTCTCTTGAGAATCTCGATGTACCGGTTGAAATATGCCTGGGCGACCTCGGTCATAATCGTGAATCCGGCCAGGCTGTTGTTCTCCAGGAGGTTTCTCAGTTTGAGAGCGTCGATGGCCAAAACCTGAGTCGGCCCCACCGCCTGGGCTTCCAGCGTGTAACGCTCTGATCCCAGAAGCGGCGAGAGGCCGAAGAGGTCGCCCTTGCCCACGTTCGACACGACGATCCGGAAGGCGTGGGGCCTGGCTGGAAGCCTGAGGTGGACCCCTCCCTCGAGGAGCACGAACACGTGCTCGCCCTTGTCTCCGTACTTGAAGATGATCTGGTTTTTCCTGAAGGATTTGCGCTCCGAAAATCCGCTGATCTTGTTGACGTCTTCCAGACTGAGATTCGCAAAGAGTTCCTGGCCCTTGAGGATTCTCGCCAAGCTCATGGCTCCTCCCTTCCCGCCGACGTCCATGCCCCTGGGGCACGACGCGGCACTCGATCTGTTCTGAGACCCGAAGGGCGACGGCAAGGACTAGAAGACCGTTCTCGACCCGAGAATCTAGACGAGTACGCTCGGCCCTGTCAAGAAAAACCGTTCAAGGCCCCTGGACCCTCCGGGTTCAACTCAAGGTGCGAGAAGGTAGACGCCCATTCCGGTTCCTGGCCTGTAAGGAATCCCGGCCTCGTCGAGTTTTCTCGTGGGACGGGCCGAACGGGTCGGATCCCCGATCTGCATGCCGTGGTCCGACGTGAGAACGATGGTGGTCTGCTGGAGGATTCCCCAGGTTTCCAGCCATGCCAGCAGAACCCCCAGACTGGCGTCGATGTGGTCCAGGACCGGTTTCATGTCGTCGCCGTGAGGCCCGTTGGCGTGCCCGGTGCCGTCAGTCGCGATGAAATTCACGATGACGTACCTGGGCCGGGCTGCTCCACCCTGGCGGGTGAACAGGTGGTAGAGCTCATAGAGCGCAACCTGCTCCGTGATTTGCTCCAAGGTCGAAACCGTGTGGCGGAGCGAAGGGTCTGGTTCCGGCACTCCCGCCGGCGTTTCGAGGAAAAGAGGGGGGAAGCGGATTCCCGGGTAGAATCGGTCCCGAAACTCGAGATCCGCCTTGTCTGCATCTTTTACGCTCGGGTCGAAAAGACTCGCTGTAAAGGCGCCGGAACGTGCCGTCGGGTCCCAGGGACCGAAGCTTCGGTGGAGCGCCTGATGGAGGGACTCGGCCGGACCGCAAGGATTGAAGAGCCCCTCGGTCAGGAGGAGTTGGCCGATCGGAGACGCAATCTTTCCTTGGGAACGGAGGAAATAGGTGTTGTCCACGATTCCGTGGTGGCCGCTGTAGACGCCTGAGCCGATGGTGTTGTGGCTCGGATAGGTGACGCTCGGCCAGTTCGTGATGCTGCCGTGGGCGTACCAGGCTCCCTCCTCCACCAGGCGGCGCAGGTTGGAGAGCACTCCGGGCCGGGTCTCGATCTGGTGAAGGAATTCCGTGTGAGCGAGCCCGTCGCAGACCAGGATCAGCGCATGCCGGCAGGTCGTCCCGTCGAGGATTTCTTCCAGAGCGTGGCCGTCCTGCCAGCTGAGGGTCACCCGGCGGCTCCAGAGGCCGGTTTCGTCTACGCCCGTGGTTGCGGCCACACCCAGCAGCTTCGCAACCGTGGGAGCGATATCGACCTGACGGGGATGTCCTCCCTGCCGGCCTGGCCGCACCCCGGCTCCCCAGAAGACAAGAGGACAACGGCTCTGCACGATCCCGAGGCTGCCGTGGCCGCCGAGTTCTCCTGTGGCGTGGGTATAGCTTTTGGGGTTCACGATAAAATCCGCACTATCCGGGTGGTCGAAGTAGGCGGCGATCCGTTCGTAGCCGTAAGGATAGGAATCGTCTTGCGGCTCGATGAAAGAGATCCGGGGGTCGCCCGGCTCGTACCCCTCTTCAGGAAAGGCGACCCCGTTGGGGTTTGAGCCCGCGGCCAGCTCTTCCTCGTAGGTGGAGATCCACTCCGGGTCTTGGCGGCCGATCGGGTTCTCTCCCTCGATCCTGTCCAAAACGTACTCGGTGGCACCATGAGAACGGACCCGACGGAAAAAAACCGAACCCCTGGCCGCGTGGACTTCGTAAAGGTCTCCCTTTCGCGTTGCCACGAAATCCACGACCGGATCTGCCAGCAGCGCTTGCAGCGCCTGTTCGAAGACAGGGATTTCCTGGCCGCCCACTCCCTGCTCCTTGAGGGGAGGCTCGAAAAAGGCGGCCCGGTCCTCGCCCTTTTCGCTTTCGGAGGAGCATGCCGCCAAGAAGAGAAGACACGCCAGGAGCGGAGCCATTCTTTGAAAGGGACCCATATCCCCGCCTCCTTTTTCATTTTCTTGGCCCCTGATACACTTTTTTGTCCCGTCAGGGCAAGGGACTTCCGCCCCCCGAGGGGTCGGGTTGGTCCCGGGGCCCGCGGATTTTGGGAGGCAAGAATCGAATGGCTTCGGTGGGGCAAACCGAAACTTCTCGGCTGGCTGAAGCGTACCTGGACCGGTACGACCCGGATGGCTTCCTTCGTTTTTACGATGCTCTTTCGGAGGAATTTCATCTCAAGGCCAACCCGGATCGGCTGATTCCGGTCTCGCCGGTTCCCCTTTTGCTGGACAGGCACTGGGAGGAAAAGCTCGCTGGGCTCGTACGGCTCCTCTGGAAGATTCTCTGCGCAGAACCGTATAGGCGCCTTTCGGCCCAGCGGGTCCCCAGGGAGCTTTCCGGTCCTTTCTCGGGCTGCGGGGCTGGCACCATTCCCTTTGAGGCCTCGTCGAGCATCGGGTGCCTGGACCTGCACTTCGAGGGCCCAGAGCCCCGGCTTATCGAATTCATGGTACTGCCCCCTGGAATGGTAGGGATTTATCCCGGTTTGCTCGAAAGGTACGGAGAGCACCTGGCCCGGCTCGTACCAGGCTGCAGGATCCGGGCTTTTCGAGAGGGACAGGACCGGAAAAGCTGCGAGGCCCTTATGGCCGCTCACATCCTAAAAGGAACCGGCCGAGCCTGCAGACGGTTCGCGATCGTGGACTGGGAGCCGAAGCGGCAGATCACTTACGGGGAATTCCTCTACACCGCGGATAGGGTCCGCGCGATGTGCGGCGTGGAGGCCGTGATCGCGGATCCCAGGGAGATCGTCTGGAGAAACGGAGACGTCCTGGTCCAAGGGACGCCCGTTGACCGGATCCTGAATCGGCTCACCCTCGTAGACTGGCTGGACCACCTGGACGTGCTCACGGACTACACAGGGATCCTTCGAGAGGCGCCGGGGTTTTTCGTGCACCATCCCCATCTCTGGTATCTGGGCGACAAGGCCTCTCTCGTGATGTTGTCCGACGATGCCATGCTGGAAGCTCTGGGCCTTGAGCACCAGGAGCGGGAGGCGCTGCGATCCCTTGTGCCGCCCACGGTGTATCTTGCGGATTTCGCGCTCTCCGGATCGGACTGGCCGGACATGGACAGGCTCTTCAACCGCCTCGGCCCGCCGGCCGGAATCGTTCTTAAGCCGCTTTCGTCTCACGCGTCCAAGGGTGTTTTCTACGGGCCGGTCGATACGCCCACGGCGGACGAATTCAGGCGTGTATTGGCCCGAATCGACCCTGCCCAGTATGTTGCCATGAAACTCGTCGCTCCGCCTGAAATCGCTGTGCCAAGGGCAGGGGGAGTCCGAGAGACCTGGAAATGGGATGTTCGGGTTTTCGTGTTGGACGGCCGCTTCTTGTTTGCCGGCGGCCGGGTCTACCTGGGCGCGTTCACGAACCAGACGCCCTGCAGGGCTTTCGCCCCCTTGTTCTTTGTCTGACGGCGGCATGTAAGCCTTCGGGGCGAAGCCTCGGCGTCTCAGCTTTTCGCAGTCTCCCCCACGCCTGCCTCGCGCAGAAGATCCAGCACTTCCCGGTCGTCGAGATCGTACCAGTGCCGGTAGGCGTCAGCCACAGCGAAGATCGGTCCGGTCCGGATATTGAGGCAGACGAGCATGTCCACTTCGGGCAAAAGAAAGTTTGCGGTTCTTCGCGATGCCGTGGGCACGGCAACGATCACCTGGCTCGCACCCCGGGCCTTCACCAGGCCTGCAGATGCCAGCATCGTGTAGCCGGACGCCAGTCCGTCGTCCACCAGGATGACCTGGCGGTTCTCCAAAGCAGGGAAGGGACGCCCCCGGCGGAAAAGGGCTTCCCTCCTCTCGAGAACGTCGCGGGCGTGGGAAACCTGAACTTCGATCTCCTTGGCCGATAGTCTCAGGTCTTCGACGATGCGGTCGTTGAGAAGAACCGTCCCGTCCGGTCCGATGGCGCCAAAACCCGCTTCCGTGTTGCCCGGGATCTGGATCTTGCGGACCACCAGCACATCCAGGGGTAGCCGAAGGGATTGGGCGATGGGCAGGGCGACGGGCACGCCTCCGGCTGGTATGGCGAGCACGATGGCGGACGCGTCCACTCGCTCGGAGAGCCGGACGGCCAGTCGTTGGCCTGCTTCTCGTCTGTCCTTGAAGACAGCCGTCTTGCCGCGCAGATCCAGGTCTTCGAGCAAGGTGCCCATCTGAAAGATTTTCCGCGGATTCAGCTTCAGCCGGCGGCAACCGCCCGGAAGACCCCGTTGGGCATCTGCTCGAGTCGGAATTCGAAGCCGCAGGCCGGGCAGGTGACGATTTCGCCCTCCCGCTCCCCTTCTCCGACCTGGATCTGGAATTTGCAGACGGGGCAGAGGGCCCCCAAGGCAGGCGCCGTGATGATTCTGGGCTGGAACATTTGGTCGAGGACTTTCTTTTCGCACTGGTCGACCGTGAACCCCTGCCGGATCCAATGCTCGACTTTTCCAGCCTCGGCCACGTCCCCCACGAACACTGCTCCCGCCACCCTGCCTTTTTCGTAGGTGAGCTTCTTGTAAATGTGGGGCAGCTCTTCGTAGGGATACCCCCCGGATTCCTCACGCACGGTCGGCCCAGGGGAAGGATCGCTCAGCCCCAGGCAGACCACGTCCAGGTCAAAAGCTTTCATCCGCAGGGAAAGCACGCCCTTGTAGGCAGCTTCTTTTCCGATCATGTTGCGGCCCGCGACGTTTCCCTGCCTCCAGGCATTGAGCCAGCCCGGCTGGGGCACCGTCGCCTTGCCGTCTGCCAAAGGAGCTTGGGCCGCGTCACCGGCCGCGAAGATCGTTTCGTGGCGCGTTCGGAGGGAATCGTCCACGACCACGCCGCGATCGAGGGCGAATTCGGCCGGATCGAGGAAGTCCAGGTGGGCGACCTGGGGAGCTGCCAGCACCAGCAGATCGGTTCGAATCCGGTCTCCGGCGGTTGTGGTCACGCCTTCCAGGCGTCCGTCGGCCGAGAGGATCTCCCGCAAACCTGTCGACTTCAGCACGTCGATCTTTTCCTGGCTGAGCCGTTTTTCGAGGATCGAGGAGGCGACCGAGTCGAGAACGCCGGGCCAGAACCTTTCCTCGGGCACGAGAAGGGTGCAGGCCAGGCCCTGGCCCCGGAGGCCTCGAAGAACGTCCAAGGCCGGAATGCTCGATCCGACCACCACGGCCGAGCTGGCTCCCTTGGCCAAGGCTGCGATCTTCAGGGCGTCCTCCAAGGCATCGAGGAAAACCACTCCCCGGGCATCCGTGCCCGCCATCTTGGGCCGGGCCGTCTTTCTGCCGGTTGCGACCAGAAGCCGGTCGAAACGGATCCGATCGCCTCCGGCCAGGGCAACCTCCTGTTTCTTGGCGCTGACCGAAGTCGCGCGCACGCCGGTCAAGATGCGCACGCCCAGCGCTTCCAGTTTTTCCCGATCCCGGGACCGGATCTGTTCGGTCTTCATGCCCCTGGCCAGGAACTCCCCGAGCATGGGGCGAAAATAGAAGGGATCCGGCTCGTCGCTGATCAGCAGCACCTCGGCATCCGGCTTGCCCTTTCGAATCATTTCGGCCGCTCTCTTGCCCGCAGCCCCAGAGCCCAGAATGACGTAACGTTCCATTTCCCTTGCACCCCTTTCTGAAATCGGTGGTCCTGCCTTTCCCCGGCCGGGGAAGGCGTTGGCGCCCTCATGACACGAATGCTCTGCCTGCCTCAAAGCACTCCTGAAACGCTGTTGGATGGCGCCGGATGGCGCCTTTTTCATCGAAGCCTGCGTACAAAAGATCCCCGGCGTACTGTGCGCCAATGGCGTCGAAGAAATACCGGACCGTGAGCACAGCCCCGTCAAAGAGCCTCTTGCCCCGGGTCGCCCCCACGCTGATGAAGAACCCTTTGCGTCCCGAGGGGGTCTTGCCTGTTCCGGCACGGATCCGCTCTGACCAGAGAGCCTGAGCGCGATCGATGACAAGCTTCGCCTGGCCTGTAACCCCGTAAAAGTAGATCGGGGAGGCCAGCACGATCCGGTCGGATTCGTCGATCGCCTTGTACACTTTGTCCATGTCGTCCTGCACCACGCACCGTCCCTTTTCAGCGCATCCGTTGCACCCCTGGCAGCCTTTCAGGCGCAACTGGGAAAGATAGAGAGGCTTGACGGTCGCGCCGGCGGACGTGCATCCGCGGACGAATTCGTTGAGCAGGAGGTCCGAGTTTCCTCCCCTTCTCGGGCTCCCATACAGGGCGAGCACCCGGCAAGGCCGGGCAGCGCCTTGCGAGGCCGGTTCAGTTTTCCTTGAAGATGTTCTCATCGTATTCTCGCTCGAGCTTGAGCTTGTGGGTTGCTTCTTCCTGAGCGAGCACCTCGAAGATCTTTTTCACGTCCTCCACGGCAGCGTAAACACGGGCTAGGTCGTTGTAAAGGTTGAAGGCCGCCTTCTCCCTCTTGGCCGCGAACAGGAGGATGTCCTGATAGGTCGAATCCGGGCGAAGCTCGGTGTCGACCAAGTAATCGGCGATCTTGAGATCCTGAATCGGCTTGAGCTTCTGGGACTCGAAATATTTTCTGTCCAGCCGCTCGAGCTTGGCCTTGTGACCCCTCTCCATGTCCGCGAGTTCTTGAAAGAGAATTTTCCCGCTCGCCCTTTCCGTCTGCGCGGCCATCCGGCTGTAAAGGTCGATCGCCTCTTGCTCCTTGTCGATCGCGAACTGGATGATCTCCTGGTACAGGGGTTCTGTGCTCATGGAATCAATTCCTCCTTGTTGTCCGTGCTTCCCTTTGGATGCCTTTCTTATTTTATTTCGAGTCCGAGTCAGGCTTGGACGACCTTTTTGGATGCATCGAACCTCTTAAAGATTTCTCCGACAAGATAAAATGAGCCGCAACAAAGGATGCAGTCCTCGGGCCCGGAGCGGGCGAAGGCGTCTTCCAGGGCCGCCTTCGGGCTCCGCGTGACGGCGCAGGCTGCTGCCGGATCGATCTCCTCCAGCCACCGCCGGACGGTCTCCGGATCCTCGATCCGGGGAAAATCGAACCAGGCCAGGGTCCAGCGCCGAGCCTGCGGTGCCAGCAATGCCAACATCTCTCGGATCTGTTTGTCCTTCGAGCAGGCGAAGACAACGTGGAGGTCTTTGAACCGGAGTTCCTCCCGGACCGCCCGGATAAGCGTCTCAATGGAAAGAGGGTTGTGGGCCCCGTCGACGACCAGAAACGGGCTTGTTCCAAGCACGTCGATCCTGCCCGGGATCCTCACGTGCCGGAGGGCCTGCCGGACCCGGTCCGGCTCCAGAGGCTTCCTGCCCGTGCGGCCCAGAAAGATCTCGACGCCGGCGATCGCCGCGGCGGCGTTGAGCCTTTGGTGCCTCCCGAGCACCGTCAGCTCGAGACCCGGGTAGATCCCACCCGGGGTCTCAACGCGGAAGGCTCGGGCCCCTGCATTGCGGTCTTCTTCCACCCGTATGTCCTCGCCGAGGCGGTAAAGAGGGGCTTCCATCTGAGCGCAACGGTCCCGGAGCACGGCCTCGGCCTCGGGTTCCTGGGGAAGACTGACGACCGGTATGTTCTTCTTGATGATTCCTGCCTTCTCGGCCGCGATCAAGGCCAAGGTGTTGCCGAGTTTCTCCATGTGGTCCATGCCGAGGCGGGTGATCAGGCACACGTCGGGCTTGAACACGTTGGTGGAATCGAGTCTTCCTCCCAGCCCCACCTCCAGCACTGCGGCTTCCACACCCCTGGCCTGGAAATGGAGAAAGCATGTCGTCGTCATGATGTCGAAAAACGTGGGCGCTAGAGCCGACTCTTTCAAGGTCAGCAGGGAGGGCCTGAGCACATTCATCCAGGCGAGAAACTCCTCCTTTCGCAAAGGTTCGCCCTGGACCTGGATGCGTTCTTCCTTGTTGACAAGATGCGGGGACGTGTAGAGGCCCGAGACCAGGCCATGGGCCCGGAGCAAGGCGTCGGAGAAAATGGCCGTTGAGCCTTTCCCCTTGGTGCCTGCAATGTGAAGGCCCCTGAGCTTCCGATGGGGGTCTCCGACCCTCTTGAGCAGCTCCTCGATCCGGCGAAGGTCGAACAGGTCCTCCGGGTAGTGTGTCCCCTTGACCATCCGTTCGTAGTCTGTGAACTCGGCGAGGTACTGTTCCGCTTCCTCGTAGGTACGGAATCTTTCGCCGTCATCGGCATCCGGGCCGGGCGCACGAAAGGGATTCTTCGGCGGAGCCGTGGGAAAGGACATGGGAGTCCCCGCCTGGGTCGAGGGTCGCTTCAGTGGAGAGATTACGAATATCGGAGAGAGGGCCCGAAGTCAAGGAGCCGTGTTCCGTGCGCCGTCCTCGGGGAACGGGCTTGAAATAATAGCCCCCATATGATAGGGAAAAGTCGGAACGTTCTTCCCCCGCCTTTTCCGATGTTTCGTTATCATTTTCGGTGAACCAACCGTCAGGGCCAGTACACAAGCCTGGTGACACGGGTCTGAACTGCAGGATGTCCCAGGGAGGAGGAGGATCATGACGCAGCCGCTTTGGCAACCCAGCGAGGAAAGGATTCGAAGGGCGAACATGACCCGCTTCATGGAATACGTGAACCGGGAATACGGGCTGGCCCTCAAGGACTATCCGGAACTGTACGCATGGTCTATCGAAAAGAGCCCGGATTTTTGGTCTTCCATGTGGAAGTTCGGAGGGGTCCGGGCCTCGGCTCCTTGGCAGTCCGTGGCCAGGGACCTGGACAAGATGCCCGGAGCCAAATGGTTCGAGGGTGCCCGTCTGAACTTCGCCGAAAACCTCCTCCGTTACCGCGACGACCGAACCGCCATGGTGTTCAGGGGCGAAGGCCGCCCCCCGGTCCGCATCACCTACCGCCAGCTCTACGACCGCGTCGCTCGTGCCTCCAGCGCCCTGAGGAGCTGGGGCGTGCGCGCCGGGGACCGGGTGGCCGGATACATGCCCAACCGGATCGAAACCGTGATCGGCATGCTGGCCGCGACGAGTATCGGAGCCATCTGGTCCTCTTGTTCCCCGGATTTCGGCATCCAGGGCGTACTCGACCGGTTCGGGCAGATCGAGCCCAAGGTGATCCTGACGGCCAACGGGTACGCATACAACGGCAAGAACTTCGACTCCCTGGAAAAGGTCGTGGAGATCGTCCGCAAGATCCCTTCGGTCGAGCGCGTCGTGGTTGTGCCTTACACGGAAGAAAATCCGCGGATCGACGGCATCGGCAGGGCCTTGTTGTTTGAGGAGTTCCTCGCCGCCGGTTCGCCCGGGGAGATTTCCTTCGAGCAGCTTCCTTTCGACCATCCGATTTACATCATGTATTCCTCCGGCACCACCGGCGTGCCCAAGTGCATCGTTCATGGAGCCGGGGGCACCCTCGTCCAGCACCTCAAGGAACTCATGCTCCACACCGACCTCACCCGGGACGATACCATCTTCTACTTCACCACCTGCGGGTGGATGATGTGGAACTGGCTCGTGAGTTCCCTTGCCGTGGGCGCCACGGTGCTCTTGTTCGATGGAAGCCCGTTCTACCCGGATCCGGGCGCGCTCTGGAAGATCGCCGAGGAGGAGCGAATCACGGTCTTCGGGACGAGCGCAAAGTACCTGGCTTCCATCGAGAACGAGGGGGTGAAGCCCGGCCGGGATTATGATCTCAGGCACCTCAAGGCCATCCTTTCCACAGGCTCACCCCTTTCGGTCGAGAGCTTCCATTATGTGTACCGGGACATCAAGAAGGATCTCTGCCTGTCTTCCATCTCGGGCGGCACGGACATCATCTCCTGCTTCGCCCTCGGAAACCCCACTGGTCCGGTTTACCCCGGGGAGCTGCAGTGTCGGGGGCTCGGCATGAAGGTGGAGGTTTTCGACGAGGCGGGCCGGAGCGTGGTCGGGCAAAAGGGGGAGCTCGTCTGTACGGCGCCGTTCCCGTCCATGCCGATCTATTTCTGGAACGATCCGGACCAGAAGAAGTACCGGGGCGCTTATTTCGAGGTCTTCCCGAATGTCTGGCACCACGGGGACTACGCAGAGATCACGCCGCGCGGCGGGGTGATCATTTACGGCAGGTCGGACGCCACCTTGAATCCCGGCGGCGTGAGAATCGGGACGGCTGAAATCTACAGGGTCGTGGAAAACCTGCCCGAAATCCGGGACAGCCTGGTCGTGGGCCAGGACTGGCAGAACGACGTGCGGGTGATCCTGTTTGTCGTCATGAACCCCGGGGTGGTGCTGACCGATGAGCTCCGAAACAAGATTCGCAAGCTTATCCGGGAGAACACCTCGCCGAGGCACGTGCCGGCCAAGATCCTGGAAGTCAAGGAGATTCCCCACACCTTGAACGGCAAGAAGGTGGAATTGGCGGTCCGCAAGATCATCCATAATCAGCCGGTCCTCAACCGGGACGCCCTGGCCAATCCGTGGGCCCTGGACGAATACAAAGACCTGCCCGAATTGCGGGAGTAAGATCTGGCAGGGGCCGCGGAAAAGAGTGTTCCGGAACCTTTTTGCCTGCGGCGAAGCCTTCCGGGTCCCTTGCTTCAAGGGCGGTCTTGTGGTAAATTGAATGAACAATCATTCAGGCACATTCGGGTCTGTGCCAGCCGCCGTGTCGACCGCGGCGTTGGCCCCTCACCGGAGAGGGGCCCGGGAAGCGTGACATTCTGGAGCGAGTTTTCTCGAACGGGCTGTCTGAATCCCTTCTGTGCTTTTCCTGACGGAGCCTACGATCGAGGGTCCTTTCGGCGTCTGATCGAGCAAGTGGGAGCCCCGCCACGGAACCGAGGGCGGCAGAGGCTTTCTGTTTGTCCAGACGCGGGTGGTGTCCTGGGGGAGAGCGGCACCAGGCGCAGCTGCTTGGGCATTCCTCAGGATCTCCGGGGAGAAGGAAAGGGCAGGTTTCCTTCTTTGTGGAGCGGCTTGCGGGGGAGGCCCCCCTGGTCTTTTTCATGGCAAAGGTTCGGGCACAAAACAGGAGCAGGAGGTAACGGCATGGCAGAGCGACCCAAATTGGATCCCACGAAACTTCAGGACTGGCAGATCGCAGAGGCGTGCGAGCCGTACATGAAAACCGTCTACCAGCTCGGCGAAGAGCTGGGACTGGAGAAGGAGGAACTCCTTCCCCACGGTCACTACGTGGCCAAAGTGGACTACCGGAGAGTTTTGAACCGGCTCAAGGATCGACCCCAGGCAAAGTACATCGACGTGACGGCCATCACGCCGACCCCTCTCGGAGAAGGGAAATCGACAACCACCATGGGCCTGACTCAAGGCATGGGCAGGCGTGGCAAGCGCGTGATCGCCGCGATCCGGCAGCCTTCGGGCGGTCCGACCATGAATATCAAGGGATCGGCCGCTGGTGGTGGCCTCTCCCAGTGCATTCCCCTCACGCCTTTCTCTCTGGGGCTTACGGGCGACATCAACGCCATTATGAATGCCCATAACCTTGCGATGGTTGCTCTGACGAGCCGGCTTCAGCATGAACGGAACTACGACGACGCCACCCTGGAAAAGCTTTCGGGCATGAAGCGCCTCAACATCGATCCCACGAACGTGGAGATGGGTTGGGTCATCGATTATTGCGCCCAGGCGCTCCGAAACATCATCATCGGCATCCCGGGCGTGAACGGAAAGATGGACGGGTACATGATGCAGAGCAAGTTCGGCATCGCGGTCTCGTCCGAGGTGATGGCCATTCTGTCTGTGGCCACGTCCCTCAAGGACATGCGGGAGCGGATGGGCCGGATCGTGGTGGCCTATGACATGAAAGGCAAGCCCATCACCACCGAGGATCTTCAGGTTGCGGGCGCCATGACAGCCTGGATGGTCGAGGCTCTGAACCCGAACCTCCTTCAGACCATCGAGGGCCAGCCGGTTTTCGTCCATGCCGGGCCCTTTGCCAACATCGCGATCGGCCAGAGTTCGATCATCGCGGACGAGGTGGGCCTGAAGCTTGCCGACTATCACATCACCGAGTCCGGGTTCGGTGCGGACATCGGGTTCGAGAAGTTCTGGAACCTGAAGTGCCGCTTCTCCGGCTTGAAGCCCAACGCGGCGGTGATCGTGGCCACGATCCGGGCTTTGAAATGCCATGGCGGCGCTCCGATTCCGGTGCCGGGCAAGCCTATGCCGGAAGAGTACAAGAAAGAGAGCGTGGAGTGGGTCGAGAAAGGCTGCGCCAACCTGATTCACCACATCAAAACAGTTAAAAAGGCAGGCATCAATCCGGTCGTTTGCATCAACGCCTTCTATACGGACACGCAGAACGAGATCAAGAAGGTCCGCGAGCTGGCCGAGGCCGCGGGCGCCCGTGTGGCCGTGTCCGAGCACTGGCTCAAGGGAGGCGAAGGCGCGCTCGAGCTGGCTGATGCGGTCATCGACGCGTGCAACGAGCCGAACGATTTTAAGTTTCTCTACGAACTCAGTATGCCCCTGCGGCAGCGGATCGAGCTTATCGCCAAGGAAGTGTATGGAGCCGACGGCGTGGATTACTCCGCGGACGCCAAGAGCAAGCTTGAGCGCTTCGAGAAAGATCCCGAGATCTCCAAGCTCGGCATGTGCATGGTGAAGACCCATCTGTCTCTGTCGGACAATCCCAATCTTAAGGGGGTGCCCAAGGGGTGGAGACTGGCCGTGCGGGACGTGCTGGTTTACGGCGGCGCCGGATTCATCGTGCCGGTGGCCGGAAAGATCAGCCTCATGCCCGGGACGGCCTCGAACCCAGCCTTCCGGCGCGTGGACGTGGATGTGGAGACCGGCAAAGTCAAAGGGTTGTTCTAGCGAGGCAAGGGGCGCGGGCCAAGCGGGCCTGCGCCCCTTTTGGGTTTTTGCGGCGCCTGCCGGTCGTCCAGGGGGGATGCATCGGGACGGTTTCCTAAAGGCCTTCGCAGATATTTTTCACAGAAAGGAGCCCAAGCCATGGCGGCGAAGCTCATCAGCGGCACCGAGATATCGAAGCAGATCCGAGAGGAACTCGCTCAGGAGGTCAAGGATCTCAAGGCCAAGCACAACGCGGTTCCCGGTCTGGTCACGATTCTGGTCGGAGAGAACCCTGCATCGGTCAGCTACGTGACGGCCAAGCAGAAAACCTCCAAGGAGCTCGGGTTCCATTCCATCCAGGACAACCAGCCCGCCGACGTCTCCGAAGCCGCGCTGCTGGCTCTGATCGACAAGTACAACCGGGATCCACAGATCCACGGGATCCTCGTGCAGTTGCCGCTTCCGAAGCACATCAACGAGACCAAGGTGCTGTATGCGATCAGCCCCGACAAGGACGTCGACGGATTCCACCCGGTCAACGTGGGCAAGCTCATGATCGGGGAGGCGATCTTTCTGCCCTGCACGCCTGCCGGAATTCAGCAGCTCCTGATCCGCTCGGGCGTGGAGACGGACGGAGCCGAGGTCGTGGTCGTGGGCCGCAGCAACATTGTGGGAAAACCGATTGCGAACATCCTGATCCAGAAGCAGAAGGGCGCAAATGCGACCGTCACGATCTGTCATACCCGCACCCGAAACATGAAGGACCATACCCTGAGGGCCGACATCCTCATCGTGGCCGCCGGTGCGCCTAAGGCTGTGACCGCGGACATGGTGAAGGAGGGCGCAGTGGTCATCGACGTGGGCGTAAACCGCATCGGCAAGACCGAAAGCGGCAAGGCCATTCTTTGCGGCGACGTGGACTTCGACGCCGTCAAGGAGAAAGCGAGCCTCATCACGCCGGTTCCGGGCGGTGTGGGGCCGATGACGATCACCATGCTCATGATGAACACGGTCAAGGCGTGCAAGCTGGCCCACGGGCTTCTCTAATCAATCGAATGGGGCTTTCCCAAGGACGACAATCCTCATGGCTTATCGGATTGCAGTCGGCGGCAAGGGAGGGGTCGGCAAGACCACCCTGGCCGCTCTCATCGTTCGGGCCTTGCTGAAACAGGGCAGGGCACCGATTCTGGCCGTGGACGCCGATCCGAACACGAACCTGCCCGAGGCGCTCGGGTTGCCCTGCGAACATACTGTCGGGTCCATTCTTGCCCAGTTCATCGAAGACAAGACGTCCATCCCTCCTGGCATGACCAAGGAGAGTTTTCTCCAGGTCAAGATGAACGCCGCCATCTCCGAAGGCAGGGGAGTGGACCTGATCGCCATGGGGCGGGGCGAAGGGCCGGGCTGCTACTGCTACCCGAACCTGATGCTCAGGGGATTCGTGGAAAAGCTCGCCGAGAATTACTCCTATGTGGTCTTTGACAACGAGGCGGGCATGGAGCACCTGAGCCGCCGCACTTCGGAGCGGATCGACGATATGCTGCTCGTGAGCGATCCCTCGATCCGGGGCCTCCGGTCAGTCGGCAGGATCCACGAACTCATCCGGGAGCTGAAGCTCGACGTGGCCAGGATTTCCCTCGTCCTGTCCCGGGCCTCCACCCCGCTGCCCGGCGTCCTGGAAGAGGAAATCCGCCGGCTGGGGCTCCCTTGGGTTGGGACCGTTCCGGCAGACGCCGAGATCGAGGCCCTAGACCTGGCCCGCAGGCCCTTGACGGACCTTTCCGACTCCAGCCCCGCAGTCTTGGCTTGCGAGAAAATCTTGAACTCCCTTCTGGACTCGGCCGTTCGCTCGGACAGAAAGCTTGCGGTGCGCCCATGAGCCTCAAATTGACTCGCTCTGCCTGTATCACTAGAATGACCGCTGTCCCTCGCAACCCTCTTTACCGTCCGTCGCGTTCGAAGCCGACCTGCGGCGCGTCGCTCGATCCGGAAAGGTTTGTTCCGACTTTTTCCCCGTTTCTACTTAACCCCTTGAGAGGAAGGAGGTAGCAGGATGGCCGTCGAAATTCCGAAAATTTCCTACACGGGCAAGATCAAGGCGATCCCCCTCGGTGACCCCGCCAAGAACGTGATCGTGGGGGGAGACGAGGCCTACCCCTTCTATACCTTCGAGGGCAAGTTCCCCTATCCGCCCCGGATTGCCATGGAAGTGCCGGACACCCCGCCCCGGGACTGGGCCGAGGCTGTGCTGAAGCCCTTTCAGGACGTCTTGGACGATCCTGCGGCATGGGCGAAAAAATGCGTCCAGGAGTACGGAGCCGACCTCATCGACCTGGAGCTCGCCAGCACCGACCCTAACGGCATGAACCGTTCCCCCCAGGAAGCGGTCGAGGTCGTCAAGAAGGTGGCGGCCGCGATCGACGTGCCGCTGATCGTGTACGGCTGCTCCAACGTGGAGAAGGACAGTGAAGTCCTGCGGGCCGTTTGCGAGGCCTGCGAGGGCAGGCCCCTGATCGTCGGGCCTGTGCAGGAGGGCAACTACAAGAAGATCGGCGCCGCGGCCATTGCCTACAAGCACACGGTCATTGCCAACACGCCCATCGACATCAACCTGGCCAAGCAGCTCAACATCCTTCTGGGGAACCTCGGCGTTCCGGAAGACAAGATCCTCATCGACCCCACGACGGGCGCGCTCGGATATGGGCTCGAATATTCTTACTCGGTCATGGAGCGAATCCGCATGGCCGCCCTGACCCAGCAGGACGAAAAACTCCAGCTCCCCATCGTGAGCAACATCGGCAAGGAGGTCTGGAAGATCAAGGAGTCCAAGCTTACGGCCGAGGAGGCGCCGGACCTGGGAGATCCTTGGAAGAGGGGGATCCTAATCGAGGCGATCACGGCTGAGACGTTCCTTCTGGCTGGAGCCAACATCGTCATTCTCCGGCACCCGGAGAGCGTGAAACTCATCCGAGGTTACATCCAGGCCCTCATGGCCTGATGGCTTCACGAGGCCAGGGAGGCCAAGGAAGCCCCGTGAGGCCGGTTTCGTCGTTGAGCCATCGAAACCGCCTGGCTTGAAAGCCCGGCAAGAGAAGAGGAGTAGACAGAATGTCGAAGATCATCGCCACCGCAGGAATTCGAGGAGCCCACAAGATCGTCAAAAGGGCCGAAGAGAAGTGGAAGCAGGCCATGGACAAGTACGGGGGAAAGCAGGAGGTCGCCTTCCCCAACACGGGCTATTATCTGCCTGTCATTTACGGGATCACGGGGCACGCCGTGAAGACCCTGGAAGACATGAAGCCTGTTTTCGACAAGTGCAAAGAGCTTCTGCCTCCTCTGCCGCAGGAAAAGTTTCACCTCCCATACCTTGGGCCGGCCCTGGACGCTGGGATGGCGACCTTTTTCGCCGAGGAATGCGAGGAGGCGATCCGGTACATCGAGGACCCGAATTTCTATGTGCCCGGCGAAGAGCCGACAGCGGATCGTATCTGGCTCGGGGCGGCTGACGACATCATCCTGCGCAAACGCGGAGTGGAGTTCGTGGACGGAACGGCTCCGGGGTTTGCCGCGATCCTGGGCGCTGCTCCGGACAAGGAGACGGCGGCCAAGATTGCTCAGGAGTTGCAGCAGAAGAATCTCTACGTCTTCATGGCATCTCAGGATCACGGAACCACCTTCGCCCAGCAGCTCATCGAGGCGGGGGTCCAGATCGGCTGGCCGACCCGGCTCGTGCCCTTCGGACCGGACGTGAGCGCCGCCATCTTCGCCATCGGGTTTGCCACCCGGGCCGCCATGAGCTTCGGCGGCGTTCAGCCGGGCGATTTCACGCGGATTCTTCTTTACAACAAAAACCGCATCTTCGCGTTCGCCCTGACCTTTGGGGAAGTGACTGACGAGTGGTATGCGAACGGTCTGGGCTGTGTAAACTACGGATTCCCGATCATTGCGGACACGCCGATTCCTCAGATTCTGCCCACCGGAATCTGCACGTACGAACATGTGGTCTCGAACGTTCCTCACAACGAAATCGTGAGCAAAGCGATAGAAGTGAGGGGACTCAAGGTGCAGGTGGCAGAAGTCCCGGTCCCCGTGGCCTACGGCCCGGCTTTCGAGGGCGAGCGCGTGCGGGGCGAGGACATTTACCTGGAGGCTGGTGGTGGAAGAACCTTGGCGGTGGAACTCGTCCGGATGAAGGAAATGAACGAGGTCGAAGACGGCAAGATCGAGGTATTCGGGCCGGACCTGAAGGACGTCCAGCCGCCGGCCAAGCTGCCCTTGGGCGTGCTCGTTGAAGTCGCCGGCCGGAAGATGCAGGAGGATTTCGAGCCCATTCTGGAGCGCCAGATCCACCATCTCATCAATTATGCTCAGGGGGTCATGCACATCGGTCAGCGGGACATCGCGTGGTATCGGGTAGCCAAGCAGGCCGTGGAAAAGGGCTTTACCCTTTCCCACATTGGATCGATTCTCCACGCCAAATTCCATCAGGACTTTGGCAGCATTCTCGACAAGGTGCAGGTGAAAATCTACACGGAAAAGGGTCCGGTGGAGGAGCTGGCCGCAGTTGCCAGGGCCGTATACAAGAAACGGGACGAGCGCGTGGAGGGTCTGACGGACGAAGCAGAGCAGACCTACTACTCCTGTACCCTTTGCCAGTCCTTTGCGCCGAGTCATGTGTGCGTGATCAGTCCGGAAAGAACCGGCCTATGCGGCGCCTACAACTGGATGGACTGCAAGGCGTCGTACGAAATCAACCCCACCGGACCGAACCAGCCGATCGAGAAGGGCGAGGTCCTAGACGAGCGGTTGGGCCGGTTCAAGGGCGTGAACGAGTTCGTGTACAAGGCCTCCCGGCAGAAGGTCGAGGCATACAACATGTACAGCATCATGCAGGAACCCATGACGACCTGCGGTTGCTGCGAATGCATTGCCGCGGTCCTGCCGAGCTGCAATGGAATCATGACCGTGGACCGGGACTACCGGGGCGAGACGCCTTGCGGCATGAAGTTCACGACCCTGGCCGGGACCATCGGAGGCGGCGTGAGCACGCCGGGCTTCGTGGGCCACAGCAAGTACTACATCACCCAGCGCAAGTTTCTTCGGGCTGATGGCGGCCTCCTTCGGCTGGTTTGGATGCCGAAGCACCTCAAGGAGGAGATTATGCCGAGACTCAAAGCCCGGGCAGAGGAGCTGGGCGTGCCGGACCTCCCCGATAAAATCGCTGACGAAACCGTTGGTACGACCGAGGAGGAGATCCTGCCCTGGCTGACGGAAAAAGGGCACCCGGCCCTGAGCATGGATCCGATCATTTCATAAAGGACGTGACTGCCCGCGGGTCCGGACCGGACCCGCGGACGGCCAGGAAGCACAAGGAAAAGGGCAGAAAGGAGATTCTGGGATGGCCATGACGGGGATCGAAATTTTCAAGCTGTTGCCGAAGACCAACTGCAAGGACTGCGGCTTTCCCACCTGCCTGGCCTTTGCCATGGCGCTGGCGTCTGGCAAGACCGAACTGGACAAATGTCCCCACGTGTCCGAGGACGCCAAAGCCAAACTGGCCGAGTCATCGGCTCCGCCCATCCGGACCGTGCAGATCGGAACCGGGGACAAGGCTTTCAAGACAGGCGGGGAATTGGTGCTTTTCCGGCACGAGAAGACCTTTTACAACCCGACAGGGATCGCGGTTCTTGTGACCGACACCATGGACGAAGGGGAAGTAAAAGGAAAGGTGGAGCGGGCCGAAAAGCTCGTCTACGAGAGGGTGGGTCTCACGCTCGAGCCCAACCTTGTGGTTTGCAAGTGCGCTTCCGGCGACCCGGCGAAGTTCGAGGCCTTCGTCACGAAGGTCAAGGCCATGACGTCCCGGAACCTCATCCTCATGGCTGAGAACATGGCTGCTCTCAAGGCCGCGGCTCTTGCCGTCCAAGATGCCAAGCCTCTCTTGTACGCCGCCACGGCCGCAAATGCGGACGAGGCAGCGGCCCTGGCCAAGGAAACAGGATGCCCCCTGGCGGTCAAGGGCTCGAGCCTTGAAGAAGTGGCCTCTGTGACCGAGAAACTCGGCAAAGCGGGCCTCAAGGATCTGGTGATCGACACCGGGGCCCGGGATCTCAAGAGCCTTCTCCGGGATCAGGTCGCGGTCCGCAGGCTGGCCCTGGAGAAGAAGTTCGCCCCCTTGGGGTATCCGACAATCACGTTCCCGTGCGAGATGACGAGCGACCCCATGATGGAGACTTTGTACGCTTCCACGATGATCAACAAATACGGCGGCATCGTGGTGCTGAGCGACCTCCAGGGTCACAACCTGTTTCCGCTGCTCGTCAAGCGTTTGAACATCTTCACGGACCCGCAGCGCCCGATGGCGACCAAGGAAGGCATTTACGAGATCAACTCGCCCAACGAGAACTCCCCGGTCCTCATTACGACCAATTTCTCGCTTACTTACTTCATTGTCTCGGGCGAGATCGAGAGCAGCCGGGTGCCTTCTTACCTTCTCATACTCAACACAGAGGGCCTTTCGGTGATGACGGCGTGGGCGGCCGGGAAGTTCGCCGCGGACGCGATTGGCATTTTTGTCAAGAAATGCGGCATCGCGGACAAGGTCAAGACCAAGCGGCTCATCATTCCGGGTTACGCGGCAGGCATGAGCGGCGAGCTGGAAGAGGAGCTTCCGGGCTGGGAGATCCTCATTGGACCCAGGGAGGCGGCGCATATTCCGCCGTTCCTGAGGGAGAGATACGCACAGTGACCGGAAGGGACTCCAGTGCGCTTTGGGGCCCCAAGTCCATCGGCCCGCAGGTTCCGGCATTCTGAAATCGGGGGGAGAGGAAGATGGCCAAATATGTCTATCTGACCGGAGAAAATCTGAACGTCATTTCCAAGAAGCTTGGGCCCGCGATGAAGAATCGCGACGCAGGGCCGATCCGCGAGATGGCGGAGCAGCAGACCGAGGCCGGCATGGACTTCATCGATCTCAACATCGGGCCGGCCCGCAAGGGCGGAGCGGAACTCATGGAATGGATCGTGAAAACGGTTCAGGAAGTGACCGATCTGCCTTTGTTCCTTGACACGAGCAACGTGGAAGCGATCGAGGCGGGCCTCAAGGTTTACAAGCCCAAGAAGGGCAAGGCCATCATCAATTCCATCATGGCTCGCCAGGAGCGCATGGACGCGCTGATTCCCCTTGCCGTCAAGTACAATGCC
>Ga0101944_10000865_pt1 | contig 78658 bp, 71 predicted proteins | sample DewCreD2012metaG_FD_75245 | JGI IMG/M metagenome (GOLD analysis project Ga0101944, IMG submission 75245) | Hot spring sediment bacterial and archeal communities from British Columbia, Canada, to study Microbial Dark Matter (Phase II) - Dewar... ... | reverse complement strand
ACCTGGCGGTCGGTTTCGCAGTGCTCGACGGCGCAAAAGCCGACCGGCTCGCGCTCATGCCGAACGACTGGGCCGCGGTCCGAGCGGTGCTCGACGCGCCGCCGCGCCGATAGCGCGGCCGGCTACGGTCCGTCGGCGCTGAACGCGCCGGATTTGCCGCCGGTCTTCTCGAGCGTGAACTCGTCGAACGCCTTGCCGTCGGTATCCTTGGCGACCATGGTGAGTTTCGAGCCTTCGACGGTGAACAGGTAGTACGCCGAGCCCTTGCGGCTGGCGGCCAGCATGGGGCTGGGGCTGGTCGAGCGGGTCACGCCGCCCGTACTGCCCAGGACCATGAAGAGGATCGGCTTCGTGCCCGGCTCACCGATGGGCACGAACCGCTCGTGCACGTGCGAGTGGCCGGACAGCACCAGGTCCACGCCGTGCTTCTCGAGCACGGGTAGAATCTGCTCGCGGCCCCAGTCGCTCTCGTGCCCGGCCACGTTGAACGTCGGCTGGTGATAGCAGACGATCTTCCACTCGGCCTTCGACGCGGCGAGGTCCTGGTCGAGTTCCCGGTAGGTCAGCCCTCCGGAGCCGGCATCGCGCCAGGAGTGCGCGATGGCCCGATCTCCGGTGGAGGTGCCGACGTGGACGTCGAGGCCGTCCGGGCTCACCGCGACGTCGATCGGCCGGAAGATCGTGCGGCTCTCGACGCAGCGGCCGCCGCTGCCGTCGTGGCTGAAGCAGCCGATCTGCTGCAGGCCGCCGCTCTTCTTGTCGCGCGCCAGCACGACGAGCGTATTGCCGTCGATGGCCGCGACATAGGCGTTCCGGCCGTCCTTGCTGACCGCGACCCCGAAGGCGCCGTGGAGCCCGTCGCCCTCGGTGCGGTCCCAGTCCAGGCCGGCAATGACCTCGCCGCCCGGCCAGAGCCGGAAGACCTCCCGGCCCTTGAGGCCGTAGAAGAGAAAGTCGTTGTAGAGATCCTCGATCGTCGCCCCCACGGGCTGGTCGCGCCAGTCGCCCTCGCCGCCGTTGCGATAGAGCTTGAGAAAGCCCTCGACCTGCTCGTAGCGATGGCTCGCCGTGAGGGTCGTCACAAGCGAGCGCGTCTCGTAGGTGCCGAGGCGGGCGGCGGCCGGGGCCCCCTTGGCGCCCGGGTCCTTCGCCTCGTTGTCGTTCCAGAGGGCGAAGAGGCTGAGGCTCCAGTGCGGGTTGAGCCGGTAGCCGATCCGGCCGAAGAAATCCCGCAGTTCCCCGTCGGCGTCGTTTCTGTGGCCTTCCGAGGTGCGGTAGCCGCCGCCGACGAAATAATCCCAGGCGCCGGTTTTCCCCCCGTGATCGCCGGACGCGACGAAGGTGTCGTAGCTGCCGCCCGCGGCCTGGATCCGGGTCTGGAAGCCCTCGGCCTCGATCCGCTTGGGGACGAGGTTCACCACGGCGAAGGCGTTGCCGAAGACGTGGGGCTGCGGGCTCTTGTAGACCTCGATCGTGTGCGCGGAGTCGATGGACAAGAGGTCGAGGAGCGGGTGATTCCAGAGGCTCATGTACATGGGAACGCCGTCGACCAGGGTCTTGATCTCGGCGCCGGGGCGGCTTGAGCCCTGGCCGCGAATGAAGACCCCGCCCCCCTCGGCACCGCCGAAGGAGCCGATCGGGTTGTAGCGCGAGATGTTCACCCCGGGCGTGCGGCGCAGGGCCGCGGCGACGTCCTGGGCGTTCAGGTCGCGGATCTGCTCTTCGGTCACCTCGGTCTTTTGGGACGCGTAGCGATCGAGGCGGTTTCCCTGAATGACGGGTGCGGCCACGACCTTCATCTCCTCCAGGCCGTAGGTCGGTTGCTGGGCGGCCGCGGAAAAGGGCGCGGCGGCGCAGGCCAGAAGCACAAACATCCGGATCCCCCGTCCAACAGATCGCATGGACCGCATACAGGCCTCCTTCGGGAAAGGGATTCGCCGACGGATCGGCGGCAGGAAATCCATTTCCGGAAACAGCAGGCCTTCGCGGCCGGATTGTGCGCCGGGAACGAAAACGCCCGGAAGTCGCTTGCGTCCGGATTCATCCGGCGCCGGATCTTCCAGGCGTGGGTGTGCGGCAAGGAAAACGTGGAGGCCGCCTTCGGGCGGCCGGTTCGAGGAGGTCTCTTACCCTTCGCCGTCTTTCGTGTCAAGCCGGCCGCCGGGTTCGCCTTCCCCGCCGGCATCCAACTCGATCCTCCAGTCGGCCGGGGCCTCTTCCACGGTGACCGCGGCGACGGCCGCCTTGAGGAGCCTCTGCGCGACAGCCCACCCGCGGCCGGCGTGTTCGAGCAGCAGCCGCTCGGGGCCCTCCCGGCCCACGAGGCGGCAGTCGGCGAGGCCGGCGAGGCCGCGGCCGCTCGCCTTGAGGACCGCTTCCTTGGCCGTCCAGAGACGGGCGAAGGCGACCTGCGGCGCCTCCCCCGCCAAGAGCGCCCACTCCCGGGGGCGGGCGATCCGGGCGAAGAGCCCGGCCGGGCGGTCGGCCACGGTCTCGAGGTCGATCCCCACGGGGTGCGGGGCGACGACCCCGGCCACCCACTCCGGCTTGTGGGCAAGCGACCAGAAGAGACCCCCCGCAGGCCGGGGGGCGCCCCGCACGTCCTTGGCGAGCTCGGCGAGCCGGAAGCCCCCGCGTGCGGCCGAGCGGCGCACGGCCTCGCGCGCGAAGCGGCTGAGGAACCTCACCCGCTCGCGCGGGGGAAGGGCGCGCGCGGTGCCGGGTACGGCAAGGAGCACGGGGTGGAGGCCTGCGGCCATGGCCCCGGGGGCCTATCCGCCCTGCTGCTGCGGCGCGCCGTTTGGGGCCTTGAGGATCATGCGGCAATCGGCCGCGGTCGCCCCCTCCCCCTCGGCGTGGACGAGCAGCGGGTTGATGTCGAGCTCGACGATCTCGGGGTGGTGGATCGCCAGGTGCGAGAGAGACACGAGCAGCTTTTCGACCGCCTCGATGTCGCCCCGCGGCCGGCCGCGGAAGCCCTCGAGCAGTTTGTAGCCCTTGATCTGCCGCACCATGCGGCGGGCCTCGTTGCGGCCGATGGGGGCGAGGCGGAAGGTCACGTCCTGGAAGACCTCGACGAAGATCCCGCCCAGCCCGAACATGAGCAGCGGCCCGAAGACCGGGTAACGGCTCAAGCCCAGGATCACCTCGGCGCCGGCGGGGGCCATCTTCTGCACGAGCACCCCCTCGATCACGGCATCGGCGCAATAGGCCCGGCCGCGGCCGACGATCGTCTCGTAGGCCCGGGAGGCTTCCTCCGCGCTTTCCACGCCGACGATCACCCCGCCCGCGTCGGACTTGTGCAGGATCTGCTCGGAGACGATCTTCATCACCACGGGAAAGCCGATCTCGGCGGCGACCGCCGCGGCCTCTTCCGCGCTGCGCGAGAGCTTCGTCGGCAGGACGCGGAAGCCGTAGGCTTCGAGGATGCCCAGGCCGTCCAGCTCGCCCAGGCGGGTTTTCCCCCGGGCGAGGCAGTCGGCGATGATGCGCGCCGCGCGCTCGCGGTCGAAGGAGAGCTTGTACTCGGCGAGGAACTGGCGGTTCAACCACCGGGAATAGCGGTAGAGCGCGCCGAAGGCCTTGGCCGCGTTTTCCGGGAACTTGTAGACGGGGATGCCGCGGTCCTGGAGGTATTTCACCCCGGCCGAGACGTCGATCACGCCCATGAAGCAGCACAAGATCGGCTTGAAGGAGCGCCGCGCGATGCGCGCGATCGCCTCCGCCGTCCCCAGCACGTTGGTCATCGACTGGGGCGTGAGGATGACGAGCGCGCCGTCCACGTTCTCGTCGCGGATGACCGCGCCGAGGGCGTTTTCGTAGCGGTCGATCGTGGCGTCGCCGATCACGTCCACGGGGTTCTTGAGGTTCGCCGTGCTGGGCAGGTGGCTCGCCAGGGTCTCGACGGTTTCCTCCTTGAACTGGGCGAGCTCGAGGCCGGAGAACATCGTCATGTCGGTGGCGACGATGCCGGGGCCGCCGGCGTTGGTCACGATGGCCACCCGGTTGCCCGTGGGCACCTTGCGGCGCAGCTTGCCGAGCTCGCTTTCGTTCTTGTAGGCGAAGGCGGTCGCGAAATCGAAGAGCTCGTCGATCGACTCGACCCGGATGATCCCCGACTGCTGGAAGATCGCGTTGTAGACGCCCTCGGTCCCCGAGAGGGACCCCGTGTGCGAGGCGGCGGCGCGCGCCCCGGCCGCGGTGCGGCCCGACTTGATCGCCAGCACGGGCTTGGGGCGGAAATCGCCGCTGGTGATCTCGCGCACCGCCTGGATGAACTCGGGCCCGCGGCGCAGCTCCTCGAGGTAGAGCAGGATGACCTCCGTGTCCGGGTCCTGGTGGAGGTAGAGCAGGAGGTCGAGCTCGTCGACGTCGGCCTTGTTGCCGGTGGAGATGAACTTCGAGAAGCCGAAGTTGCGGTCGGCGGCGAAGTCGAGGACCGCCGTGCAAAGCGCCCCGCTCTGGGAGATGAACGAGATGTTGCCGGCCTTGGGCATGCGCGCCGAGAAGCTCGCGTTCATGCGCACCGCGGGGGTGGGGTTGATCACGCCCAGGCAGTTCGGCCCGATCACGCGCACGCCGGCCTCGCGGCAGACGGCGACGATCCGGTCCTCGATCGCCCGACCCTCGGGGCCGACCTCGCGGAAGCCGGCCGAGACGATGACGATCCCCTTCACCCCGCGGGCCACGGCGTCCTGGACGGCCTGGAGCGCGGGCTTGGGCGGCAGGATGACGATGGCGAGATCCACGGGGTCGGGGACTTCCTGGATGTTCGGGTAGGCGCGCACGCTCAGCACGGCGCGGGCGCCGGGATTGACGGGATAGAGGACCCCGGTGAAGCCGCCTTTGAGGATGTTGGCAAAGATGTCGTGCCCCACCTTGCCGGGGGTCGTGGAGGCGCCGATGACCGCGACCGATTTCGGCGAGAGAATGGCGTTCAGCGCCTCGATGTCCGCTCGGATGTCCATAGGCCTCCTTCGCGCGTTGGCGTCAGGGGTTCTCGGAAGACCCGCCCGGCGCGGGCCCGCCGCGTTCGCGGCGGAGGTTCACGGCCTCGCGGTAGAGCACCCGCCGCGGCAGGCCGTGCCGCAAGGCCGCCTCGCGGACCACCTCGCGCGGGTCCCGGCCCGCGTCGAGCCCGCGCCGGATCTCCTCGCGCACGGCCGGCCCCGGCCCCGCCGGCGGCTCCTCCTCCGGCGGGCCGATCAGGAGGGTGCACTCGCCCTTGATCTCCCCGCGGCGCTCGAGCTCGGCCAGAAGCCCGCTCAGGCGGCCGCGGAAGAACTCCTCGTGGACCTTGGTCAACTCGCGCGCGAGCACGGCCGGCCGGTCGCCGAGCGCCGCCAGGAGCTCGGCCGCGCGCGCCGCGAGGCGCTGCGGCGACTCGTAGAGTATGACGGTTCGGGTCTCCGCGGCAAGGGCCGCGAGGCGGCGCCGGCGCCGCCCCGGCTTTTTGGGCAAAAACCCCTCGAAGACGAAGGCGTCGGTCGGCAGCCCCGAGGCGGAGAGGGCGGCGATCGCGGCCGAAGGCCCGGGGACGGGGACGACGCGCACGCCGGCCGCGGCCGCGGCCGAGACCAGCCGGAAGCCGGGGTCCGAGATGCCGGGGGTGCCCGCGTTCGAGACGAGGGCGATCGTCTCGCCGGCGAGCAGCCGCGAAACCAGCTGCGGAGTGCGCTCCCGTTCGTTGTGCTCGTGGTAGGAGACGAGCCGGGCGCGGATGCCGAAGTGGCGGAGGAGCTCCCCGCTCTTGCGCGTGTCCTCGGCGGCGACGAGGCTTGCGCTCTTCAGCACCGCGAGGGCCCGGAGGGTGATGTCCTCCCGGTGGCCGATGGGGGTCGCGACCACGTACAGCACGCCCGCGGGCGGGGGGCTATCGGAGGCGCAGCTCGAAGGCATTGCGGACGATCTCGATCTCCGGGGCCTCTTCGTTCCAGGACACCGCGACCACGTCGAAGCGGGCGGGGCGATCCAGGCGGCCGCGGGCCTTGAGGTATTCGAGCGCGAGCAGCGAGAGCCGGCGCTGTTTCCGCGGGGTCACGGCCTCCTTGGGGGAGCCGCGGGATGCCCGGCGCGTTTTCACCTCGACGAAGACGAGGGTGTCGCCGTCCTGGGCGATGAGGTCGATTTCGCCCAAAGGGCTGCGGTGGTTGCTCTCGAGGATGCGGTAGCCTTCCTGCCTCAGGCGCAGGGCGGCTGCCTCCTCGCCGCGCCTAGCAAGCCCCTGGCGGGGGTCCGCCATGGACGGCCTCCTCGACCCGGTCGAGCGCCTCGCGCACGCCGCGGAAGGAGCGGCGGTGGATGGGCGAGCAGCCGTGAAGGCGGATCGCCGCGCGGTGTTCCGCCGTGGGGTAGCCCTTGTGCCGGGCGAAGTCCCAGCCGGGGAAGTGGGTGTCGCAGAGCGCCATCAGGCGGTCGCGGGTCACTTTGGCGATGATCGAGGCCGCGGCGATCGAGAGGCTGCGGCCGTCGCCGCCCGGGATCGGCTCTTGGGGGATCGGCAGCGGCAGCGGGAAAGGGCCGTCGACGAGCAGCCGGTCGGGCGGCGGGAAGAGGTTTGCCACGGCCATGGCCATGGCGCCGAGCGCGGCCCGGAGGATGTTCACGCGGTCGATCTCGCGGGCATCGACGATCCCGATGCCGATCGCCTCGGCCGCCTCGTAGATCCGGCCGTAGAGGGCCTCGCGCCGGGCCGGGGAGAGGCGCTTGGAGTCGTCGATCCCGGGGTGGGCGAAGCCGCGCGGCAGGATGACCGCCGCCGCCACCACCGGGCCGGCGAGCGGTCCCCGGCCGGCCTCGTCGACGCCCGCAACACGGCGGCACCCGGCCGCGTACGCCTTGTCCTCGAAGGCCCGGAGGTCGTTTGCCATGCGCTGGCGGGGTCGGCTGCCTGCGGCAAAGCGGGGGAAGGGCCCGGCGCCCTTCGCCTTTAGGCCGTCCGCTTTTCGCGGATGCGGGCCGCCTTGCCCCTCAGGTTTCTCAGGTAGTAGAGTTTGGCCCGCCGCACGCGGCCGCGGCTGACGATCTCCACGCGGTCGATCGCCGGCGAGTGCAGGGGGAAGACCCGCTCGACGCCGACGCCGTAGGAGACCTTGCGCACGGTGAAGGTCGCGTTCATGGCCCCGCCGCGGCGGCTGATCACGACCCCCTGGAAGGCCTGGAGGCGCTCTTTTTCGCCTTCCCGGATCTTGACATGGACCTTCACGGTGTCCCCGGGGAGAAAATCGGGGATGTCCATGCGCATCTGCTCGCGCTCGAGAAGCTCGATCGGGTTCATCGTCGGACTCCTTGGGAATATCGAGTTTGCGATCGGAAACTCTCTTTATAGTCCTTCGTAGAGCATCCCGTCAATTGAAATTTTCGGCTGCCGGCGCCTCCGGTCGGGCTCAGCGCCGCCTCCGGCCGGGGGGGCGCGCCGGGCCCTCCGCCGGCGGCAGGATCCCGGCGAGGGTCTCCTGCATGGCGCCGAGGATCTCGCGCTCCTCGGCGTCGAGGGGCCGCCCGCGCAGCAGGTCGGGCCGGTGGACGAGCGTGCGCCACAGCGAGGCCTCCTTGCGCCAGCGGGCGATCCGTCGGTGGTCCCCGCTCGTGAGGACCTCGGGCACGGCGCGGCCGGCGAACACCGCCGGCCGCGTGTAATGGGGGTGCTCGAGGAGGCCGTCGGCGAAGGAGTCGCGTGCGGCCGAGTCCGGGCTTCCGAGAACCCCGGGGAGCAGGCGGGCGACGGCGTCGATCACGACCATCGCCGCCACCTCGCCGCCGCTCAGGACGTAATCGCCGATCGAGATCTCCTCGGGGATCGCCTCCTCGCAGAGCCGGTCGTCCACACCCTCGTAGCGGCCGCAGACGAGCACCAGGCCCGGCCGCCGGGAGAGCTCAAGGGCCGCCTCCTGGGTGAGCCTCCGCCCCTGCGCGCTCAGGAGAATCACCGAGGCCTCCGGGGCGAGGCGGCGCGCGTGGTCCAGCGCCGCGGCGAGCGGCCCGGGCTTCATCACCATCCCGCTTCCCCCGCCGTAGGGACGGTCGTCGGTCGTGCGGTGGGGGTCGGGGGCGAAGTCGCGGAGGTCGATCACCTCCGGGGCGAGAAGCCCCCGCTCGCAGGCGAGCCGGACCATCCCGTGGGCGAAGAAGGAGGGAAAGAGCTGCGGGAAGATGGAAAGGACCAGGATCCGCACGCGGCCCTCTCAGGCGAGCCCTTCGGGCAGAACGACCACCATGCGGCCGGCGGCGAGGTCCACTTCCCGGATCACGCGGGCGAGGGCGGGGACGAGGATCTCGCGCCGCCCGTCCCGGACGACGTAGACGTCGTTGCTCCCGGTCGGGAGGATGGCCTCCAGGCGGCCGAGGAGGCGGCCGTCGGCCTCGAAGACGGACAGGCCGATCAGGTCCTCCCAGTAGTGGGTCCCCTCCGGAAGCGGCGGGAGCTCGGCGCGGTCCATGAGGAGATCCCGCCCCACGAGGCGCTCGGCCGCCGTGCGTCCGGTGACCTCCTCCAGGTGGAGGAGAAGGCCCCCCTTGCGCGGTCTCACCTCGCGGAGGGTGAAAACCTCCTCGGCGCCTTGCGCATCCCGCAGCCGCACGCGCCGACCCGCGGCGAACACCTCCTCGGACTCGGCGTAGGAGAGGAGCTTCAGCCCGCCGCGGATCCCGTGAACGCCGACGATGCGGCCCAGGCACAAGGAGTTGGCTTCGCCCACAGGCTACTCAATGATCTCCAGCACCACCCGTTTCTTGAGCTTGGCCGCGGCCGCCTCGAGCAGGGTCCGCAAGGCGCGGGCGTTTCGGCCCTCCTTGCCGATCACCTTGCCCAGGTCCTCCCGGGCCACCCGGAGCTCGAGGACCGTGGTCCGGCCGCCTTCCAGCTCGCGCACCTCGACCGCTTCGGGATGATCCACCAGGGCCTGGGCGAGGCGGAGGGCCAGTTCTTTCATGGGCGGGACCTCCCCGGGGACGCACCCGTCCGCCCGGTCGCCGGATTGCCGGCCTGCTGCGAGCCCCCCCGCCGGGGGAAGGGGCGGGTCAGGCCGGCTTGGCGAGCAGCCCCTCTTTCTTCAGCAGGCTGCGGACCGTGTCGGTCGGGGTCGCCCCCCGTTCGAGCCAGTAGCGGACGCGTTCGGCCTTGAAGGTCACGCGGGCCGGGTCCGTCTTGGGGTCGTAGGTGCCGACGTTTTCCAGGAAACGGCCGTCGCGCTTGCTTTCGCTGTCGGCGACCACGATGCGGTAGTAGGGCCGTTTGGTTGCGCCGTGGCGCGCGAGTCGGATCTTGACTGCCATGGGAAACTCTCCTTGGGCTAGAAGGGCGGCATGCCGCGACGGAGGCCGCCCGATTGAAATTTTTTGAGCATCTTGAGCATCTGGTCGTATTGTTTCAGCAGGCCGTTCACGTCCTGGATGCGGGTGCCGCTGCCGGCCGCGATGCGCCGCCGCCGGCTGCCGTTGATGATGCGGTGGTTGCGCCGCTCCTCGGGCGTCATCGAGTTGATGATCGCCTCGATGCGCACGAATTCGCGGTCGTCCACCTCGAGATCCTTGAGATGCTTGACCTTGCTCATCCCCGGGATCATCTTGAGCAGGTCCGCGATCGACCCCATGCGGCGCACCTGGCGGAGCTGGTCCCGGAAATCCTCGAGCGTGAACTGGTTCTTGCGCAGCTTTTTCTGCAGCTCGAGGGCCTTCTTCTGGTCGACCGCTTCCTGGGCCTTCTCGATGAAGCCCAGGACGTCCCCCATGCCGAGGATGCTCGAGGCGATGCGCTCCGGGTGGAAGGGCTCGAGGGCGGTCGGCTTTTCGCCGACCCCGATGAAGAGGATCGGCTTGCCGGTGATCGCGCGGATGGAGAGCGCGGCCCCGCCGCGGGCGTCCCCGTCCATCTTGGTGAGGATCACCCCGGTCAGGTCCAGCCGGTCATTGAAGGCCTGGGCGCTGTTGACCGCATCCTGGCCGGTCATGGCGTCGGCGACGAAGAGGATGTCCGCCGGCCGCAGCGCCTCGCGGATGCGGCCGAGCTCGGCCATCAACTCCTCGTCGATGTGGAGCCGGCCTGCGGTGTCGAGGAGCAGCGTGTCGCAGCGGCGCGGGAAGGCCTGGGCCTTCGCCTCGAGGCAGATCGCCACGGGGTCCGCCTCGGCCCGCGAGGGAAAGACCGGGATGCCGATCTGCTCGCCCAAGACGCGGAGCTGCTCGATGGCCGCGGGGCGGTAGACGTCGGCGGGGACGAGGAGCGGATGGCGCCCCTCCTTGCGCAGCCGCAGGGCGAGCTTGCCCGCGGTCGTGGTCTTGCCGGAGCCCTGCAGCCCCACGAGCATGACGCAGGCGGGCGGGGGGCCGGAGAGGGTGAGCGCGGCGCGCTCGGCGCCCATGAGCTCGCAGAGCGTCTCGTGGACGATTTTCACGACCTGCTGGCCGGGGGTGAGGCTCGCCATCACCTCCTGGCCGAGCGCGCGGCCGCGCACGCGGTCGATGAACTGCTTGACCACGCGGTAGTGGACGTCGGCTTCGAGCAGGGCGAGCCGCACCTCGCGCAGCCCCTGCTCGATGTTCGCCTCGGTCAGCCGGCCGTGGCCGCGCAGCTTCTTGAAAACCGACTCGAGTTTTTCGCTGAGTTGTTCGAACATGGCGTCGGTGATCTCTGTAAAATCTTGAAATTACAATGTCAAAAATGCTAAGTCAAGCAAAAAGCCGCCCGCCGTGCGCTTGCGCCGACCTCACGCGCCGGCGCCCGCTGCGGGCCCGAGGGGCCATGGAATCCTTGCCTTCCGACCTCCTGGAGACGACGCGGGAGGGTCTCGCGGCCTGGCTCGCCGCCCGCGGGATCGCCCCCTACCGCGCCGCCCAGATCCTGCGCTGGGTCCATCGTCGCCGCGTGACGGACTTCGAGGCGATGACCGATCTCTCGCGGGAGCTGCGCGCGCTTCTGGCCGACCATTGGCGCATCGCGCCGCCGGCGATCCGGGAGCGGCTCGCCTCCGCCGACGGGACCGAAAAATTTCTCTTCGCCCTCGAGGACGGCGAGGCGGTCGAGGGGGTGCTGCTCCCCGAGCGCGGCCACCTCACGCTTTGCGTCTCGAGCCAGGCGGGCTGCGCCCAGGGCTGCCGCTTCTGCCTCACCGGCCGGGGCGGGTTCCGCAGAAACCTTCGCGCCGCCGAGATCGTGGGGCAGGTGCTTTCCGTCCGCCGGGCGATCCCGGAGCCCGAGCGCCTGACGAACCTCGTCTTCATGGGCATGGGCGAGCCGCTCGCCAACCTGGAGAACCTTCTGCGGGCGCTGGCGGTCCTGACCGATGCGGACCTCGGCCTGGGCTTCGCGGCCCGCCGCATCACGGTCTCGACGGCGGGGCTCGTGCCGCAGATGCTCGAGTTCGGCCGGCGAAGCCGGGTGAGCCTCGCGGTCTCCCTCAACGCGGCCGACGACGAAACCCGCAGCCGCCTGATGCCGGTCAACCGCACCTGGCCGCTCGCGGAGCTGCTCGCGGCCTGCCGCCGCTATCCCCTCCCGCCCGGCCGCCGCCTGACCTTCGAGTACATCCTCATCCGGGGCGTGAACGACTCGCCCGCGGACGCGCGCCGGCTCTGCCGCCTGCTCGCCCCGCTGCGCTGCAAGGTCAACCTCATCCCCTTCAACCCGCACCCGGGCAGCGATTTTGCGCGCCCCGCCGAGGAGGCGATCCTCGCCTTCCAGGAGGTGCTGCTCGCGGCGCGCTTCACGGCGATCATCCGCCGCAGCAAGGGCGAGGACATCCTCGCCGCCTGCGGCCAGCTCCGCGGGCGCCGGCCGCCGGGTGGCGACGAGGGGGCTCAGAGGAGCCAGGCGCGGGAGTCCTCCGGGGGAAGCGGTGTGGCGTAGATCTCCTCCCGGCCGGAAGGGAAGGTCACGACGACCGCGGCCTCGCGGGAGCGCGGGGCGCGGGTGTAGCCCAGGCAGATCGCGGCGGCCCGGAGCACCGTCTCGGGGTCGGCGGACCCCTGGAGCAGCCCGATCGGGCTGGGGTAATCGCGCACATCGAGGGTGACCTCGCGCGTGGGATCCCGGAAGCGGAGGATGGCCTCGTTTTCCTTCTCGGTCCGCCCGACGAGCAGCTTGGCCCCGGCGTGCAGGCGGAAGTGCCGCCCGAACTTGAGGAGCTGCAGCTCGGCCTCGGTGCACGCGGCGCCGTGCGCGAAGAGATCCCGCAGGCGGGCGCTGTAGCCCTTGTCCGTGAGGAGGCATCCGCCCGCCGGGGCGGGGTAGTCCTCGATGCCGAAGGTGCGGGCGAGGGCGATCTGCTCCTTGCGGCCGCGGCCGCGGATGGCGAGCAGCCGCTCGCGGTCGACCCAGCCGCGCTGCTCGGGGATCGTCTCCGGCAGAAGCTTCGCGCTGAGCGGCCGCAGGATCAGCCCGCCCATGCCGGAGTGCTTTTCCACGTAGCGCAGGGAAGGCAGGGTCTGGGACATGGGCCGCTGGCCGAGGACCTCGCCGCTGAAGAGGAAGTCGAAGCCGCGCTCGCGCAGCAGTTCGCCCGCGATGCGGAACATGAGGCTGTGGCAGTCCATGCAGGGGTTCATGCGCTTGCCGTAGCCCGCCGGCGGGTTGCGCAGCAGGGGGAGGAAGCGCGCGGTGATGGGCAGCACCGTGAGCGGGATGCCCGTTTGGCGCGCGGCGCGGCGCGCTTTGCGGGAATCGAAGAACGGGGTTTCGAAGCACACCCACTCGACCTCGATCCCCTGGGCGCGGAGCAGCAGCCCCGCGAGCATGCTGTCCAGCCCCCCCGAGCAGAGCCCGAGGGCGCGACGGGGTTTTCCGGAATCGCTCATGGAATCCTCTTGACGCCGTTCGGCGATCGGTTCAGGATGGCCCGCCGCGGGGGTCCCCCCGCGCAACCGGTTTCCCCGGAGGCCCGATGCCGGAGGGTTCCCCCAAAGGCACCGCGGCGCGCGTCCTTCTTCGCCGCCGTGCCGCCGACATCCGCGCCGTCCTGAAGGCGCGCTACCCCAAGGTGCGGCCGCAGCTCCTCTACCGCAACCCCTTCGAGCTCCTGGTCGCCACCATCCTCTCGGCGCAGTGCACCGACCGCCAGGTGAACCGCGTCACCCCGGCCCTTTTCCGCGCGTTGCCGGGCCCGCGGGAATTCGCGGCGGCGCCGCTTGCGCGCATCGCGGCGCTCGTCCGGTCCACGGGCTTTTACCGGAACAAGGCCCGGAACATCAAGGCCTGCGCCCGGGCGCTGCTCGAGCGGCACGGGGGGGAGGTGCCGCGGACGCTCGAGGAGCTGGTCCGCCTTCCCGGGGTGGGCCGCAAGACCGCCAACGTCGTGCTGGGTGCCGCCTTCGGCGTCCCCGGCATCGTGGTGGACACGCACGTCGCGCGGATCTCGCGGCGGCTCGGCCTCACGGGGCACCGCGACCCGCGCCGGATCGAGCAGGACCTTATGGACATCGTGCCGCGTACGGACTGGAGCGCCTTTTCCCTGCGGCTGGTCTTCTTCGGCCGGGAGGTCTGCACGGCGCGCAGGCCGCGCTGCCCGGCCTGCCCCCTCGGTTCCCTCTGCCCCTACCCCGAGAAAACAGAGCCCGCCGCCCCGGCCGGGCGGCCGCCCGGCCGGGGCGGCAAGAAGGCGGCGGGAGGCACGCGCGCGCGGGGGGAGGCCGCGCCGGCGGTCAGGCGAGCCACTGGAGAATGTAGCGCAGGGCGAGGATGACGATCATGCCGCCCAGCATCCCCTTGATGGCCCGCTGGGGGACGTATTTCTGGAGGCGCGCCCCGAGGTACATGCCCGCAAACCCGCCCGCGCCGAAGAGGGCCCCGAGGAGCCAGTCGGGCCGGGTGGCGAGGCCGCCCTGGGCGGGAAGGACGGTGTAGAAGAAGACCCCGGCGATCGAGGTGAGAAAGGTCCCCATCAGCGCCGCCCCGGCCACGGTGTAGACCGGCAGGCGGAAGACGGCGACGCAGAAGGGGGCGATGATCGCCCCGCCGCCGATGCCGTAGGTCCCGCCGATGACGCCCACGACGAAGGCGAGCAGGAACATGCCCGGGGTGGAGTAGGCAAAGCGCTCTCCCCAAAACTCGTATTCCACGCGGCGGGCGGTAAAGGAGATCGTGCGCACCACCGCCTCCGCCGGAAGCCCCGCGGCGATCTTCGAGGCCTGCTCGCCCCGCAGGCGCTGCACCTGCTCCTGGAAGCGCTGCTCGAGGGCCTTCATCTGCTGTTTCCCCCGTTGGGAGCGGGGGGTCATCTCCCAGAGCAGGCGGCCGCCGATGTAGAGCAGGACCAGGCCGACGAAGCCCTTGAAGGCGCGCGGGTCCGGCAGGTAGAGGATGCGCAGGTAGTAGCCGATCAGCACGCCGGGCAGGGTGCCCACGATGACGATCCAGGTGAGCGGCCAGGCCATGCGGCCCTCGCGGATGTAGCGGTAGACGCCGCTCGGGATGGCGACGATGTTGTAGACGAAGTTCGTCGCGCTGACCGAGGGCGCCGTGTAGTGGAGGACGCTCACCTGGAAGGGAAGCAGCAGAAAGGCTCCCGACACGCCGCCCATGGAGGTGAGGGTGGAGACCGCGAGCGCCACGAGCGGCGGGAGAAACCAGAGGGTTTCGACCCCGGAAACCGGAAACCGGACCAGCCAGGCGTCCATGCGGGCCTCCCGATTCTCCCCCGGCGGACCGCGGCGCGGGAGGGGCTTGCAGAGACACGTTTTTTGACTTATTCGTGACACTTGGTGTCTATCCCGACGCGCGCCGGCGTGTCAAGGCGAAAGGGAAACCGAGGCGATGTGCCCCTCTCCCCGCAGGCCCTCCCGCACCCCGCCCCCGCGGCCCCCGTCCGGGGGCGCGCCCTGCCTGACCTCCCGGCAGCTCGGCCGCCTGGAGGAGGCCTTCGCCAGCTGGGCGAAACGCGCCGCGCGGGCCGACGTCGCCCTCTCCCGGCGCCGCGTGCGGCTCATTTTCCTCTTGATCCGCCACACCGGCGCGCGGCTCCGCGAGGTCCTCGGGCTCGATCTGCGCCGCGACCTCGACCCCGGCCGGGCGGTGGTCCGCTTCCGCAAGGGGGGCGGCGGGCGGGGGCGTGCGCGCGAGGTGCGGATCCCGGCCGAGGTGGCCGCCGAGGCCGCCGCCTGGTCCGCAGCGGCGCGGGCGGGCCGCTCCGGGGCCGATGCGCTCGCCCTTGACCCCGCCCACGTGCGCCGCAAGTTCTACGAGCGCGCCCGCGAGGTCGGGCTGCCGGCCGCACTCGGGGCGCCGGAGGCCATCCGCCGCGCGCGGGCGCTCGAGCTGTTGCGCCAGAACGTGCCGCTCCCGGTCCTCCAGCGGGTGCTCGGGCAGGCGACACCGGCAGGGGCCGCCGCCTACGTGCGTTTCTCCGAGGCCGACCTGCGGCGGGCCGAGGCCTTCTACCTCGAGCGCGGCCGGCGGCGGACGACCTCGGCCCGGAACGCCTTCTACGGGAAAGTCGCCGCCGTACGCCGCGGCGACGTGCAGGCCGGGGTCGGCATCGCCCTTCCCTCCGGGGAGCTCATCCAGGCGGTGATCACCCGCGAGAGCCTCGAGCGCCTCGGTCTCCGACCCGGCGGCTGGGTCGCGGCCGAGGTGAAGGCGCCCTGGCTTTCGCTGGCGGCGGACGGGTCGGCCGGCCCCACAAGCGCCGACAACGTGATCGCCGGCCGGGTGCAGCGCATCCGCCGCGGCAGGCTGACCGCGGAGGTGGTGACGCGGACCGCGGCCGGGGTCGAGCTTTGCGCCGTGATCACCTGCGAAAGCCTCGACCGGCTCGGGGTGCGGCGGGGCCAGGCGGTGCAGATCGCCTTCAGCGCCTTCGCCGTCATCCTGCACGGCGCCTGAAAGGCCGGCGCCGGGCGCCTTTCGCGCACCCCGCGCGTGGCCGGGGCCTTCGGGGCCCGGGATTGATTCCGGGGCGGCGATGTATTACAGGCAGCGAACCGGGCGGCCGCACGGCCGGGCGAGGAGTCCATTGTCACCGTCCGCATGAACCTCAAGCTTCCCAAGATCGGGCGCAACGACCCCTGCCCCTGCGGCAGCGGCCTCAAGTTCAAGAAGTGCTGCGCCCTCAGGCCGCCTTCCGCATCCCCCGCCGCGGTCGCCGAGCGCTACGCGCGCGAGCACGGCATCCGCCTGAAAGGCCCCGCCGACGTCGAGGCGATCCGCCGCGCCGGCCGTCTCGTGGTGGACACGCTGGAGCTGGTCGCCGGCCGGCTGCGCCCCGGGATCGCGACGGAAGAGATCGACCGCTGGGTCCACGAGTTCACCCTGCGGCACGGCGCCCGGCCGGCGCCGCTCCACTACCGCGGGTTTCCCAAGAGCGTGTGCGTCTCGGTGAACGAGGAGATCTGCCACGGGATCCCCGGCGGCCGCATCCTGCGCGAGGGCGACATCGTCAACGTGGACGTGACCTCGGTGCTCGAGGGCTACTACGCCGACGCGAACCGCACCTTTTTCATCGGCACGCCGGGGCCGGAGGCGCGCAAGATCGTCGCCGTCGCGCGCGAGTGCCTCCGGCGGGGCATGGCGGCGGTGAAACCGGGAAACACGCTGGGGGACATCGGCTGGGCGATCCAGTCCTACGCCGAGGCGCAGGGCTGTTCGGTCGTGCGCGAGTTCGTCGGCCACGGTGTCGGCTTCGACTTCCACGAGCCGCCCCAGGTGCCGCACTTCGGCCGGCCGGGAAGCGGCCTCGTCCTCGTTCCGGGGATGGTCTTCACGATCGAGCCCATGATCAACCTCGGCCGCCGCGAGCTGAACATCCTCCCCGACGACTGGACCGCCGTCACGCGCGACGGATCCCTTTCCGCGCAGTTCGAACAGACGGTGCTTGTCACGGCGGAAGGCTGCGAGAGCCTGACCCCCTGGGAGGACTGACCCCGGCGGCCGCCCCTGCGCTACCCCTTGGGCAGGAGGCTGCGGAGCCGCTCGCTCTGCGCGCGCTGGGCGGCACCGCCCCTGCGCTCGAGCGCCTGGGCCATCTTCTCGAGGAGGTTCTCGAGCAGGATCGGCTTGAGCAGGTAATCGTAGGCGCCGGACTGCATGCCCTCCATCCCGGTTTCGAGGGAGGCGTGGCCGGTGAGGAGGATCACCTCGGTCTCGGGGCGGAGTTTCTTGATTTCCTTGAGCGTCTGGATGCCGTCCATACCGCCCGGCATCTTGATGTCCAGCACCACGACGTCGAAGGGGCTCTCCCGGATGAGCTGCAGGGCCTCCTCCCCGCTCGAGCACCCCAGGGCGGGGATGTTCCGCTTCTTCAACCGCTTCATCAACGTCTCAAGGAAGTCGCCCTCGTCGTCGACCACCAGGATGTTCGGCTGATCCATCGCCCCTCCTTGCGGGGTGAGTTCCCGGCAGACCGCCGCCCGCCGGAGCCGGCCGGGATTCACTGCGGCGGCGGGGGAACGACCGGCAGCGTGATCGTGAAGGTCGTCCCATCGCCCGGCTTGCTCTGCAGGGTCATCTTCCCGCCCATTTTTTCGATGATGGTGTAGCTGATCCAGAGGCCGAGCCCGGTCCCCTTGCCGGTGCTCTTTGTGGTGAAAAAGGGGTCGAACACCTTGCGCTGCAGGTGCTCCGGGATCCCGGGGCCGTCGTCCGCGACCGAGATGCGGATCTCGGAGCCGGCGCATTCGCTGCGGATGGCGATGGTGCCGTTCTGGCCGATCGCGTCGATCGCGTTGTTGACCAGGTTGAGGATCACCTGCTGGAGCTGGGCTCCGTCGCCCGTGGTCCGGGGGAGCTCCGGGTCGAGATCGGTCTGGATGTCGATGCTGTTGTTGCGGGCGTAGTTTTCCAGCATGTCGACCGTCTGGTCGATGATGCGGTTGACTTCGATCGCCTCGGCGCGCGGCTCCATGCGGCGGGCGTAGCCGAGCATGTCATGGACCACCTTGCGGGCGCGTTCGACGTGCTCTTCCACCTTGAGCACCGCGTCCCGGAACTCCTTGAAATTGGGGCTTTTGCGGAGATCCTCCTCTTCCAGCAGGTCCCGCATCCACCCCGTCTTCTGCAGGATCACGGCAAGCGGGTTGTTGATCTCGTGGGCGACCCCGGCGGCCATCTTGCCCAGGGCGGCGAGCTTGTCGGCCTGGATGAGCTGCGCATCCATTTCGCGCAGCCGGGTCTCGGCCCGGATCATCTGCCCCACGAGGGTCCTCGTGGTGAGGACCGTAGTCAGGACGATCGCCAGCATCCCGGCGACGATGATGGCCGTCTGGAGGGTGCGGGCGCTGAAGAGCTGGGCCATGTCCTCCTCGACGTCGCCGCTCACCACGAGCAGCCATTCGGCCGATTTGAGCCAGGTGCCGGCAAAGAGCACGCCGGGCCGGCCGAGGAGGCCGCCGTCGACGACCATCGTCTGCTTGCCGAAGAGCGCGGGCTTGACCGGCGAGGGCTCGAGGATGTTTCCGGAGTGCCGCGGTTGGGTCTGGAGGATCCCCTCGCGATTCACCAGGAAGGCGTCCCCGGTCTTGCCGATCTGTCCCCTCTGGACGATCCGGCCGAAGATCTCGGGGTCGATCGTCGCCCGCAGCACCCAGTTGCGCTGCCGTTCCTGGCGGCGCACGGCGATGATGAAATGGGGCAGGCGCCGGAAGCCCAAATAGACGTCGCTGATGTGCACGCCGCGGCTCATGACCTGGCCGAACCAAGGCTGGTCGAAGTAGTTTTTCCCGCGGAGGTCGTAAGGCCCGACGTAGGCGAGCTGGGTGCCGTGCTGATCGATCACCCCGAGATCGACGAAGGCCCCGGCGCGGGCGTTCATGATGGCCAGCGAGGAGGCGAGGGTTTCCTCGTTCGCCATCTCGGCGAGGCTGTGGGTGTCGGCGATGGCGCCGAGGATCGCCGTGCGCTCGGCGAGAAAAAGATCGACGGCGTCGGCCCGGGACTCGGCCCGGAAATGGATCTGCTCCCGGATCTTCTCGACGTACATCGCGGCGAACTGCCGGTAGAGGATCCCCCCGAGCAGCAGCAGGGGCGCAAAGGAGACCCCCAGCGTGAGCAGGATGATCTTGGTCTGGAGCCGGCTGTAAAGGTTCTTGTCCATCGCGGGGATCCGGCCGGGGGTCGGGGGGAATGGACCGGTTATGACAGAAACGGCCGGCGGGGGCAAGCCGCGGGCGGCTTCAGTCCGTGCCCCGGGCGAGGAGCCGCTCGATGTCCGCGCGGTACTTGCGCCGGTAGCGCTCCACCTGGGTCGGGTTGGCCATGACCATGTCCATCTGCCGGGTGTGGAGGGCGAGGTAGCCCAGCACTTCGATCCGCTGCAGGAGGTTCGCCTCGGGCTGCGCCTCGATGCGGGCGACGAGGTGGTCCTCGCGGATCTCGACGCGGAAACCCAGCCGCTCCAGGATCTCGGCCACGAGGTGCACGCGCGCCATGCGGCGCTCGAAATCGGCCGCACCGCCCTTGAACTGGAAGCTCAGGTAGTTTTCCGCCGTGCGCTCGCTCACCAGGGCCTCCAGGGTGGCGAAGTGAAAGCCCAACCGCTGGTTGAGGCAGCAGAACGAGCGCGCGATCATGAAATAGTTGCGCTCGGCGAACTTGGAGCGGACGCCGAGGTTGAGCGAGCGGTTGGTCGTCGCCTGGAAGAGGACCGAGAGCATCCCCCGGCCGTCGACCGCGGGCGGCCCTTCCCAGGGGACCGCGGTGAAGCCCTTCCAGAAGGCGAGCATCGGCTTGCAGGCGATCTGTTCGAGCCGGACGTAGCGCCCCTCGACCTCCTCGGTGAACCCGTCGTCCAGGTTGAGGATCCACCACTGCATGGGGACCTGGACGTAGAGCTGCTTGCTCGAGCGTTCCGGGAAGTGATGGTCCTGGCCGAAGCGGAACATCTCGAGCACGGCTTTCTCGTGGATGAAGCGCGTGATGTCGTGGAGCGTGCGGCAGTGCTCGGGGGCGAACTCGAGGGCGTCGGGGTCGAGCAGGTTCAAGGGGACGATGCGGCGGGCGGCCTCCTCGAGGAGGCGATGGACGGGGCTTCCCTGCATGAGCGGCCGGCGCGGGGCCTGGGCTGCGAGGAGCGATTCCCGGCGGCCGGCGAGCACCCTGCGCCCGGTGGCGTCGACCGTCACCTCCCCCGCCGCCCGCAGGCGCTCGACCGCGCCGGGGACGCCGAAGAGCGCAGGTACCCCGAACTCGCGGGCCACGCTCGCGAGGTGGCCGGCGAACCCGCCCTCCTCGGCGACCACGGCGGCCGCCCGCCCCAGGAGCGAGGCCCAGCGCGGCAGCGCCTGGTGGACCACGAGCACGGCCCCCTGCGGGAAGGAGAGCAGGTCGGCGGCGCGCTCGGCGACGAAGACCGGCCCGGCTCCGGCGCCGGGGCTCGCGGTGACGCCCCCGCCGCAGAGGGGGGATTCCTCCTTTTGCCCGGGCGGGGCTTCCGCCCCGACCGGGGGCTCCGTGGCTGCGAGGGGCCGGCACTGGAGGATCACGATGTCGCCGGAATCGTCCGTCGCCCACTCGATGTCCTGGGGCGCGCCGTAGTGGCGCTCGAGCGCAAGGGCGATCCGGGCCAGGGCGACGGCCTGCCCGCTCCCGAGGGCGGGCTGGAGGCGCTCCGGGCCGGTGAGCTCCAGGCGGCACACGCCCTCCTCGGGGTAGCAGAGGTATTTGCGCTCCTTTTCGCGCACCTCCGCGGCGAGCAGCTCCGGCGGGTCGCCGCGGGAGAGGACGAAGAGGTCGCAGGCCGTGCTCCCGTCGACCACGGCCTTGGGCAGCCCCCAGACGGCGTTGATGAAGATGCGCGCGTCGTGCGGGTCGACCGGGTTGCGGGAGTAGACGACCCCCCCCGCGACGGCCGGGACCATGGCGAGGCAGCCCACGCCCATGGCGATGTCCTCGTCGCGAAAGCCGCGCTGGAGCCGGTAGGTGATCGCGGGCAGGCCGTACTTGCTGGCGAGCACCTCGCGGTAGGCGGTGAGCAGGGTGTCGCGCCCCACGTTCAGCTCCGAGCGGTATTGCCCGGCGAAGGAGCTGTCGCCCGTGTCTTCGCCGAGCGCGCTGCTGCGCAGCGCGACCTTGACGCCCGGGCCGCATTCGGCCTCCAGGGCGGCGTAGGCCCCGAGAATCGCCTCCTCGACGTCGGGGGGGATCTCGGCGCGGATGATCATCTGCTGGATTTCGGCGCTCAGGGCATACAAGGCGTCGAGACGCCCGGTTTCGGCCGCCTGCAGGCGGCGGTCGATTTCGGTCTGCAGCTCGCGGTGGGCGAAGAAGCGCTCGGCGGCGGCGGTGGTGATCGCAAACCCCGGCGGCACGCGCAGGCCCAGCCGGTTGCGGATCTCGCCCAAGTTCGCCATCTTGCCGCCCGCCGCGTCGGTCAGCTCCCGGTTCAGCTCGGCGAGCGGGATCACCAGCCGGGGGTCGCGCGGGGGGGCGGGGCGCGCGAGGATTTCCTCGATGTCCTTCTGGATGGCGTCGAAGCGTCCGAGGAGGGCCGTGTATTTTCCCGGCGCCAGCCGTTCCAGGCCGCGGACCATGGAGAAGACGCTCACGCAGACCGAGGTGCAGGCGGCCCGCACGAAGGTCATGCCGAAGAGGCGCTCGCCGCGGAGGGTCTCCTCGATGTCGCTCATGACCTCGAGCGCCTTGCGGTTGGCGCCGAGCAGCAGCTTGAAGTGGTGATAGCGCTCCTTGAACTCGAGCCGCAGGGCCGCTGCGTCGTCCGGCGCGGCGGCCCTGCGGCGCAGGAGCTTCTTGAGGTACCCGCCGATCGGCATTCGGGCAGCTCCGGGATCTCAGTGCTCGAGCTGCATGCCCCAGCCCTCGAAGAGAAAGAGGATCGCAAAGCCGTACCAGAGGGTGTAGACGACGTAGAAGACGAGCGAGAAGACGACGACCCCGGCCCGGTCGAGGATCCGCTGGGCCTCGACGCCGTAGAAATTGTAGGCGGGCTCGATCGCCTTCTGGTTGAGCTGGGCGATCACGCGCGCTTCCTTGAATTTTTTCTCGCCCTGGAGCGCCTTCTCGGCCGCCTTGAACGCACGGTACCAGGTGTAGAGGACCTCGCGCTCCGGGAAGCCCGCCCGGCCGGAGACCGCCGCGCCCTCGTTGCGGTACATGGCGTCGGCGTCTTCGAGGGCCGCGGCGATCATCGCCCCGAGCTCGCCGCTCACCGTGAGCTTGTCCCCTTGCACGTTGACCAGCGCGCCGGCGCGCATGAAGAGGCGGGAGGCCTTCTCGGCCTGCGCGGCCGAATCGAGCGCGAGCGCGAGCTCCACCCGGCTCGGCCCCATCTCGCGGATGTCCTCGCGCACCTTGGGGACGTAGTAGGCCGAGCCCTTGGCGATCGAGTTGAAGAGGTTGTCGAGGTATTCCAGGCCGTTTTTGCCCTCGAAGAGCGGCATGAAGATGAGCGCGAGCACCACGAAGAAGCCGGCGAGCATGACCAGCCCGAGGGAGAATTCCTTCTTCTTGCGGATCATGGCCTCACCTCCTTCCCAGCAGGACGGGGATGTTTTTGAGAAAGGTTCCGATCACCCAGACCGCAAAGAGGCCGATGACGATGAAGAAGGCCCAGATGCCGATCGTGTCCAGGACGGCACCGGCCTCCTTCGAGAGGGGGATGAGGCCGATGCTGCTCAGCTTGGCGGGCAGGGCGAAGATGCGGTTGATGAACCCGGCGAGGACCGAGAGGGCGAAGAACCCGCGGATCGTGATCCCGGCCACGACCTTGGTCGCCATGGCGCCGATCTGGATGCCGATGAGCGAGCCGAGCAGCATCCCCATCGCCAGGGTGTAGAAGATGAAGCCGTAGATCGCGTACTGGCTGATCGAGGCGTAGCCCGCGGTGAAGATGATCTGGAAGATGTCGGTCCCCACCGTGGTCATGGAGGAGACCCCCAGCACGTAGACGAAGATCGGGAAGGTGAGAAAGCCGCCGCCGACCCCCATGATGCCGCCCGCCAGGCCCACGAGAAAGCCGCTCGCCACGAGAAAGACCCAGGAGATGCCCCGGCCGCCCGGCACGAGGTCGTGGTCGAAGCGCACCATCGGCGGGATCCGAAGCGCCTGCAGCCGGCGCGGGAGGTTCCCCATCTCGGTCCCCTCGGTCTTCTTGCCGTGGGCTTCGGCCCCCTCGTGCGCGGGGGTTCCCCGGGGGGCGGTCTGACGGCCGGCCGCCTTGCGGGCGCCGAGGTAGTCGAAGAGCGAGTAGAACCCGAGGAAGCCCAGGATCAGGGAGTAGATCGTCGTGATGAAGGCGTCGGAGATCACGGGGTTGAGCTCGTAGAAGAGCCGGTTGATCGTGCCGCCCGCGGTCGCCCCTCCGATCGCGCCGATCAGAAAGACCACCGCGAGCGCCACCGACACGTTGCCGAGCTTGCGATGGATGACGCTCCCCATGATCGCCTTGGCGAAGATGTGGAAGAGGTCCGTTCCGACCGCGAGGATGCCCTTGACGCCGGCGCTCATGAGGGCGGGGGCGATGATGAAGCCGCCGCCGGCGCCGATGCAGCCCGAGATGAGCCCCGCCACCACCCCCACGAGGATGGAGACGAGAAAGATGGTCGTCGTGTAATAGGCGGGGCTGTAGGATTCCTTCCCGCCGAGCAGGCGGGGGAGCTCGCCGCCCGCCGCGTCGGCGAAGGCGATGCCGATGACCGCGGCCGGAAGGGTGAGCAGAAGCAGGATGAACAACCGCCTGCGGTCGCCCAGGATGCGCCGGGACATCTCGAGTTCCCAACGGGCGTGGTGGCGGGCGCCGGCCAGCATGAACTCTCCGAGGGCTCTCAGAACGCGCATGTTCGTCGGTCCTCCTTGGGTTGAAGGGATGGGATGGGAGAAACGGGATGCGTGGGACGAAACGGTCAGGTTCGGGTGCCGATCACCTCCTCGAGGGAGCGGATTTTTTTCTCCTGCAGCGCTTTTTTCTGAAACGCGTCTTCGATCTTGTAGAGGAGCTCGTCCAGGTTGACCGGTTTCATCAGGTAATCGAAGGCCCCCGCCGCCAGGCAGTCCCGGGCGAGCTCGAGGTTGGCGTGGCCGGTGAGGAGGATCACCTCGACCAAGGGGTGGGCGGTCTTGATGGCGCGCAGGGCGGAGATCCCGTCCATGCCCCCCATGCGGACATCGAGCACGACGACGTCGGCGGGGTTGGAGGAAAGCCAGGCGAGCGCCTCCTCGCCGCTTTGCGCCCCGAAGGCCGCGATGCGGCGCTTCTGCATGCGCTTGAGGAGGGTATCGAGAAAATCGGGTTCGTCGTCGACGAAGAGGACGCGGACGTCGCCCACGCAAGCCTCCTTCCGGCACGCCTCGGGCGGCGATGCCGGAAACCGGGATGGGGTGAAGGCAAGGAGGCTTATATACCGCCGGGGGGCGGTCGGTTCAATAAAAAAAACGACCCTCAGGGGCGTTTGCCGCGGCCTTTTCCCCGCGCCGACTCGATCTTGGCGACGAGCTCCTCGATCTCGCAGGGCTTGGTGAGATAGTCGTGGGCGCCGAGCTTCACCGCCTCGAGGGCCGTGTCGATCGAGCCGTGGCCGGTGAGGATGATCGTCTCGACGGACAGCCCGAGCTTGAGCATCTCGCGGAAGGTGGCGATCCCGTCCAGCCCGGGCATCTTGAGGTCGAGCACGAGCACGTCGAAGGGCTGTTCCTCGAGGGCGCGGATGGCGGCATCCCCGCTGCTCACGGCCGTCACGCGGTAGCCGCGGTGGGCGAGCAGCTTGGCGATGTTGCGGGTGAAGATCTCCTCGTCGTCGACCAGCAGCACATGGGTGGGGGACATCGTGACCTCCGCAGGGTTTCCCCGGCTCAGGCCGGCCGGGATTCCGCCGTGAGCGACTGGCGCAGCTCCTCGGGGGGCTCCCAGGGCAGCTCGATCGTGAATTCCGTTCCCTTGCCCGGCTCGCTTTCGACATGGATCGAGCCGCCCAGGCGCTGGACGATCCCGAAGGTGATCGCGAGCCCCAGCCCGGTTCCTTTGCCGACGGCCTTGGTCGTGAAGAAGGGGTCGAAGACGCGCGCCAGGTGCTCCGGCCGGATGCCGGCCCCGGTGTCGGCGACCTTCAGGGTGAAGCGCCGGGAGGCGGCGTCGGCCCGTGTGGCGATGCGGATCGCGCCGTAGGGTTTCCCGTCGTGGGCGTCGATCGCGTTGGTGATGAGGTTGAGCAGCACCTGCTGCAGCTGCGAGGGATCGGAGACCACGGGCGGAATGGCCGGGTCGAGGGCGGTGGTGAAGCGGATCCCGCTCGTTTTCGCCTCGCGTTCCATGAGCTCGACCACCTCGCGGATGAAGGCGTTCACGTCCAGCGGTTCGAGCCTCGATTCCGTGCGCCGTGCGAAGCGCAGGAGGTTCTGGGTGATCCGCTTGCAGCGCTGCACCTGGATGTCGATCTGGCTCATCGATTCCTCGAACTGCTCGCGGAACTCGCCCTCCGGCAGCGGGTGGCGGGCGGCGCAGTCGAGGAGGAGCTGGCGCTCGGTCAGCAGGATCGCTAGCGGGTTGTTGATCTCGTGGGCCACCCCGGCCGAGAGCTCTCCGATCGCCGCGAGCTTGCCCGCCTGGAGCAACCGCTCGTTTAACCGGTCGGCCTCGTCGTCGCGGCGACGGATGAGGACGATCATGTGGCGCGTGATGCCCACGGTCGCGAGCACGATGGTCGCCGCGCTGGCGAGGAGAAAGACGAGCGTCCAGCGGTTGGCGTGGTTCACGTCGGCGAAGGCCTCGTCGTACTCCTGCTGCACGATGAGCAGCCAACGGGGGGTCTTTAGCCAGGCCTCGCAGGCGATCTGGCGCGCAAGCGGCTTCCCTTCCGGCCCCGGCAGCTCCTCGAGGGTCCGCAGCCGGATGCCCGCGTGGGGCTCGCCCACGGGGTAGGGGGCTTTCTCCATGATCGGGGCCCGGCCGGCCGGGCTCGTCTGGTAGAGCCCCTCCGCGTTCAGGAGATAGACCGTGCCGGTCCGGCCGATGCGCACGTTTTCGACGAGCGCCCGAAAGGCCTCGGTGTGGATGGTCGCCCGCAGAATCCAGACCCGCTCGCCGTCGCTGTGGGTGACGGCGATGATGAAATGGGGCTCGCGGCGGAATCCCATGAACATGTCGCTCACGTAGACGCCGTGCTCCATCACCCGGCGGAACCAGTGCTCGCGCGAGTAGTTGCGGCTCCAGAGGTCGTAGGGGCCGACGTAGGCGCGGTGGAAGCCGTCGTCGCCGATGACGCCCAGGTCGGTGAGGGTTTTCTCCTCCTGGTTGAAAAGCTCGAAGACCCGCGCGAGTGCCCCCGGCGCGGTGAGGCGGGGGAGGTCGTGGGTGCGGGCGATGAGCTTGAGCTTGGCGGTCTGCTCGCCGAGGAAGCGCTCGATCACCCGCCGGTGGTCCTCCACCTGGGACTGGAAGAAATGGAGCATGCGCTCGCGGGCGAAGCGCGTGTAGTGCAGGTTGATCGCCCAGCCGACCACCAGCAGGGGGAGAAGCGAGCAGAGCACGGTGAGCCGGACAAAGCGCCAGAAGAGCCGCTTGTAGGACTTCCTGCGCTCCGCGACCCTGTCGGGAGGGGCGTTCGATTCCGGACGGCCGGCGGCAGGGGGTTCGTTCGCCATTTGCGCTCCCGCAGCCTCGATCGGACCCATGGCGGCCTTGCCTCCGGCTTCTTGCCCCGGACGCGGAAGGAAAGGGGGGAGGAGAGCGAAGCCTCGCCCTCCCCCCCTCGACAGGGGGAAGGGGAAAGGCCGCATCGGACCCTTCGGCCTGCTGAATCTACAAGAAGCATGCCAGATCGATCGTGTCGCGCGGTCACGTGAGGATCGGGGAAAGACGGGCGTTTCCGCGGCGGGCGGGGCGTTTTCCCAAGGCACGCTCCCGGCGGGGGCGGCCGGGGTGTCGTTTCCGGGGGGACAGCGCGTATGCCTCGTGAGGCGGGGCTTGCGGGCGGTTGGCTTTCCCCCGGCCCCCGGGACCCGCCGGCGGATCCCCTCGCAGGCCGGGCAGCGCTTCAGGCCCGGTGCAGCGGCGGGGGATCCTCAAAGGGTTTGCCGGGGGGACAGAAAGAAAAGGGACCCCGTTTCCGGGGTCCCCAGCGCAAGGAGGTCGGCAGGCGGTGCATGGGGGTCCTCCTTGGCGATCCGTGGCCGGGGAAGGCGTCTTTGCTCCATCCTGCGGCGGGCTATCTCCTCCCTCGCCGCCCGCGCCTTCGTTCCCCATGCAAGAATCAAAAACAATGCCACGGACGAGCCTTTTCACCGCTTGATGCACCGTCACGTGTCATCTATCGGGCATCGTTGCGGAAAAATGCGGCCCCAGGGGGAGGCGGCTGTCTGGGGGTGATCGTGAGCGCCTCATCCTGTCACCTGTACCGTGACAGTGCCGGCCGCTTCCGGGCCCGCAAGTGGACAGCTCGAGGGCGGGTCGCTTTCAGACGAAGCAACGGTGGGCTCCCCGCCTGCTTTGGCCGGTGCAATGAGGACCCTCGAGCGGGCCCCGAAGGTCCCTTTTTCCCCTCGGCGCACGTGCGACGGGATGGCCGATTCCAGCCCGGCATGGGCGGCAGGTTGCGCCCCCCTTTCCCAAGCGACCATAAGCACGCCTTAGATCGTCGTTCCGGAGGCGGGACGCGCGGCGAGGCGGGCGGGCCCGTTCCCGCGAAGCCCCTCAAGCCGCGGGCGAAGCCGCGATGCGGGGGGATGTGCGTCAGGCGAAACCCGGGGAACGACCCGTCCGGAAGATGGGCCGGCCGGTGACCCTCACCGCCGAGGCCCCGCCCAACCGGGGCCGGGGTCATCTCCGGGGTCGTCGATCATCGGCCGGGCCCGGAGGCGAGGAAACGCGGACGGGGAGACCTTGGCGGCGCATTCCCGCACGGGGCGCGGTCAGAGGATGGCCCGGAATTGACATGGGGCCGGGGGCGGTCTACTAGCGGGGGGCGCAGCCCAAGGAGCGGCTTGCCGGAGGCATGGTCATGGCGGGGAAAATGCGTGTGCTGATCGCGGACGACGAGGAGCGTTTCGTCCGGTCCCTGGCGAAGGTGCTGCGGAATCGCGACATGGAGGTCCTCACCGCGCTGGACGGCGCCTCGGCCCTTGCGCTTCTGTCACGGTCGGAATGCGACGTGGTCGTGCTCGATCTGCGCATGCCGGGGATGGACGGGCTCTCCGTTCTCGCGGAACTCCGCAAAAGACGCCCCCTGTTGCCCGTCATCGTGCTGAGCGGCCACCTCGATGTCGAGAGCTGCAGGCGCGCCTGCGGCGGCGGCGCGGCCGAAGTGCTGATGAAGCCCTGCCCGATCGACACGCTCGCCACCGCCATCGAAAACGCTTGCGAACGCAAGGCGATCGCCGAGGAGATGGCTTCCCGGCGGCCCTGAGCCTTCCCGGACGCCCCCTCGATCCCGCTCCCGTCCCCCGGGGGTAGCGGAGCAGGCCGCCTCGCCCGGAGCCGGCCTTCGCCCGCGGCAAGCGGCCGCGGGCAGAGCCGGCTCCGGGCGCCCCCGCCCGCTCAGCGTTTCCCCCCGGTCAGCGCGCTCAGAGCGTAATCCCCCTCGAGGAAGGCGTTTTCGATCAGGCGCGCGTGCTCGTCGGTGGCCATCGCCGCGTCCATCTGCCGGAAGAACTGCAGCAGCCGGCCGATCATCTCCAGCTGGTCCGCCGTCTCCCTCAGGCTCCCCTTGTTCAGACGCCCGATGACGACATCCGCGTTGAGCGTGGTCGCAAACCCGTGGTGCCGCAGGATGTTGGCGATGGCGCGGGTCCGCCGCTGCCGGCGCAGGGCGTCGGCCGCCCCCCCGCGGAAGAGGAGGTTGATGTGGTTCTTGTTGGGGGTGGGGGAACAATAGGCGTCGAGCACGCTGAAGTGGTAGCCGACCCGCGCCGAGTAGTTCAGGTAGCAGTCCGAGATCAGCGCGTAGCAGGGGGCCTGAAAGGAGGCCTGCTCTTCGGGGCCGGTGGTCGCGTGGCGCATCATGACCGAGAAAAGCCCGCCCAGGTCCATGGGCCGCGCGCCGTAGCGGGGGATGCGCCGGTCGAGCATGCCCCGCAAGAGGGCCGACATGGGAAGCGAGGCGATCTGGCGGGGCTTGACCGTGCGCCCGCGCGGGGTTTCCTTGAGGCCGCCGCCCAGGTCGATGAGGTAGAGGTCGATCGGCAGAAAGACGTCGAGCTGGTAGCTCGCCGCCCGGAGGTCGCCGAGCTGCTCACCCAGCCCGAACATCACCTCGTAGGACTTCTCGTGGATGAAGCGGGCGAGGTCATGCAGGGTCCGGCACTGCTCGGCGGCGAAGGACGGCGCCGCGGGGTCGGTCAGGTTCAGGGGCGCCATGTGCGCGAGAACCTGCTCGAGAAGGGCCAGTTCGGCCGACAGGCGGGCGCCGACCCCTTCGCCTGCGCCCTGCACGAGGCGCTGCGGACGTTCGAGGAGGCCGCGCACCTCGCCCGCGTAGACGTAGCCGTTCCCGGCATCCACCGTCACGATCGTTCCCGGCGGGATGAGGCGCGTGGCGCTTTGCGTGTTGAGGAGTGTAGGCACCCTCAGCTCGCGGGCGAGCGAGGCCATGTGGCCGGTCGTGCTGCCGGCGTCGGCGACGATGGCCCGGGCCCGGGTCATCAACCGCACGAACTTCGGCGAGGAGCGCCGCGTCACCAGCACCGCGCCCGCCGGGAAGGCGTCGAGGTCGCCCTCCGCCTCGAGATGAACGGCGGGGCCCGCCCCCACCCCGGGGCAAGCGGTTTCTCCCCCTTCGAGGAGCAACGCCGCGCCGGGCTCCGGCGGCCCCTTCGCGGCGGAGCACTGCAGCACCCCGAGCGGCCGGGACTGCAGGACGATGAGCCGCCGGCCGGGGCCGAGCGCCCACTCCACGTCCTGAGGGCAGCCGAAGTGCCGCTCCAGATCGAGCGCCCAGCGGGCGAGCCGGAGGGCCTCCTCGTCGGTGAGGCAGGGCCGGGCCGCCGCATCGGCCTCCAGGGGCTCCTCGCGGGTGCCGCCCCCCGGCTGCGGAACGATGCGGGTCCCCTGGGCGGTCGGCGCGCGCACAAGCATCGGCGGCGCCTCGCCCTCCAGGCGGACGCGCACGACTTCCGGGGACGTGCGGCCGTCCACGAGCGAAACCCCCAGGCCGTGCACGGCATGGATCAGCACCTCGCCCGAATCGGGCGCGTTCGGGTCGCGGGAGAAGGCGACCCCGCTCGCCGCCGCCTCCTCCATGGCGATGACGCAGACCGCCATTTCCGCCGCTTCGCCCGGGATGTGGTGCAGCAGCCGGTAATGCATGGCCTCGGGGGAAAAGAGGCTGGCGACGACCTCGAGGTAGGCCGACGCCAGCGCCTCGCCGGGAACGTTGAGGACCGAGGTGAACTGGCCGGCGAACGAGAGCGCGCTGTCCTCGCCGACGGCGCTCGAGCGCACCGCGAGCGCCGGCCGCCCTCCGAGCCGTGCGCACAGGCGGCCGTAGGCCTCTGCGAGGGCCTGCGCCAGGCGCGGCGGGAGGGCGACCCCGCGGATGCCCTCGCGCAGCTCGGCGCTGACGGCGGGGACGTCTTCGGGGGAGCCGAGAAGCATGTGCTGGTTCTGGATCCACGAGCGCAGCCCGCCCTCATCGATCAGCAGGCGGTAGGCCTCGGTGGTGACGGCGAAGCCGTCGGGGGTCGGCAGGCCCAGGGCGTTGCGCAGCTCGCCCAGGTTGGCCGATTTGCCGCCGACGAGGTCGGCGTGGCTCGCCCGCACGGCGGCCAGATCCAGCACCAGCTCGGCCGGCGACGGGCCGGCGCCCGCCTCCCGGCAGAGGGCGTTGAGCGCGTCGGCGATCCGGGCGAGCCGTTCGCGGAGGGCGGGGTGGCTGCCGCCCGAGACCTCCAGGAAACTCTCCACCATGGCGTGGAGGTCGGCCACGGCGCGCACGACCTTGCGGGTGACGTAGGCGCGGTCGATGAGCGAGGCGCCCGAGCGCTTTTCGTTGAGCTCGGCCAGGGTCTCGAGAAAACTGTTGTTGGCGGCGATCAGCTTGCGGAACTCGGTGTGGTAGAGCTTGAAGCGCGCCAGCTGGGCGGCGGGGTCGACGGCCGGGCGCTCGGCGCGCAGGCCGATGGCCTCCAGGAAGCGGAGAACGCCCTCCCGCGCGCGTCGCAGGAGTCGGGCCCGGGGGCCGTCTCCGGGCTTTCGGGCGAGGGGCTCGGGCGTGGGGGCCGGGTTCATGCGCAGCGCGCCTGCCGGAGCGGCCCTTCGCGGGGGGCCGGGGGTAGCAGGGGGTGGACCCAGGGCGTCCCCCCCGGGGTTCGGGGCGCGGCTCCTCGAAACGCCCGCCGATCGCCGGCCGGGCTGCGTTGTCGCGATCGTCGCCCGCCCCCGGTGACGGGCGGACTCTGGGTCTCCCACCGCCTGTCAGGTCGCCGGGCGGATCCTCTCGCGCAGCAGCCGGATGAGCGTGCGGCCGCTCTTGCGGCGCGAGGCGTAAATGCGCATCGGCCCCTGGGGCGGGGGCGCCGTGCTCGCCTCGACCTCCACCCAGCGCATGGGCCAGAGCAGTCCGTGGAGCGCCCCCAGGGCACCCAGCCCCATCAGGACCGGCCCGGTGATCTCGAGCCACGCCTGGAAAACGAAGGCCCCGCCGGCCATGACCGCGCCGACGAGGACTTCCCCGGTGCGGATCTGCCGGTGGACGCGCAGCCCGCGCATGCGGTCGAGGTAGAGCGAATCGACCGTGGTCTCGTCGGCTGCGTCGCAGGAGATCGGCCGCCCGGGCACCATCAGCGACCGGATGCGGAGCAGGCGCCGGTCGGTGAGGAACAGGCTGATCAACTCCTGATTCGGGTCCTTGAGGAACGACTGGCTCCACCACATGTGCGACTGCATGATGTGGTGCTCGTGGAGGAGGGTCTCGCCCGGCTTGAGCGCTTCCCGGGCGACCGCCCGGTAGAGCCGGTAGGAATACTCGGTCAGGGCACGCCGGAAGGGCCTCTCGGGCAGGTCCTTCGCGGCGTGCCGTGCATAGAGCCCCTGAAGCTTCCTGCGGATGGATCCCGAGTCGAGCTCAGTCATGCTCGTAGGGGTATTCTCCGGGCGAAACGTGGCGTGCATGCAGGCTCGGCATCATCTGGCAGACGACGGCGACCAGTATCACGAAGCCCACCACGAACGCAAACCAGGGGTCGTGCTCCACGACCGTGGCGTCGTACATCAGCCACGCCAGAAACGCGTAGAAGACGATGTTGATGAGTATTTGCATCGCTCCCCCTCACTTCATGAGATCCTGGAGAAAGTAGATGTAGGTCAGCGCCGATAGGCCGCAGGAGATGACCAGAAGGAAAACCCAGTAGCCGAACATGTTGTGGATGAACCATCTCATGGCACAAGCCTCCATCGGTCAAATCGTTGAACGAATCCCCCCGGGCGGGGGCGTGCCCCGCCCGTTAGGTCGTCACCACGAGAGGCGGCACCCACTCCGGGACCGCCCTGCCGTGCTTGTGGCGCACGGCGAACCAGACCAGGCTGCAGATGAAGAGGCAAAGAAAGACCATCTCGCCCAGGGTGAAGACCACGGCGACGAAGGCGAGCCACTCCTGCGTGCCCCCCGTCAAGACATACACGAGCCGCATCATCGCGCCCACGGTGGCGAGAATCAGGGAATAGCTCAGGATGTAGCGGATCGCCGGGCCGCGCACGAAAGAGGTCGCGATGCTGCCGAACTGGGCCCCGAGCATGGCGCCGATGATCATGAAGAAGACGGCCATGAAGTCCACGTTGCCTTCCATGGACTGGCGCAGGGCGCCGTAGCCGCTGGAGACCACGATCTCGACGAGGTCGGTTCCGACCGCGAGATGGCTGGTCGTGCCCACGACATAGACCAGGGCCGGCACGCGGATGAAGCCGCCGCCTACGCCGAGGAACCCGGCCAGAACGCCTGTCAAGACGCCCACGATCACGATCACCCACATGGAGATGACCAGGCGGGCCTTGCGCGCCTTGATGATCGGCATGATGGGGATTCGCTGGAAGTAGAGGGGGATGGTGCTCACCTTGACCTCGCGGCCGATTTCCTTGCCGGCCTTGCGGTCGGCCTCGAGCTTGCGGTGGGATCTCTGGGTCTCGACCTGCGTGTAGATGAAGAGCCCGAGCATGACGGCGACCGAGGCGGCGAGCAGAACCACGCCGGAGAGGCCGATGTTCTTGGTGTAGACGAGCAGCCGGACGCCCAGCTCGACGCCCAGCATGGTGCCGCCGACCATGGCGAGCGCGATCGTCCAGTCGATGTTCCCCAGCTGCCGGTGGCGGATGGAGGAGATGACCGCTTTGCCCGCGATGTGGCAGGCGTCCGTTCCCGAGGCCATGTAGCCCGGAAAACCGAACACGATCAGGGCCGGGGTCACCATGTAGCCGCCGCCGACGCCGATGAAGCCGCCGACGACGCCGACGGTGAAGCCGGTCAGAACGAGGAGAAACAGGGGGATGACGTGACCTGCTACGGTGAATTCGAACATGGCTTCCTCCCCATCAGTGGCCGAAGTGCTCAATCTTTTGGATCTTCCAGCCGAGGAGATCGGTGAGCCCCTCGGCCATGAACCCCAGGCAGAGCCCGAGCGCGATGGTCATGGCGACGTTCCAGACACCCGACCAAGGATCGGTCTTGATCCCCTTGTGAATGAAGGTGTCCTTGTACTTGAAGCCCTTGCTCTCCTTGATCTGCCAGGGGACCATCACCACGAGCTTGTCGCCCTCGACCTTGGCCCGTTTGCCCTCCTCGACCACCTTCTTGTCGATGACGCCGTTTGCGCCCCTGGGCAGGCGCTCGCCCTTCTTCACCGGGACCGCCATCAGCCCCCTGATCTCGTCAGCCGGTTCGATCTGCAGCAGCGCCGGTTTCTCTTTGGTCGCGTCGAAGAAGGCGTTGGTGTTGACGGCGTAGCCGTCGATCTTGGTGGAGTGGTAGTACATCTGGTCGATCTTCCCCGTCTCATATTCGTAAAAGATGTAGACGATGAGCACCAGGGAGAGCGCCGCCCAGACGAAGAATTTGATCGCTCCCTTTTTCTTCATGATTCCTACACCTCCCCGTCAAAAAGGTGCTGTAGCCGATGATGCCCCCGCCGGGAGCGGCCTTGCCGGCCCCGGAGAGAGGACCCCCGCCCGGCGCGGCGGCGCCGTGACCCTGCGCCGCCGATGGTCCCAGGCGGGGGCGGCGATGGCCGTGGCCGCTGCGATCACGTTGGCGCTGCAGGCAGCCCTTGCCCTATGGCGGATGGTCTCACCTCCTTTGTTCGAGAGATTGATCGCGGATTGGCTCCTCGAGAGACTCTGGCGCAGGGGAGGCTCACGCCTCCCAGGGTGCGGCGCCCGGATCATGTCGCGAGAGGGTTCTTCAAGATGCATGCCAGAGGCCGGGATGGCCGCCCGGGATCTACTAACCGACCGAATTATCGGCGGAAATTAAAAAAAGGGGGCGATCTTGCGGCGGGGTGCGCCCCGGCCGCCAGGCCGGGACTGTCATGCCATGGGAGACAGGGGTGGGAGGCCGTGAACTTGCCGGGTGACAAAGGCGGCCGTGCCGGCCCGAGGCACGGGTCCCCTAAAGGAAGGCGCGGCGTTCGCAAACCCGGGAACGCCAAGGGAGGAGATGGGTCCCCCCTTCCCGGCGGCGGGGGCCGCCCTTCTCTGGCACCTCATTTGCTAATCGCCTGAGAAGACACCCGGTGTGCGGGCCGGAAGCGGGGCAGGGGGCTCGGTAGGGATTGTCTCCCCCGCCCTTCATGTCTCGAGACGGTTGCCGCGGCCGCTTGCGCCTGCGTCACGGCGGGGCGCAAAGAATCGGCCGCAGGGCCGCATCGAAGATGCGGCTGCGCCAGGGGCTCCATCCGGCGGGCGGCGTCGGCGCCCCGTGGGCCCGGCTCCCGGGAGCCGCAAGCCTTCCGGACCTGAGGAAACGCGCGGATGAAATCCCGCACGGTCGACTCCATCATGCTGCCCTGTCCGGAGAATCTCCCCCTGACGCCGAGCGTCGCCTCCGGCGAGAAGATCGTCCGCGCCGTCGAGCTGATGATCGGCCACAACCTCGACCGCATCGCCGTGATCCGCGACCGGCGCGCGATCGGCATGGTCCGGCTCGAGGAGGCCTTCAAGGAACTCGGCCTGGAGATGCCGGTCCCGGGGAACCCCGAATAGGAACCTGGCCTCCCCCGGCTCCGGCAGGGCGCACGGGCCGCCCCGCGGACGGAGGGTTCATCGGGTCTTGAACTCGGTGGTCTCGATTCCCGCCTCCTTGATCAGGCGGTGGAGGTATTGCCGCTGGATCCCCGCGGCTTCGGCGGCCCGGCTGATGTTGCCGCCCTGCTCCTCGAGCAGCCGGCGAATGTAGTTTCGGTGGAAGTGCCGGATGGCCCGTTCCTTGGCTTCCCGGAAGGGAAGGCCGGCGGGCTCCTCGGTGTCGGCCTCCGCCGGGGCCTCCGCCGATCCTTCCAACTGCAGGTCGGCCACGGTGAGCCGGGGGCCGCGGCTGAAGATCACCCCGCGCTCGATGAGGTTTTCGAGCTCGCGCACGTTGCCCGGGAAGTCGTAGGCCTGGAGCACGGCCAGGGCCTCCGGGGTGATGTCGGACACGGGTTTGCGGTTCACGGCCGCGTACTTGGCGAGAAAATGGCGGCTGAGGAGCTCGATGTCCTCCTTGCGCTCCCGCAGCGGCGGAAGCTCGAAGTGGATGACGTTCAAGCGGTAGAAGAGGTCCTCGCGGAAGCGCTTCTCGCGGATGGCGGCCTTGAGGTCGTGGTTGGTGGCGGCGATGAAGCGCAGGTCCGCCTTCCGGGTGACGTTGCTGCCGACCGGCTTGTACTCGCCCTCCTGCAGCAGGCGCAGGAGCTTGGTCTGCAGGTGCGGCGAGAGATCCCCGATCTCGTCCAGAAAGAGGGTCCCCTCGTGGGCCTCTTCCACCAGCCCCTTTTTCTCTTTCCAGGCGCCGGTGAAGGCCCCCTTGACGTGGCCGAAGAGCTCGCTTTCCAGAACCTCGGAGGGGATGGCCGTGCAGTTGACGGTGATCATGGGTTTTGCGCTGCGCAGGCTGTGCCGGTGGAGCGCCCGGGCGACCAGCTCTTTTCCGGTGCCGCTCGGGCCGGTGATCAGCACCGTGCCCATCGTGGGCGCAACCTGGCGGATGCGCTCGAAGATGCGGCGCATGACGGGCGAGGCGCCGACCAGCGAGGCGAACCCCTCCTTCACTTCGAGCGCCTTGCGCAGCTCGAGGTTTTCGCGGACCATCTGCTGCCAGTGCATGGCCTTGTCCACGGTGAGCAGGAGGCGGTCCCGCCGGAAGGGCTTGGTGATGTAATCGAAGGCGCCCTTGCGGGTCGCCTCGACGGCGGTCTCGATCGTGGCGTAGGCGGTGAGCACGATCACGGCCGTGTCCGGCCGCAGGGACTTGACGGCCTCGAGCAGCGCGATGCCGTCCATGCCGGGCATCTTGAGGTCGGTGAGCACGAGGTCGGCGGGCTTTTCCCGGAAACGCGCGAGCGCCCGGCGCGGGTCGTTTTCGACCTCGATCTCGTAGTCGCGTTCCTCGGCGATCATGCGCCGCAGCAGGGCGAGCATGTCCTTTTCGTCGTCGACGATGAGCAGGCTACCGGGCATGTTCCTCCTCCGGCCCCAGCGGGTGCGGTGTCCCGGCCTCCTCCGGCTCCGCCTCGGGCAGCCGCAGCGTGAAGGCGCTCCCCGGCCGCTTGCCGAGGGCGCCGGCCGGCGTGCTCGTGCATTCGAGGGTGCCGCCGTAGCTCGTCACGATGCCGTAGCTCACGAACAGCCCCAGCCCCGTTCCCTGGCCTTCCGGCTTGGTCGTGAAGAACGGCTCTAAGATCCGGTCGAGGTGCTCCGGCGGGATCCCCACGCCCGTGTCCTGGACCTGGGCGGCCACGCGGCGGGCCGCCCGCTCGTGCCAGGAGCGCAGGGTGAGTGTGCCGCCGTCGGGCATGGCGGCGATCGCGTTGTTGATCAGGTTGAGAAAGACCTGCTGGAGTTGGCGGGCGTCGCCGCGGGCCGGCGGCAGGCCGGGCTCGAGGTCGAGCACGAGGTCCACCCCTTTCTTTTGGAGCAGGGGCCGGACGATCTTGGCGATGCTCTCGATGCCCGCGTTCAGGTCGGCGGAGTCGCTGGGCTCCTTTTCGGCGCGGGCGAAGGAGAGGAGGTTCTCGACGGTCTCCTTGCAGATCAGCCCCTGGCGCTCGATGGTTTTCAGATCCTCCTCGAGCTGGGAGCCGGGGGGCGCCTTGCGCAACAGAAGCTCGCAGAAGCCGAGGATCACGCCCAGCGGGTTGTTGATCTCGTGGGCCACCCCGGCGGCGAGGGTCCCCAGGCTGGCCAGTTTCTCGGTGTTCACGAGCCGGCGCTGGAGTTCCTTGGTTTCCGTGATGTCGCGCGCGATGCACAGGATCGATCCCCCCTCGGCCCCACCGGAGCGCACCGGGAGAAAATGGGCGCTGATCCAGCAGGAGCGGTCCTCCATGGGGAACTCGAATTCCTCGCGCAGGCTTTTCCCGCTGCGGTTCACGTCGGCGACGCGCGCGGCGAGGTGCGCGGCCAGAGGCTCGGGCAGCACGGCGGAAAGGGGTTTGCCGACGAATTCACCGGGGCTGCCGCCGAAGAACTTGGCGGTGAAGGTGTTGAGCGACTGGAAGATTCCCTCGCGGTCCACGGCGAAGATGAAATCCTCGGCGCTCTCGACGAGCGAGCGGTATTTTTCCTCGGACTTGGCGAGCGCATCCGTCTTGGCGATGACGCGCGCCTCGAGAATGTGCGACCAGCGGCTCTCCATCCACAGGATCGCCGCGGCGCCGAGGATCACGGCGAGGATGACGAGGCCCTGGAGCAGGAGGAGGCGGATCGAGCCGCGGCGCAGGGCCTCCTCCACCTCCGCCTGGGGGGCGACGACGGCGACCGACCAGAAGCGTGTGGGGGTCGCGGAGAGGGTGACCGGGCAGTAGGCGATCAGTTTTTTCGTGGGCCCGACGTAGCCGTGGTGCCACCCCGACTCGTACTCCCCGGTGCCCTCCTCCCCCCGGAGCATCCTCTCCTTCTGGATGAAATGGATGCGCTCGTGGGCAAGATCGGGGAATTTCTCGTCGCGCACCGAGAAGGCATTGCGGCCCGAAAAATCGGGGTTGGGGTGGAAAACGAAGCGACCCTCGGCGTCGATCACCCAGGCGTAGCCGCTTTTGCCCGAGCGGATGGGGGCGAGGATCGAGGCGAGGAGGGCGCCGACATCCACCTGGAATTCTATCCGGAGATCCTCCCGGCCGGGCGGAAAGGCGGCAAAACGCAGGAATCGGCCCTCGGGGCCGAAGAGCACCGGGGAGGTCCACGGGGCCTGACCCTCGGGCGCCGGGGCCGGCGGGGGATCTTCTTCCGGAAGCCGCACGCGCTCGGCGCCGGACGGGGTGAACCCGATCCCCTCGCCGCTCGCCTGTGCCATCAGGTCGATCCGCCGCAGGCCCAGAGGCCCCAGCCGCTCCATCACGAGCGCCAGGCGCGCCTCGATCCCGGCCGGGCCGGGAGCGGCGGGGGGGAGCGTGCGGGAGAGCAGGTCGAGCTCGCTCCGGATGGCCGCGATCTCGCGCTCGATGCGGCTGCGCGCGGTCTGCGCGATCGCCATCTGCTGGGCGTTGAACTGCCCGGTCACCACGGCGTTCATTTCTTCCGCCGTCCACACGCCGAGGAGGACGCCGGCGGCGAGCAGCACCACGACCGCGACATAGACCGCCGCCCGCAGGGTGCGGCCGGCGATCGTTTCCCGGGAGATCTCCATCATGGCGCTTCCGTCATCGCGCGACCGGGATCGAATCCGGCGGGGTCATCATAGAGGTTTTTCGCCAAAGCGCAAGGCGGCCCCCCTCACGGCAGGGGGGGCGCCGGGGCTAGGAAAGCGGGGCGGAGCGGGTCTTCGCAAGCAGGGGGAGGGCACGAGGCCCCCCCGCGGCCGGGCCCGTTCGCAAGCCGGGGAAAGGCCCGGCTGCGGCGGGGCGGCCGGGGCTCACCGCCCGGCCTCCTTGGCGAACCGGCCGCGGTAAGCCCGCACGATGAGGTCGGCCGCAAGTCGCGGCGAAGGCAGGCGGTCGAGGTTGATGACCAGGTCGAACTCCGAGGCCGGGGCGTCCTTTTTGCCGAAGGCCTTGCGGAAAAAGGCGCGCTGCTCGCGGTCGATTTTCGCCAGCGTGCGCGCGGCCTCCTCGGCGGGGACTTTGAGCAGGGCCGCGAGCCGCTCGATGCGGTAGGCGTCGCCGGCGACGACCCGCACCGCGAGTACCCGCTCCCGCGGCAAGAGCAGGTGGGTGCCGCGGCCGACGAACACCGTCGGGCCGAGCAGGGCGATCGCGTAAACCGCATTCACGAGGTTGCGAAGGTAGTCGTCCATCTGGAAGGACTTCTTGCCGAAGAGCAGCGCCGAGAGCTCGACCGTTTTGCCGGGGTAGAGTTCGTCGTAGAATTTCACCGTTTCCTCGTCGAGCCGGGTCTGCCCCCGCATGTGCTCGAGGATCTCGCGGTCGGCCACGCGCAGGTCCAGCCGCTTGGCCACGAGGTCGGCCACCTCGAGGGCGCCGACCCCGATCTTGCGCGAGACGCAGATGCAGGGGGGGATCTCCTCGTTCGCCTCCCGGCGGGAGACCTTGCGCCGCCGCGCCTCCCATTCCTGAACGTAGCGGGCCGCCGTTTCGGCGGGCCCGGGACGTTTCTTGGCGTAGGTCCCGGGGACGTAGGCGATGGAGAAGGTGCGTGCGATCATGGGGGTCCTCCTTCCGTAAGCGGTGTGCGGCGGCCTTCCGCGGCCCGCCACCCTTCCCCCTTTACAACGATCGTGCCACGGCCTCCGGACTTCTCGCCGGCCGGCCCCCGCAGCCGGGGGAGGGCGGGCGGTGCGCGGGGCCGCGCCGTCCGGGAAGGCGGCGAAACGGGGAAGTGTCTCCTCGTGGAGGACACCTCTGCCCTGCACGGGGTGACACGGCGGTGCCTCAGGCCCGGGCCGTGAAGGGGTTCACGACCATCACCGGCACCGGTGCGGACTTGACCACGCGCTCGGCGACCGAGCCGAAGATCACCTTGTCGAGCCCCTTGCGGCCGTGCGTCCCCATGACCACGAGGTCGATCCCCTCCTCCTGGATGTAGCGCAGGATCTCCTCCGAGGGGTCGCCGGCGACCACCTTCACGCGCGCCGGCGGGGGCTGGCCGAAATGCTCCTCGGCGAACTCGTAGAGCCGTTTCTGGGCCCCCTCGAGAACCTCCTTTTCGAACTGGGTGACCGAGGGGTGGGGGACGTACATGCTGGTGAAATAGTCGAAGACGCGGGCGACGAACAGCAGGTGCACGCGGCCCTGGTGCCGTTCGGCCATGTGTTTCACATAGGGGACGACCTTCACCGCGGCCGTCGAGAGGTCCACGGGAAAGAGGATCTTGCGGAATTCGGGCATGGCGTTCTCCTTTCGCGGCGTGTGGTCCAGCGGGTCACGCGTAGATCTCGCGGCGGTTCTCCCGGTGATCGACGAGGTAGAGCGGCTTCGCCTCGCGCCGCAGGGTCTCGAGCAGCGCGGGGAGCCGGCTTCGGTCCAGGCCGTAGAAGCGGATGTAGACCTTGCGCTTGCCCTCGGGCACCCCCTCGTAGGAGGAGAGGATGCTCACCATGCGGCCGCCGTGCTCGCGGATCGGGTCGGCGAGGGCCTTGATCGACCCGGGCCGGTCGTCGACCAGGAAGGCGATCTGGATGCCGCGCTTGCCGACGCCGGTGAGGGCGATCAGGACGCGGAAGATGTCCGTCTGGGTGATGGTCCCGACCACGCGGCCGCTTTCGTCGACCACCGGCAACCCCGAGATCTTGTGCCGCAGCAGCACTTCGGCCGCCTCTTCCACCGTCAGCTCGGGGGGGACGTGGATCGGGTTCTTGGACATGATGCGTTTCACCTGGATCTTGGAGATCAGGTAGAGCAGCTCGTGGACGTCGAGGGTGGTCGCGTCCGAGGCCTGGGCGCGCTTGAGGTCGCGGTCGGTCACGACGCCGACCAGCGCGCCGTTCTTGAGAACGGGCAGCATGCGGATGTTGTGCCGTTTCATGAGCTCCATGGCCTCCTGCATGGAGCCGTCCTCGTCGATCGTGACCACGTTGCGGCTCATCCAGTTGCGGACCAGCATGGCGCACCTCCTTGAAGGTGGGGGGAAACCTCTCAGCCCCGCGGGGCCCCCGCCGGCCTGCCCGGCCGGACGCTCAGGACCGGCACGGGGCTGCGGCGGAAGACCTTCTCCGCGGTCGACCCGAAAAGGGCCTCGGCGATCTGACCGCGGCCGTGGACGCCCATGACGAGGAGATCGGCCTGTTCCTCCTCGACGGCGAGCAGAATTTCCCGGTGGGGAACGCCCACGCGCACGATGCGGCGGATGCGCGCGGGGTCCAGCCCCTGTTCCGCGGCCAGGCGGGCGAGACCCTCCAGGCGCTCCGCCTTCGACTTCGCCAGGAAACGCTCGACATCCACCGCGGGATAGAGGCGCTGCACGGTCTCGACGGCGTCCAGGTCCCGCTGGTTGAGGACGTTGAGGACGACGAGCTCGGCCCCGAGGGCGGCGCGCAGGCGGCCGGCCGTGCGCAGGACGGCGCCGGAGAAGGGGGAAAAGTCGACGGCGGCGAGCAGGGTGCGGCAATCGTCCATGGGTCACCTCCTCGGTGTGCGGGAAACGCGGCTCCCCGCCCGAACCCCCAGGCGAAACCCCGGAGGGGCGTGGGCAGGTTCACCCTCATTCTCCTCGCAAAGCCCATGCCATGCCCTCTGGCAAACCTCAGCCGCCGGGGCCGGGGACGATCCAGCCCACCGGGTCGGCCCGGGCGGGGGCGGCCGAAGCCTCGGTGACCGACACGTCGAGCCGCAGGCCGTACTTTTCGATCCTGGCGTGCAGGGTCGGCCGCGAAACGCCGAGCAGCCGCGCGGCCCGGGAGCGGTTGCCGCCGGCCATGGCGAGCGCTTCCCGGACGAGGACGGCCTCGAGGCGCGCAAGCAGGTACTCGAGCCGCCGCTTCCCCGCCGGCTCCGCAAGCCGCTCCCGCGCCCATCGCCGCAAGAGCGCCTCGTCCCCCGGCGAGTCCCCCCGCGGCGTGGGATCCGCCGCGTCCAGGGCCTGGAGCACGTCCTCCGCGCGTACGGGGGTGCCGCGGTTGAAGATCAGGGCCTTCTGCAGGACGTTGGCGAGTTCACGGACGTTTCCCGGCCAGGGGCGCCGCCGGAGCTCCTCCAGCGCCTCGGCGGTGATCCCCGGGTTGACCGCGCCGAGCTCGGCGGCGAAGCGCCGCAGGAAGTGCTCGGCGAGGAGCGGGATGTCCTCCGGGTGCTCGCGCAGGGGGGGGAGCGGGATGGTCACGACTTTCAGCCGGTAGTAAAGGTCTTCGCGGAAGCGCCCCTCGCGCAGGGCGGCCTCGAGGTCGCGGTTGGTGGCGGCGAGGATGCGGACATCCACCCCGATCGTTTCCCGTCCGCCCAGGCGCTCGATGCTCCGCTCCTGGAGCAGCCGCAGGACCTTGGCCTGCACGCCGAAGGGCATGTCGCCGATTTCGTCGAGGAAGACGGTGCCGCCGTTGGCCTGCTCGATTTTCCCGATGCGGCGCTGGGCGGCACCGGTGAAGGCCCCTTTCTCGTAGCCGAAGAGCTCGCTTTCGAGCAGGTTCTCCGGGATCGCCACGCAGTTGATCACCTGGAAGGGGCGCTCGGCGCGCCGGCTGTGGGCGACGATGGCGCGCGCGACGAGCTCTTTTCCGGTCCCGGATTCGCCGCGGATGAGCACGGTGGCATCGGTCGCGGCGACGCGGCCGATCGCCTTGTAGACCTCCTGCATCGCCCGGCTGCGGCCGACCAGGCTTTCCCGGGCGGGGCGGCCGGGGGGGCCGTTCTCCTCGATGCGCGCCCGCCGGAACCCCCCCGCTTGCAGGGACTGGCGCACCACGGCGAGGAGCTCCGGCACGTCGAAGGGCTTGAGCACGTAGTCGAAGGCGCCCTGCTTGGTCGCCTCGATCGCATCCTCGGTCGTCCCGTAGGCGGTCATGAGGATGACGGGCAGCTTCGGCTCCCGGCGGCGGATGGCCCCGAAGAGCTCGAGCCCGTTGCCGTCGGGCAGCCGCAGGTCGAGAAGCACGAGGTCCGGGGGGCGCTGTTCGACCCGCCGCAGGCCCTCCTCCGCCGTGGCGGCGGTCTCCACGCGGTAGCCCTCCGCGGCGAGCAGCCGCCGCAGGTTGCGCAGCAGCTCCGTTTCATCGTCGACCAGGAGGATGCGGGACATGGCCTTCCTCCGCGAGGGCCGGGCGCGGGGCGATGCCGCCCCCGCGCCGGGTCAGGGTCCCCCGGGCCGCTCCCCGAACAGCTCGTCCCGAAGGCGCGCGAACACGGCCTCGCCCTGGATCGGGGCGGCGAGCCGGCCTTCGGCGAAGGCCCGGTAGCGTTCGAGCGCGGCCGGGTCCCCCGCGGCGAAGTCCTCCGCGACGAAGCCCAGGGCGGGACGGTCCGGGAGAAAGAAGACCGCCGGGCCGAGGACCGTTTCGCCGGCCGCCCCAAGGCGGAGCCGCGCGAAGACCTCGGCCTGCGGCGAACGGAAGGGGCCGGGAGGCGTTTTCCAGCCGAGGAGCTCGGCAAAGAGCGCGAGCGCCTCTTCGACCCCGGGAAGGTAGCGGCCCTCCCAGGAGGCGATCCCGTCGCGCCGCAGGTCCTCGATGTCTTCGCGGCGCCAGGAGAGGTCGAGGCGCGCCAGGCAGGCCGCGCGGATCGCCTCGAGAGAGTCGTGCTTGCGGCTTCGCTTGACGTCGCCGTCCCTCAGGATGCGCACGATGTTCCGCGGGCGGACCATCTCGGCCACCTCCGGGCTCTTGCGCAGGGCGACGTCCGCGACGGTCGTGCGGTAGATCGGAAGCTCGTTGTCGAGAACGACGATCGTCTTGACCGGCCCGGGGGTGTCCTCCACGAAGAGCTCGAGGTCACGGACCCGCTGGGGGAGGAAGGGGGAGAGGGCGAGCAGCTCCCGCAGGGCCTCCCGGTCCAGGCGGGATGGGCTCCCGTCGGGTCCGAGGCTCCGGCGCACGCGATCGGCCAGGCGCTCGATGCGGATCTTGGTCCGCAGATTCTCGCGGAAGCCCATCGCACCCCCCTCGCCGGCGGCGGGAGAACCCGGCCGATCTTCTACCACGAGGCGCCCCCGATGTAAATTGACCCCCGCCGGCGGGCACGGTATAGCATGAAGAAACGCGAAGACGGCCCCGGCCGGTCCCCCGCCTGGCGGGGACGGGAGGATCCCATGGAGGAATTCGCCACCCTGAGCTACGGGGGCCGCGAGGTGCGGCTTCCGGTGATCGTCGGCTCCGAGGGCGAGCGCGCGATCGACATCACGCGGCTGCGGGAGCGGACCGGGCTCATCACCCACGACCCGGGCTTTGCGAACACCGGCTGCTGCCGCAGCGCCATCACCTTCGTGGACGGCGAGCGGGGTGTTCTCCGCTACCGGGGGATCCCCGTCGAGGAACTCGCCGCCCACTCCACCTTCAAGGAAACCGCCTTCCTCCTCGTGCACGGGCGGCTGCCCTCCCCCAAGGAGCTCACGCGCTTCTCGGTCCTCCTGAACGACCATTCGCTCGTCCACGAGGACATGAAGATCTTCTACCAGAACTTCCCCCGCTCCTCGCACCCCATGGGGATTCTCTCCTCCATGGTGAACGCCCTGCGCAGCTTCTACCCCGAGCTGCAGAACCTGGAGGAGGAGGTCAACGTCACCGTGACGCGGCTCCTCTCCAAGGTGCGCACCATGGCCGCGATGTCCTACAAGATCTCCCGCGGCCACACCGTGGTCTACCCCCGGCCGGACCTCACCTATTGCGCGAACTTCCTCAACATGATGTTCTCCACGCCGGTGCGGCCCTACGAGATCGACCCCGAGGTCGTGCGCGCGCTCAACGTCTTTCTCATCCTGCACGCGGACCACGAGCAGAACTGCTCGACCGCGGCCGTGCGCCTGGTCGGCAGCGCACGGGTGAACCTCTACGCCGCGATCTCCTCCGGAATCGCCGCTTTGTGGGGGCCCCTGCACGGCGGGGCCAACCAGGCCGTGATCGAGATGCTCGCGGCGATCCGCGGCGAAGCGGGCGGGGTGCGCAAGGCCCTGGCGCGCGCCCGGGATCCCGCGGACCCCTTCCGCCTCATGGGCTTCGGCCACCGCGTCTACAAGACCTACGACCCGCGGGCGAAAATCCTCAAGGAGGTGGTGCACGGGCTGCTCGATCGGCTGCGGCTCGAGGACCCGCTGCTCGACTGCGCGCGCGAGCTCGAGGAGGCCGCGCTCCAGGACCCCTGGTTCGTCGAGCGCCGGCTCTACCCCAACGTCGACTTCTACAGCGGGATCCTGCTCCGCGCGATCGGGATCCCGACGAACATGTTCACCGTGCTCTTCGCCATCGGCCGGCTTCCGGGCTGGATCGCCCAGTGGAAGGAAAGCCTCGAGGACCCGGAGGGCCGCCTGTGGCGGCCGCGGCAGATCTACGTCGGGCCCACCGAGCGGCGCTACGTGCCCATCGAAGCGCGCTGAACCCGGCCCGGGAGGCGCCCGGGCCGAACACCCTGAAGCGGGGGGACTTCCCCGGGGAGGAAGCGGATCATGCGGATCGGAGTGCTCAAGGAGATCAAGACCAAGGAGAATCGGGTGGCCATGACGCCGGCCGGGGTCGAGCAGCTGGCGGCGCGCGGCCACGAGGTGCTCGTCGAGGCCCGCGCCGGGGAGGGCTCCGGGTTCGCCGACGCGCAGTACGAGAAGGCGGGCGCCCGGATGTGCCGCACCGCGCGGGAGATCTACGAGGCCTGCGCCATGATCATGAAGGTGAAGGAGCCGCTTGCCGCGGAGTACCCGCTGCTCAGGCGCGGGCAGGTGGTGTTCACCTATTTCCACTTCGCCGCCTCCGAGGAGCTCACCCGCGCCGTGATCGCCTCGCGCTGCGTCGCCGTCGCCTACGAGACGGTGACGCGGCCAAACGGCAGCCTCCCGCTGCTCACCCCGATGAGCGAGGTCGCCGGCAAGATGGCCGTGCACGAGGGGGCGAAGTACCTCGAGAAGACCTACGGCGGGAAGGGGAAACTCCTGGGCGGTGTCCCCGGCGTGGACACCGGCACGGTGCTCATCCTGGGCGGCGGCACAGTCGGCATCAACGCCGCCAAGATCGCCTGCGGGCTCGGGGCCAAGGTCTACCTCCTCGACACCAACCTCGAGCGGCTGCGCTACCTCTCCGACGTGATGCCGCCCAACTGCTTCCCGATCGTCTCCAGCCCCGCCAACATCCGCCGCTACCTGCCGGAGGCGGATCTCGTGATCGGCGCGGTCCTCATCCCCGGGGCGGCCGCCCCGCGGCTGGTCACGCGCGAGATGCTCAAGCTGATGAAAAAGGGGACCGTGATCGTCGACGTGGCGATCGACCAAGGCGGCTGCGTGGAGACCGCGCGGCCCACGACGCACGACGACCCGATCTACGAGGTGGACGGCGTCATCCACTACTGCGTGGCCAACATGCCGGGGGCGGTGTCGATGACCTCGACCATCGCGCTCACCAACGCGACCCTGCCCTACGCGGTCGAGATCGCCGACAAGGGGATCCGCCGGGCGGCGCTCGAAAACCCCGAGATCGCCCACGGGATCAACATCTTCGAGGGCAAGGTGACCCACCGGGGGGTGGCCGAGGCGTTCGGCCTGCCCTACACGGAGGTGGGGAAGGCGCTCGGGCCGGTGCGGAAGAAGCGCCCCGGGGGGGCGCGCTAGGCCTTGCGCACGGGCTTTTTTTCGAGCGCCAGGCGCAAAACCTCGCTCATCCGCTCCACGAAGTGGAAGCGGATCTGCCGCTGGACCTTTTTGGGGATGTCCTCGAGGTCCTTCTGGTTCTCCTTGGGGAGCAGGACGGTCTTGATGCCCGCGCGGTGGGCGGCGAGCACCTTCTCCTTGATCCCGCCCACAGGCAGGACCAGCCCGCGGAGCGTGATCTCGCCCGTCATGGCGAGATCCTTCACCACGCGCCGCCCGGTGAGGAAGGAGACGAGCGCCGTGAGCAGCGTCACCCCGGCCGAGGGGCCGTCCTTGGGGATGGCCCCGGCCGGGATGTGGATGTGGATGTCGAGGTTGTCGAAGAGGCCGTCCTTGACCCCGATCCGGGCGGCGTTGCTGCGGACGTAGCTCAACGCCGCCTGGGCCGACTCCTTCATCACGTCGCCGAGCTGGCCGGTCAGGATCAGCCGGTCCTTGCCCTTCATCCCCGTCGCCTCCACAAAGAGCACATCCCCGCCCGCCTGGGTCCAGGCGAGCCCAACGGCGACCCCGGGCATGGCGGTCCGCGTGCGCAGCTCCCCCGTGAAGCGCACCGGCCCCAGGTATTTCGTCACCTGGGGGATCTGGATCACCTCGCCGGTGGCGGTCCCCTCGGCGATCTTGGTGGCGACCCCGCGGCAGATCGCCCCGATCTCGCGCTCGAAGTTGCGCAGCCCCGCCTCGCGCGTGTAGCCGTTGATGATGTGGCGCAGCGCCCCGCGGGTGAAGCGGATCTGCTCGGGGCTGAGGCCGTGGGCTTCGCGCTGCCGGGGGATCAGGTGCCGCTCGGCGATGTGGACCTTCTCGTCCTCGGTGTAGCCGAGGAGCTGGAGCACCTCCATGCGGTCGCGCAGGGCGGGGGGGATCGGGTCGAGGAGGTTGGCGGTGGCGATGAACATGACCTTCGAGAGGTCGAAGGGCACGTCCAGGTAGTGGTCCTGGAAGGAGTGGTTCTGCTCGGGGTCGAGCACCTCGAGCAGGGCGGCCGAGGGGTCGCCGCGGAAGTCCGCGCCCAGCTTGTCGATCTCGTCCAGCATGAAGACCGGGTTGTTCGAGTCGGCGCGGCGGATGCCCTGGATGATCCGGCCGGGCAGCGCGCCGACGTAGGTGCGGCGGTGGCCGCGGATCTCGGCCTCGTCGCGCACGCCGCCGAGCGACATGCGGTAGAAGCGCCGGCCGAGGGCCCGGGCGATCGATTGGCCGAGCGAGGTCTTGCCGGTCCCGGGCGGGCCTACGAAGCAGAGGATCGGCCCCTTCGAGTCGGGCTTGAGCTTGCGCACGGCGAGGTACTCGATGATGCGGCGCTTGGGCTTCTCGAGGGCGTAGTGGTCGTCGTCGAGGACGGTGCGCGCCTTGCGGATGTCGAGGTTGTCCTCGGTGGCGCGGTTCCAGGGAAGCGAGGTCAGCCAGTCGAGAAAGGTGGTCGCCACGGTGTACTCGGCCGAGGAGGGGTGCATGCGGCCCAGACGCTCGAGCTCGCGCTCGGCCTCCTTCAGGGCCTCGGGCGGGAGATTCGCCTCGCGCACCTTGGTGCGGTATTCCTCGACCTCAGCGGTCGCCTCGTCGCTCTCGCCCAGCTCCGCCTTGATCGCCTTGAGCTGCTCGCGCAGGTAGTATTCGCGCTGCTTCTTGTCGAGGTCTTCCTTGACCTGGTCCTGGATCTTCTTGCCGAGCTCGAGGATCTCGAGCTGCTTGTTCACGATGCGGGTCACCTCGCGCAGGCGCTCGGTGACGCCGAGCGTCTCGAGCACTTTCTGCTTCTCCTCGGCCGAGGTGTTGAGCGCGGAGGCGACCATGTCGGCGAGCGTCCCCGGCTCCTTGATCGACTGCGCCATGTAGACGACCTCGGCGGGCAGGGTCGGCGAGGCCTGGACGACGCGGGCGAAGAGGTTGACCAGGTTGGTCATCAGGGCCTCGATCTCGGTCCCCTGGGGGGTCTCCTCGACCAGGTGCTCGACCTCGGCCTGGAAGAAGGCTTTCCCCTCGGCCTGCACCAGGCGGCGGATGCGGAAGCGGCCCAAACCCTGCACGAGAAGCTGGGTGCGGTTCTCGGGGGCCTTGGCCATCTTGAGGATGAGGGCGCTCGTCCCGATGGCGGCGTAGCTCTCGGGCCGCGGGGGGCCCTCCCGGCCGGGCTCCGTCCGCGCCCAGACCATGCCGATCATGCGGTCGCGCGACATCGCCTCGTCGATCAGCTGCACGGAGTCGGGCTGCATGACGAGCAGCGGGGTCACCATCTTGGGGAAGAGCACCGAATCGACCACCGGCAGGATGGGGAGCACCGTCGGCGGCGTCTGTGCGGGAGGGGTCTCGGGCGTCTCTTCGCTCATCGGGAACCTCGCGTCGGCCGGGGCCGCACCGGGCGGCCGGTCATTCCTGGGTGATGGGCACCTTGTAGCTCAGGTCGAGCGGGCGCTTGGTCAGCCGGATCTCGAGAAAGCCGTTTTTCGAGGAGGCCGTCACCTTTTCGGGGTCGATCGGGCTGGGGAGAAACAGGATGCGCTCGAAGCGCCCGTACTGGATCTCGGCCAGGCGGTAGGTGCAGTCCTGGGCGCAGGCCGGGGACGGCCGGCTGCCCTGGATGCGCACCGCCTTGCTGCTGATCTCGACCTCGAGGTCCTCCTTGGCGACGCCGCCGATCTCGGCCAGGATGACGATCTCCTCGGAGGTCTCGAACATGTCCATCGGCGGCCGCCAGGAACGCTGGGAGATGAGAAAGGAGGGCCCCATCGTGCCGAGCATGTCCTCGATGGTCTTCTCAAACCGCGAGGTCAAATCGTCGAAGCGGTCACCGAAGCGGATCTTGAAGAATTCCATGGCGTACGTCCTGCGTTGCGGGGGTGGCGGGGAACGCGGGAAAAACCCTCGGGTGTTCGCTACCACAAGTCGTTGCCGGAGTAAACCCGGAGGCCTGCGCAGTCGAGAGCCTCCGGCCTCAGAGCGCCTCCGGGGGAAAGGCGACCACCTCGTCGATCCTCGCCGCGTTGCAGAAAAGCATCGTGAGGCGGTCCACGCCGAGCGCGCCGCCCGCGCACTCCGGGAGCCGGGCGAGCGCCTCGAGGAAACGCTCCGGGAGCCCGGGGTCGGCCTGGCCGCGCCGGCGCCGCAGCTCGCGGTCGCGCTCGAAGCGGCGGCGCTGCTCCGCCGGGTCGGTGAGCTCGCTGAAGCCGTTGAGGAGCTCGATCCCGCCGATGTAGAGCTCGCAGCGCTCGGCCGTGGCCGGGTCGGCGGGGTTGAGCCGGGCGAGCGCGCCGCAGGCCGCGGGGTAATCGGTCAGAAAGACGGGGCGGGATGCCTCCAGCCGCGGTTCGACCTCGAGGGCGAGGATTTCGTCGAAGCGGTCCGCCGCCAGCGCCTCCGCGGCGGAAACCCCCGCCAGGCGCCGGAAGGCGTCGGCCACGGGAAGCCGGGGCCAGGGGGGGGTGAGGTCGATCTCGACGCCGCCGTAGTGCAGCCGCTCCCCCGCGCCGAGGCGGCGGGCGAGGAAGAGAACCAGCGCCTCCGCGCGCTCCATCACCTCGCGGTAGGTCTCGCCCGCGGCGTACCACTCGAGCAGCGTCAACTCCGGCAGATGCCTCTCTCCCCGCTCCCCGCGGCGGAAGGCCTTGCAGATTTGAAAGATGCGCGGCAGCCCCGCAGCGACGAGCGGCTTCATGCACACCTCGGGCGAGGTCTGCAGGAACCAGCCCTCGCTTCCGACCGGGTCGATGTGCGCCTCGGGGAGGGGCACCGGGATGCGGATCGGGGTTTCGACCTCGAGGAAGCCCTCGCGGCGGAAGAAGACGCGGATGCCCTCCAGGATCTCCGCCCGCCGTGTCAGGTTCCGTGCGATCATCCGCGGGCCGCCGCCTCCTTCCGGCCGAACGTTGCACGCCCCAGGGTAGCAGATCGGCGCCCCCGCCCTCAAGCGCACACCTTGCGCGCGGCCGGGTTCGGGGGCAAGTCGGCTCCCCATCCGGAGGGGGCTCATGCCCCGCCAGCGGATCCTCCGGGCCGCCGCCGCGGCGGCCGCCCGTGCCGTCGCCGTCCTCACCGCCCCGGGCCACGTGCGGCGCGCCTCTGCGGAGGGGGCTGTTTTCGGGGACGATCGAGGCGAGGATCGCCTGCCCCCGCTCCCCGAAGGCGGATGGGGGGGGCGGTCCAAGGCAGCCCCGCCCGTGCGTGCCCTTCCGATCCCTCTTCGGGATCGTCGCCGCGGCCTTCGGGGCGGCGCTCGTGAGGCTCCGCAAGCTCGACTTCGACCGAGGGCCGCCATGGAATCGGCCCGCAAAGCGTGCTAAGAAGCCCGGATCGGGGCCCGGCGCCCCGATCGCCGTTTCCTTGCGGAGGAGAAACGACCCCGTGCCCGAGGCCAGGCTTGAGACCCTGCGCATCCCCCCGCCGGCGCCGGAAGGGGCGCCCCCGCGGCGGCGGCGTGTGCGCGTCCTCGCGGGCATTCTGCTGCTTTTCGTCCTCGCGGCGGGGCTCTACCTTCTCGGCTTTCTCCGACCCGCCGTCACGGTGCGCACGGGAGTCGTCCAGGACATCGTCCCCTCCCAGGCGCTCACCCTGCTCAGCGCGAGCGGCTATGTCGTCGCCGACCGCAAGTCGGCCGTCGCCTCCCGGTTGACGGGGCGGCTGGTCGAGCTCTCCGTCGAGGAGGGAAGCCGCCTGCGCCGCGGCGAGGTGATCGCCCGGATCGACAGCCGCGAGGCCGAGGCGGCGGTCGAGCGGGCGCGCCGGCTGCTCGAGGCCGAGCGCCACCGGCGGGACCAGACCCTGGCCGAGCTCGCCGAGGCCGAGCGCGACTTCGGCCGCAAGCGGGAGCTCTTCGCCCGCGGGACGATCGCCCAAGCGCCGCTCGATGCGGCCGAGGCGCGCTACCGCGCCCTTTCCGCCGGCGCCGAGGCCCTGGCGGCCTCGATCGGGGCCGCCCGGGCCGCCCTGCGCGAGGCGGAGATCGCCCTGGAGGACACCCGCATCCGCGCCCCCTTCGACGCCGTCGTCCTCACCAAAAACGCCGAGGTGGGCGACGTCCTCACCCCGCTCGCCGCGACCGCCGACGCCAAGGCGGCCGTCGTGACGATCGCCGACCTGGACGCGCTCCGGGTCGAGGCCGACGTCTCCGAGTCGCAGATCGCCCGCGTGCGGGAGGGCCAGGCCTGCGAGATCCGGCTCGACGCCTACCCCGAGACGCGCTTCGCCGGCCGCGTCCACCGCATCCTGCCCACGGCCGACCGCAGCAAGGCCGCGGTGACGGTGAAGGTCGACTTCCTCGAGCGCGACGAGCGGGTGCTGCCGGAGATGAGCGCGCGCGTCGCCTTCCTGGCGCGGGAGCCGACCGCGGAGGAGAAGACGGCGATCCCGGCGGCGCCGGCGGCGGCCCTCCTCGTGCGCGAGGGCCGGGAGCTCCTCTTCCGCGTCGCCGAGGGCCGGGCGCACGAGGTCCCCGTGCGGACGGGCAGGCGCTTCGGCGACTGGGTCGAGCTCCTCGAGGGCCCGCCCCCCGGGACCCCGGTCGTGCTCGCCCCGCCCGCGCGCCTCGCCGGCGGCGCCCGCGTGTCGGTCCCCGCCCCATGAACCCCGACGCCGAAGCCCCGGTCCTCGTCGAACTCGAGGGCGTGCGCAAGAGCTTCCGCCGCGGCGGCGAAACCCTCCCCGTGCTCGAGGGACTCTCGCTGCGCGTGCGGCGCGGCGAGTTCTTCGCCCTGATGGGCCCCTCGGGGTCCGGGAAGAGCACGCTCCTCCACCTCATCGCCGGCCTCGACCGGCCCGACGCCGGGGCGATCCGTGTCGGCGGGGTCGAGATCACCGCCCTCTCCGAGGCCGAGCTCACCGCCTGGCGGGCGCGTCGCGTCGGCTTCGTCTTTCAGTTCTACCACCTGATCCCCGTCCTCACCGCGCTCGAAAACGTGGAGCTCCCGCTGCTTCTGACCGGGCTCGACCGCCGCCGGCGGCGCGCCCACGCCGAGCTCGCCCTCGAGCTGGTCGGCCTGGCCGACCGCCGGGGCCACACGCCCGCGCGCCTCTCCGGGGGCCAGCAGCAGCGCGTGGCGATCGCGCGCGCGATCGTGACCGATCCGCCGCTCGTCGTCGCCGACGAGCCGACCGGGGACCTGGACCGCTCCTCGGCGGGGGAGATCCTCGATCTGCTCGAGGGGCTCTGCACGAACCTGGGCAAGACGATCCTTCTTGTCACCCACGATCCCCGCGCGGCGCGGCGCGCCCACACCGTGCGGGCCCTCGACAAGGGCGTTCTCACCGATGCTCGGGAAGCTCTGGATCCGCAATGCCGCTAGGCACCCGCTGCGGACCGCGCTCACCCTGGTCGCGGTCGGGGTGGCGATCCTCGCCTTCGGGCTCCTCGGCACCCTGGTCGAGGCCTGGCACGCGGGGGTCTCCGCGGCCTCGGCCAACCGCCTCGTCGTGCGCCACGGGATCTCGCTCACCTTTTCCCTCCCCATCGCCTACCGCGAGCGCATCCGCACGGTCGAGGCCGTGCGCGCGATCACCCACATGACCTGGTTCGGCGGGTACTTCCGCGAGCGGAAGAACTTCTTCGCCAACTTCGCCGTCGAGGCCCACAGTTTCTTCGACCTCTACCCCGAGTACCGGCTCTCCGAGGAGGAGCGCCTCGCCTTTCTGCGGGACCGGCGGGGCTGCGTGATCGGCCGCGGCCTGGCCGAGCGCTTCGGCTGGCGGATCGGGGACGCCGTGCCCCTCCAGGGGACGATCTACCCCGGGGTCTGGACCTTCACCGTCCGCGGCATTTACAGCGGCCGCGACCGGGGGACCGACGAGAAGCAGTTCTTCTTCCACTGGGACCTCCTGAACGAGCGCCTGAAGGAAAGGATGCCCCCGCGCGCGAACCGCGTGGGGATCTTCGTGATCGAGGTCCACCGCGCCGAGGAGGCCCCCGAGGCCGCGATCGCCGTGGATGCGCTCTTTCGCAGCTCGCCCGCCGAGACGCGGACCGAGACCGAGCGCGCCTTCCAGATGGGCTTCGTCTCGATGAGCGCGGCGATCCTCTCGGCCATCCGCGTGGTGTCGCTCGTGATCGTGGTCATCCTGCTCGCGGTGGTGTCGAACACGATGATCATGTCGGTGCGCGAGCGCATGCGCGAATACGCCGTGCTGCGGACGCTCGGCTTCGGGCCGAGGTTTCTGGCGGCGCTGATCGGGGGCGAGTCGCTTGCGCTCTGCGCCGCCGGCGGGGTGCTCGGGACCGCGGCCCTCTACCCCGCGCTCGCCCTCCTCGAGCGGGGGTTCGGGGCCTATTTCCCGGCGGTCGCGCCCCCCGCGGAGACCCTCCTCCTGGGCGGCCTGGCCTGTCTGGGGGTGGGGGCGCTCGCCGCCGCCGTGCCGATCCGCGCCGTTCTCGCCACGCCGATCGTCGCGGCCCTGGGGCGGGTGGGGTGAGGGGGCCGTGGCGCTGATCCTCGCCTACAGCCTGCGCAACCTCCTCGCCCGGCGGCTGACCGCCGCCCTGACCGCAGGCGGGATGGCCCTGGTCGTCTTCGTCTTCGCCGCGATCCTCATGCTCGCCGAGGGGCTCGAGCGCGCCCTCGTCGATTCGGGCTCCCCGGAGAACGCGGTCGTCCTGCGCAAGGGCTCGAACTCCGAGGTGCAAAGCCCCGTGGCCGTGGCCGAGGCCGCGATCGTGGAGAGCCTGCCCGGGATCGCCGCCGGGGCCGACGGCCGGCCGCTCGTGGCGCGCGAGCTCGTCGTCCTCATCCAGCTTCCGCGGCGCGGCGGGGAGGGCACCTCGAACGTGACCCTGCGGGGGGTCTCGGAGCGCTCGCTTCGTTTGCGGCCGCAGGTCCGGCTCGCCGCCGGCCGGGAGCCGCAGCCGGGGCTGCCCGAGGTCGTCGTGGGGCAGGGCGCCTCGCAGCGCTTCGCCGGGGCCGGGCTCCACGAGGAGCTCGCCTTCGCCAACCGCACCTGGCGGGTCGTGGGGCTGCTCGACGCCGGGAACACCGCCTTCGACTCCGAGATCTGGGCCGACGCGGACCTCCTGCTCCAGGCCTTCCGCCGCCGGTCCTACTCCTCGGTCCTGCTGCGGCTCGAAAAGCCGGGGCGCCTGGAGGAGCTCCGGGGGCGCCTCGAGGGGGACCCGCGGCTTTCCCTCGAGGTCAAGCGCGAAATCGACTACTACCGCGAGCAGTCCGAGGCGACGGCGACCTTCCTGCGCATCCTGGGCACCGCGCTGGCCGCGATCTTCTCCGTGGGGGCCGTGGTCGGGGCGATGATCACCCTATACGCCGCGGTGGCCCACCGCACGGCCGAGATCGGCATCCTGCGGGCGCTCGGCTTCCCGCGGGGCGTGATCCTCGCGGCCTTTCTCACCGAGGCGGTCTTTCTGGGGCTGGCGGGCGGGCTGGCGGGAATGCTGGCGGCGGCGGGCCTCGAGGCCCTGACCGTGTCGACGACGAACTTCCAGACGTTCTCCGAGGTCGTCTTCCGCTTCCGGATGAGCGGGCCGATCGCCCTCGAGGCCCTGGGCTTCGCCCTCCTCATGGGCCTGGCCGGGGGGCTGCTGCCCGCGCTGCGGGCAGCGCGGATGAACCTGCTCGAGGCCCTCGGCCGGGGCTGATGCTATTTGGCGGCCAGGACAGGGCAGCCGCCTTCCAGGATCACATACTGGGCGGTGGAGCCGAACATGAGCTTCCCCACCTTGGAGCGCTTTTTCACACCGATCACGATCAGGTCGGCGGATTGCTCCTCGGCGAAGGCCACGAGGTCTTCGCCCGGGGTTTTGCCGCGCATCAGCAGATGCGTCTCGCAGGAGACTCCTTTGCGGGAGGCTTTCATCCGGGCGGATTTCAGACCTTTTTCGAAGGCGTGGATTTCTTCGACCGACTCCTTGCCGCCTCCCACCAGAGAGGCGATCACCTGGAGATCGGCCTTCAACCGTTCGGCGTAGTCGATCGCCGTATCCAGGGCGCGCTCGGCCGGATCCGTCATGTCGTAGCCGACGATGATTTTCACGCTGCCTCCTTCAAGGTGCGCATGCGATTTCACCGCGGGTTGGGGCCGTCCCGGGCGGGTTTCCAAGGGATTCAGGGTCTGCCCTCTTCATCCCAGCCCCTTTCCTGGTAGTATTCTTTGAGCAGGATGTCCATCTCGGATTCCGCGAGGGTCCGGTTCGACTCGGGGAGCGGCTCGCGCGCAAACCGGGCGGGCAGGCGGTCGTCCCGGGCCGTGAACCCTTCCTGCAGGTTGAAGCGCCGGGTGTCGTTGCGGATGCGGGCGGCGATCGCGCGCATTCCGGGAAGGTCGAGCTCAAGCCCGGTGGCGCTCCGCAGGATGCTGGCCAGCGGATCCCAAAGATAGAGGTCGCGGTAGAAACGGCAAAGGATGAGGCTGTCAAACAAGGTCAGGCGGTCTTCCCACTCGGCGAAGATTTTGGCCTTGCCTGCGATCCGGTCCGGATCCACCAGGCCGGCGAGTTCCGGCTTGTAGAACGTGGAGCGCAGGTGGCAGGCCCCGCGGTCGGCGGTGCCGTAGGCGAGGCCCATGCCCTTCAAAATGCGGGGGTCATACCCTGCGGGTTCGAGCCCTTTGACGTGGACGGCCAGATCCTCCAACCCCCATTCGGCCGACGCCTTGCGGATGCCCTGGGCGAGAAGATCCCCGATTCCCCGTCGGGTGACGATGTCCTCGAGCAGACGCGCTACCGCGTCCGGGTCGCCGTAGTCGATCGGGTAGTCGATGCGCCGGCGGCGGACGGCTTCGATCGTGAAAGCCGCCAGGTTTCCTGCGGTAATGGTATCGATGCCCCAGCGGTCGCAGAGATCGTTCAAGTAGAGGATCTCTTCGATCGACCCGATTTCGCACAACCCGCCGAACGCATAGATGGTCTCGTATTCCGGTCCTTCGACGCGAAGCCCCCGGTGACGCCCCTCGCGGACGGTGGAAAGCCGCCCGCAGGCCATCAGGCATCGCAGGCAGGCGTGCGGTTGAACCTCGCAACGCGCGTGAAGCGCTGCGGCGTTGATCTGCTCCCAGCCCTCGAAACGGCCTTTTTGCCAATATCGCGTTGGAAACCCCCCGGCCCGGTTGAGTACGTCGACCAGCATCGGCGTGCCCATCGTGCGGTAGGCGCGCACGACCGGGGATTCCTTGGCGGCCCGCGCCGTTTCCGCGGCAAACCGCTTCTGCCCCTCGGGGTCGGCCGCCGAACGGGTGCGATGACCCCAGAACGCGACGGCCTTGATGCGCTTGGACCCCATGACGGCTCCCGTCCCCGTCCGTCCCGCACTGCGCCAGCGGTCGTTTTCGATGACCGCAAAGGCCACGCCGTTTTCGCCGGCCGGGCCGATGGTCAAGACACCGAACCGACCCGCCTCCGACCGATTCGCTCGCAGCCAGGTGCGGATCCGCTCCTCGGTGGCCAGAGCATCCAACCCCCACAGATCGCGCGCGGGGTGGACTTGGACGCTGCTTTCGGCGATTTCCAGCCAAACGGGTTCCGCAGAAGCTCCGCGGATCATCACGGCGTCAAAGCCGGTCGCCGAAATGGCCTCGGCGGCGCTTCCCCCGGAGTAGCTCTCGGCATACCCGCCGGTGAGCGGGGACTTGGTGAAAACGCCGTGGCGGCACGAACCCCATACGGCGGTGCCGGTAAGGGGGCCCACGGCGAAGATCAGGTGATTGTCCGCATGGAGGGGGTCCACACCGGGCGGGTTGTATTTGAGCAGCAAATGGGTCCCCAGCCCCTTGCCGCCCAGCGTCTGCCTGAGGACGGAATCCGGAATCGGCTCGATCTCAAAGGCGTGCTGGGTGGCATCGATCCTCAGCGCGAGGTTGAAAAAGCCGTGCATGACAGGCCTCCGGGGATTCCGGCTAGAGGGCTTTCCGATAAATCGATTCGGCATCCGCGAGAGTGATCCGCCGCGGGTTGTTGGCCAGCAGCCGCGTCACGTTCATCACCCCGGCGGCCAGGGCGGGGAGATGTTCTTCGGTGACCCCGAAATCGCGCAGCCGCCGCGGGACCTGGAGGTCTTCCATCAGCTCCTGAATGGCCCGGAGAGCCCGCCGGGCTCGCTCCCGCGCGTTGGCGTCGCCGACGGGTTCACCGAAGATCTCGGCGATGTGTCCGAATTTTTCGAGATTGCCCATCAGGTTGAACTCCAGGACGGCCGGCAGCATGATGCTGTTGGCGATCCCGTGGGGGATGTGGAACTCGGCTCCGATCGGGTAGGCGAAGGCATGCACGGCGGTCACCCCGGCGTTGGCGAAGGCCATGCCGGCCAGAAGACTTCCTTCCAGCATGTTGGCCCGTGCCGCCAGGTCGTCGCCGTCGGCAAAGGCCTTCCGCAGACTGCCATAGATCCGCCGCATGGCCTGCTCTGCCAGAAGGTCGCTCAGCGGTGTCGCGTTTCGTGAGGTGTAGGCTTCCAGGGCATGAATGAGGGCGTCCATGCCGGTGGCGGCGGTGACGGCCGGAGGCAACCCGACGGTGAGCCCCGGGTCAAGGATCGCGGCTTTGGGCAGAAGCCTGGGGCTGACGATCCCTTTTTTCAGCTTGTCGCGGTGATCGCTCAGGATGGCGATGGGGGTGACCTCGCTGCCGGTACCGGCGGTCGTCGGGATGAGCAGGGTGTTCAGACCCTCCTCGGGGACCTGGTCGATACCGAACATCTTTTCGATCGGGGTGCTCTGCGTGGCCAGCACGGCGGCAACCTTGGCGACATCCAGGGCCGAGCCGCCTCCCAGGCCGACGATCAGATCGGCGCCTGCTCCCCGGGCACTTTCGGCGGCTCGGAGCGCGGTTTCAATGCTAGGGTCCGGCTCGACCGCATCGAAGCGGTTCGATGAAAGACCGGCTCGCGCGAGGATCTCCTCAAGTCGCCCTACGATTCCCGACGCCACGAGCCCCGGGTCGGTCACGACCAGAATCTTCCGGGCTTTCAAACGGCCGACCTCGGAGGGCGCCTGATCGAGAGAACCCACTCCCATCAGGATCCGCGGGGTCGTCTGAAACAGGCTCGTTTTTTTCATGGCGCTCTCCTTTCCGATCAGACCGAGAGATATTTTTGCTGCAGTTCGGTGTTTCGGCGGAAGTCGTCGATTCCTCCGGAATAGACGATGTGCCCCTTGTCGATGATGAAAACGCGGTCGGTGACGGCCAGGGCGAAGCGGATGTTCTGCTCGGAAAGCAAAATGGTGGTGCCCATTTGTTTGAGTTGCAGCAGCAGGCGGCGAAGCTCGGCGACGATGACCGGTGCCAGGCCTTCGCTCGGTTCATCCAGCAGCAGAAGGTCCGGATTGCCCATCAGCGCTCGAGCGATTGTCAACATCTGCTGCTCGCCGCCGGAGAGGGTTCCGCCGAGCCGGTGGGGCATGTCCCTCAAAACCGGAAATTGGTCGAGGACGCGGCTCATCGTCCATGGGCCCTTGCGCCCGGGAACCTTTCCGAGCTCGAGGTTTTCCTTGACGGTCAGCGGGCCGAGAATTCGGCGGTCTTCCGGCACGAACCCCAAGCCGAGCCGGGCCATGCGGTACGCGGGCAGGCGGGTGCAGGGCTTTCCCTTGAAGACGACTTCCCCGGCCCGGGGAGGAGTCAAACCGGCAAGCGACCTGAAGGTCGTGGTTTTGCCCGCGCCGTTGCGTCCCATGAGGCAGACGGTTTCCCCCTCGTAAACCGAGAGCGCCACATCGAACAGGATGTGGCTGCGGCCGTAATAGGTATGCATGCCGGAGACCTGGAGAATCGGCTTCATCCGGTTTCCTCCCCGAGGTAGGCGGTGATGACGTCCCGGTTGGCGCGGATGGATTCCGGAGCCCCTTCGGCGATCAGCCGACCGTGGTTGAGGACGAAGATTCTTTCGGCGATGCCAAAGACCATGTCCATGTCGTGTTCGATGAACACCAGGGTCAACCGGTACTCTTCCCAGAGCTTTTTGATGAGCGTCCTTGTCCGTTGCCGTTCCTCGGGCGACATGCCGGCCGTCGGCTCGTCCATCAGGAGCAGCTTGGGGCGCAACGCCAGGGCGATGCCGATGTCCAGCAGCTTCTGGTCGCCGTGCGCGAGTTCGTAAGCCGGCCGGTTCGCTTGGGATTCCAACCCCAGGCTGGCGAGGATGGCCATCGCCTCCTCACCGGCCTGCAAATGCGAAGTGTAGGGACGCCAGAGGCGACGGGTCTGGTTGAGCCGGGATAGGCATGCGGCGAGAAGGTTGTCCCGAACGCTCTCGTCGGGAAAAATCGAGGCGATTTGGAAGGAACGGCCGATCCCAAGGCGCACGATGTCCTGGGGACTGCGGCCGACCAGATCGACCTCTTCAAAACGGATCCGCCCGCCGTCCGGCGGAAGCTGCCCGGTGATCTGGTTGAAGAGCGTGGTCTTTCCGGCGCCGTTGGGGCCGATGATGGCCGCGATTTCCTGAGGCTGGATGGAAAAGCTCACCTCGTCGGTGACCTTGAGACCGCCGAACGCTTTGCGCAGCTGCTCGACGCGAAGAAGGGCATTCATGCCGGACTCCTCTGGCTGCTGTCTCCCCGGAAGCGACTCCAGAGATGTTGCGCTTCGCCGACCACGCCGCGGGGAAAGAGAATCACGATGACCAGGATGACGCTCCCGATGACGATCGGCCAGAATTCCGTCTTGGCGCCGATCACGTCTTCGAGGAGGATGAGAACGATCGCCCCGATGAACGGCCCGAAAAACCGGTTGATCCCGCCCAGCACCGACATCAGGATGACCTCGCCCGAGGTTGTCCAGTAAAGCATGTCCGGATGAATGGAGCTGTCCATCCCGGCCATCAGGGCCCCGGCCGCGGCCGCAAACAGAGAGGAGATGACATAGATGCGCAACTGGTTCATCCGGACGCTGCGCCCGATGAAGCGCACCCTTTCGGGGTTTTGTTGAATGCAGCGCAGGACGAGTCCGAAGGGGGAGTAGGCCATCCGTTTGAGGACCCAGATGGAAACAAAGACGACCGCCAGGACGACGTAATAGTAAAAGGTTTTGTCAGCCAGCAGGCCGGGAGGGATGATGCCCTGGATGCCGTCGTCGCCGCCGGTCAGGTCCCGCCATTTGAGCGTCACTTGATAGGCGAGCTGGGCGAAGGCGAGCGTCAGCATGGTGAAATAGACGCCGGTCATGCGGATGACCAGCAAGCCGACGAGCAGGGAGATGAGGGCGGCCGTGGCCAAGCCGATCCCCAGAGCGGGAAAAAACCATGCGGCGCCGACCCGGGTCACCAGCAGGCCGACGCTGTAGGCTCCGATCCCGTAGTAGAGCGCTTGCCCGAAGGAGAGCATTCCGGTGACCCCCCAGAGCATGTTGAACGAGACCGCAAAAAGCCCCCAGACCAAAATGTGCCCCGCCAGGTTCATCTGGTAGCGGGAGGTCATGAGAAGCGGCACGAGGGCGAAGACAAGCAACCCGGCGGTCCAGAGCAGGCCGAACTTGTAGCGGCGCGGCAGATCCATGGTCACGCCTTTCGTATCCGCGCCGGAGCGAACAACCCTTCCGGCCGAAAGATGAGCGTCAGCACCATCACGATGTAGCTGAATAAGGAAGACCACTCCGGAACGAAGGCCACGGCGAACGCATTGACTTCCCCGAGGAGGATGGCTCCGAACCAGGCTCCCCAGAAATTGCCCATTCCGCCGAGCACCACCACGATCAGCGAGTCGATGATGATTTCGATACCGGCGCCCGGGGTCACCGACCGCAGGGGGGCGGCCAAGGCGCCGGTCATGCCGCCCAGGGCGGTCGCCAGGCCAAAAACCACCGTCAGGGTGAGGGGGACGTTGACCCCCAGGCATCCTAGAATTTCCCGGTCGACGGCCGAGGCCCGCGCAATGCGGCCGGCGCGGGTGCGCGAGAGGATCCACCACGCCGCCAGGACCACGAGCAGGCCGACGGCGATAATGGCCAGGTTGTAGGTGGGGATGAACACATCCCCGATCTGAACGGCGCCGAGAAACCCGGGGGGCTTGGCGATCGACTTGTACTCGCTTCCCCAGATCATTTTGACCAGATCGTCAAAGATGAGAATCAGGCAGTAGGTGAGGAGGATCTGGAACCCGCCTTCGTGCGGTCTGCCGTAGATGCGGCGGAGAAAAAGATATTCGGAGGCTGAGCCGACGATGCCGGCGGCGGCGCCCGCGACGAGGATCGCCGGCCAGAACGGCAGGCCCCAGACGGCGGACAACTGATATCCGAAGTAGGCCCCCAGCATGTAAAACGAGCCGTGGGCGAAGTTGAAGATCCGTCCGACACCGAAAATGAGCGTCAACCCGCTGGCATTCAGAAATAGCAGGGTCGCGAGGGAAAAACCGCTCACCATCTGGGTGGCGAGGAAGGCGAAGTCCATGGAGGTCCCTCCGGTGGGCGCCAGGGCGCCCCCGGCGGACGCCGGGGGCGCGCGACTCGGCGACCCCTCATTTCTTCAACCGTTTCTCGATCAGCTCCTTCGGCGGCAGAAGATCCTCGGCTTTGTACACCTTCCATTTGCCGAGCATCATTTTGGCGGGAGGGAATTTGTCGTCCGGCACACTCACCCCGATCGCCTGTACTTGGACGATTTGATGGGTCTGAGGATCGATGTAGGAGGTGAATCCTTCGGGGTCTTCCGGCAGCTTGATTTGCAACCCCTCCAACGCCTTGACGAGGGCCTCGGTGTTGTCGGGGGTGCCCACCTTTTCGACCGCCCGCGCGATGGCATAGATGCCGGCATAGGCCCCCTCGGCGGCATAGGTGGGATAGCGGCCGGTACGGCGTTTGAATTCGGCGACGTAGCGGCGGTTGAGTTCCGTGTCGGGCCAGTTGTTGTGATGGCGGGCGGAGAGCACGAGCCCGGCGGGCATCTCCGCTCCGAGGGCGCTCATGACCTCATAATTCCCTCCCGCATCCGGGTGGAAGTAAAGCATTTTTTCAAACAGCCCGTAGGCTTTGGCCTGTTTGATGAAAGCCACCGTATCCCCGCCCCAGAACCCGGAAACCAGCACGTCGGGTTTGTCCTTGATCAACGAGGTGATGAAGCTCGTGTAGTCGGGTTCGTAGAGCTTGGGCAGGTATTTGCTGACGAGCTGGAAATCGACGCCGAATCGTTTCAGGTTGTATTGAATCTCGTCCAGCTGGCTGTGGCCGTAGGCGTAATCGGGGCCGATATAGGAGATCGTCTTCCAGGGCTTTTCTTTCTGGAGCTCCTTCAGGTAGAGGGCGCCGGCAGTCATGGACTGGAAGGTGTTGTTGGAGACGCGGAAATAGTAAGGCTGAAAGTTGTCGAGCGTCAGTTCGGTGGCCGCGTGATCGGTTCCGATGAAGATGACCTTGTTCTGCCGGGAAATTTCCGTCACGGCCAATCCCACCGCCGAACTGACCACCCCGAAAAGGAAGTGAACCTTGTCCTCCGTAATGTAGCGCTCGGCGACCCGGACGGCGTAGGCAGGCTTGGATTTGCTGTCGGTGAAGATGATGTCGAGCTTGTATCCCGCGGCGCCGCCCTTGGCGTTGATTTCATCGATCGCCATTTCGGCGGCGGCGACGGAGTCCATGCCGTAGAGTCCCGACCGCCCCGTCATGGGGTAGAGCGCCCCGATGCGGATCACCTTCTCCTGAGCAAAACCCAGCGAGGGAAGGAATACCACGAGCATCAAAACGATCCATAAGGCGATTTTGCGGCTTTTCATCTCGGCTCTCCTCTGTCTTCGTGAAAGATGAAACAGCGAAAAACGACGTTTGACCCTTAGCCTGCTCTTCTCCCGCCTCTTGCCCTCCTTGACCTTGAAAGGATGTCCTCAGGTCCGCGTTCACAACAATCCAATCCATCCAGAATCATTACACTTCTCCACCGACGCTTCCGGATCTTTGCTTCTCACCGTACACGCAAGGAAAATGCCAGCCCTGCAGGAAATGAATTGCAAACAAAATCGAGATGTTTTGAGGACGGCCAGGCGTTGCCTGGTTGCAAAAAGGAAATGAAACCGAGACAGGGCTCGATGTTAATAAAAATTCTGATTGTATTCAGGATGATAAGCAGATTGCACGGTTGCAATAGATATCATTTTTGCAATGAGAGGGCATATTTTTTTGCCTTGCGCCAGAGCGTCGTGTAATGGATTCCCAGCACCTGTGCCGCCTCTTCGGCGCTGCCGCTCTGTCGGAGCGCTTCACGGATGACCTCCTCCTCGAACTGTTCGACCGCCCGTGCCAAGCTCATGCCTTTGCGCCAGACTCGAGAAGACGCAGGCACCCCGCTGCGGATTTCCCAGGGGAGATCTTCCGCGTCTATGGTTTCCCCCTCACTCATCGTGAACATTCGTTCAACGATGTGGATCAGTTCGCGGATGTTTCCGGGGTAGGAGTACCTGCACAAAGCATCCAGCGCCGCGGCGCTCAAGCGTTTTTGGAACCCGTGGGCGCGATTGAGCTTTTCAAGCGAGCTGAGGGCGATCGGGGCAATGTCTTCGGGCCGCTCGCGCAGCGGAGGAATTTCGATGGGAACGCCGTTCAGGCGGTAGAAAAGATCCTGTCGAAAGCTTCCCTGACCGATCCGTTTCTCCAGGTCCTGGTGGGTGGCGGCGATGACCCGCACATCCACGCGGGTCGGGACGGTCGCCCCCAGGCGGGTGAACGTTTTGTTCTCGATCACTTCCAGCAGCTTCACTTGGGCGGACAAACTCAGCTCGGCCACCTCATCCAGAACCAGCGTGCCTCCATGGGCCGTTTCGACCAGACCGGCCTTTCCGCTCCACGCCGCTCCGGTGAAGGCCCCCCGCTCGTAGCCGAAGAGTTCGCTTTCGATCAACGGGTCGGGGATCGCCCCGCAGTGAATCCGGACCAGCGGTTTGTTCTTCCGGGGGCTCAGACGGTGGATCAAATCGGCCATCATGCTTTTGCCCACGCCGGATTCACCGTAGAGGAGGACGGAGGTGTCGGTTTTGGCCACCTGGACCGCCGTCTTCAGCACCTGGATCATTTTCGGGCTTTTGACGATGATTTTATCGAGCGCTCGTTCCAGTCCTTTCTGTTCCCGCATGTATTCCGCCATCCGCGAGCTGATACGGCGGGCGCGCTCCAGATCCGCCTTCAAACGATTCAATTCGGTGATGTCGCGCACGTTGGTGACCACGAAGGCGATTTCACCCTTTTCGTCCACGATGGGGCTCCCGGTCACCATGACTTCCTTGCGGCCCTGGATCCGCTGGATCAGGGTCACCGGTTCTTTTCTCTTCAGCACTTCGAGGGTCACCGATGAATCGAAGACTTTCTCCTTGACGAGATCCCGCATGTTGCGGCCGATCAGCAAGCGACCCGAGAGGCCGGTGATCCGCTCGTAGGCTTTGTTGACCCGCAGGGTGTTGGCTCGGCCGTCGGTGATGTAGAGGCCGTCGTAAGAGGATTCGAAGATGGCCTCGAGTTCCCCCTTGATCTGCCGATAGGCCTGCAGCTGCGAAATGAGCGTTTCGTATTCGGAAATGTCCTGGAAGATCGAGATGACCCCGATGACCTTGCCTTGGCAGCGGATCGGCGCCCGGTTGGCGATGATGGTAACTTGGGGCAGCTCGATTTTTTTCCCGATCTGCGGCAAACCCGTCTCCAGCACGCGACGGAACTCCGGCCAAGCCTCCGGGCGAACATCCCGGAAATGCTCCCCGATGACCGGCCGGTCGCCATCGTTGAAAATGCTGCGTGCGGCGCGGTTGTAAAACCGGATTATCCCTTTGCGGTCGATGACCACGATGCCGTTGTGGGCGGAGTCCAAGAGCAACCGGCAATCGAATAACAATTCCTCTTTCCCGCACTCAGGTGAATTCATCGAGGCTCCTGGATGAGGCGGCCGCGTCGTCAGACGTATGCGCCGTTTCGCGCGCGGCGATGCGGAACGAACCGGACGTTTCCGCTCGCCGTTCAGGGGGCCGCGGTGATTTCCTGGATTTTCGCGCGCAGCTGGTCGAGGCTGAAAGGCTTTTGGATGAAGCCACGGCAGCCGCGCCGCAGAAGGTCCATCGCCTCCCCGTCCAGGCTGAAGCCGCTCGAGAGCAACACGGGGACATCGGGCCGGATGGCGCGGAGGCGCTCGAAGACCTCGGCGCCGGTGATGCCCGGCATGATCAGGTCCAGGATCACGAGGTCGATCTCGCGGTGGCCCGCGGCGAAGAGGCTGAGCGCCTCCTCGCCGCTGCGCGCGGTGAGGACCGCGTAGCCCAACCGCCGGAGCATCTTTTCGCCGATGTCGCAGACGATCTCCTCGTCCTCGACGAGCAGGACCGTGTGCGGCGGGGAGGGGGCCGCGGCGACGGCGCGCGCGGGCGGGGGGGCTTTCCCCGCCGCCGGGAGGTAGACGCGGAAGGTCGAGCCTTCGCCCTTGCGGCTTTCGACGGTGATGAACCCGTTGTGGCCGCGCACGATGCCCCAGGCGGCGGAGAGGCCGAGCCCCTTCGCCTCGGCCCGGGAACGCGTCGAGAAAAACGGCTCGAAGATGCGTTTGCGGACCGTCTCCTCCATGCCCTCTCCGCTGTCGCGGACCTCCAGGCGGACGTAGGGGCCGGGCGGGGCGTCCGGCGGCCGCTCCGGGTCGTTTGCGGCGACCTCGACGTTTTCGGTCCCCACCTCGAGGGTTCCGCCCGCGCCCAGGGCCTGCCAGGCGTTGACGAGGAGATTGAGCAGCACCTGCTGGATCTGGCTTTGGTCGGCCTCGATCGGCCGCAGCTCCGGGGCGAGCCGCTTGCGGATGTCGAGCTCCTTGCGGGTTTTGCCGAAGAGATCGACCGTCTGCGCGACGAGCCGGTTGAGATCGGTCACGCGCACGTCGTACTTGCCGCCCCGGGCGAAGCCGAGGATCTGGCGCGTGAGCTCGGAGGCGCGCTCGACGGCGGCCTCGATCTTCTGCAGGTAGGGGAGGTCGGGGTGGTCCTTCTCCTTGTTGAGGCGCAACAGCGAGAGGTTCCCCTGCATGCCCATGAGCAGGTTGTTGAAGTCGTGGGCGAGCCCGCCGGCCAGGGTCCCGATCGCCTCCATCTTCTGCGCCTGCTGCATGTGGGCGGCGATCCGCCGGCGCTCCTCCTCGGCGTCAACCTCCGTGGAGCGGTCCTTGAGGAGGAAGGCGGCGCCCCCGGGGAGCCCCCCTGCCGGCGGCACGACCGCCGCCGCCAGCAGCACGGGCCGCGGTCCCCCGGCCGCCTGCAGGGCGGTTTCCAGAAGGCCCGCCCCCTCCCCCGCGGTCCGGAGCTCCGCCAGGAATCGCTCGAAGGCCGGCCGCTCCGCAGGGGCGAGGCACCCGGCCAGATCCCGCGGGGGGTCCTCCCCCGGCCGCCCGCCCAGGATCCGATGAAAGGCCGGGCTGACCCGGCGCAGGGTCCCGTCTTCGTCGGCGAAGGCGGCTCCGAGGCCGGCGGCCTCGAGGAGCCGCTCGATCAGCGTCAGGCGCTGCCGGTCATCCATGGGTCGAAGGCCCTTTCGCTCCGCCCGCGGCTTCGCGGGCTTTGACGGCGTAGCGGTCGGCCGGCCCGTCCTGGAGAACGATGCGGTCGAAGCGCTTCGGGGAGGCCTCGTCGAACCAGGCGAGCCCCCGGTCGCGGCAGGCCGGGCAGGCGCGGTGCGGGATGTGCACGGCGAGGATGTGGGCGCCGCGGTCCGTGGTCGAGTCGATGCGCAGGGCCCCGCCGCAGCGCTCGCAGGGGGTCACCTCCTCGAGCTGGGTCTCGGTGAAGCCGTCGGTGTCGTAGAAGATCCGCCGCCTGCGGCGGTAGGCGTTTTCGCGGGCGAGCACCTGCTCGCGGAGCTTGTCCCGCTTCTGCCAGCAGGAGAGCACGAGGTCGCAGACCCGGTGCACGGCCTCGGTCACCGCGGCGGTCTGGCGGATCTGATGCCGCTCGTAGTCCGGCTCGCGGACGTGCCGGTAGTCCAGGCCCGCCATGGCGAGGAGGATCCCCACGTTGACGTAGGGGAGCGCCCCCTCGATCGCGTAGCCGCCCTCGAGCACGGCGATGTCGGCGCCGAGCTCCTCGGTCAGCTGCGCGTAGCCGCGCGCCGAAAAGTTCATGTTCGTGATCGGGTCGGTGTAGTGGTTGTCCTGGCCGGCGGAGTTCACGACGAGCTCCGGCTGGAATTCGTCGAGCACCGGCCGGACGACGCTGCGCAGGGCGTGCAGAAAGCCATCCTCGGCGGTGTGCGGCGGAAGCGGGATGTTCAGCGTGGTGCCGAAGGCGTTCGGGCCCCCCAGCTCGTCGGGAAAGCCGCTGCCGGGGTAGAGGGTGCGGCCGTCCTGGTGGAGCGAGATGAACAGGGTGTCGGGGTCGTGCCAGTAGATGTCCTGGGTCCCGTCCCCGTGGTGGCAGTCGGTGTCCACGACGGCCACGCGGCGGATGCCGTATTTCCGCCGCAGAAACTCGATCATGATGGCCTCGATGTTGATCGCGCAGAACCCGCGCGAGCCGTGGACGACCCGCATGGCGTGGTGCCCCGGCGGCCGCACCAGGGCGAAGCCCCGGTCGACGCGGTGCTCACAGACGGCCATGCCGACGGTCTTCGCCCCGCCCGCGCTGATGAAATGGGACTCGGTCGCCACCTGCCAGGGGTCGGGCACGCAGAAGTGCACGCGCTGGATGTCGGCGAGCACGACGGGGTCGGGCTTGAGCTCGAGGATGCCCTCGACGTCGAAGAGGCCCTCCTCGAGGATCTGGTCCTGGGTGTAGAGCAGGCGCTCCTCGCGCTCGGGGTGCTGCGGGTGGATCGCCCAGTCGTAGGCCGGGAAGAAGACGAGCCCGACGCGGTGCCTAGCCTTCAGCATGGGGGGAGGGCCTCCCCGGCCGCGCGGGGCGGGAGGGGGTCCGCCGGGGCCGAGAGGTGCGCGAGCAGCGCGTCGTAGCCGTGGATCAGCCCCGGCTTGACTTGCACCCGCACGCGCAGGTTCTTGCCCGTGGTGTGGAAGCCCCGGATCATGTGGAATTCCTGGGCTTCGACGACTTCCATCTCCAGGAAATCGGGGTTGGCGCCCCGGGCGAGCGCCTTGACGCGCAGCAGCGCAAGCGCCCGCGCGGTGGCGTCCTTCAGGCCGTAGGGCGGCGCGATCGCCTCCTGGAAATTCTCGGCCGGCGCGCAGGCGATGCGCCGCTCGGTGTCGGCGAAGAACTCGACCTCGCAGGTCGTGCGGGCGAGGGCCGCGCCGATGGCGTTGGCCACCTCCCAGCGCGGGACCACGCGCACCGCGAGCGGGGTGAAGGCCCGGAGGGCGGCGGCGAAGTAGGGGGCGGGCCCCCCGAGGACGAGGATCGCCCGCGGCCGGACGCGGTACCCTTCCTTGAGCTCGTGCACGGTGTAGACGGGCTGGGCGTTGATGGCCTCGACCAGCCGGTCGGCCGCGGCGAGCATCTGGCGGCAGGCGGTGTCCACGACCGCGCGGGCGAAGGCGTCGAGGTCGAGCCCGAGCCGCGCGGCAAGCGGCCTCAGCCCCTCGCAGGCGCGCTCGCGCGCCGGGTGCGGCAGCATCCCCAGGGCCGCCATCGCGTCGGTCGGCGTGGGGTGGGCGCCGCCGAAGACCATCGCCGGGCCCCGGCGGTCGGGCCCCACCGCCAGGCGGCCGTCCTCGACCCGCACGGCGCTGTCGCCGCCGGTCCCGATCGAGAGGGTCTCCAGCGAGCGGATCAGCGTGCGGTAGGCGCCGATCGTGATCCCGTGGGGGTTCAAGACCGGCGCCGGGCCGATCAGGACGGCGAGGTCGGTCGTCGTCCCGCCGATGTCCATGACCACGGCGTCGCCTTCGCCCGCGGCCGCGGCCACCGCCCCCATGACGCTCGCCGCGGGCCCGGAGAGGACGGTCTGGATGGGGCATTCGAGCGAGGCCTCGAGCCTCATGTTGCCGCCGTCGGCCTTGAGGAGCCGCAGCGGCAGGTGCAGCCCCTTTTCGGCGAGGCTGGCGCGCACGGCCTCGAAAAACGAGCGGTGCAGGGGGTCCACCGCGGCGTTCAGGTAGGTGGTCGCGATGCGGCGGGCGAAGTTCAGGCGGCCGGAGACGCGGTGGCCGAGAAAGACGCCGTCGAACCCATCCCCGAGCCGCTCGCGGATGGCGAGCTCGTGGGCGGGGTTGCGGACCGAGAACTTGCCGACGATCCCCACCTGGCGGATGCCCTCGCGCCGAAAGCGGTCGGCGGCGCGGCGGACCTCGGCCTCGTCGAGGGGCTCGATCTCGCGGCCGCGGTGGTCGATCGAGCCGCGCACGCAGACGTAGGCCTCTCCCATGCGGAAGGCCTCGGGATCGATGCCGGGGCCGGCGGAGACGATCAGGCCGACCGGCGGGGTGTTCCCCTGGATGACGGCGTTGGTGGTGAGCGTGGTGGAGAGCACGATGCGGCGGATGCGCTCGGGCGGAACGCCCGCCGTGACCGCCTCCAGGGCCGCGAAGAGGGAACGGAAGAGGTCCGCGGGATCCGTGGGGATCTTGGCCTGGCGGAGCAGGCCGCTCTGCTCCAGCAGGACGACGTCCGTGTGCGTGCCCCCGACATCCAGCCCGATGATCATGCCGTCCGCCCGGTTGCGTTTGCCCGAGACCGCCTGCCTCCCCCCTAACGAAAAGCGCGCAGGCTGTCAACCGCGGCCGGGGCGGCGGCGCGGGGCCTCCCCCCTCACGGGGCGGCCTCTTCCGGCCGCGGGCGGAGCGGCAGGCCGTACTTTTTCATTTTCTTGTAGAGGAGTGTCCGGTGGATGCCGAGGCGGCGCGCCGCGCGGACCTTGTGGAAGTTCGTCTCGCGCAGGGTGTTCCAGATGAGCTCCCGCTCGGCCTGCGACTGCAGCTCGCGCAGGGAGGCGCTGCGGCGCGGGGATCCGCGGGCGGCGCTGCGCCGCAGGGGGAAGGGGAGATCCTCCAGGCGGATGCGGTCACCCTCCAGGGCGTGCAGGCTGCGCTCGAGCACGTGGATCAGCTCGCGCACGTTGCCGGGCCACTCCCAGCGCTGCAGGGCGTTCTCGGCCTCGGGGTCGAGGCCGACCTCGCCCAGGCCGGCCTCCCGCGCCGTGCGGGCGAGGTAGGCGCGCGCGATGGCGACCGTGTCGCCCGGCCGTTCGCGCAGCGGCGGCACGTGGAGCGCGACCACGTTCAGCCGGTAGAAGAGGTCCTTGCGGAAGCGTCCCGCGGCGAGCATCGCCTCCAGGTTCTGGTTGGTGGCGGCGATCACGCGGAAGTCCGAGCGCACGACCCGGGTTCCGCCCACGCGCTCGAATTCCTTGTCCTCGATCGCCCGCAGGAGCTTCGGCTGCATCTCGAGCGGCAGGTCCCCCACCTCGTCGAGAAAGACGGTGCCCTCGTGGGCGAGCTCGAACTTGCCGGGTTTGCCCTCGGCGCGGGCGCCGGTGAAGGCCCCCTTCTCGTAGCCGAAGAGCTCGGACTCGAGGAGGTCGCGCGGGATGGCCGCGCAGTTGATGCGCACGAAGGGACCCAGGCGGCGGGCGCTCGCGTGGTGGATCGCCTGGGCGAACATCTCCTTGCCGGTGCCGCTCTCCCCGGTGATCAGGACGGGAAAGCTGTTCTGGGCGGCCCGCATCGCCTCGCGCTTGAGCGCCTGGAGGGCCTCGCTGTCGCCGAGGATGCTCTCGAAGGTGAAGCGGGTGGAGCGGAGCTGGAGGAGCTCCTCCTCGTAGATCTTCACCTTGGATTCGAGCCGCGAGAGCTCGCGGGCGAGTTTGGCGACGTCGCGCACGTCCTTGAACATCACCTGCCCGAAGACGGCGATCACCCGGCCGTCCTTGAGGATCGGGATCCGCTGGACGACCATTTTCTGGCCGCGGATGACCTGGGAGTGGTTGATCTCGGCGACCCCGGTGCGGGCCACGATGTGCATGCGCGAGTTCTCGACGGCCTCCGTGCAGTGCCGGCCGATCTGTGCGGCCGGGTCCACGCCCAGGAACTGGCCGTAGGGGCGGTTGAAGTGGGTGATGAAGCCCTCGGCGTCCACGACCATGGCGCCGTTGTAGATGCTCTCGAAGATCCGCTCGTACATGTCGAGCCGCTGCCGGAGATCTTCGAGCTCGTTGTCGCACGCCTTGTTGGCCATCGGCCTTTACCCCCCGGGCGGCGAGCGGTCACCACAGCCGCATCGAGTCGAGGAACAGCCGTCGTAGATCCTCCGCGCCGGCCGGCCGCGGGGAAAGTTTGGTCACCCGGTGCTGGGGGAGGGTCCCCGCGACCAGGCGATCCACGTCCTCGGGCCGGAAGCCCACCGCGGCGAGGCCGTTGGGCATGCCCACGCGCCGCATGATCTCGACCAGCGCCCCCGCGAGGATCTCGCCTGCCTCCTCCGGCCGGGCGCCCGCGACGTCGCAGCCCATCCGCCGCGCGCACTCGAGGTGCCGCTCGGGGGCGGCCGGCCCGGTGAAGCGGAAGACCGCCGGGGCGTTCAGGCAAACCGCCATGCCGTGGGGGACGAGCGGGTGGCCGGGCGGGTAGCCCTCCGGGACGTAATCCCGCACCATCCCCGAGACGGGATAGGACATGCCGTGGGCGAGGTGCACGCCGGCGTTGCCGAAGCCGATGCCGGCGTAGGTGGCGGCGAGCAGGATCTCCCCGCGCGCCGCGTCGTCCTCGGGGTGCTCGACCGCGCGCACCAGGTTGCGGGCGATCATCTCGACCGCGCGCGCGGCCCAGATGTCGCTGATCGGGTTCGCCCCCTGGTAGGCCGGCCGCAGCCGCGGGTGCTCGGCCGCCGGGCGGCGGTGGTAGGGCAGCGCCGTGAGGGACTCGAGGGCGTGGGTCAGCTGGTCGAGCCCCGTGCAGGCGGCCACCATGCGCGGCATGGTGCGCGTGTTGTCCGGGTCGATGATGCCGCGGACGGGCCGCAGCGCGCGGCTCGCGATGCCGGTCTTGGCGCCCATCTCGAGGAAATCGAAGATCGCCGTCCCCGTGGTCTCGCTGCCGGTGCCGGCCGTCGTGGGCACGGCGAGCATGGGCTGGAGCGGCCCGGGGACGGGGAGCCCTTTGCCGATCGGCGGGTTGACGTAGGCCAGGAAGTCCGCGGGGTGGGTGGCGTAGAGGTTGGCGGCCTTGCAGGTGTCGATGCTCGAGCCCCCGCCCACGGCGACGTAGCCGTCGAAGCGGCCTTCCTGCGCGAAGGCGATCGCCTCCCGGAAGGAGCGGTCGGTCGGCTCGACCCGCGCCCCGTCGTAGAGCACGGCGTCTATCCCGCGCCCGCGCAGGGCCTCCATCGTGACCGCGACGGGAAGGCTCTCCCTCAGGCCGGGGTCGGTCACGACCATCACGCGGCGGCAGCCGAGCTCCTCCATGTCGTGGCCGATCTCGCGCGTGGCGCCCCGTCCGTACTTGATGCTCGAGGTGTCCATGGTGAAGGCGGTTTCCAGACGCATCGAAGGCTCCTTTCCCCCGCAAGGGGCGCTCCGCGGGCGGCCGTTCACTCCAGGCCCGAGCTGCGGCGGATCCAGCGGGCCATGGCCGAGACGTCCTCGTCGCCCAGGCCCTGGCCGATCAGGGCGTTTTCGATCTGCTCGACCAGCGCCGCCAGCGGGGCGAAGGCTCCCAGCTCGCGCGCGGCCTCGAGGGCGATCCCCAGGTCCTTGCGGTGCAGCCGCACGCGGAACCCGAGGGGGTAGCGGTTTTGGATCATGTTGCCGGAGCGGTGGGTCAGGCCCCAGGAGCCGGCCGCGCCGCCCGAGACCGCGGCGATGACCTTCTCCATGTCGAGCCCCGCCTTGAGGCCGAGCACCACCCCCTCGGCCACCGCGAGGTAGGTGCCGCAGAGGATGACCTGGTTGATCGCCTTGGTCATCTGGCCGGAGCCGACCGGCCCGATGTGGGTGATGGTCTTGCCCATGGCCTGCAGCACGGGCATCGCGCGTTCCACGGCCTCGGGCGCGCCGCCGACCATGATCGAGAGCGTCCCCAGGCGCGCGCCCTCGGAGCCGCCGGAGACGGGGGCGTCCAGGAAGGCGATGCCGCGGCGGGCGAGGGCGGCGGCGATCTCCCGGGCCGCCGCGGGGCGGATGGTCGAGAGATCGACGACCGTCGTCCCGGGGGCCGCCCCGTGGATCACCCCGGAGTCGCCGAGGATCACCGCCTCGACGTCGGGGGTGTCGCTGACGCAGGTGCAGACGACCTCGGCCCCGCGCGCGGCCTCGGCGGGCGAGGCCGCGCGGCGCGCCCCGGCCGCGGCCAGGGGCTCCTCGCGCGCGCGGGTGCGGTTGTGGACCGCGACCGCGTGGCCCGCCTTGAGCAGGTTCAGGGCCATGGCGGCCCCCATGGTGCCCATGCCGATGAAGGCGACGTTCATGCGCCCGGGCCTCCTTGCCCCGTGTTTAGAAAATTTTCCCGGGGTTCATCAACCCCTTGGGGTCGATCAGGTCCTTGATCCGCCGCATGAGGCGGTAGGCCTCGCCGTGCTCGAGTTCCATGAACTTGCGCTTGCCGATGCCGACCCCGTGCTCGCCGGTGCAGGTGCCGCCGCAGGCGATCGCCCGCTCGACGACGGCCTGGTTCACCGCCTCGAGCCGGGACCACTGCGCGGCGTCGGCGGGGTCGCCCACGAGGACGACGTGGAGGTTGCCGTCGCCGGCGTGGCCGAAGACGTAGCCCGTGACCCCCTGCCCCTCCACCTCCCGCTGGGCGAACTGGACCATCTCCGGGTAACGCGAGATGGGGACCGCCGCGTCCACGATGAGCGTCTCCTGGCGGGGGTGGGCGCGGTGGATCGTCTCCCAGGCTTCGTGGCGCGCGCGCCAGAGCTCCCTGCGCGCGGCCTCCGCGGTGGCGTGGCGGAACTCCAGGGCCCCGAAGCCCTCGCAGATCTCGCGCGCCAGCCGGGCCGTCTCCTCGAGCGCCGCGGCGCTTGCGGCGTGGAACTCGCAGAAGAGCGAAGGGGTCTCGGCGAGCCCGAGGTCCTTTTCGCGGTTCATGAGCCGGATCAGGGCGGGGGGCAGAAGCTCGAGGGCCGCCGGGCCGAGCCCGGCGCCGATCAGCGCGGCGACGGCCTCGGAGGCCGGGACGAGCTCGGCAAAGAGGATCACGGCGGCGAGGATGTGGCTCGGGATGCCGGCCAGCCGCAGGGTCGCCTCGGTGACGATGCCGAGGGTCCCCTCGGAGCCGACGAAGAGCCGCGTCAGGTCGAAGCCGGCCGAGGACTTCGGCGCGAGCGTCCCGGTGCGGATCACGCTGCCGCCCGGGAGGACCACGGTCAGGCGCTGGACCCAATCGCGGGTCGCCCCGTATTTCACGGTCTGGACGCCGGAGGCGTTGTTGGCGATCATGCCGCCGATCGTCGCGTCGGCCCCGGGGTCGGGCGGGAAGAAAAGCCCGTGGCGGCCGGCCTGGCGGTTCAATTCCTTGCGGGGGACGCCGGGCTGGACGTCGGCCTGGAGGTCCTGCGGCCGGATCGCGAGCACCCGGTTCATGCGGGTCATGTCCACGACGAGCCCGCCGCGGGTCGGCACGGGGTTTCCCTCCGTGCTCGTGCCCGCCCCCCAGGGGGTCACGGGGACCTCGCGGGCGTAGGCCCAGGCGAGCAGTCGCGCGACCTCCTCGGTCGACTCCGGCCAGACGATGCCGGCGGGCAGCACCCCGCGGTGAAAGGAGATGTCGCGCAGGTGAAGCTCGCGGCTGGAGAGGCCGGTCGAAAATCGCTCCCGGCCCACGATGGCGGCGAGTTCCTCGGCATGCTCCGCGCTGAAGGTTTCCATCCGTCGCTCCTTGACCGTCGCGTTCGGGTTGCGGCGCAACCCCGCCTGCGGGGCCGCGCTAGGAATAGATGAGCCCCGGGATCCAGAGGATGAGGGGTGGCCAGAAACAGGAAATCAGGAGGCACAGCAGCGCGACCCCCACGAAGGGCATGGCGGCCCAGGCGACCCGGCCGAGCGGCTCCCCCGAGATCCCGCAGCTCACAAAGAGGCAGATGCCGACCGGCGGGGTCAGCATGCCGACGGCGAGGTTGACGACCATCAGCACGCCGAACTGCACGGGGTCGACCCCCATCTGCGGGGTGATCGCGGCGAGCACCGGAACGAGAAGAATCAGGCTGGCCGCGGTTTCCATGACGCAGCCCACGGCGAGCAGGCCCGCCATGACCAACAGCAGCACCCCCCAGGGGGCGAGGTCGAGCGCCTGGATCGCGGCCTGGAGCAGCTGAGGCCCCTGCTTCATCGCCACCAGCCACGTGAAGACCTTCGCCATGGCGATGATGAAGAGGATGGTGGCGGCGACGACCATGGCGCGCGAGATGATCCCGGGGAGCTCGCGCCAGGGGAGGCTGCGGTTGACGGCCATGGCGACGAAGAGGGCGTAGAACACGGCGAGCGCCGCGGCTTCGGTGACGGTGACGATCCCCCCCAGGATGCCGCCCAGCACGATCACCGGCGCCCCCAGGGCCCAGGCGGCCTCCCGGAGTGCGGCCCCCACCCGGGCGGCCGAGAACGGCCTTCTTCCGCCGTAGCCCCGCTTCCAGGAGATCCCCATGGCGACGGCCATGAAGGCCAGCCCGAAGAGGATCCCCACGAGGATGCCGCCGGCGAAGAGCCGGGCGATCGAGACGTTGGTCAGGAAGCCGAAGATCACCATGGGGATCGAGGGCGGGATCACGACCCCGATCGAGCCGCCCGCGGCCACGACCGCGGCGGCGAAGGCGGGCGGGTAGCCCTGGCGCACCATGGCCGGGATGACCACCGCCCCCAGGGCGGCGGTGTCGGCCGCGGCCGACCCCGAGATCCCGGCGAAGAACATGGAGGCGACGATGCAGGCGCAGGCGAGCCCCCCCGGCACCCAGCCGACGAGGCTGTCGGAGAAATCGATCAGCTGCCGGCTGATCCCGCCCCGTTCCATGATGGCCCCGGCCAGCATGAAGAGCGGGACGGCCAGGAGGTCGAAGGAGTCGACCCCGGCGAAGAGCAGCTGGATGATCGTCTGGCCGAGGGCGGGGATCGGCACCGTGGCCGGGAAGACGCCCGGCGTGAGCATGATCCCGATCGCGGGCAGACCGATCGCGAGCGCGATCGGCATCCCCAGGGCGATGAGCAGAAAGAGCAGCCCGAAGAGGAGGGCGACGGTCATGATCGGGTCGGCCGCCGCGGAGGCCCGAAGCCGGCCAGCGCGTGGATGAGGAAGATCGCCATCGCCGCCGGGATGGCGGCGAAGGGGACGGCCATGGGGATCTGGGCCGAGGCGGTCGTGTGCTCCCAGGCCTTGACCGTGTAGGCGGCCGAAAAGACGAGGAGCCCGGCGAAGAGCGCGGCGGTCAAGGCCTGAAGCACGGCACGGATCGCGGCCTCGGTCCGCGGCCCCAGGCGGTGGCCGAGGCCGCGCAGCCCGATCAGGCCGGCGCGCTTGTAGGCCGAGGTGCCGCCGAGGAAGGTGATCGCCACCAGCAGGTGGCGGCTCACCTCCTCCGACCAGCCGATCGAGGCCCCCGCGTAGCGGAAGAGCACCTGCGCGAAGAGGATCAGGCAGATGACCGCGCCGATCGCGAAGAGCGCCTTCTCGACGAGGGCGTTCAGGGCCTCGCTCAGCCGCTGCAGGCGGTCCATGGGCCGCTTCCTTCTACTTCACCGCCTGCTGGATCTGTTCCACGAGCTTCTTCACCTCCCCCGAGGCCGAGGCGATCACGGGCTCGGTCGCCTTGCGGAAGGCGGAAAGATCGGGGTTTTCCTCGACCTGCATCCCCAGGGCCTTGAGCTCGTTCAACTGCCGCGCCTCGTTGTCGCGGATGAAGCGGCGCCCCTGCAGGGCGGCCGAGACCGCGCAGTCGGCCACGGTCTTGCGCTGCTCCGCGGGCAGCCCGTCGATGAAGGCCTTGTTGGCGACGAAGACGAGCGCCGAGTAGACGTGGCGGGTGAGGGTCAGGTGCTTCTGGCCGGCCTCGACCAGCTTGGCGGCGTGGATGACCGCGATCGGGTTTTCCTGCCCGTCGATCACGCCCTGCTGCAGCTGGGTGAAGATCGGCCAAGCCATGGGGGTGGGGTTGGCGCCGATCGCGCGCCAGATCGCCAGGTGGGTCGGCGCCTCCATGGTGCGGATCTTGAGGCCCTTGAGGTCCTCGGGGGTCTTCACCGGCCGCTTGGCGTTGGTCACGTTGCGGAAGCCGTTGTCGAGGAAGGCGAGCGCCACGAACCCCGATTTCTCGAACTTCCGGGCGAGCTCGCGGCCGATCGGGCCGTCGAGCACCTTGTCGGCCGCCTCGTAGGAGGGAAAGACGAAGGGCATCTCGAGGGCCTTGATCTCGGGCACGAAGGCCTCGATCGGGCCCGTGGTGCAGACCGACATCTGGGTCGTTCCGAGCTGGATCTGCTGGAGCACCTGGGTTTCGCTCCCCAGGGCGGCCGAGTGGTGCACGGTGACGGCGAGTTTGCCGGGGGCGGCCTTCTCGACGCACTCCTTGAACCAGAAGGCCGATTTCGTGTGGACGAAATCGGGGTTGGTGACGGCGGCGATGTTGATCTGGGTCTGGGCGGCCGCGGCCGAAACAAGCCCCGCGAGCACAAGTCCGATGATCCCAACGATTCCTCTCCGGCGCATGGCGTGACTCCTTGGATGGGGTGGTGGGGAAGGATCTTCCAGGCGCAAAGGCATAGAAGAAAGCGCATCGCCTGTCAACACGGCAGGCTCGGGCGCGTCGCGGGACGCGGGGGGCCGGCCGGGGTTCAGGCCGCCTGCCGGCCGTGGGTTTCGCGGGCGAAGAGGAGCAGCCCGAAGGCGAGGAGGAGCCAGCCCAAGGGGAGCACCCAGGCCGCCCGCCAGGCGGGGGCGCCGTAGACGCGCAGCCCGCCGGCGAGGCCTCCGTCCCAGAACCGGTCGAGCATCCAGCCCGCGGCCGGCTGCAGGAGCGTCGGGCCGAGCATGATGCCCATGTTGATCACGCCGGTCACGGTCCCCGTCAGCCGGAGCGGCGCCGACTCCTTGGCGAGGGGCCAGCAGACGGTGAAGCTCGAGGAGGCGATCCCCGTGAGCGCCGCCTGGAGCGTGAGCAGGCCGAAGGGCATCCGCGGTGCGCCGTAGAGCAGGACGGCCCAGCAGGCGGCCGCG